>Ga0247829_10000319_pt1 | contig 17351 bp, 12 predicted proteins | sample 12C_Control_Day4_FD_207765 | JGI IMG/M metagenome (GOLD analysis project Ga0247829, IMG submission 207765) | Soil microbial communities from agricultural site in Penn Yan, New York, United States - 12C_Control_Day4 | ecosystem: Environmental > Terrestrial > Soil > Agricultural land | place... | reverse complement strand
CGCCCGCGCTGGTCGCCACCGAAGATCCGCCGAGCTACTTCCTCGGCTACAGCTACCAGCGGCTGCACCGCGAGCTCGAGCTGAGCGGACCGCTGCCGCTTCGCCGCGATCACCCGCCCTCGGCGCCCCTCGCGCACGTCGCCGTCGCGGGCGAGCACTGGGCGTGCGCGCTGTACACGACGAGGCGCCTCCAGCCGGTCGTCATCACGCGCCCGCCGAATCGCGTGGCGGTGTTCCTCCCGATCGACACCAACCAGGGTGACTTCGGTGACGAGCTCGCGTGGAGGTTCGTCCACACCGACGACGCGTTCGCCGTACCGCAAGGCGGCCCGCTCGCGGGCTCGCTCGCGACGTTCGAGCTCGTCGACGACAGGCGCGCACGCATCCGGTGGGCGGGTGAGCATCGCGTGTACCTCCTGCGCGGAGGAACGTTGACGACACTCGCGGAGCCACACCTCTACGCCCGCGAGCTGCAAGCCCAGGGCGTTCCCCGAGACGAGCTCCCCGAGCTCGCGTACCGCGTGATCATGAAGGGCATCGGCATGGAGCCCGACGTGCTCGACGTGGACCTCATGCCCGACGATCGACTGCTCGCGTGCACGGATGCGACCTACGACTTGTTCGACGCGGGCGGGCTTGCGGAGCTCATGCGCGGCGACCTACGCGCAGGAGCGACCCGCATCCAGCACGCGCTGCAGCGCGCGGGTCACGCCGACGCGGCGCTGCTGTTCGCGCCGCAGGCGACGTTCCAGCACGCGCATCCGGGCTGGTTCCCTCAGCTCTCCCTTCGGCTCGAGCCCGCACCTGCGGGCCCGGCGACCAACGAGCGCCCGCAGCGGTTCGCCATCTATCACCTCGACATCGACCAGCCGATGCAGACGCCCGATCCGCACGCGCCGCCGATGTGGGTCCGCTCGCTCCAGGACGCCCTCGCCCGCTCGAGCTTCAAGCCCGAGAAGCACGACCTGTTCCGGACGTGGATCACCGCCACGTGGTCGCTGCAGCTGCAATACGACGGCACGGCGTGGGTCCCGATCACCAGCTGGTATCGCCCCAAGGACGAGCTGCTCGAGCAAGGCTTCGTGCGCTTCCGCGAGGACACACCGACGAGCGCGCTCGCCGACGGGCTCACGCTCGCCGCGCGAGGTCGGCTGCGCGCCGACGAGCTCGAGCAGATCGCGCTGCGCGAAGGCTTCCCCGAGCTCGCGCTGTGGCTGCGCCTCGAGCGCGAGCACGTCGAGGGCAAGCCCGGCGCCGGCCTCGCGGTCGCGCGCCAGCACGTCTCGCTCGCCGTCCGCCAGCAGCTCGCATCGCTCGTCCTCAGCGAACGGCCGGTGGCGCACGACGTCGATCTGAAGCAGGTGACGAAGCAGCCGGAGCACTTCCAGCAGTGCCTCGTGCGCTACCGGACGCAGATCTACGGCGGCGCGATCGTCGACCGCGAAGTGCGCTGGCCCGATGGCGGCGCCAGCGCCCGTGACACCCCGTTCGTCGTCACCCGACCACCTCGGCGCGTGACCGCCGAGGACCTGCGCCTCGACAAGGTGCGCCCGGGGGTGCCCGTGCGCGCCGAGCTCGTGATCGTCTGCGATCGCGGGCGCTGGACGTGGCGCGACAAGGAGGTCACGCCGCCGCCCGGCGTCGATCGCACCGCGCACTGCCGGATGCGCGCCGAGGTCGTGTTCATCCTCCTCGAGCGGCTCGTGATCCTCGAGGTGCTCGAGGTCAAGGAGCGCGAAGGCATCAGGTAGGCGCGAGCACGAGCGTCAGCTCCGCGAGGTCGCCGGCTCCGACGGTCACGGTGCCCTCGGCGAACCGCGCCGGCTGGCCCGCGCGCGGCGGCAGCCAGGCGCGCACGGCGTGCGTGCCGATGGGCACGTCCTCGACGAGCACGGTGCCGCTGCCGTCGGTGACCGCGCCCGCGCCGCCGACGACCCACGCCGGATCGCTGGCCTTCGCGTCGGCGGTGAGCTCGAGGACCTCGTTCGCGGCGAGCGGCAGGGTCGCGGTGTGGCCCGCGATCGGCAGCTGGACGGTGCGCGGCGCGGTGGACTCGAGCGCGGCGCGCAGCGCGGTGGTCTGGTAGCGGTGCGCGAGCCGGATCGCGACAGGCCGATCAGCGGTGGTGTCGAGCGCGAGCGAGCCGCCGACGACGAGCCGCGGGTTCAGCGCGCAGTCGGCGAAGCGCACCCGGGCGTGCGCGGTGACGGGTGGCGCCCCCTCGACGATCACGAGCACGTCGGGGATCCCCCACGTCGTCGTCGGCGCGACGGCCGCGGCGCGTGGCGTGCCGCACGAGGTGGTGCCCGGCGAGGTGCGGGCAGCAGTGGGGACGTCGGCCCACTCGACGCGCACGTGCACGTCGCCGGTGGTCGCCCGACGGGTCGCCGCTGGCGTGGAAGCCGCGTCGGTCGAGACGGCATCGGCCGACGTCGCCGGCGGGGGCCGGCGCGCATCGTCGACGCTCCGCGGCTTGCTGCTGCCGCACGCGGCGATCAGCAGCACGCACGCGAGGCGGCTCACCACGAACGGATCTCCTCGACGATCACGTCCGCGTCGGCGCAGAGATCGTTGACACCCGGGCCGCGGTAGTCGGCGCCTGCGAGCGCGATGCGATGCGTGCGTGCCGCGGTCACGGCGGCGCGGACGAGGTCGCGGTGGGCGAGCGCGTACTGCGCGATGCCGCGAGGCCAGCGCACGACGCTCGCGTGCGTTGGCTCGCCCCGCGCACCGAGCACCTTCTCGACATCGTGACGCGCGTGGGCGATCAGGTCGGCGTCGGGGAGCGCGGCGGCCTGCGGATCGCGCCCGCCCCCGAAAATGCAGCGCAGCAGCACCTGCCCCACCGGGGCTCGCCCCGGCCACACGACGGACTCGAACACGACGCCGAGCACGCGGAGGTCCTCGCCGAGCGCGACGAGGAAGCCGAAGCCGTCGACGGCGCGTGGCACCGCCGCCTCCGGATAGCCGAGGTAGACGATCGCGCTCGGCGCGCGATGGAACGCCGCGAGCCTGCTCGCGAGGTGAGGCACCGGGCCGACGATCTTCGCCGCGTCCTCGGCGGGGATCGCGAGCACCGCCGCGCCCCACGCCTCGCCATCGACGCGTACACCGCCCGGCGAGGGTGCGACCTCACCGACGCGCGTGGCGAGGTGCACGCGAGGTCCGAGCTTCTTCGCGAGCGCTTCGACGAGCGCACCGATCCCCCCGGTGGGCGCGAACAGGCCCGATGGCGTGCGTGGCTTGCGCCCGCCGGCGATGCGGCGAAATGCGGCCTTCGCCGCCTGTCCCGCGAAGCCACGCACGATGCCGCCCGCGGCGTCGAGCTCGGCGAGCCTCGGGAACCCGGCCTCGAGGCTGATGTCGTGCGCATCGGCGGCGAACACGCCGGTGACGAAGGGCGCGACGATCGCGCGAGCGGCCTCCGCACCGAACCGTCGCGCCGCGAAGGCGTGCACGGATTCGTCGTGCTCGCCGCGCGGTGGGCGCAGCGGCTCGCGCAAGAGGTCGAGCTTGCCGCGCCAGGTGAGCAGGTCCGAACGCACGAGCTCGACGGGGTTGCGGGGCAGTGCGCGTAGCTTGCCGTCGATGTAGATCCACCTGCGCTTCGCGCGCGGCGAGGCCTTGTCCAGCGGCACGCCGAGGCGCTCGCACAACGCACGCGCACCGCGCGCCGGCGATCCGAGGAACGAGCTCGCGGCGTGCTCGCGAACGAAGCCGTCGACGCGGCTGGTCTCGATCACGCCGCCGGCGCGGCTCGCTGCCTCGAGCACGTGCGCGTCGTGACCGGCCTCGACGAGCGCGTGCGCCGCCGCGAGTCCTCCGAGCCCACCGCCGATGACCGCGATCCGCATCAGGAGCGCGCCGACAGCTCTTTGACCGCGGTCACCATCGCGCGGACGTGCTCGGGGTTGGTCTCGGGCAGGACACCGTGACCGAGGTTGAAGATGTGACCGGTCTTGCCCGCGCGCTCGAGGATGTCGGCGACACGCGCGCGGATCTCCGCCGGTGACGCGAACAGCGCGCCCGGATCGAGGTTGCCCTGCAGCGCGACGCCGTCGCCGACGCGTCGCCGGACCTCGTCGATGCCCACGCGCCAGTCGACGCCGAGCACGTCGGCGCCGCTCGAGGCGTAGTCGTCCAGGTACGGCGCGCAGCCGTTGACGAAGTAGATGATCGGTACGGACCTGGCCTTGAACGTGGGCGAGGCGCGCAGCATCTCGATCACGCGCTTCGCGTAGCGCAGCGGGTACTCCCGGAAGTCGCCGGGCGAGACGATGCCGCCCCAGCTGTCGAAGATCTGCACCGCGTCCGCGCCCGCCGCCACCTGCGCCTCGAGGAACGTCGCGCAGGTGTGGGCGAGCTTGTCGAGCAGCGCGTGCGCGTCGGCCGGCGCTCCGTACAGCAGCTTCTTGGTGTGCGCGTAGTCCTTCGAGCCGCCGCCCTCGACGGCATAGGTCAGCATCGTGAGCGGCGCGCCCGCGAAGCCGATCAGCGGCACGCGACCGGCGAGCGCGCGCTTGATCTGGCGCACCGCCTCGAGCGTGTACGGCAGCGCCTGCTCGGGATCCGGCACCGCGAGCGCATCGATCGCGGCCCGCGAGCGCACCGGATTGCCGATCTTCGGCCCGGCCTCGGGGAACGCGACGTCGATCCCCATCGCGGGCAGCGTGATCAGGATGTCGGAGAACAGGATCGCCGCGTCGAAGCCGAACTCGTCGATCGGCTGCAGCGTGACCTCGCACGCGAGCTCGGGCGTCCGGCACAGATCGAGGAACGAGGCGCGCTGGCGCACCGCGCGGTAGGCCGGCAGGTACCGGCCCGCCTGTCGCATCATCCAGATCGGAGTGCGCTCGACGGACTCGCGGCGACACGCACGCAGGAACAAGTGCTCGGACATCTCCCGCATCGTACGTTTCCGGTATCGTCTCGTCCATGGATCGCGGGCAAGGGCGCACGTCGCGAGCCAGCGCCGAGCGAGACCGAGCGATCCGCGGCGGATCGAGGCGCACGCCCGGACCGGAGCGAGGAGCGTGGTCGGCCCACGTGACGAGTGAGGACCGGACGTACGCCTCGAGGCGCCCGGAGCGCGACGGTCGCAGCCGGCGATGGCTCGCGACGTGCGCCCAAGTGGCGGCGGCGCTGCTCGCCGCGTGCAATGCCGACGAGGTCGAAGGCCGGTACGACGCGGTGCCCCTCGAAGCCGACCTCACGCTCGGCGTCTCCCGGCCGGTCCAGATCGTGCGGGACAAGTACGGCATCGCGCACATCGATGCGCGAACGCTGGCCGATGCCGCCTTCGCGCAAGGCTACGTGATGGCGCACGATCGGCTCCCCCAGATGGACGTGCTCCGGCGGTTCGGCGCGGGCACACTCGCGGAGCTGTTCGGTGCGCTCGATCCGAGCGTGATCGACACCGATCTCGAGATGCGGATGCATCGCATGCGGCCACTCGCCGAGGCGACCTGGGCGGCGCTCCAGGCGTCGCCGCGTGAGGACGATCAGCAGCTCGTCATCCTGCTGCAGCGGTACAGCGATGGCGTCAACGCGTACGCGCATGCGATCCGCACCGACGCCAACCCGAGCGGGCCGTGGGACCTCGACCCGAACGTCGCGGTGAGCTTCGATGCATCTCGCTTCGTCGACTGGCATCCGATCGATTCGCTGGTGCTCGGCCGGTTCCAGGCGTTCGCGCAGTCATGGTCGACGCCGCACGAGCTCGACCTGACCGCGCTGTATCAGGGCCTGCGCGATACGTTCCCGACGGGCCCGCGCGCCGGCCTCGCGAACGACCTGATGGTGTTCACGCCGGTCGGTGCCGAGCCCACGATCCCCGGATTTCCCAACGTCGACCTCGACTCCGGCACGAGCTCCGACGGCAGCCCACGCACGACGATGCGCCCGCTCCCCGGCGCGACCACGACCGTCCCGCGCCCGCGCGTCGCACGCGATGTGCTGGCGAACGCGCGCGCGTTCTTCGCGCGCACGATCCACACCGGCCCGTTCGGCGCGCTCGGTCCGCACGCGTTCATGCGGCCCTACGCCGGATCGAACAACTGGACCGGCGGCAACGTGCTCGCGACCGATCAGCACCTCCAGCTCTCGAACCCGTCGATCTTCTATCCGACGCACCTGATCGTGCGCGACCTCACCGACCAGGGCGCGGACGAGGACGCCGTCGACGAGGTCGCCGACCTCGACGTGATCGGCGTGACGTTCCCCGGCCTCCCGGGTGTCGTCCTCGGCAGCAACGGGTTCCTCGCGTGGTCCGCGACCGTCGCGGCGCATGACGTCAACGACGTCTATCTCGAGACGATCGTGCCGTGCGGCGTCGGTGGAGCGATGTGCGTGCAGCACGATGGCGCCTCGGTACCGCTCGAGACCTTCACCGAGACGATCGGCGTCGGTGCGCTGGGCGCGCTCGATCCGAGCAAGCAGCGCACCGCCACGTACGAGGTCGTGCCGCACCACGGCCCGATCATCCCGACGCTCGACCGCACGACGCACCAGATCGTCCCGCGCACGGGGGCCGAGGCGCTGTCCGTCGCGTACACCGGCTACACGCCGTCGGTCGAGCTCCGCGCGATCTGGAACCTCGCCAAGGCCACGACGCTCGAGGACGCGTTCGTCGCACTCGGCGACATCACATACGGCGCGCAGAACTGGATGATGATCGATCGGTTCGGCTCGCATGCCTGGACGACCCACGCGGTGGTGCCGCTGCGCAGCCCGGCGGCCTATGCGTGGAACGCGAGCACCAACCCCGCCGGCGCAGCCCCGTTCTTCGTGCTCCCCGGCGACGGCAGCGCGGAGTGGCTCCGCGACGCCAGCGGCGTGGTCTCGATGTCGCCGCGCTACATCCCGCATGCGTTCGGCCGCGCCTACCTGGTGTCCGCCAATGCCGACCCGGTCGGCGCGACGTTCGATGGCGATCCTCTGAACGGCCCGGCCGTCGACGGCCGCCCGCTGTACGCGGGGGCGAGCTACGCCGACGGACTGCGCGCCGAGCGCATCGGCGAGCTGCTCCGCGCCGCGCCCGTGCTCGACGCCGAGGCGATGGCCGCGATGCAGCACGACACGCGCTCCACCCTGGGCGCGAAGCTGACGCCGTACCTGCGCGCCGCGCTCGCGCTCGTGGAGGCGCCGCCGGCCGCTCCTGCCGATGTCGCCCCCTATGTCGCCGCGCTGTCGCCCGGAGATCGCGCGCGGCTCGACGTCGCGCGTACGCTGCTCGGCGAATGGACGTTCGCCACCCCTACCGGCCTCGCCGAGGGCGACGTGATGGCCGACAGCGCCGCGACCGCGGTGTTCAACGCATGGGTGCACTACTTCGTGGAGCGTGTCCTCGCGGACGAGCTCGCACAGCTGCCCGGCGGCTTCGACGTCTGGCGCCTCGACACCGACACCATCGCGCGGATCGTGTGGGCCCTGATCTCCGCACCGGAGGCGATGTCCGCCGGCAGCGCCGGCGAGCCCATCGTGTGCGATGCGCTCGCCACCCCCGGGGACGAAGAGAGCTGCACGCGGGTGGTGCTCCAGGCGATGCTCGATGCGATGACGTACCTCGAGTCGCCGGCGGGCTTTGGCACCGCGGATGCCGCGCGCTGGGCGTGGGGCGACAAGCATCGGCTGGTGATCCGGCCGCTGGTCCCGAACACCGCGCTCGACCTCCCAGGGACCGGGCTGCCGGGGTTCCCGCGCCGCGGTGACACCAGCGTCGTCAATCGCGCCGACGCAGGCTGGAACGACCTCGACTTCTCGCAGTCCGCCGACGGCCCCGCGCAGCGCTTCATCGCGATCGCGCCGGGGTTCGCGTCGGACGCCTCGCGCATCCGCGTCCGCTGGGCGCTGCCGGGCGGCGTGATCTTCGATAGCCGCAGCCCTCACTACCGCGACCTGCTCGACACCTATTATCTACCCGAGCAGCACTTCGACGCGCCTTACCTCACGGACGAGCTGATCCGCGACGGCGAGTCGCGCTGGGTGTTCCGATGAATGACGTGCCCGCCATCCTGATCGCTCCCCAAGGGGCCCTCGGCCCTCTCCGCGATCTCGTCGATCGCCTCGCCTCGATCGGCATCGCGCTCACGATCGTCGACGAGCTACCTGCCGCCATCGAGCAGGTCCAGCTCCGCAAGACGCCGCCATGCGTCCTGCTCGACCTCGTCGACACGTCGCCCGGCGAGGTCGAGGACATGCGCATCGCGGGCGATGCGATCCGCCGCGTGATCCGCGCGCTACCAACGGTGAGCCCGATCCCGATCCTGCGGCGCGCGAGTGTCCCGCACGTGCTCGCGTGCATCCGCGCCGGCGCCGGCGACATCATCGACCTCGAGGTCGAGGGCACCGCGTCCGCTCGCGCCTCGGTGCAGCGGGTCGCGCAGCGTCAGGCGCAGCGCGCGACCGAGCTCGAGATGATCAGCACCCAGCGCGCGATGATCGAAGATCTTCTGAAGGACCTGATCAAGACCGAGCGCCGCACGATCGAGACCGAGGAGAAGCTCGCACGCCAGCAGACCGGCGGCGAGGCCCCTGCCGAGGGGCGCGCCCCGGCGATCCTGCTGGTCGAGCACGATCGCGACATCGCCGACGAGCTCGCCGACCGGCTCGAGGCCGACGGGGTCGCCACCTTCGCCTACGTCACGGGCGAGGAGGCCGTCCGCGAGGCGGAGGCGCTGGCCTCGACGACCGGCCTCGACCTGGCGCTGGTCGCGATCCAGCTCCCGGGGATCGACGGACTCGAGGCGATCAAGCGCCTGCGGGAGCGCATCCCGGGGCTCCCGGCGTTCCTCATGACCACCATCCTCGACGCGGATCTGGCGGCGACCGCCGCCAACCTGGGGGTGGTCGGCTACGTCCAGAAGCCGCTCGCCGACCTCGAGGAGGTGGTGGCCAGGTTGTCGCAGCTCGCGCACGAGTCACTCCAGCGGAGTCGCGAGCACGAGTACCTGGCGACGATCAAGGAGCGTCACGAGCGTGTACTCGCGCGCTACCGCGCGTTGCCTCGGGAACCGTGATGGGCCTATGATCTCGCGGACCTTCAATGGCCACAGGTCTGCTCAGTATCAAGCTCCGCTGCGCCTCCTGGCAGCAGCTGGCGACGATCTACAAGCGTGACCTGAGCCGCGGCGCGATGTTCCTCAAGGCGTCCTCGCCGCCACCGATCGGCACGTCGGTGCGCATCGATCTCTCCCTGCCGAGCGCATCGGTGATCGTGCTGACCGGCACCGTGAAGCAGCACGTGACCGACCCGGCGCGCGGTCAGGGCGTCGAGCTCGAGCTCGCGCCCCTGCCGGCCGGTTCGGTGTGGATGATCGAGAGCGCGCTCGCCGCCGAGAGCAAGCGGCAGAGCCAGCAACCGGCGGCGCCGGCCGCGACGGGCTCACAGCCGCAGCCGGCGATCACCGACGGTGACGAGCAGGTCAGCGCCGAGCAGGAGCTGATGCGTGCGCTGCTCGCGGAGGCCGAGTCGCTGCGCAAGCTCAACCCGTTCCTCGTGCTCGGCGTCGGCTACGAAGCGAGCGACGCCGATGTGCGCGCTGCCTTCGGCGAGCTGACGAAGCGCTATCACCCCGATCTGTTCGCGCGCTACGAGTCGACCGAGCTGCGCCAGACCGCCGCCGAGATCTTCATCTTGATCCGCGATGCCTACCGGCGGCTCGGCGACGAGACGGGGCGCGCACAAGCGCTGTCGTCGCTCGGCCGGCACGCCGGTGCGGCGCGCACGATCCCGCGTGCGCCGACGCCACCATCCGGGCGGCCCTCCGCGAAGATCCCGCCACCCTCACCGAAGGTGCCCGAGCCGGCGGCGGGGAAGGCCGACGACGCTCCCCTCGAGGTCCCGACGGTGAAGCCCGTCGACTACGCGGTCCCCGACGCCGCGCGCCCGACGTCGCCGCCCGTGCACAACGCACCGACGGCGCGCGCGAGCCAGAGCGGCAGCATCTCCCGCAAGCTCGTCGACGACGCCGCGGACACGAGCCCGTACGAGGCTCTGATCGACGGTGGGCGGCTCGAGGAAGCGCTCGCCGGCTATCGCTCGATGGCGAAGAAGCATCCGAATGACAAGGCCGCTCGCGCGGGCGTCGAGCTCGTCGAGGGGCTCATCGCGCTCGGCCAGCGCGATCGCCTCGAAGCAGCGCAGCGGTTCGAAGCGGCGCTCGAGATCGATCCGTCGAACGAACGCGCCGCACGCGAGCTCGCCGATATGCGCAGACAGGCCACCAACGAGCGCAAGGGGTTGTTGACGCGCCTCATGGGGAAGAAGGAGTAAGGCCGTGGCGCGGATCATCGGCATCGACCTCGGCACCACGAACTCCTGCGTGGCCGTCACGGATGGCAGGGGCCATCCCGAGACGCTCGCGGGCATCGACAACGAGCGCACCATCCCGTCGTGGGTGAGCTGGTCGACCACCGGCCAGGTCACGGTCGGCGTGCGCGCGCGCAGGCAGGCGGTCACCAACGCGTCGGCGACGATCTACGGCGTCAAGCGGCTCATCGGCCGCAAGGTCAACGCGGACGACGTCTCGTGGTTCGCGCGGCTCGCGCCGTTCCGCATCGTCGCCGCGCCCAATGGGGACGCGTGGGTGCGCGTGCATGGCCAGCCGGTCAGCCCGCAGGAGGTCGCGTCGCACATCCTCCGTCGCGTGAAGCAGGTCGCCGAGGAGTCGCTCGGCGAGCCGGTGACGCGCGCGGTGATCACGGTGCCCGCCTACTTCGACGATGCGCAACGGCAGGCGACGCGCGATGCCGGCGCGATCGCGGGCCTCGATGTCGTCCGCATTCTCAACGAGCCCACGGCGGCGGCGCTCGCCTACGGCGCACACCGGGTGACCAGCGGGCGCCGGCTGCTCGCGGTGTTCGATCTCGGCGGCGGCACGTTCGACATCTCGATCATGTCCGTCGAGAACGGCATCTTCGAGGTGCTCGCGACCGGCGGCGACAGTGCGCTGGGCGGCGAGGACTGGGATCGCCGCGTGCTCGAGCGCGTCGTCGACGAGGTGTTCGACCAGCACCGCGTCGATCTCACGGGCATTCCGATGGCGATCTCGCGGCTGCGCGAGGCGTGCGAGAGCGCGAAGAAGGCGCTGTCGCACGACCGCGAGCACACGATCCAGCTGCCGTTCCTCGCCAACGATCAACACGGCGCACCGATCACGTTCGAGCGCATCCTGACCCGCGAGTACGTCGAGTCGGTGACCAAGGATCTCCTCGATCGGCTGGTCGCGCCGTGCCGGCGTGCGCTGTCCGACGCGGGGATCGAGCCCGGCCAGCTCGACGACGTGTTGCTCGTCGGTGGCATGACGCGATGGCCGGCGGTGCAGGCGATGGTCGAGTCAATCTTCGGACGCAAGCCGTCGAAGGGCGCGAACCCCGACGAGGTCGTCGCCCTCGGCGCCGCGCAGTACGCGGGGATCCTCGCCGGTGACTCCAACGACGCCGCGCTGCTCGACGTCACGCCCCACGACATCGGCATCAAGGTCGGCGACTCCCAGTTCGCGGTCGTGCTACCGCGCAACTCGATGCTGCCGGTGCGCGCGCGACGCCTGTTCGCGACGACCGCGGAGAACCAGAAGTTCGTGTCGATCGAGCTCTACCAGGGCGACTCGTCGGACGTGACGCAGAACCGCAAGCTCGGGCAGGTCGTGCTCGAGGATCTGCCGCCCGGCCCCGCCGGCGCGACGCGCGTCGAGCTGGTGCTCACCGTCGATGTCGAGTCGATCCTCGCGGTGACCGCGCGCGAGCTCCGCAGCGGCCGCCAGGCGAGCGCGACGATCCGGCCGTCGGGTGGGCTGTCCCAGCGCGAGATCGTGGAGATCATCTCTCGCCGGCGCGAAGAGGTCTCGGTCACGTCACGGCTGCCGCTCCAAGGTGGCGGCGTCCGCGTCACGACGCGCGAACACGCGGTCGTGCGGCCGCCCGACGACGACGACGAGCAAAAATGACGGCGCCTGCTGACCTCGCGGCGGTCCTCAAGGTCGCAGACGCGGTCGGGGCCTTGATCGAGTCATGGGGCTTCAAGCGCAACATGGGCCGCATGTGGACGGTGCTCTATCTCGAGGACCATCCGCTCAACGCGGCTGACCTCGGCGACCGGCTCGGCCTGTCGACGGGCGCGGTCTCGATGCTCCTCACCGAGCTCCAGGAATGGGGGGCGATCAAGAAGGCGTGGGTGGTCGGCGAGCGGAAGGAGCACTACGAAGCGGAGACCAACATCTGGAAGATGGTCTCGCGCGTGTTCCGCGAGCGCGAGCTGCACTGGATCAAGACCGCCGCCGATGCGTTCGACGACGCGAACCAGCAGCTACCCGCAGCGACCGACGAGCGCTCGCAGTTGATCGCGGCGCGAATCGCCGGGCTGATCCAGCTCTCGCAAGTCGGCGCACATCTCCTCGAAGCGATCCTGCAGGGGGAGGCGGTCGACTCGCTGCCGATCAAGTCGATCGGCGAGCTCGCGCGCAACGTCGGCAAGGTCGAGTAACTTGATCCGCGCGCACGAGCTGACGAAGCACTTCCGCGTGCACAAGCGTCCGCCCGGGTTCGCAGCGGCGATGAAGTCGCTGGTCCGCCGCAAGTACGAGCTGGTGAAGGCCGTCGACGGTGTGAGCTTCACGATCGAGCGCGGCGAGCGTGTCGGCTTCCTCGGGCCCAACGGCGCGGGGAAGACGACGACGCTCAAGGTGCTGTCGGGTCTGCTGCATCCGACGAGCGGCGAGGTCGAGGTCGAGGGCGCGGTGCCGTTCCGCCGGCAGACGCGGTTCCTCGAGAGGATCACGCTCGTGATGGGGCAGAAGTCGCAGCTGATCTGGGACCTGCCGCCGGCGGAGACCTACGCGATGAACCGCGCGATGTTCGACGTGCCGCACGACGAGTTCCGGCGCACGCTCGACGAGCTGACCGAGTTGCTCGAGCTCGCGCCGCTGCTCGACAAGCCCACGCGGCAGCTGTCGCTCGGCGAGCGCATGAAGTGCGAGCTCGCGGCCGCCCTCCTCCACCGGCCGACGACGCTGTTCCTCGACGAGCCGACGATCGGGCTCGACGTCGCGATGCAGGTCGCGATCCGCGACTTCGTGCGCAGCTACAACCAGCGGCACGAAGCGACCGTGCTGCTGACGTCGCACTACATGGACGATGTCGTCGCGCTGTGCCCGCGGATCATCGTGATCGACGCCGGCAAGCTCGTGCACGACGGCGACCTCCGCCAGCTGATCAAGGCGATGGATCCCGACAAGCGCGTGTCGTTCACGCTCGCCGAGCCGGCGACCGACGATCAGCTCGCGAAGCTCGGCAAGATCTTGAACCACGACCGCCAGCGCGTCACGCTGCGCGTGCCCGAGCGCGAGCTCGCCTCGGTCGTGTCCCACCTCCTCGGCACGCTGCACGCGGGCGACCTCGCGATCGAGGACCCGCCCCTCGAGGAGATCCTGCGCGTGATGTTCGGCAGATCGCGCGAGGCGAGGAACGGCGCCGGCACCGGCGAGGCGTCGTGAAACTACCGCGCGCGGTGCGGGCGCTGCCGACGATGCTGCGGATCGGCGTCGCCGAGACGGTCGCGTATCGCGGCGAGTTCCTGGTGTGGATGCTGACGACGAGCATGCCGCTCGTCATGCTCGGGCTGTGGACGAAGGTCGCCGAGGAGCAACCGTTCCGCGGCTACACCGCCGAGAGCTTCGTCGCGTACTACCTCTCCAACCTGATCGTCCGCAACCTGACCGGCTCGTGGGTGGCCTGGCAGGTGAGCGAGGACATCCGGCTCGGCTCGATGTCGATGCGCCTGCTGCGGCCGATCCATCCGATGGTCGCGTACGCGGCGAGCCACCTGGCGGCGGTGCCGTTCCGCACCGCGATCGCGTTGCCGATCGCCGCCATCCTCCTCGTGAGCTCGGGGGCGAGCGCGCTCACCACCGAGCCGCTGCAGCTCGCGCTGCTCGTGCCCTCGCTGGTCATGGGCTGGATGATCACGTTCTGCGTGCTGTTCGCGATCGGCTCGCTCGCGTTCTTCATCATGCGCGCGATGGCCCTCCTCAACGTGTACTTCGGGCTGTTCTCGCTGTTCTCCGGGTATCTGCTGCCCATCCCGCTCTTGCCCGGCCCGATCCGGGCGGCCGCGGAGGTGCTGCCGTTCCGGTTCATGCTGAGCGCGCCGGTCGAGCTGATGACGCGCCACCTCGACGGTGATCAGCTCGCTGCGCTGCTCGCCGGGCAGATCGCATGGACGCTGGCGTCGCTGTGGATCGCGCTCGCGGTGTTTCGCCGCGGCGTGCGCCGCTTCGAGGCGGTCGGAGGCTGATGCTGCGCTACCTGAAGCTGCTGGCGGTGCAGATGCGCATCAGCGTCGCCTCGGGCATGGCGTACCGCGCCGACTTCCTGATCGAGGGCGTCACCTCGCTGGCGTGGATGGCGCTGACGCTGCTGCCGTACTACGTGCTGTTCGCGGATCGCGCGAGCGTCGCCGACTGGGACGCGGCCTCGGGCTTGATCGTGATCGCGTACTTCCTCGGCATCCGCGGCGTGCTCGAGGGCGTCGTGTCGCCGTCGTTCGTCGATCTCGTCGAGCGCATCCGCTCCGGGGCGTTCGACTACGTGCTGCTCAAGCCCGTCGACGCCCAGGCGATCGTCAGCGCCTCGCGGTTCGAGCCGTGGAAGATCTTCGACCTCCTCGGCGCGATCGCGCTCATCATCTACGCCTTCGCCAAGAAGGGCCACGCGCCTGCGGGCGTCGACATCGTGCTCGGCATCTTGCTGTTCGTGGCCGGCGTGCTCGCGATGTACGCGCTGTGGATGCTGTGCGCCGCGGCCTCGTTCTGGGTCGTCCGCCTCGACAACTTGACCTATCTCCTCGGCGCGATCTTCGACACCGGCCGGTGGCCCGTGCACGTGTTCCCGCGCGCATGGCGGCTGGTGTTCACGTTCGTGATCCCGATCGCCGTGATGACCACGTATCCCGCGATGGCGCTGCTCGGCCTGCTCGACGCGAAGGCGACGCTCGCCACGATCGGCGGCGCGCTCGCGCTGCTCGTGATCAGCCGTCTGATCTGGCGCGCTGCGATCCGCAGCTACACGTCCGCCTCGAGCTAGAGCGTCTCGAGAAACGCGATGAGATCGGCGACCTCGCGATCGGAGAGCTTCGCGGAGTCGGCCATGCCGTGCACCGCGCCGCGATCGCGGAGCAGCGCCTCGAGCGTGGCCGCGCTGCCGTCGTGGAAGTACGGGGCGCTCGCGGCGAGGCCGAGCAGGCTCGGCGTGTCGGCCTGCGCGAGCGTGCCGGTGAGCTTGTGGCGCTCCTGATCGGTGTACGCCTTGCCGTCGTGGCACGTGCGGCAGCCCTCGCCGTCGAAGAGCTGCTTGCCGCGCGCGACGCTGGTGGGATCGCGATGCGGCGTGCGCACGGTCGGCAGCGCCTCCACGTACGCGGCGAGCGCCGCGGTCTGCGACGCGGTGATGCTCGCGCCGCCGAGGCGCTGGATGGTCCCGGTGAGGCTCGCCGTCAGGGTCTTGTCGCCGCCGTCCCACTTGAACGGATGCGTGCCGACCATGCGGCCCGCGAGCACCGGCGTCTGCAGCTCGTGCTTCTCGATCCGCCACGACAAGCCGTCGGCGCGGTTGTCGGGGTGACACGACGCGCACGCGAGGGCGCCGCGCTGCGAGATCATGGCGTCGGAGGCGTGGAACAGGACCATGCCCTCGTGCTGCTTCGGCGTCCACGCGGACGCGATCAGCGACGGGCCCGGCGTCACCTTCGCGAGCTTCTCGCTCGCCGGCGCCGTGACGCGCGCGACGCTGCGGGTGAACGCGCACCACACGAGCAGGTCGCCCTTCGCCGTCACCGCCAGCCCGTCCGGGCCGCACCGGTTCCCGTCGGGCGCGACGGCGTGATTGGCGCCCTCGACGATCGTCGCCTGCGACGCATTCTTGACGTACAGCACGGTGTCGCTACCGAGCCCCGCGACATACAGAGCGTCGGTCTTGCCGTCCCAGGCGAGCGCACGCGACTGGTGCTGCGAGATCTGTGCGGTGGTCTGGCGGACCGCCCCTCGCGAGAAGCCGACGAACGCGAGCTGGTGATTGATCGGCGCGTCGAAGCCGCCGCCGTAGCTGCCGACGTTCTCGCTCGCGCGCGACTCTTGGACGGGCGTCTCGCGCTGGAATGGCACGACGGCCTGGTTCGCACCGAGGAACGTGACCGCGAACGACGCGCGTGAGAACGCCTGAGCATCCATCGTGCCCCGACGCCCCTGCGCCGCACCGACGGAGAGCGCGACATGCTCGGCGCGGTGCGACTCGCGCAGGTCGATCTGATCGACGGTGCCGGTGGTGAGATAGCTGACGAGTGCACGCGATCCGTCGGGCGAGATCGCGAGGCCGCGCGGCTCGCGGCCGAGCCCGGTGCGCCACCGCTCCGCGCCGGTGGCGGCGTCGAGCGCGACGAGCGTGCGATCCGCGATCGTCACCACGAGCAGCGTCTTCGCGTCGGGCGAGAGCGCGACAGCGTACGGCTCGACCGGGGTCGTCCACGTCGCCACGCGCTCGAGCGTCGTGCCGACCTTGACGACATGCACCTTGTCGCCGCGTCGATCGGCGACGTACGCGCGCTGCGTCGCGGCGTCGTACGCCAGCATGCCGGCGTCGCGGCCGATCGCGAGCTGCGCGACGTGCTTGCCGCTCGCGTCCGCCTTCAGCAGCGCGCCCGTGTCCTGATCGATGACGAGCGCCTCTTCACCGATCGCCGCGATCCGGGAGCTCGTGAGGTGCGCCGGTGCGGGAGCTGCGGGCGACGTCCCGCCCAGCGGGCGCCCGGCGAGCGCGAACGTCGGCGGCGCGGGATCGACCATGCGGAAGCTCCGCGCCAGGGCGAACGTGGGTACTGCGGCGACGAGCAGACCAAGGGCCTTGGTGCGAGCGCGCATGTGAGGACTCCAACGAACGCGCCCGTCCCGCGATCTATTCCGCATGTCGCCGTGACACCGGCGCGGCCCCCACGGTTGCCGTGATCACCTTGTCCCCGATCACGAGCGCATCCGCGACCGCCTGCCCGGCCATCACCGCGCCGATCCACGTGTATCGGCCGTCGAGGTGCGGCGCGCGGCCGTGCATCACGAACCACTGCGAGCCGCCGCTGTCGCGGCCCGCATCCGCGATCCCTACACCGCCCACCACGAACCCGGCGCCGTCGGCCAGCGTGGCCGGCTCGGACGGGAGCGCGAAGCCCGGGCCGCCCCAGCCCGACATCGTTGGGTCACCGCCCTGGACCACGAAGTTGCCGACCACGCGGTGAACCTCGAGCCCGTCGTAGAAGCCCTTGCGCGTCAGTCCGACGATCGTGGCGACCGCCCACGGCGCGACGTCGGGGC
>Ga0247829_10000318_pt1 | contig 17352 bp, 15 predicted proteins | sample 12C_Control_Day4_FD_207765 | JGI IMG/M metagenome (GOLD analysis project Ga0247829, IMG submission 207765) | Soil microbial communities from agricultural site in Penn Yan, New York, United States - 12C_Control_Day4 | ecosystem: Environmental > Terrestrial > Soil > Agricultural land | place... | reverse complement strand
TGGGTCTATCGCTATCTGACGGCCCACTGGCCCGACGCCATGCATCAGCGCCTTGCAGCGTGACGCCGCCTAGACGCCGAGGTAGGCCTTGCGCACGGCGGGATCGTCGAGCAGCTTGGCCGCATCGCCGGTCATGCGGATGCGGCCAACGTCGAGGATCACGGCGCGCTTGGCGAGCGACAGCGCCCAGGTGGCGTTCTGCTCGGCGAGCAGCACGGCCAGCCCTTCGGATGCCTGCACCTCGGCCAGGATCTCGCCGATCCGCTCCACGATCACGGGCGCCAGGCCCAGAGAGGGCTCGTCCAGCATCAGCAGCGTCGGCTTCGACATGAGCGCGCGGCCGATCGCCAGCATCTGCTGCTCGCCGCCCGACAGGCTCCCCGCACGCTGATCCGCACGCTCCTTGAGGCGCGGGAAATAGCCGTAGATGCGCTCGATGCGGCCGGGCAGCTCGCTCTTGGCGCGGGTGATGCCGCCGACCCGCAGGTTGTCGAGCACCGAGAGCTGCGGGAACACGCGCCGCCCCTCCGGCGAGTAGCCGACGCCGCGCCGCACGACCTGCGATGGCCTGAGGCCTTTGAGGTCGTGCCCGTCGAGCACGATCGTCCCCTGCGGATAGGTCGCCATGCCCAGGATGGCCTTGAGGGTGCTCGACTTGCCGGCGCCGTTGGCACCGATCAGGGCCACCGTCTCGCCGGCGTCGAGCGTCAGCCCCACCCCGTCGGTGCCGACGATGGGCCCGTAGGTGACCTTGAGATTCTCAATGACCAGCTTGGGCATAGCGTTTGCCGAGATAGGCCTCGATCACATTCGGGTTGCGCAGCACCTCCTGCGGCTTGCCGCGCGCGAGCTCCCTGCCCTGGGCCATGACGAGCACCCGGTCGCAGAGATCGGTGATGAAGCGCATGTTGTGGTCGATGACGACGACCGAGATGCCGCGCTCGCGAACGAGCTTGATGGTGTCGCGCACGTGGTCGGTCTCCTCGGCGGAGAGTCCCGCGGCCGGCTCATCGAGCAGGACGATGCGCGGCCGGGCCGCGAGCGCGATCCCCATGCCCAGGACCTTCTGGAAGCCGTAGGGCAAGCCGCTGGCGACGCTGTGCTCGACGCGCTTGAGATCGAGCCAGCGCATCACCTCCTCGACGTGGGCGTCGGCGCGGCCGCGCGCCTCGCGCGCGCGGCCTGTGCCGAACAGCGTCGCGACGAGGCCCGGATAGATCTCGCGAAAGGCCCCGCGCAGCAGGTTCTCGCGCACGGTCTGCCCGGCATAGACGATGGTGGCCTGGAAGGTGCGCACCAGGCCCGCCTCGACCAGCACGTGCGGCGCCTTGCCCGTCACGTCGTGGCCCGACAGCGTGACCTTGCCGCTGGTCGGCTCGATGACGCCGGAGACGAGGTTGACGGCCGTGGTCTTGCCGGCGCCGTTGGGCCCGATGATGCCGAGGATCTCGCCTGCATCGACGTCGAAGCTCAGGTCGGCGACCGCCTGCAGGCCGCCGAAGCTCCGGCTCAGTCGTTCGACGGAGAGGATGCGCGTCATGATGCCTGCGGGCTCGCTCGAGTTCCGGCGCGGGCGCCCGCCTCCGCCGCAGCCGCATCCTCCCGCCGCCCCCACAGCAGCTTGCGCAGGCGGCGGCCGAGCTCGACGAGGCCGCCCGGCAGGAACGCCATGGTGGCGAACAGGATCGCGCCGAACATGATCTGCTGCAGGTTGACGTAACCGCGCAGCAGCTCGGGCAGCGTCACCATGAACACGGTGCCGAGCAGGGCGCCGATGAGGCTCGTCATGCCGCCGATCACGTTCATGACCACGAGGTTCAGCGACTGGAAGCCGGAGTAGGCTTCGGGCCCGACAAACTTGATGTAGTGGGCCTGCAGAGAGCCCGTCATGCCGGCGAGCGCGCAGGCGATCACGAACACCATGACCTTGAAGCGGATGACGGGCACGCCCGAGCATTCCGCCAGACGCTCGCCTTCGCGGATCGCGTCCATGGCACGGCCGAACTCCGACGTCAGGAGCCGAGCGCACAGGCCGACGCCGAATACCGCAAAGCCCAGCGCGAAGTAGTAGTAGGCGCGGTTGGAGAGGAGGAAGGGATAGGGCGGCGGCACGTTGAAGATGCCGTTGGAGCCGCCGGTGAGCCAGGAGTTCTCGATGATCGCCATGCGCACCACCTCGCCCATGAGGAAGGTGATGAGCACGAAATACTTCCCCGTCAGGCGCAGCACGATCGGGCCGATGACCGCGGCCACGGCAGCCGCGAGCGCCGTGCCGGCGATGAGGCCCACCGGCCACGGCATGCCGAGCTGCATCACCACGATCACCGAGCCGTAGGCGCCGAAGGCCATGAACGCGGTGTGGCAGAGGCTGACGTGGCCGGTGCGGATGATGAGGTGCAGCGAGCACGCGGCAATCGAGGTCAGGCAGATGAGCACGCCGATGTGGTGGAGGAACTTGTCCTCCGTCAGCCACGGCCAGCCCAGGAGGACGATGGCGGCGACGACCGCGAGGATGCGCTTGTTCACGCTCATGTCTCCGGCGTCCCCAGGATGCCCCACGGCCGCACGACGAGCAGCAGGATGACGACGCCGAACGACAGGAAGGCGGAAGCCGCCGCACCATAGAACGTGCCGACGAAACTCTCCGTGAAGCCGAGCAGAACGCCGCCCAGCGCCGCGCCGGGAATCGAGCCCATGCCGCCGAGGATCACCACCACGAAGGCCATCAGCAGCGGCCGCTCGCCGAGGAACGGCGACACCGCGTAGATCTGGCCCCACAGGGCTCCCGCAAGCGCCGCCAGCAGGATCGCAACGAAGAATGCGACCTTGTAGGTGCGCCGCGTGTTGACGCCCTGGGTCTCGGCAATCTCGAGGTCCTGGGCCGCGGCCCGCATGGCGAGGCCCGCGCGGGTATACCGGATGAAGAGGTAGAAGCCCGCCAGCGCTGCCAGCGCGATGATGACGACGATCAGCCGGTCGACCGGCACGATGATGTCGCCCAGCATCAGCACCTCGCTCGACACGGAGGGGATGTTGCGCTCGTGCACGTCCCACAGCAGGACCGCGCCGAACATGATCATCATGTTGAGGCCGAGCAGCCCGATCATGCTCTCGAACATGCGCTGGTAGAACCAGCGGAACACCAGCCATTCCAGCACCAGCGAGGCCAGCGCCACGCCGACCACGCCCACGGGCAGCGCGATCAGCCACGGCCAGTGGTAGTCCTTGATGAGATGGAACAGCGCGAACGCGCCGAGCATGGCGAACTCGCCATGCGCGAAGTTGACGACGCGCATGATGCCGAACAGCAACGTGAACCCGAGCGCGACCAGGATGTAGATCGCGCTCAAGCTCACGCCATTGACGAATACCTGGCCGAGGATGGTGGCATTGAACACTGGACATCATCTCCCCGCCTGCGCCCGCGGAGGAGCGCAGGCACACCGTCCAGCGTCTAGGGTTGGAACTTGGCCTTGGTGACGAGCTTGCCGCCTTTCACTTCCGCCAGGTAGTAGGTGAACATCAGCTGCCGGTTGACGCCGTAGAAGTCCTTGCCCGTCCACTTCACCGGCCCGTAGATGCCAGCGTCGAAGCCGTTCATGGCATCGAGCGCGTCGCGCACCTTGGTGGTGTCGACGGAGTCGGCACGCTTGATGGCGTCAACGAGCAGGAACACGGTGTGATAGAAGGCCGGCATGAATTGGTTGATGATGCCCTTGCCGTACTTCTTCTCGTAGATCGGCCGCAGCTTCTTGCCCGCCGGCGTATCCCAGTCGAACACGCCATAGGAGAGGAAGCCCTCGGCCGCCGGTCCCGCGATCTCGATGATCTCGTCGGAGCCCGGGCCGCCGACCTGGATCACCTTGCCCTTGAAGCCGGCCTGGCGGATCTGCTTCAGCATCAGGCCCGCGTCGCCCGGCGAGTTGCCGTCGAACTCGAAGGCGTCGACCTTCTTGGCCATCATGCGCAGGATCAGCGGCGTGAACTCCTTGATGCCGCGCTCGAACAGCTCGAGCTCCACTTCGAAGCCCTGCTTGCGATAGTCCGCCGCCAACGCACCCGCGACCGACTGGCCGACGGCATCGTTGGGCGCCAGCATGGCGACCTTCTTGACCTCCGGCGCGTTGTCCTTGAGCCACTTGATGAGCGGCGGCCCGAACTCGATGTTGGTCGGGTAGATGCGGAAGTTGTAGGGGTCCTTGGTGTCGTTCTTCAGGATCTGCGGGGCGTAGCCGTTGGTCAGCGCGACGACCTTGGCCGGATTGGTGACGCTGATGACGCCGAGCGCGGGCGGGGAACCGACCGGACCGACGATGAACTTGACATTGTCCTGGTTGACGAGCCGCTCCGCCGCGGCCTTGCCGCCGGCGCCGGTGTACTGGTCGTCGTACATCAAGAGCTCGAGCTTGTAGGTCTTGCCGCCGGACTTGAAGCCACCACCCGCATTGATCTCCTCGATCGCGATCTCCATGCCACGCTGGGCCGCGAGACCCCATGCGGTGCCGCCGCCCGACAACGGGCCGATGCCGCCGATCTTGAGAGTTTCCTGCGCAGGCGCGACCGTGGCGCCGGCGACCATGAATGCCGCACCCACGAGCGCGGCGGACAACCATTTGCGATGCATGGGCTCGTCTCCTCCTCGAGGCTGAAGGCGGCATCCCTTCATCGGCCACCTTGGGTTTTTCTTTTTCTTGCAACTTGCAGGCGTGTCTCCGGTGCGTCAAGCGACGCGGCCGTCTCCGAGGTACCATCTCGCGCGTGGCAGGCATGTGTTGAGGGCAAGCCATGTCGCGGCCATTCGTCGATCCCGCATCCCTCATTGTTGCCGACCTCGAAAAGGTGTGCGGCGCCCTCGCCGACAGTCAGCCTCGCGCAAGCGCGGACTGCGACACTTCGGCTGCCAAATTGCGCAAAGAGGTACGCCGATGGGTCTCTACAGCATGATGCGGACGAGCTCGTCCGGAATGAACGCCCAGGCCAACAGGCTGGCGACCGTGGCCGACAACATCGGCAACTCCAGCACCGTCGGCTACAAGCGCGCCTCCACCGAGTTCTCCTCGATCCTGCTGCAATCGGGTACCGCCGACTATACGTCGGGCAGCGTCGAGACCGAGGTGCGCTACCACATCAGCGAGCAGGGCTCGATGCGCTACTCGACCTCGGCGACCGACCTGGCGGTCAGCGGCCAGGGGTTCTTCGTGGTCGAGAACAGCAACGGCCAGAGCTTCTTCACGCGGGCCGGCTCGTTCGTGAAGGATGGCGACGGCAACCTCGTCAATGCGGGCGGCTTCAAGCTGATGGGCTACGACCTGGCGCTGGGATCGACGCCCGCGATCGTCGCCAACGGCGTGACGGGCCTGGTGCCGGTCAACATCGGCAGCTTCTCGCTCAAGGCCAACCCGTCGACGGAGGGCAACCTCTACTTCAATCTACCCTCCAACGACGCCGTAGTCGTCGCGGCGAACCTGCCGGCCGCGAATGCCGCGACCGCCGAGTACAGCGGCAAGACTTCGCTCGTGACCTACGACCTGCTCGGCAACGAGGTGACGCTCGATATCTACGCTGCAAAGAGCGCTGCCGGCGCCTGGCAGATCAGCGTATTCGACAAGGCCAACGCCGCCGCCAACGGCGGCTTCCCCTACTCCGCTGCGGCAATCACCTCGGCCACGCTCACGTTCGATTCATCGGGGCAGCTCACCACGAGCAGCCCAACCGAGCTTTCCTTCACCATTCCGAACGGCGCGGCCTTCACGCTCGACCTGTCGAAATCGGTCCAGCTCGCGACCGAGTACAGCGTCCTGAGCGCGGCGGTCAACGGCAACGCGCCCGGCAGCGTCCAGAGCGTGGACATCGACGATGACGGCACGCTCTATGCCGTGTTCGACAACGGCCAGCGCCTGCAGGCCTACAAGATTCCGCTCGCCAACGTGCCGAGCCCCGACAAGCTGAAGCCCGAGCCCGGCAACGTCTACAGCCTGGGGGTGGACTCCGGCGACATGCTGATCGGTTTCGCCGGCGCTGGCGGATTCGGGAGCATCAGCTCGGGCGCGCTCGAGCAATCGACGGTCGACCTAGCCACCGAGCTCACGACCATGATCGAATCGCAACGCGAGTACACGGCCAACTCGAAGGTCTTCCAGACCGGCGCCGACCTGATGGACGTGCTGGTCAACCTCAAGCGCTGACGCGACCCCTCTCCTCGCGATCAGTCCGAGCGCAGACCAGGGCGCGAGCCCGGGTCTGCGCTTCTCGTTTCGCGCCTCGGCGGATGCTGCCTTTCCCGATCAGACGACAACCTGCCAAAATGCATGCGGCCCAACCCCTGGAGGGTCAGGCCGCAGCATAGACGTCGTGCCTTCGGCGGATGGAGCCGGTTCTTATTGGAACAGCCGCAGGATGTTCTGGCTCTGGGCGTTGGCAATGCTCAGCGCCTGGATGCCCAGCTGCTGCTTGACCTGCAGGGCCTGCAGCTTGGTCGATTCCTCGTTCATGTCCGCATCGACCAGCGAGCCGATGCCGCGGTCGAGGGCGCTGATGAGGTTGGTGACGAAGTCCTTCTGCAGGCCGATGCGCTTCTTGACGGCGCCGAGGCTGCCGGCGGCCGTGGTCATCTCCCTGATGGCCGCGTCCGCACCCTTGATGTAGCTGTCGAGCGTGGCGAGATCGGTGGAGCTGTCCGTCAGCGCCGAGATGGAGAGGCCCGAGACCGAGAAGGTCGTCGCCGTGTTGTCGAGCACGCCCAGCGTCGTGCGGTTGCCGTCGAGTATGCCGGCCGCAGCGTTGGTGGCTGCCGTGTTGGCATCGAACAGGTCCATGCCCGACGAGTCGATCGTGATGGTCTGCACCGAGACCGTATTGCCGGTGCGGACGAAGGACGCGACGATGTTCTTGCTGGCGTTATAAGTGGAGACGCTGGAATCGACCGACAGCCAGTTGTCGCCCGAGAACGAGGCGGAGCTGGCGATGCCCGCCAGCTGCTTCTGCAGCTCGGAGATCTCGCTCTGCACCTTGGTGCGGTCGATGCCGGGCTCGCGTGCAGCGACCAGCTTGGTCTTGATCTGGTCGACGAGATCGATGGAGGTGTTGACGGCTGTGTAGGCGACATCGACCATGCTGCCGCCGAGGCCGAGGGCATCCTGCACCGTGGAGAGCGCCGACCTGTCGGACCGCATCGTGGTCGCGATCGACCAGTAGGCGGCGTTGTCCGAGGCCTCGCCGACGCGCAGGCCCGTTGCAATGTGCTTCTGCGTCTCCGTGTAAGCCTTGTTAGCCGCGGTCAGCGACTGGAGAGCAGTCATCGCCGAGATGTTTGTATTGATGCTACTCATGTGAAACTTCCCCCAAGTGTACGCACAGGTCCCGGTCTGGCCCGGCCATTCGGGAGAGCGTCACGCTCGCCGTAAGAGCCCCAGAACAACTGCCAACCGACAACCGATAAAATTAGAGGCAATGTGTTTCGTTTCGGTTAATGTCGATTGCAGCCGACGCTCAGTGCCGCTCCTTCAGAGGAGCTCGGCGCCGAGATTGCGGGCGGGATCCATGTCGGGCGTCAGCTCCCGGCGCGGGGTCGCCGCCACACCGCCCGAGCGCGGCAGGAACTGCCCCGAGCCGGCGGCGGCGCTGAGACGGCCGCCGCGGATGACCGTCTCGCCGCGGCGGATGACCGTCTCGGGCCAGCCGGTGACCGTGCGCCCGGCATAGGGCGTGTAGCCCGTGCGGTCGTGCATGGCGCCGTCTGCGATCGTCACCTTGCGCTGCGGGTCCCAAACCACCAGGTCGGCGTCGGCACCGACCGCGACCGAGCCCTTCTTCGGGTGCAGGTTGTAGATGCGGGCCGGCGCCGTGGCCGTGACCTCCACGAACTTGGACAGGCCCAGTCGGCCCTTGGAGACCATGGCATCGAACAGCAGCGGCATTCGCGCCTCTATGCCCGGCACGCCGTTGGGGATCACCTTGAAGTTCGGCGAGGGGCCGGCGATCAGCTTGCCCGTCTCGTCGAACGCGTAGGGCGCATGATCGGACGAGACCACCTGCAGGTCGCCGAGCTCCAGCCCGCGCCAGATCGCCTCCTGGTCCGCCTCGCTGCGCGGCGGCGGCGAGCACATCCACTTGGCACCCTCGAGCCCGGGCTTGTCGACGTCCGCTGCGGTCATGAACAGGTATTGCGGGCAGGTCTCGGCGAACACCTTGAGGCCGCGCCCGCGCGCCTTGCGGATCACGGCAAGGCCCTCGGCGGTCGAGACGTGGAAAACCATGATCGGCTGGTCGATGAGCTCGGCGAAGGTGATGAGCCGGTTGATGGCCTCCGCCTCCGATCCGCGCGGGTGGCTGATGGTGTGGAACTTGGGTGCCGTGTAGCCCCGCTCGACCAGGCGCTTGCCCATCCAGGAGATCATGCCGTGGTTCTCGGCGTGCACGCACACCAGCGCCCGCGAGCCGCGCGCAGCGAGCAGGATGTCGAGCAGCTTCTCGTCGCCGACCTGCAGCAGGTCGTAGGTCATGAACACCTTGAGGGTGGAGTGGCCCTGGGCGACGAGCGCCGGCACGTGCTCTCTTAGCGTGACGTCGGTCGGATCGGCGATGACGAGATGGAACGTGTAGTCAATGATGGCGCCCTTGCGCGCGAGCGCCGTGTAGTCCTCGACCACCGTCATCAGGTTCATGCCGCGATGCTGGGCGGCAAAGCAGATGACCGTGGTGGTGCCGCCGGAGGCCGCCGCCGTCGTGGCGCTCTCGAAGGTGTCGGCGTTGACGATGCCCGCCGCCGAGCGCTGCTCGATATGGGCGTGCACGTCGATGCCCCCCGGCAGCACAAGCTTGCCCCTGGCGTCGATCTCGCTGGCGCCGGCGGGCAGGTTGCGGCCGATGGCCGCGATCGTCCCGCCGCTGATGCCGATGTCGGCGTCGAACTCGTCCACCGCCGTGCCGACCCGGCCTCCGCGCACCACGCAGTCGTATTGGGCTTGCGGCATGGGGCTCCTCCTTCGATCCGTTCGGCTCGCCGACAATGCCGCCAAATCGAGGTCTGCGCCAGCAGCGCGCTTGCGGCATCTTCCTTTACGGGCGGGGATGAGGGATGGTGCGCGTGGTCCCCGGCCCGCCCGAAACGAGAGGTGCACACCCTTGCTCGATACCACCGCCTCCGGCGTCTATGTGATCGCCGTCACGACCTTCCTGGATGATGGCCGGCTGGACGAGCCCTCGACCGACCGCATGGTCGACTTCTACGCCAGCTGCGGCGCCACGGGTCTCACCATCCTCGGCATCATGGGCGAGGCGCCGAAGCTCGACACCACCGAGGCCATCGCCTTCGCCCGCCGCGTGGTGAAGCGCTCGGGCAGGATGCCCGTCATCGTCGGCGTGTCGTCGCCGGGCTTTGCCGCCATGCGGGCGCTGGCGCGAGGCGCCATGGAGGCGGGTGCCGCCGGCGTGATGATCGCGCCGCCCGGGACGCTGCGCACGGACGACCAGATCGCCGCCTATTTCGCCCAGGCCGTCGAGGCGATCGGCGCCGACGTGCCGTTCGTGATCCAGGACTACCCGCAGGGCAGCGGCGTCGTCATGTCGGTCGGCACCATTCGCCGCATCGTCGAGGCGCAACCCTCCTGCGTCATGCTCAAGGCCGAGGACTGGCCGGGCCTCGAGAAGATCAGCGCCGTGCGCCGGCTGATGGCGGACAAGACGATGCGCCCGATCTCGATCCTCACCGGCAACGGCGGCGTGTTCCTCGACTTCGAGATGGAGCGCGGCTGCGACGGCGCCATGACGGGCTACGCCTTCCCCGACATGCTGGTCGATGTCGTGCGGCTGCAGAAGGCGGGCGAGCGCGACCGCGCACACGATCTCTTCGACGCCCACCTGCCGCTGATGCGCTACGAGCAGCAGCCGGGTGTCGGCCTCGCGGTGCGCAAGCACATCCTCAAGCTGCGCGGTGCCATCGCCTCGGACGCACAGAGGAAGCCCTCCACCTCGCTCTCGCCGACCGCCCGCGCCGAGGTCGCCTACCTCCTCGCCCGCCTCGCCCGCCACGACAAGCGCGCCGCCGGCCTCGGCGACTGATGGCATCCCGGTGCTCGTCACCGGGATCCATCGCGCCGCACGCTCCGGCCCTGAGGATTATTGGATCCCGGGCACAGGGCAGCACGGGGCCGGGATGACCTATGCCGTTTGCTTGGGAGGCTTTGGCCAACGCGCCGCGGCGAGCGGCAACACCTCCTCGATCAGCCGCCGGGTTTGGGCGTGCACGGCCTCCTCGCCCGCGCCGACCGGGCGCAGCACGAACTTCGACACCCCCGCATCGATATACTCGGCCACGCGCGCGACAATCGCCTCGGCATCGCCCACGGCGAAGTAGCCCGCGGGATTGCGCCCGGTGCGCTTCTCATAGGCCTGCATGCCCCGCTGCACGGCCGGGTCCGCCGCGCTGCCGAAGTAGAAAGGAAAGCTCGCGCCGTAGTGATCGTCGTCGATCGTGCGCCCGGCCGCCGAGGCGCCCGACTTGATGGCCTCCACGATCGGGCGGGCCTCCGCCGGCGTCTCGGGCCCGCCGAGCCAGCCGGTGCCGAGTCGTGCCGTGCGCCTGACCGCCGCCTCCGAGCCGCCGCCAATCCAGATCGGCAGGTCTGCCTGCACAGGCTTGGGCGCGATGCTGGCGCCGGTCAGCTTGAAGTGCTCGCCGGCAAAGTCGACGCTGTCCTCGCGCCACAGCCTGGCGATGATCTCGAGGGCCTCGTCGGTCTTCTTGCCCCGCGTCTTGGTGTCGATGTGCAACGCTGCCCATTCGGGACCGCGCGGGGAGCCGATGCCGAACGCGGGCAGCAGGCGGCCCTCCGACAGCACGTCGATGGTGGCGCACTGCTTAGCGAGCAGCACCGGATCGCGCAGCGCCAGCGACACCACGTTCATGCCGAACTTCAGCCGCCGCGTACGCCCCGCCAGCGCCGCCATCACGCTCATGCATTCCAGCTGCGGCTCGCGGCTCAGCAACCGGTCGGTCTGCCAGATGGAATCGACGCCGCCCGCCTCGCACAGGTCGACCCAGCGCCAGTAGCCGCGCGCGTGCGCGAACGGGAATTCCATGAGGCCGAGACCGATGCCAACCGTCATGCTGACCTCTCGATTGCGTTAAAGCTCGTCCCAAACCCGACGGCCCGAAGCCCGTGTCCACCTGCGGGCCGTGGCGATCCCCGCAGAGTAACCCCAATGGGCGTTTCGTGCACGACGCCCGCAGCGCCCCAAGTGAGCAAGGGTAATCCTTCCTCAGCATCTCTTTGGCTATGTCTCCGCAGGGGGCACTGGCCGAGGAGCGCCGATGTCGCTTTCCACCCGAGGGCTGTTCACGCGGTTTGCCGTCTTGGTGGCAATCGTTGCCGCCCTGCACGCCCTGGTATGGGCGCTGATGGGCGCCACCACGCTGCGCGTCGATCCGGACCGGTGGATATCGTTTCTCGGCATATGCGCCATCATGGCGGCCGCGGGCTTCATCGCGCTCAGCATCCTGCGCATGGAGCTGCTGGGCTCGATCCTGCTGCTGCTGGCGCTCGGATACGCCGTCGGCCGCGCGGCGATCATGCTGACCTACGTCGTCTACGACCTTGGCCGCGACATTCCGCCGTGGGATGCCGTGGCGGCGCGCGCGGATGCGGCGCTGGGATTCCACTGGCCCGACATGCTCGCCTGGTTCAATGCCAACCCGGCCATCTCCGACCTGCTCGCGGCGTGCCATCAAGCCTTCCTGCCGCAACCGCCCATCGTCCTGATCGTCATGGCGCTGGCGGCCCGCGTCCGCGAGGCACAGGTTGCGCTGCTCGCGGGCGTGGTCGGACTCCTCATTACGCTTGCCTTGGTCCTCTTCATGCCTGTGTATGGAGCCTACAGCTTCTTCGGCCTCACTGCCGCGCAGCACCCCAACATCGAGCTCGTGTCCGCCGCCCTGACGATGCCCGAGCGCGCGCTCGCACGCACCGGTGTCGGCATAGACATCGACCCGCGCGGGCTGATGGACGTCATCACCCTGCCCGACTTCCAAGCGCTGCTTGCCGTCGTGTGCGGCTGGGCCTGGTGGTTCGTCCCCTACCTGCGCTGGCCCGGCATGACCATCAACGCCGGCATGCTGGCGGCAACCCCGCTGCACGGCAGCCACTATCTGGTCGACGTGATCGTCGGCGTGGCGCTGGCGGTCGTCTCCATCGTTGTGGCGTCCAGGCTGCTGGCGCGCTTCGACACCCGCCGCCACGCCATCCGATATCGCGAATGCGACTGGGTGCCGGCGCGCTGACGCCGCCCGCTACCGCAATTCCTCGAGCAGCGGAAACACGTCGCGGGCGATGCGCTCGATCTGCTTGTCGCGCTCCTCGTAGGGACCGACGGGGTCGAGGATGAGGTGGCGCACGCCCGCTGCATGGAAGGCGCGGACGCGGTCCGCGATCTGCTGTGCCGAGCCCAGCGCCGCGTAGCGTTCCGCAGCCTTGCGGAAATCCATGGCATAGCGCTGGCTGAGCGAGACGGTGGCGGCGTCGAGGGCCTTCTCGTAGGTGTCGTCGATGCGCATGAAGAGTAGATGCCCGGTGCCGAACTTGGTCCCGCCGCGCCCTGCCGCTTTCGCGGCGGCGGCGATCTTCTCCAGGCCCGCCCTGAACATCTCGGGCGTCACCACATACGAGATCCAGCCGTCGGCGATACGCCCCGCGCGGGCGAGCGCGCTGTCCGAACGGCCTCCGCACCAGATCGGCGGCCCTCCGGCCTGGCGCCCCGGCGGCTGCATCGGCACGCCCTGGAAGGATGGATAGCAGCCGCCCTCGTGCGTCACGGGCTCGCCGCTCCAAAGCTTGCGCAGTAGCGGGATCGCCTCGCCGAGGCGCGCGCCGCGCTCGCCGATGGGCACGCCGCAGGCCTCGTACTCGCGCTTGAACTCGCCGCCGACGCCGACCCCGAAGATGAAGCGACCTTCGCTCAGGTGATCGAGGCTCGCCACCTGCTTGGCCACCGGAACCGGGTGGCGCAGCGGTAGCAGGTAGACGGCGGTGCCGAGGGTGAGCCTGCGGCTGACGACGGCGGCCTGCGCCAGCTGCAGCAGCGGATCGAGGATCGCCATCGGGAAGGAGATGTGGTCGCCGCACCACAGCGAATCGTAGCCGCTGCGATCCACGAGCTCGACCAGCGCGCGCAAGTCGTCGATGCTGGGCAGCCAGGGCCCGGTCGCGGGCTCCGTGCGGCGATGGATGGTCATGAGGCCGATCTTGAGCTTGTCGTCGAGCACCAGGTCCATCGCATCCTCCTCACCGCAATGGCGATCGGGGCCGGCCCGCCCCGCACCGGCCAGCGGGTTCAGGCGTTCGCCCGCCAGGCCTTGACGTCCTCTGCCGCAAGCTTGCGGCTCTCGATGATCGTGCGCACCGCCTCCTCGGCCTGCGCCACCTCGTGTGTCGCCATCGCCTGCAGGCTCAGCCGCGCCTCGTCGACCGGCACCGCCGGGTACTCCACGAGGTTGACGAACACGCCGCTCTCGGCGACCCGCCGCGAGGTAAGGCGGGCGAGCCGGTCGTTGTTGAAAGGCACCAGCACGATCGGCGAGGGATCGCCGAGGCATGTCGTGCCTTCCTTGGCAAACCCGTCGCGCAGCGCGTTGACGCACGCCATCAGGCGCACGCGCAGCTGGTCGCCCTCGGCCGAGCGGGCAATGCGGATCGCCTCGGAGGCGACGGCCGCCTGCACCGGGGAGAGCGCGTTCGAGAACATGTGCGGGTTGCCGTAGTACTTGGCAAACTCCTTCACGGCCGGGGAGTGCGCGGCGAGGAAACCGCCGTTGGAGGCAAAGCTCTTGGCGAAGCTGCCCATGACGAGGTCGACCTTGCCGAGTATCCCCTGGGTCGCCAGTGCGCCGCCGCCGCCGGGGCCCATGGCGCCGAGGTCATGCGCCACGTCGACGAGCAGCGTCGCCCCGCTCTCGCGGCAGGCGTCCTGGATGGCGGCAAGATCGGGCGACTGCGACTCCACCGCAAACAGGCTCTCGGTGATGACCATGATGCCGTTGCGGGCATCCTTGGCGCGAATGCTCTTGAGCCTGGCGCGCACGTCCTCGGCGTTGTTGTGGATGAAATGGTTGATCTGCGGCGTGGCGGCTGCGGCGCCCTGCTGCAGGCAGGGGTGGCAGAGGTGGTCGATCAGGATGGTGTCGCGCGGACGCACGAAGGCGGCGATGGCGCCATAGCCCGCCGCCCAGCCCGTGGGATAGAGCGTGACGCGCGGCATGCCCAGCAGGTCGGCGACGTGCGCCTCCAGCTCGAGCGTGGGGCGCGAGTTGCCGGCGAGTGCGGCGGAGCCGGCGCTGTGGGTGCCGTATTCGCGCATGGCCTTGACGCCGGCCTCGATCACGCCCGGGTGCCGGCTCAGGCCAAGGTAGTCCTGCGAGGCGAAGTTGATGCCCTCCCGTCCAGCGCTCTTGCCGTCGGAGACGGCGGCGCGCGGGCCGGTTCCCGTCTCCATTGCCCGCGAGTAGGGCCACAAGCCGAACTCGGCGCGGCTCTGCACGAAGTCGTAGAAGCGCTCGGTGCGCTTGAGGAGGTCGGCGCCCGACGGATTGCGGAAATGCGCCACCGACTGGCCCATGATGCGCGCCCGCTCCTCGGGGCTCAGCTTGGAGACTGAAGCTTCCACGGTCATTCCCGCTTTCTGTGACGGATTTGGCTAGGGTGATGTTGCCTCACCGGGCGGGCCATGGTCAAATTGCGCCGGCTCAGCGCAGGCAGCACGCCCACGAGGCTCAAATCGTGACGGACGCGAAAGACTCACGGTTTCTTCCGTTCCTCGACGCTGGCGAGGAGAGCGCGCTGCTGGCCGCGGCTCCGGTCAAGTCGTTCGCCCAGGACCAGGTGGTCTTCGACCAGGACGTGCCCCTGCAGGCGATCTTCCTCATCGACAGCGGCTCGGTGCGGGTCGAGCGCCACGACCGCGGTGCCCTTGTGCCGCTCGCCACGCTCGGCCCCGGCGAGTTCTTCGGCGAGATGTCGTTCGTGGCCGGCACGCCCACGAGCGCCCGGGTGGTGGCCGACGAGCCGACCGAGATCAAGATCATCGACGAGGCCGTGCTCAAAAGCCTTAACCGGGTGGACCCCAGCTTCGGCGCCCGCCTCTACCGCTCGATTGCCGCCATCCTCGCCGAGCGCCTGCGTCTCACCAACATGCGCACCTACGGCGACCAGTCCTGGGGGTGAGTGTAGGGCGCAATAAGCGGCAGCGCATTGCGCCGAGCGACCTCTCCGTGAATCGGCGCAATGCGGCTGCCGCCTTATTGCGCCCTAGGCGCCCTGCGCTCGATCACGGGCAGGAACCAGGTCAGCAGCCCAATCAGCGGCAGGAAGGCGCACAGCCGGTAGACCGTGGTGATGCTGGTGAGGTCGGCGAGCTCGCCCAGGAGTGCCGCGCTCAGCGCCCCGAGGCCGAACGACACGCCGTAGAACAGCCCGGCGATCATGCCGACCTTCCCCGGCAGCAGCTCCAGCGCGTAGACGAGGATGGCGGGGAACGCGCTCGCCATGATCATGCCGATGATGATCGTGAGCACGGCCGTCCAGAACAGGTTGGCGAACGGCAGGATCAGCGTGAAGGGCATGGCACCCAGGATCGAGAACCAGATGATCTGCCGCCGGCCGATGCGATCGCCCAGATGCCCGCCGATCAGCGAGCCCAGCGCCTGGGCGACGAAGAACAGGAACAGCAGCATCTGGGAGGACTGCACCGACACGCCGAACGCGCCGATCAGATAGAACGTGTAGTAGGAGCTCAGGCTCGCGGTGTAGGCGTTCTTGGAGAACAGCAGCACGAACAGGATCGTGATGGCGAATGCGGCGCCCGCAGCGCGGGGCGCGGCCGCGCCCGCCGCCCCGCCCGACATGCGCGGCTTCACGGGCTGCGGGGCCTGGCGCTTGTACCAGGTGCCGACCTGCAGCAGCACGAGCATGGCGAACAGCGCCACCAGCGAGAACCAGGAGATGCTTCCCTGCCCGCGCGGCACCACGACGAAGGCGGCAAGCAGCGGCCCGAGCGCCTGGCCCGCCTGCCCGCCGACTTGGAACAGCGACTGGGCGAACCCGTGCCGGCCGCCGGACGCGAGCCGCGCCATGCGCGTCGATTCGGGGTGGAACACCGACGACCCCGTGCCGATCAGCGCCGCGCCCACGAGCAGCATCGGATAGCTCCCCGCGTGCGCCAGCACGATCAGGCCGACGAACGTGCACCCCATCCCCGCGACCGTCGAATAGGGCTGGGGCTTGCGGTCGGTGATCATGCCGACCACGGGCTGCAGCGCGGAGGCCGTCAGCTGGAACGCCAGCGTGATCAGCCCGATCTGGCCGAAGTCGAGTCCGTAGGACTCCTTGATGAGGGGATAAACTGCCGGCAGCAGCGACTGCATCATGTCGTTGAGGAAGTGCGCGAAGCTCAGCGCCAGCACGATCGAGAACGTCGCCTCGGTTGCCGTCGCGGGCCGGCCCTGAGTTTCGGGCTCCACTGACTTCTGCATCGTCGTCCCTGAAGGCTGTCCTGCGCGCCTGTCGCCCAGGCGCAAACCGGCCGGCCTCATCGGACCGAGGCGCTCGCATACGCGAGAAGCGCGGGGGTCGTCTACAGCGGGGGCGGTTTGCGGAGCTCGGGCTCTATCAGCTGATGGTAGCGCGACTCGTCTGCCCGTTCGATAGCCGCAATGTCCGGAGCGCCGCCCGTGCGCCAGCCGAGATAGGCATCGCTCGCCGCGAGTCCCATGCCCTCCGCGACGAGATGCACCCAGTTCCTCACACCCAAGCCGTCCTTCCCATCCAGGGCCACCAGCTCGCGGTGGCATGAGTGGAATACGGTGCAAACCGTGTCGCAGTCCTCCGCCGAAGCCGCAGCCCAGGTCTCGCTCGCGGCCTTGGCAAGCGCGCCGGGGACGGCCGCAAGCGCGCTGCACATATGGCCGGGATGCTGCGGGCCCTGCGCGAGTTGCAACCCTGGAATGCGCGCAAGAATGGAGCCGACCCGGTCGTTGACGGGCACGTGCGTGGCAAATCCCAGATGCCGATGCAGGAATACGCGCCGCTTCAAGGGAACCGTCAGCAGCGGCGCCAGGCGATCGGCTCGATCCGCCAGCAACTCCGTGATGTGCGCGATCTCAAACGCACTCCGATTGCCCGGCGACATGATGTCCGACATGTGCATGTGGCAGGACGGGCACCAAGTCACGACCGTGCCGCGCCCGTCCTTCTCGGCGGCATCGTTGAAGCGGCCGACGGTGCGTGCGGCCATGTTGCTGGCGGCATGCAGCTGATGGTCGTGCGCCGTGCCGCAGCAGTAGCCCGGTCCGCCGGCCGTGCCGAC
>Ga0247829_10000316_pt1 | contig 17426 bp, 14 predicted proteins | sample 12C_Control_Day4_FD_207765 | JGI IMG/M metagenome (GOLD analysis project Ga0247829, IMG submission 207765) | Soil microbial communities from agricultural site in Penn Yan, New York, United States - 12C_Control_Day4 | ecosystem: Environmental > Terrestrial > Soil > Agricultural land | place... | reverse complement strand
GGCTGCGCTCGACGGCAAGCAGCCGCGCCTCGTCTCGCTACACGTCCACCACACGGGGGACGGCCTCGCGCTCGGCGATCGCGTCACCATGCAGCGGCTCGCGGAGCTCGATCCACGCGAGGTGTTCGAGCGGTTGTGGGCGCGGTCGCACCGCGAGGCACCCGGCGCCGAGGTGGTGTCCGGCTTCCAGCGCTTGCTCGCGGAGGTCCAGGGCGACGCGTCCGATCCGGAGGTGTCGTGAAGATCCTCGCGATCCGCGGCTGCAACCTCGCGAGCCTCGCGGGCGAGTTCGAGATCGATCTCGCGCGCGGCGCGCTCGGCGGGGCGGGGGTGTTCGCGATCGTCGGCAACACCGGGGCGGGCAAGAGCACGCTGCTCGACGCGCTGTGCGTGGCGCTGTTCGATCGCACGCCGCGGCTGACCAACCACTCGCGCGTCGTCGTCGGGCGTGGAGCGGAGGATCCCGCGGCGCTCGGTGCCCAGGACGTCCGCACGCTGCTCCGCCGCGGCGCCGCGCAGGGTTGGGCCGAGGTCGACTTCGAGAGCGGCGACGCACGGCGCTACCGCGCACGGTGGTCGGTGCGGCGCGCGCGGGGGCACGTCGACGGGACCTTGCAAGCGCAGCAGGTGACGCTCACGGCGCTCGACGGCGGCGAGCGCCTCGGCGGTACGAAGACGGAGACGCTCCACGCGATCCAGTCGCGTCTCGGCCTGTCGTTCGAGCAGTTCCGTCGATCGGCGCTGCTCGCCCAGGGCGAGTTCGCGGCGTTCCTGCGCGCCGAGGGGAAGGATCGCAGCGAGCTCCTGGAGCGGATGACGGGGACGGAGATCTATTCGCGGCTCAGCATCGCCGCGCACCTCCGCGCCACGCTCGCGGAGCAGCGGCTCGCGGCCGGGCGCACCGCCGCGCTCGCGATCGCCGTGCTCGACGACGATGCCCGCCGTGCGGCCGAGGCCGAGCTCGCGGTCGCCGAAGACGCCAAGCGCGCCGCCCGCGCGCGCCACGCCGCCGCCGAGGAGGCCGCGCGCTGGGTCGCCGAGGCCACGCGGCGAGCAGCGGCGCTGTCGGCCGCCACCGCCGAGGCCCTCGCCGCCGAGTCGGCGCTGGTGGCCGCAGATCCGCTGCGTGCGGAGCTCGAGCTGCGCCGGCGCGCCGAGGCGCTCCGCGCACCCTGGGAGGACACGGAGCGCGCCGAGCGGCAAGCGTCGATCGCGTCCGCGGAGCTCGCGAGTGCGCGCGGAGCCGAGGACGCAGCTGTCGAGCAGGCGGCCGCGCTCGGCGAGCGTGCGCGCGTGTTGACCGAGCTCGTCGCGCCGCTGCGCGATGCCCGCATCGCGGCCGGCCTCGTGGAGCGCTCGGCGCCCGCGCCCGCGCCCGCGCGCGCGAACGCGATCGGGTCGCGCGACGCCCACGTGGACGCGACGTGGCTGTTACAGCATCGGGGGCTGGCGGACGAGGTCGCGAGGTGGGCGGAGCTCGACGCGAGGTTCGCGGCGCACGCATCGACGATGGATGCGATCGTGGTGCTCGATCGCGAGCTCGCCGAGCACGCGATCGCGGGGACGCGGTTAGCGGCGGCGCGCGATGCGGCGGCGACGGAGCGGCAGCAGGCGGCGGCCAAGCACGCCGAGGTGCAGCGCAAGGCGGACTCGTTCCAGAAGCGGCGCGGCCTGTCGCTGGATGCCGCGCGCCGGCAGGAGGATGAGGCGCGCACGCGCCTCGCAGAGGTCGATCGGCTCGCCGCGATCGCCGAGGACGCCGGTGCCGCGCACGCGGAGGCCATCGCGTGTGCGTCGCGCAGTGTCGAGCTCGACGGCGAGGCTGCGGTCGATCGCGCTGCGCGCCTCGAGGCCGAAGCCCACCTCGCGACGGCGCGGACGCTGCGAGCGGAGCGGACGCGGACGCTCGATGAGCTGCGCCGTGCCGCGGGCTACGAGCACGCCCGGACCGAGCTCGTCGACGGGGAGCCGTGTCCTCTGTGTGGCGCGACCGAGCACCCGTGGCGTGATCGCGGCGCGTTCGACGAGCTGATCGCGGCGGCGACCGCGCGGCTGGTCGAGGTCGGCGAGGCGCTCGACGCCGGCACGGCGACGATCGCCACGCTCGATGCACGCGGGTCGGCACGAGACGCGGAGCGCGCGCGCCTCGCCGCGCAGCGAGTCGCCGCCGACGCGGAGATCACTCGAGTTACCGCGGCGTGGGCGGAGCACCTCACCGCGCTCGGCGAGCTGTCGCTCGTGCGCGATCCATCGGGCGCCGAGGCGGAGCGGCTCGCACGCGAGCTGCGCGCCGCCGCGGTCAAGCGCCTCGACGAGGCACGGACGACGCGGAGCGCGACCGAAGCCGCGCTCAAGGCCGCCGCGGACGCGCAGGCCGAGGTGCAGCTGTGCCAGGCCAACCTCGACGCGCTCGCCGCGACGCTCGCCGAGCTCGAGCGCCGGCGCGCCGACCTCGCCTCGACGATCGAGCGTCTGCAAGGTCAGCGCACCGAGCGTGCGGCGCGGCTCGCCGAGCTCGGGGAGCTGCTCGCGACGGCGATCGCGAGCTGGACGGCGCTCACCGGAGGTGATCGCGGCATGGACGTCGTCGTGGTTCGCGACGGAGCGCCGCTGCGGCTCGACCGTCAGCGCGCGTGGATCGCCGAGGTCGTGGAGGGCTGGCGCCTGCGCGCCGAGCATGTCGCGCGCGCGGAGGCCGAGGTCTCGACGCAGCTCGCGGTCGTCGCCGCCGAGCTGCGGGACGCGGAGGCGGCGCGCGTGGAGCACGCGGCGCGCCGGCACGAGCTCGAGCGCCGGCACGCGGAGCTCGCGGCGACGCTCGAAGCCGCGCGGCGCGTGCTCTCGGCGGCGAGCAGCGAGGCGGGGGTCGCGATCGTCGAGCTACGTGGGTTGCTCGCGAGCGATGGAGCCGCCGCATCGCGCATCGATGCGCTGGTCGATCAGCTCGCCGCGCTGGAGCGTGCGCTCGAGCGAGCGCGTGCGATCGCGGCCGAGCGCCGCGCGCTCGCCGACGCACACGCCGCGGCGCGCCCCCCGGCCGCCGAGCTCGACAGCGTTCGCGTGACCGTCGAGGCCGCGGTCGCGCAGAGCGCCGAGCTGCTCGCCGCCGCGGAAGCGGAGGTCGCGCGGCGCGCGGCGCTGCTGGCCGCGGACACCGATGCGCGGGCACGCAGGGCGGCCGCGCTCGCGCAGCTCGAGGCTGCGGAGGGCGAGGCGCGGATCGATCGGATCCTCGGCGAGGTGATCGGCTCGCACGATGGAAAGCGGTTCCGCGCGTTCGCGCAGAGCCTGACGCTCGATGGCTTGCTCGCGCTCGCGAACGCACACCTCGACGAGCTCGCGCCGCGCTATCAGCTCGAGCGCGTACCCGGGCATGACCTCGAGCTGCAGGTCATCGATCGCGAGCTGGGCGACGAGGTTCGCTCGGTACAGTCGCTGTCCGGTGGCGAGAGCTTCCTCGCGTCGCTCGCGCTCGCGCTCGGGTTGTCGTCGATGTCGGCGCACGATGTTCGCGTGCGCACCCTGCTGATCGATGAAGGGTTCGGGACGCTGGATCCGGCGACGCTCGATAGCGCGCTCTCCGTGCTCGACGCGCTGCAGGCCCGCGGACGTCAGGTGGGCGTGATCTCGCACGTGCCCCAGCTCGTCGAGCGCGTCGGGGCCTGCGTGCGGGTCGTGCAGCGGGGCGGTGGCCGCAGCGAGGTCGTCATCGCTTGAGTCACGGCCCGCAGACCGAGCTCGTCGTGCACGTGGCGCTCGCGCAGTCGTAGTTGCCGAGGCAGGTGTCGGCGGCGCTGCACGTTCCGCAGACAGCGCCGCCGCAGTCGACGTCGGTCTCGAGTCCGTTGTGGAGGCCGTCGGTGCACGCGCCCGCTGGACACTGCGGGCCGGCGCACAGATAGGCGTAGCCGTAGTGCCAGTTCGAGTTGCCCGTCGCGGTGGGCACGGCGCTGGTCTCGAGGAAGACGTAGCCGACGCCGACGGGCACCATCGCGACCGCGGTCACGTTGGGGCCCAGGATGTCCTTGGTCGTCCAGCCAACGCCGCGGCGCGCGAGTCCCACGCTCGCCTGGATGGGGCTCTGCGTGAAGCGATCGTAGACGACGATGGGCGTGGCGTTGTCGACATAGGCAAGCTGCGGGGTGCCAAGGGAGACGGTGCCATTCGTCGAGGCGGCGCCGACGTCGAGCACGGTCTCGAGCTCCCACGCGGTGCCGGTGTGGTGGGCGTAGCGGATGCGCTCGCCGTAGCCGGTCGTGCCGTCGGTGTAGACGAAGGCGACGTTGCCGTCGGGAGCGATGATCGTGCTGCCGGCGTTGACCGAGGCATCGCCGCGCCGGGTCATGGTCGTCAACCCGAGCGTCGTGGTGAGGTCGGTCGTGGACCACGTGCCGCTCGCGCTCTGGTTGGTCCACGCGATCGTCGAGCTGCCGTGGATGATCGACGCGCGTCCGTTGCGCTCGTACAGGAATGGAGCCCACCCATTCTGGTCGATCGAGGTGATGCGGGCCGGCGTCGACCACACGCCGCCGGTCTCGCGCGTGACGTACGTGTAGCGCGGGTACGTGAAGGCGGACTTCACGATCGCGTAGAACACGATGGTGCGCTCTCCGGCGATCCGCGCGAAGCTCGCATCGAGCATCATGTCGTAGCTGCTGCTGTTCACGAACGCGTTGATGATCGAGACCGGCGGCTGCCAGACGCCGCCGACGCGCGCGATCAAGAGGACGGCGCGATCACCCTGCGAGTAGATGTCGGACGCCTCGAGGAACAGGAGAGGCTCGCCGTTGTCGACGAAGACGCGCATGACACGGGTGCGGAACACCTCGAAGGGCAGGTCCACCACACCGGCGACCTCCGAGCTCCAGCTGCCCTGATAGGTGTCGTAGTACACCGTGAGCTGGGAGCCTGTGACGGGACTGGTGTCGATGATCGCGTGCGCCGCGCGTGGTGCATCGTCGATCACGGCGACCGTCGAGCTGGGGAGACCGGCCGTGACGAGAGGACCGAGATCGTTCTCGCAGACGCCGTTGCAGCCGGCGAACGTGTCGCAGCAGCCGGGACCGACGGTGACGGTGACCTGGGCAGTCGACGTCGCGCCCGCGTCGTCGACGATCGTGTACGAGAACGCATCGGGACCGTCGTACCCGGCAGCGGGCGCATAGCGCACCATCGTGCCGATGACCGTGGTCGCGCCGTGGGCGGGCAGGGTCGCCGACATCACCGACAGGCTCGGCGAGTCGACGTCGGTGTCGTTGCCGAGGACGGGGATGTCGACGGACGCGCCGAGGTAGGTCCACGCGAGATCGCCGATCGCGACGGGCGCGTCGTTGACCGGCGAGACCGTGAGCGCGATCGTCTGCGCCACCGACGCGAGCTGAGCGCTATCCGTGACGGTGAACGCGAACGAGTCGCTGCCGCTGTAGTTCGGATTCGGCGTGTAGCGGACTGCGGGCGGCGACGCGCCGGTCACGGCGTTGAGGGTGCCGTACTGGGGCGACGTGGTGATCGCGGCGGTGAGTGTGCTCGCGACGTCCTCGACGTCGGTGCCGGTCAGTGCGATCACGATGCTGGTGTCCTCGGCCGTGGCGACCGACGCCACCGCGGTGGTCACCGGCTGATCGTTGACGCTGCGTACCTCGATCGCGACGGTCTCCATCGACGACAGTGCTCCGTCATCGGCCGCGTACACGAACGAGTCCGTGCCGAAGTAGTTCGGGTCCGGCTGATAGCTAAACGAGCCGTCGGCGGCGAGCGTCAGCACACCGTGCGAGACGTCGGTGACCAGCTGCGCAACGAGCGTGTCACCGTCGACGTCGGTGTCGTTGTCGAGCACGCTGTCGGCGACGGCGACGCCAAGCGTGGTGTCCTCGTCGACCGCGAAGCTGTCGCTGTTCGCGATCGGCGCGTCGGCGACCGGGCGGATCACGAGGGCGACGCGCGCGATCGCGGAGCTCTGGCCGTCCACCGTCGCGTGATAGGTGAGCTCGTCGGTGCCCGCATAGTTCGCCGCCGGCGTGTACGAGAATCCACCATCGGGCTGGAGCACTACCGTCCCGTGCGCCGGTGGCGTGTCGAGCACCGCGACCAAGGCGCCCGCGTCGCTGACATCGTTGGCCAGCACGCCCTGCGCGGCCGCGACGGTGAACGCGGAGTCCTCGTCGAGCTCGAAGCTGTCGTCGGCAGCGACGGGGGAGGTCCCGGTATCCGGCTCCGGGGCGGCATCGTGCGCGGGCGCCTGACCATCATCACCACACGCGATCGCGAACACCGCGACGACGCTCGTCATCAGCTTCAGCTTCATGGCTCCCCCACACCAGGCTATCGCATCGCGACGCGCGGTTCGCGCAGATCCTGCAGCGGTGCCAGCGGGGAGCGCTGAAGCTGCACGCGATCCTGCGAATCGCGTGCGCTGCGCGTGGTGCGGGCCGTGCACCAGCGGAGGGCATGGAGCCAGCGGTCAACATCACCTATCGCGACATTCCCTCCAGCCCCTACGTCGAGGCAGCCGTTCGCGACTGGATCCTCCGCCTCGGCCGCTTGAGCAGGCGGATCCAGCGCTGCGAGGTCGTCATCGAACGTCCACACCAGCACCACCGGCACGGTCACCGCTACGACGTGAGGGTCGACCTCAACGTCGGTGACCGGGTGATCTCGGTCAGCCGCGAGCCCGGCGTCGAGCCCGCGCACGAGAACATCTACGTCGCGATCCGCGACACGTTTCGCGCGGCGCGCCGTCAGCTACAAGACCATGCCCGGATCAAGCGCGGCGACGTGAAGCTGCATGCGGCTCACGGTGGCGGTGCGCCGCTGTAACAGAACGACGGTGACGACGGCATCGCTCGCCGCGGTCCGGCGACCCGGGCATCGATCACGTAGGCGCACCGACCACGTTCACGACAGCCGTGTCGCGGCGGGTGTTCGATTCGTTCGCAGCGCATGGGAGTACGATGCCGCTGATGCCGAAGATGACGATCGCCGAGATCGAGGCGCTCATGGATCAAGGCTTCCCGGACTGGCGCTCGGCGTCGCAGATCGTGGCGCTCGGCGAGCGAGACGTGACGCTGCGGATGCCCTTTCGCGACCAGCTGCTGCGTCCCGGCGGCACCATCTCGGGACCTGCCATGATGGCGCTCGCAGATACGGCGGCCTACGTGCTCACGCTGGCCCAGGCGGGGCCAGTCGCGAATGCGGCCACCGCGAACCTCGACATCCACTTCCTGGCGCGGCCGCAGCCCGTCGACATGCTCGCGACGGCGACGCTGCTGCGGCTCGGCCGGCGCCTGTCGGTGTCGTCGGTGAGCATGACGTCGGGTGGCGAGCTCGTCGCGCACGCGACCGTGACCTATGCCTTGCCGCCGCGGGCGGCGTGACCCGACCGCATCGCCCGATCAGGTGTTACCCACGACGTGCGGCCACTGTTCCGCGAGTGCCGCGAGCGGCCCGCCGGTGAGCCGTTGCACCGTCCACTGATCCATCGGCACCGCGCCGAGTGAGCGGTAGAGGCGAAGCGCAGGCTCGTTCCAGTCGAGCACCGACCACTCGAAGCGACCGTAGTGACGCTGCACCGCGATGCGCGCGAGCGCAGAGAGCAGCGCGCGGCCGACGCCTTGCTTGCGCGCCGGCGGGCGGACGAACAGGTCCTCGAGATACAGGCCGGGCTTGGCGAGGAACGTCGAGTAGCTCTCGAAGAACAGCGCGAACCCGACGGGCGAGCCCTCGACCTCGGCGATCAGCACCTCGGCGTGCGGGCGTGGCCCGAACAGGGTCGCGCGCAGCTGTGCCTCGTCGGCGGTCACCTCGTGTGCGAGCCGTTCGTACGCGGCGAGGTCCTTGATGAAGCAGAGGATCGCCGGGACGTCCTCGACGGTCGCGAAGCGGATCGATAGCGAAGCAGGGAAGGTCATGCCGGAAGCTCCAGCCGTTCGACGACGGCGGTGAAGTCAGGGGGCAGCGGTGATGACAGCGAGATGCGTTCCCCGGTGACGGGGTGCACGAAGCCGAGCGTCGCCGCATGCAGCATCAGGCGACCTGCGGTCAGCAGCTTGCCGCCCGCGGCCTCGTAGTCGCGGATGTACACCTGCTCGCCGACGAGCGGATGCCCCGCCTCCGAGAGGTGGATGCGGATCTGGTGCGTCTTGCCCGTCTCGAGCCGCACGGCGCACAGGGTCGCGTGGCGCAGCGCGCGCACCGCCTCGACGTGGGTGACCGCGCGCTTGCCTTGCTCGTGCCGGGTCGTCGAGCCGCGCAGTCCGTCACCGCGATCGGCGACCAGCCACGACTCGATGCGCTGCGACGGCACCGCGCCGTGCGCGACGCACAGGTACGTGCGCTCCATCGTGTGCGCGCGCAGCTGGGCGGCGAGGCCGAGCTCGGCCTTCTTCGACTTCGCGAATGCGAGCAGCCCCGACGTCGCGCGATCGATGCGATGCACGACGTGGAGCGGCACCGAGGTCGCCGGTTTGCCCATGCGCCGCCACGCGCCCCGGATCAGGTCCATCGCGGTGCCGGTCTCGCGCTCCTCGTACGGCACGCTGTTGACGCCGCTCGGCTTGTCGATGACGACGACGTGCGCATCGTCGTAGACGAGCACGCCCTCGCGCTCCGGGTCGCGCGGGCGCGGGGCATTCACTCGCACCTCGACCTGCTGTCCCGCCGCGAGCCGATGCGCCACCTCGGTGATGCACGCACCGTCGACGAAGACCTTGCCGGTCTCGATCTGCTTCTTGGCGACCGAGTTGGGCACGCCGGTCCTGGCCTTCACGAACGCCGCGAGCGCGACGCCGGGTACATCGACGGTCCAGGCCACGAGGGCGCCACGCTAGCATGCTAAGACGGGGGCATGGAGCGCACGCTGTTCACCGAGGAGCACAACGCCTTCCGTAAGGCGTTCAAGCAGTTCGTCGAGCGCGAGATCACGCCGCATCAGGCGCGCTGGCGCGAGCAAGGGCAGGTCGACCGCGAGGTGTGGCGCAAGGCGGGCGCGCAGGGCTTTCTCTGCACGTCGCTCGAGGAGAAGTACGGCGGCGCCGGCGGCGACTTCCTGTACGCGATGATCGTGATGGAGGAGCTCGCGCACGCCTACGAGAGCGGCTTCGCGATGGCGCTGCACTCCGACATCATCGTCCCGTACATCTATTCGTTCGGCTCCGAGGAGCAGAAGCAGAAGTGGCTGCCGGCGTGCGCGAGCGGCGAATGCGTCACCGCGCTCGCGATGACGGAGCCCGGCACCGGCTCCGACGTCGCGGCGATCGCGACGACCGCGGTGCGCGACGGGGATGACTACGTGCTCAACGGCGCCAAGACGTTCATCTCGAATGGCCAGCTGTGCGACCTCGTCGTCGTCGCCGCGAAGACCGATCCGGATCCGGCGAACGCGCACAAGGGCATCTCGATGTTCCTCGTCGAGGCCAACCGCAAGGGCTTCACCAAGGGCCAGCGCCTCCACAAGATGGGCATGGACTCGCAGGACACCTCGGAGCTGTTCTTCGAGGACTGCCGGGTCCCGAAGGCCAACCTCCTCGGGCCCGAGGGCGCGGGCTTCATGATGATGATGCAGAAGCTGCAGCAGGAGCGGCTGTGCGTCGCGATCGCCGCGGTCACCTCCGCCGAGCAGGTGCTCGCCGATACCATCGCGTACACGAAGGAGCGCAAGGCGTTCGGCAAGCCGATCAGCAAGTTCCAGAACACCCAGTTCAAGCTCGTCGAGTGCCTCGCCAAGGTCGAGGTCGGCCGCGCGTACGTCGACAAGGTCGTCGGCGAGCACGTCGCGGGCAAGCACCTCGTGAAGGAGTGCTCGATGGCGAAGTTCTGGACCACCGACATGGCGCAGGAGGTGATCGACACCTGCCTGCAGTTCTTCGGCGGCTACGGTTACATGCTCGAGTACCCGGTCACCCGCGCCTTCATGGACGCCCGCGTGCAGCGCATCTACGCCGGCACGAACGAGATCATGAAGGTGATCGTCGCGAAGCAGCTCGGGCTGTGATCACACCTGCGCGTCGCCGCCGTCGGCGAACAGCTCCACGCCCGTGACGTAGCTGCTGTCCTCGGAGGCGAGGAACAACGCGACGCTCGCGATCTCCTCGGGCGACCCGACACGGCCGAGCGGCGTACGCGCCGCCTGGTTCTCGAGGAAGCGCTCGCCGTGCTCGGCTGGCACCAGGCCGAGCAGCCCCGGCGTCTTCGTGTTGCCCGGACTGACCACGTTGACCCGGATGCCGCGGCCCTTGAGGTCGCGGATCCAGCAGCGCGCGAAGCTGCGGATCGCGGCCTTGGTCGCGCTGTACACGGAGAACGCGCCGTACCCGGAGATGCTCGCCGTCGAGCCGGTGAGGATGATCGAGCCGCCGTTCGTCATCAGCGGCAGCGCCTTCTGCACCGTGAACAGCGTGCCCTTGACGTTGATCGCGAACGTCTCGTCGAAGTGCTCCTCGGTGACGTCCTCGAGCGTGACGAACTTCGCGACGCCGGCGTTCGCCATCACGACGTCGAGCCGCCCTTCGTGCGCGGCGATGTCGGCGAACAGCGCGTCGAGCTCGGCGAGCCGGCTGACGTCGGTGCGCACCGCGCGCGCCCGCGGGCCGAGCTCCGTCACCGCCGCGTCGAGCTCGGGCTGACGGCGGCCGGTGATGACGACGGTGGCGCCCTCGGCGACGAACCGCTTCGCGCACGCGAGCCCGATGCCGCTGTTACCGCCGGTGACGAGTGCGATCTTTCCGTCGAGCTTGCCCATGGTGGCCTCAGCCGTGAAGCGCGGGCGCGAGGTGGTACAGCATCAGGTAGACGAGCACGCCCGTCACCGAGACGTACATCCACAGCGGCCAGGTCACGCGCACGATGCGCTTGTGCTTCGCGAAGTTCCCGCCGAGCGCGTGCTTGAGCGCACCGAGCACGTACGGCACGAGCACGACCGCGAGCACCATGTGACTGAACAGGATCACCAGGTAGAGGTGCTTGTCCCAACCCGTGCCCGGGTACTTGTGCGTGCCGCTGGTGGCGAAGCGAATCAGATAGGAGATCAGGAACACCGTCGACGTCGTGAACGCCGACAGCATGCGCTTGCGATGCAGCGCCGCGTCACCGCGGGCGATCGCCATGCGACCGGCGACGAGCAGGATGAAGGACGTCAGGTTGAGCGCCGCATTGATCGCCGGATGCAGCTGCTCCCAGCTCATCAGGCACGCCCGTCGAAGACCATCACCCCGAACAGCACGGGCAGGTAGACGATCGATGCGAGGAACACGTTGCGCGCCCACTTCGCGCCGCCCTCGCGCAGACCGCCGAAGGCCTGCACGAGCACGAACGCGCCGAGCACGGCTGCGGTCACGAGGTACGGCAGGCCGGCGACGCCGAGCGGCACGACGACGAGCGAGACGGCGACCTGGACGGCGAGGTAGACGGCGATCTCCTGCTTCGCAGCGTCGACGCCGCGCGCGCCGGGCAGCGTCTTGAGGCCGGCCGCATCGTAGTCGCGCTGGCGATACAACGCGATCGCGTGGAAGTGCGGCACCTGCCAGAAGAACAGCACGCCGAACACCGCGAGCCCGCCGAGCTCGATGCGGCCGGTCGCGGCGGTCCAGCCCATGAGCGCGGGAATCGCGCCCGGCACGCCGCCGACCCACACGGCCCAGTGCGAGCGCTGCTTCATGGGCGTGTAGACCCCGACGTACATCAACAGCGCGACGAGGCCGAGTGCGGCGGTGACGATGTTGACCATCGCGAGCACCGGCAGTGACAGCGCCCCCTGGATCGCGCCGAACCACAGCGCCGAGCGTGGGTCGATCCGGCCCTGCGGCAGCGGACGATTCTTCGTGCGCGCCATCAGGCAGTCGATGTCGCGCTCGAGCCACATGTTGAGCGTGTTCGCCGCGCCGACGATCAACGCGGTGCCCGCGAGCAGCCACAGGGCGACGCTCACCGACGCCGTGCCGGGCGCGAGCGACATCCCGCCCGCCGCCGTGAGCAGCGACATCATCATGATGCGCGGTTTCACGAGGGCGATCAGGTCCAACGTCTTGGCGCGCAGCACCTGCGTGGTCATCGCGACACCGCCTTGAGCGCGCGTGCATTCGGCAGCTCGGGCGCCGCGAGGACGCCGGCCCGGCGCTTCGCGGTGATCAGCCACATCGACATCCACAGCGCCCACAGGCTCGCCGCGCCGGCGAAGTGCGCGACGGCGTACGGCACCTCGCGCCGGGACACCACGGTCATGATGCCGAGCACGATCTGCAAGACCACGAGCAACGGCGCGATCAACGCGAGCATGCGCACGGAGGCCCAGCCCCACGCGCGCCGCGCGACGGCGATCGCCGCGGTGATCGTGATGATCGCGGTGACCACGCCGAACGCGCGGTGGATCATGTGCAGGTGCTGGACGCCGTGGTTCGGCCACCAGTCACCACCGAGCGTGCAGGTCGGCATGCCGAGGCATACCATCGCGGCGCCGAGGTGCCGCACGAGCGCACCGAGCAGCAGCTGGATGAACACCGCCCCGATCGCGATCGCGATCCACGTGCGCGCGGTGCCCAGGTCCGTCCGTAGATTTTCGTGCTGCTGCAGCTCGACGACGGTCGGGTTCGGGCGCGTGCGGAACGCGGTGTAGATCAGCGTCGCGAAGTAGCTGAAGCCGAGCAGCAGGTGCGCCGTGGAGATGAACCACGGCAGCTTGTACTTCACCGTGATCGCGCCGAGCAGGCCCTGCGTCACCACCATGCCGAGCAGCAGGAAGGGAAGGCGGCGCATGTCCTTGCGGCGCGTGAACAGGAGATAGGTCAGCGCGATCTGCAAGAGGCCGACGCTCATCGCCGCGAGCCGGTGGCCGTGCTCGTAGAGGACGCCGCCGACCATCGGCGGGAAGAACTCGCCGTGACACACGAGCGTCGGCTCCGGGCACGCGAGGCTCGAGCCGGTCGGGTTCACCGTGCCGCCGATCACCAGCAAGATGAACGTCGCGGCGGCGGTGAGCTGGGCGAAGCGATGCTCGACCATGAACTTCGGCAGTCTGGTATCACATCTGGCGCTCCGTCGACGAGCGCCAGCGCCCGATGCGACAAGACACCGCCCTCGGACCGGACTTCAGTAAATACAGGAGGTTGAGGCTGGCCGGAAGGTTGCTCACCCGGTGTTCCCGGGCGTACAGTGATCGACGCGGGGATGACCGACTCCTGGGCCGAATCCACGTCGATCGGGACGCTCCGATCCGACGACCTCGCGAAGTCCGGTCACGCCTTCCGCTACAACCGCTACACCTACCGCACCGTCGGCAAGCACCTGTCGAACGGCGGGATGGGCAGCGTGTTCGAGCTCGAGCGCCGCGACGACGAGACCGGGGTCGTCGAGGAGGTGGTCGGCAAGGTCTTCCACTCGAACTACCTGTACCAGCTGCGCACCGACGAGGTGACGCGCCGCGATCACCACCACAACCTCGCCGCGATGGCCCGGATCGCGGCGATCGAGCATCCGAACATCCTGCCGACCTACATCTCGGCGCCGATCGCGGACAACTACCTGTTCGTCACGCCGCGCATGGGGATGACGCTGCTCGAGGCGATCCAGAAGCACGGGCTGACGCCGCGCGCGCGCACCAAGCTGCTCGTGCAGGCGCTCGAGGGACTCGCCACGCTGCACGCCGCGCGGCTCGTGCACCGCGACTTCACGCTCCGTAACATCCTGGTCGATCAAGGCGCGAACGTCGCCTACCTGTTCGACTTCGATCTCGCGATGTCGCTCGACGACGTCGGCAACCAGAGCTATCGCGGCTACTACAAGGGCCGCATCTTCGGCTCGCCCGGCTGGTCGGTCGCGCCCGAGACCATCGACCAGGGCTTGATGGACTCGACGATCAACACGTCGCTCGACATCTACGCCATCGGCGGCGCGCTGCACGGTCTGTTCACCGAGCAGCTGCTGTACGGCCAGGCCGACGATATGTGGGCGCTGCTGATCCGGATCGGCGAGGGCGTCGTGATCGGCGGCCGCAGCAAGGTCGTCTATCCCGACGGCTTCCCGACCCAGCTGCGCGGCGTGATCGAAGGCTGCCTCGAGCGCGATCCGAACCAGCGGTTCCCGTCGGTGGGGGCCGTCGTGCAGGAGCTGCGCGCGCTCTTGCGCGACCTGCCCGACGAGCGAGTGCGGCGGACGCGCTCCAACACGGACATCACGAACGACCAAGCGCCGCGCATGCGCTCGACGGGCTCGGTCGCCGCGCAGTCCTCGGACCCGTCGATCACCCAGGAGGTCGTCGAGTCCGCACAGCGGGCGGTGTTCGAGTGGGGCTACGAGGTCGAGCGCAGCCTGGGGCGCGCGAAGGGCCACCCGATCTTCCTCGCGTCGCCACGCCAGGACATGCTCGCGAGCGGCGCGTTCCCCGACGCCAACATCTTCCCGAAGCTGGTGACGATGATCGACCTGACGACGGTCAACGATCCGCGCGGCTTCGTCGAGAACTGGCAGAAGTACTTCTGGCCGATCCTGAAGCGCGTGCGCGAGGGCCTGCTGACCTCGCTGCACAAGGTCATCTACGACGCGAACACGAGCTCGCTGCTGCTGTTCTCCGAGTACGTCGACGAGCCGAGGTTCGGCGACCGCATCTCCGAGGCCGATCTCCACATCGACGGTGCGCTTGCGCTCGGCTTCCTCGTGATCCGCCAGGTCGCGGCGCTGCACGACCAGGGCATGGCGCACAACAACATCTCGCCCGGCGCGCTGCTGTTCAAGGGCGCCGCCGCGACGCGCACCGTGATGCCCGCGATGATCGGGCTCGTCGAGCCGGCGATGGGCCCCGAGGCGATGGAGGGCGACTGCCGCGCGCTCGCGAGCATGGTGCTGACGTGGCTCAAGCCCAATCGCATCGCCGCGCTCAACCTCTCGATCAAGCCGAGCCTCGAAGCGGTGCGCAGCAAGCTCACCAAGTGGGCGTTCGACAAGCAGCAGCGCCCGCCGAGCGTGCACGAGATCGGGCAGCTGCTGAGCGATGGCCTCGCGCTCGCCGACTTCAACTTCGGTGTGCTGCGCGACGCGGGCGGCGATCTCCAGGAATACTGCCTGCTGCTGATCAGCCTGCGGCTCTATCACCTGCTGTGGCCGAGCCCACCGGCGCAGGCCTCGCGTCCGTCGCAGCCGCAGGTCAAGCGTTAGCAGGCTGCGTGGCTCGCGGCGTGCATCGCCGTGGAGCATGTCGCGCGCGTACGTCGGCACCAGCGGCTGGGTCTACCGAGGCTGGCGCGCGCACCTCTACGGCGACACGCCGGTCAAAGACTGGCTGCGCGTCGCCTCGCGCACGTTCGGTGCGCTCGAGATCAACGGCTCGTTCTACACGCAGATCCAGCCGGCGACCTACGCGCGGTGGCGCAGCGAGACGCCGCCGGAGTTTCGGTTCGCGCTCAAGGGGCACCGGTTCGTCACCCACTACAAGCGGCTGCGCGACTGCGAGGACTCGATCGTGCGGCTGCGCGATCAGGCGCGCGGCCTCGGCGACAAGCTCGCGGCGGTGGTGTGGCAGCTGCCGAGCAACTTCCGCCTCGACGTGGCGAGGCTCGATGACTTCCTGCGCGCGCTGCGGCGATGGCGATCCACGCGCCACGTGCTCGAGCTGCGCGACCGGTCGTGGTTCGTGCCGCCGGTGGCCGCACGACTGCGCGAGGCCGGCGTCGCGGTGTGCCTCAGCGATGCGCCTGACTTCCCGATGTGGCGCGAGGTGACGACGGATCTCGTCTACGTCCGCCTGCACGGCCACACGCGCAAGTACGCGTCCAGCTACAGCGCGGCGAGCCTTCGGACGTGGGCCGCCGACGTCGAGCGCTGGGTCGGCGAGGGCCGCGACGTCCATGTCTACTTCGACAACGACGCCGAGGGCCACGCCGTGCGCAACGCGCGGGCGCTGCAAGCGCTGCTCGCGCCTGCGCCGGAGGTCGAACATGCCGTGCAACGACGCCGGGCTCGCGTCGTCGACGGAGCGTCAGCGCGGTAGGTCGGCGACCGGGATCACGATCGGCGCGTGCAGTGCGCGGAGGACGTCGCCGTCGCGAAGGACCTCGACCTGCGTGTAGGTCGAGCCCTCGGGCTTCGTATAGACCTCGACCGTCAGGTCGTCGTCCTTCGACACGTCGACGATCCAGTACTCGGGCACCTTCGCCTCGGCGTAGATCTCGCGCTTGATCTTGCGGTCGCGCCGCAGTGAGGAATTCGAGACCTCGATCACGAGCAGCGCCGTCGTCGGATGCTCTCGCGCGGCGGGATCGTGTCGCGTGATCGTGAAATCGGGCTCGGGCTCGGAGTCATCGGTGGCCGCGAGCGGGGTCCCTGGCCGGATGTCGAGGGTCCGATCTGTCAGCTCCACGAGGCGGCGGTTGAGGAAGATGATCGTCCGCGTGTGGCGGTCACCTTGCGGACTCATGGTGACCACCATCCCGCGCAGCAGCTCGACCTTCTCGTCATCGAACATGCCGAGCTCCGCCATCTGCTCGTACTCGGCGCGAGTGAGCCGGCGGAACGTGGCGGGCTTGATGTCCTCGAGATCCAGCATCGATTCCAGCATAGCATCGTGACCTCGGAGCCCCGCGGATGCTCCTCGTGCGCCATCGCAATGCGGTGAGATCACGTGGCCCCGTGTCCGGAACGGCCGGTGTTCGGACGCGCGTCCGACCGGAGCACGGACGCCGGAGGTCGCAGAAACCGTGCAACACTCCGCCGGGCAGACCCATCTAGAGCGTGGAGGCACGACGTGGATCAGGCAGAGCTCGATAACCTCGATGAGCGCATTCGCCGGGCGAAGGCCGCGATCGCGGAGCGCGCGTCGCTCGCCGCACGGCGCCCCGCGATCGCCGCCGAGCACGCCGAGGCCGCGGAGATATGTCAGCACACCGCCGCGCGCGTCGACAAGGAGCGCGCTGATATCGACAAGGCGCGCGAGGGTGGCGTGTGGTCGTTCCTGCGTGGCGTGGTCGGTGATCGCGACGCGCGCATCGGCAAGGAAGTGCAAGAGGCCCGAGCTGCCGAGGCACGTCACGCGGAAGCCGTCGCGTATCGCGATCGGCTCGCCGCGGAGCTCGCGAAGCTCGACGGGCGCATCAAGGCACTCGCGTCGGCGGAGGCCGAGCTCGAGGAGGCCCGCCGCGCGAAGCAGTTCCTGCTCGTCGAGGTCGACGCGCAGCGCGGCGCCGAGCTGACGCGGATCGCGGAGAAGATCGCCGACATCTCCGCGACGCGGCGCGAGATCACCGAAGCGCTCGCGGCGGGCGACGGCGCGCTCGCCGCGCTGCACGCGATGGAGGGCAATCTCCGGGCGGCGCGCGAGTGGGGCATCGCCGACATGGGCTCGGGCTCGCTGATGGTCGACGAGATGAAGCGCGACGCGATCGCGAGTGCGCAGAGCCTCGTCGGCACCGTGCAGGCGGAGCTGATGTTGTTCCAGCGCGAGCTCGCCG
>Ga0247829_10000315_pt1 | contig 17450 bp, 9 predicted proteins | sample 12C_Control_Day4_FD_207765 | JGI IMG/M metagenome (GOLD analysis project Ga0247829, IMG submission 207765) | Soil microbial communities from agricultural site in Penn Yan, New York, United States - 12C_Control_Day4 | ecosystem: Environmental > Terrestrial > Soil > Agricultural land | place: USA... | reverse complement strand
GTGAGAAAGGTCCGCCGTGTGACGCTGCCAGTCCGCTCCAAGGTCGCCTCCCGGTGTGAAAGGCTACAACGATTTCAGGTGGATCAGGCCGGCGAGTGCTGCCGCAGTTTGCGCGCCGCACCGATGATCCCGAGCAGCCAGCCAATCGGATACGGCACGCAGAGGAGCAGCCACACACGCAGCGCCCGCTGTTCCCGCCAACGCCGCCAATCGCGGAAAGAGCGAACATTGGATGATCCGCCTAATGGGGAGACTGCGGCAACGCCAGGCTCTGCACCATTGCCGCCACACGGGCGTCATGACGGACGCGATCGAACCAGGGCTCGCGCACGACAGGTGCCAGATCCGGATCACGGGCGTCGAATGCACGCTGCAGGCAGCCAACTGCGCGCTCGGTGTCTCCGATGGACGCGTACACCTGCGCGAGGCTGATGCCGGAGATGCCTTCCGACTGTTCGACGGTTCTCAACAGACGCCTCGCCTCCGCTTCGGCGCCGAACGTGCCGTAGATCGCTGCGGCGCTGGCCGTCCAGGACGGGCGCAGCCCGGTGAGGATCCCTGCCTCGCGGATCGCCTCGACCTCCATCCGTTTGCCCGCGTACGCCATCGCCTGTCCCATCCGGGCATTCCAGAACGTCGGATCCATTTCGAGCGCGCGCGCGTACTCGGCCAGCGCCTCTTCGTGCCGGCCGGCTCGGCGCAGGGCATTCGCCAGGGCGCCCGAGCGGACAATGGGCGACAGCGGGTCCAGCGCAGTCGCCAGCCGAGCCTGCGCAATCGCCGCGTCGTCGTCGCCGACGATGCTGAGGTAATTCGAGTACCAGTGACGCGCGGTGGCGTAGTTCGGATTCAGATCGAGCGCGCGGCGATATTCGAGATCCGCGTGAGTCCAGTCCCACCTCGTCGCGAACACCTGGCCCAGCGCAGCGTGGGCCTCCGCGAGGTTGTCGTTCAGGGCCAGCGCACGGCGCGCGTTGGCTTCGGCACGCGCAAGGCTCTCCTCCAGAGGAGCGGCACGGTAGTACCCGATCAGCGTTTCGGCATCTGCCGCACCGGCATAGGCCAGAGCGAACGCGGGGTCCAACTCGAACGCGCGGGTAAAGAGCCGCGCGGCCGCTCGAAGGCTCTCCGGCGTTCGACGGTTCCAGTCACGCCGCCCCTGAACATAGGTCCAGTAGGCCTCGAGTGTCGCGGGCTGCCCGGGCGATCCCTGATCCGGCTCTCTGCCGAGCGCACGCGCGACGTCCGCCAGCAGCGTGCGCTCCAGGGCCAGCAACTCCGACGTGGTCCCCGCATATCGACCCTGCCAGAGTCGCCGCCCGCTGCGCGCGTGCAGCAACTCGACCGAGAACGCGACCCGGTCGCGATCCATCGTTGACGAGCCGATGAGGACCGCGTCGACGTTCAGCTCGCGCGCGACGGTCTCGAAATCGGTCACGCGCTGCCGATATCTCAGGACCGATGCGCGGGCGATCACGCGCAGCCCGGAGATCGGCGCCACATGGTCCATCACCGCATCGGTCAGACCTTCACTGAGGTACTGGGCGTCTGCGGATGCCGACGACGAGATGAATGGGAGGACGGCGATGGCCCGAACGGCAGGCGCGGATGTGGTGGCCGGCGGCGAAAGTGCGAACGCCGCGAACAACAGCAGCAGGACCTTCGCTATCGAGAGATGCGCTGCGGCCGTGCGATGGCCGGATGGAGTCAGCGGTGACGGGGGCGAGGCGGCCGCGGCAACGGTGTCGGGTCCCGCACGACTCGCCCACCATTCATCGAGCTCGTGAGCGTAGGCGTAAATGGAGCTGCGCGACGCGTGCACGTGCCGGTGAACGGGCAGACCCTCGCGCCGTTCCCACCGCCGGACCGTGGTGACGTCGCGATTGAAGTGCGCGGCGATCTCCTTCCAGGAGTCCAGCCGCCGTTCTGCCCCCGACATTGCGCTCCTTCCATTCGTCCCACGGAAGGGCCCACCAGCGGATCGATGCGGCCAGTCTACTCGCCGGTTACGGACGAGTAAACAGCGGCGTCGGGATTCGTCGGGCCGTGCCCGCTGATACCCGCTAACACCCGTTGCCGATGCCGCGCCGGCGGCGTCATTCTCCACAGCTGCGCCCGCGCCTGCGCGTGCGCCGCAAAGGAGCTGATCATGCGACCGCGACGCTACGTGTTTCCGACGATAACCGCCGCTACCCTGGCCATCGGACTGGCCGCATCCATCGAGGTGTCGACACAGTCGGCCTGTTTCGTGAACGCGAGTCAGGGGCCGATCCAGGGACAGGACCGCGGGGCATCATGCGCGTTTCTCGGGATCCCCTTCGCCGCCCCGCCGACGGGGGCGCTGAGATGGAAGCCACCGCAGGCTGCCCCGACATGGTCGACCACGTTGAACGCCACCACCCCTCCACTGAGTTGTCCGAATGTCAACACTGGCACACCGGCGGGAGTCGAGGACTGCCTGAAGCTGAACATCTGGGCCACCGATCCGCTTCCGGGGGGCACGGCTCCGGTGATCGTCTGGTTCCATACCGGCTCCTTCATTGCGGCGTCGGCGAACTTCGCGTCGCACAACGGGCAGCGGCTCGCAGAAGAGACGGGCGTCATCGTTGTCGCGGCGAATTACCGGATCGGAGCACTCGGCTTCCTTGCACACCCGTCGCTCGCGGCGGAGAATCCATCTACGGGCAATTACGGTCTGCAGGATCAACAGGCGGTACTCGCGTGGGTCCGCGACAATATCGCGGCGTTCGGCGGGAATCCGGGGAACGTCACAATCGCAGGCACATCCGCTGGTGGAGATTCAACCGGCCTCCATCTGATCGCCCCCGACAGTGCGGGACTGTTTCACCGGGCGATCATCGAGAGCGGCACGCCAACGATGCGATGGCCATCACTGAGCGAGGCGACTAGTCAGGGTGAATCGTTCGCCACACAGCTGGGCTGCGTCGCCCCCGCCGACATCGCGTCATGTCTGCGCATGAAAACACGCGAACAGGTTCTCACTGCCCTTACCACTGGATCACAGCAAGTCGTCGAGCAGCCGGGTCGTGTGCTCTGGCAGCCAGTCGTTGACGGCGTGACGATTCCATCACAACCGCGAGACCTCTTCGCCGCCGGCACGTTCGCGCATGTGCCGACGATCATCGGCACGACGCGCGACGAAGCGGCGGGATCGTTTATCACCCGCAGCTTTTCCAGCGGACCGTCGGCCGACGCCTACGCGGCGTGGATCCAGTCGGAATTCGGCAGTGATGCTGACGCCGTGCTGGCTGAGTATCCGTCGAGCGACTTCGCATCCCCGTTCGATGCGATGTCACGCCTCGTGACCGATGCGCAGTTCGTCTGCGAGAGCCGGCGCCTGGCGCGGTATCTCTCCGATGAGCACGTGGATGCATACCTGTTCTCGTACAACTACGTGATCCCGGATCTTTCACCGGACCGCGTGGTTCACGGCGTCGAATCGAACATCGTCTTCGGCAACAACTACGTTCCGCCGCTGTTCGCCAACCATGTGCTCACGCCCGCTGACACAGCCCTGCACGACTCCATGGCCGGCTACTGGGCGCGGTTCGCCGCCACGGGCAACCCGAACATTGACGACGAGACCGTCGTGCACTGGCCGCTGTTCAGATCACCACTCGGCGACGGCCGCGGCGCGGACCGTCTGTTGATTTTCGACGCGGCAATCCGCGCTGACAAACGACTTCAGGAACAGCAGTGCGACTTCTGGGAGCCGTTCTTCCTCAAGACCATCCTGGGCAGCACGACGGCGCGTTAGATCCTTAGGTCCCGCTGGGTTCCCAGGGACCCAGCGGACTCATCGGACCCAACGACCGCCGGATCTTCTGTGCGGATCCTGCGCACCCGATTGCCTACCTGTTAGAATAAAATGCCGTACCCGCGACGCTTTTCCAGGCGATCTCTACCGCAACCACTTCGATGGCACCAACCGTCGTTTCCCACTATCGCTTGCTCGACCGCCTGGGTGAGGGCGGTATGGGCGTGGTCTATCGAGCCGAGGACCTTCGGCTTGGGCGGGAAGTCGCCGTCAAGCTGCTGCGCACGGATGAAACCGCGCCGCCGGACTGGATGCCGCGGTTCGAACGCGAGGCCAAACTCGCGTCGTCGCTGCAGCACCCCCACATCTGCACGATCCACGAACTAGGCGAGCACGAAGGGCAGCCGTTCATCGCGATGGAGCGGCTCGAAGGACGAACGATCCGCCAGCTCATCGAAGCCGGTGCCCTGCCGATCGTGCGCGTGCTCGATTTCGCGCGGCAGATCGCCGACGCGCTCGATGCGGCGCATCGGCGGGGCATCATCCATCGGGACATCAAGCCGGCAAATCTGTTCGTCACCTACGGCGATCACCTGAAGATCCTCGACTTCGGTCTTGCCAAGACAACGTCGGGTGAGCCGCCGACGGCCACCAACGTGGCGCTCCCATCGGCCGCCACGACCGCGCACAGGACGGTAACGCCAGACCTTACCGCGACCGGCATCGCCGTCGGCACGGCTGCATACATGTCGCCTGAGCAGGCGCACGGTCTACCGCTCGACGCGCGGTCCGATCTGTTCTCGCTCGGCACCGTGCTGTACGAGATGGCGACCGGCCGCCGCGCGTTCGGAGGGACCGACATCGCGCTGATCACGATGCGCATCGTGAACGGCATCCTGGTGCCGCCGCGAACGATCGATCCAGCGATCCCGGAGAACGTGGAAGCCATCATTCTCAAGCTGATGGCAACCGATCCGAACGATCGCTATCAGACCGCAGCGGATCTGCTCGTCGATATCCGCGCGGCGCTCCAGCACCTGGACCCCGCATCGGGCGTCGTGCAGACGACGCCGGGCGCGCCGCCGGCGGCGAAGCGGGTCCCTTCGCGGCTGCGCTGGATCGTCGCGTCGGCGGTGGCCCTCGTCGCTATCGCGGTGGCCGTGAAGTTCACGATGTTTGCGCGGCACTCGGCATTGAGCGACCGCGACCAGATCCTGCTCGGCGCCTTCGAGAACACCACTGGCAACGCGATGTTCGACGAAACCCTGCTCACCGCGTTACGCGTGCAGCTCAATCAGTCACCGTTCCTCGACATCGTTGCGGACCAGCGCGTCCAGGAGACGCTGCGCTCGATGGGACGAAGCGGCAACGATCGTCTCACCCGCGAAGTCGCGCGCGAGGTGTGCCAGCGGCTCAGCCTGAAGGCGATGCTGGATGGCTCGATCTCGCCGCTCGGCTCGAGCTACGTTCTGAGGCTCGAAGCGATCGATTGTCAGACCGGCGAAGCGCTCGCTCGCGAGCAGGCTGAAGCGGCCAGCGAAGACCGCGTGCTGAAAGAGCTCGGCCGGCTGTCGTCACGGATGCGGACGACGCTGGGTGAGTCGCTGCCGTCGATGGCGCGGTTCGACGTGCCGATCGAGCAGGCGACCACGCCATCGCTCACGGCGCTGAAGGCGTACGCGCTCGGCCTGGAAGAACGTCGTCGCGGACGCGAGCTGGAATCGGTCGCCTTCTTCAACCAGGCGATCGAGCTGGACCACGAGTTCGCCTCCGCGTACGCCACGCTCTCGACCGTCTACGGCAGCCTCGGCGAGTGGCACCGCAGCGAGGAGTACGCGCGGCTCGCCTACGTTCTGCAGAACCGCGTGAGCGAACGCGAGCGGTTGTTCATCACCTATCAGTTTCACGATCGGGTCACCGGCAACCAGGAGAAGGCCGCCAGCACGCTCGAGCTGTGGAAGGCGGCGTACCCACGCGAGTTTCGTCCGGTAAACGCGCTGGCGCTCATTCACCATCGCATGGGACGCCACGAGCGCGCGGTGGAAGAAGCGCGGGAGGCGTTACGTCGAAGCCCTGGTCATCCCTTCGCCCTGTCGAACCTCGCGATCGCGTATCGCTCGCTGGGAAAGTATGACGAAGCGCGCAAAGTCGCACGCGAAGCCGTCGCGTTGAAGGTCGAGACCACGCCGACGCGGCGATTGCTCTATCAGCTGGGGGCGCTGGCGAACGACGGCACCGCCGCCGAGCACCTGCAGTGGGCGAAGGACCGCCCGCGCGAATTCGACCTCGTCTCAGCGCACGCGCAGGTTGCGGCGTACGAGGGACGCCTGCACGAAGCCGACGAGCTCTACCGCCGCGCGGTCGACATGGCGGTCGCGCGGGAGCTCCAGGGGACCGCATCTGGGTACGCCGCGCAGCTTGCGTGGACCGACGGGTTGCTCGGCGACGCGGCGCACGCCACCGACAGCGTTCGCCGCGCGCTGGCGCTCGTCGCGGAGGCAGCGGAAGGCCCCGGCACGATCCCGCGCTTCCGCGCCGCCGCGGCGCTCGCGATCACGGGTCAGGGCGCGGAAGGCCTGAAGCTGGTGACGCGCGCCGAGACCGACTATCCCGAAGCGACCTTCGTGCGCACCGTCCTCGCGCCGATTACGCGTGCCGCGATCGCCATCCGGGCGCAGAAGCCCGACGAGGCGATCGATGCCTTGCAGCCGGCCGCGCAGACGGAACTGGGAACCATCGCCGGCCTCGTGCCGTCGTACCTTCGAGCGGAAGCATTCATGCAGAAGGGTTCGACCGCCGACGCGGTGAAGGAATATCAGAAGATCGTCGATCATCGTGGCGTGGATCCGTTCGCGCCGATGGTCTCGCTCGCGCATCTCGGCCTCGCTCGCGCGCAGGCTCATCTCGGCAACGTCGACGCCAGCCGCCGTGCCTACGAAGAGCTCTTCGAGATCTGGAAGCGAGCGGACGCCGATTTCGCGCCGCTTGCCGCCGCCCGCGCGGAATACGCGCGGCTCACCCGATCAACCACGCGGCCGTGACGATCGACCCGGATATCACGGGTGGCGTCCGCGTCGGCGCAGATGATCCGACCGCCGAATTGCCCATCAGTCCGCCCGGCCGCATCTCCAACTACGAGATCCTCGAACGGATCGGCCGCGATGGCGCGACCGAGATCTATCGCGCGCGCGATCTGCGGCTGGAACGTGACGTCGCACTGAAGCTGCTGCGTCCTGAAGAGATGGCGCGGCCGGAGGCGCTCGAACGCTTCCGTCGGGAAGCGCGCATCGCCTCGCTCGTCACGCACCCGCACATCTGCACCGTCCACGACTCCGGCGAGATCGCCGGCCAGGCGTTCCTGGTGTGCGAGCTGCTCGAGGGGGGGGCGCTCGACGAGATGGTGGCCGCTATCGGGTCTGTCTCCGCGGATCGTACGATCGACATCGCAATCCAGATCGCTGATGCGCTGACCGCGGCACACCGCCGTGGCATCGTCCACGCGAACCTGAAACCATCGAACGTGTTCATCACGAGCGACGGGCACGTGAAGCTGCTGGAGCTCGGTGCCGCCGGCGCAGTCGCGGCGACCGAAGCCGGACCAGCGCGCAGTGAGTCGGGCACGACCTCGGTCACACCCGTGCCCGCCATTCCGCCCGAAGTCGCGGGCGAGTTCTTCCACCGCTATCTCTCGCCCGAGCAGGTCGCGGGATCTCCCGCCGATCAGCGCAGCGACATCTTTGCCGTCGGCGCGATGTTGTACGAGCTCGCCACCGGTTTGCCGGCATTCAACGGACGCACGCTCGCCGAGCTCACCTCCGAGATCAGCACGCGCATACCGCCACGCCCGCGCACGGTGCGCGCGACGGTGCCCGCCGCCCTCGAGACGATCATCCTCCGCGCCCTGGAGAAAGATCCCGGCAAGCGGTACCAGCGTGCATCGGAACTGCTCGACGATCTTCGCCGGGCGCGGCGTACCATCGATGGCCAGAGGCAGTCGGGCGACTCCCCTTTTTCCTGGCTCCGCGGCAAAGGGGGCATCGCGGCGGCGATCCTGCTGCTCATCGCTCTCGCCGGCTCTGCGCGCTGGTGGTGGACCTCCGGCCGCATGTCCGTCGTCGAACGCAGTTCCATCCTCGTCAGCGACATTGTCAACGGCACGGCCGATCCTGACTTCGATGGCACGCTGCGGCAAGCGGTGTCGGTGTACCTGGCGCAGTCGCCCTATCTGGATCTCGTGTCAGACGAGCGGATTCGCAGCACGCTGCAGTTGATGGGACGCAAGCCGGACGCGCAGATGACTCACGACGTCGCGGCCGAGTTGTGCCAGCGGCTTGGGTTACAGGCGATGCTGGAAGGCAGCGTCTCTGCCGTCGGTCAGGCGACAGCCGTCGCGCTCGTCGCCACTGACTGTTACAGCGGCGCACCGGTGGCCAAAGAACGCGTCGAAGTCGAGCGCAAGGAAGACGTTCTTCGCGCGCTCGGCCAGTTGACCTCAACGATCCGCGGATCGCTCGGTGAGTCGCGCGCGTCCAGAGCTCGCAACAACGTCCCCATCGAAGAAGCCACGACACCGTCGCTCGAAGCGCTGAAGGCCTACACCGAAGCCGTGGCGAAGCGGGCTGCCGGCGCGGAAGTGCCCGCGGTCGAACTGCTCGAACGGGCGATCGCGATCGATCCGCAGTTCGCGCTCGCGCACACCACGCTGTCGAGCATCTACGGCGGGTTCGGCGAGACCGGCCGCAGCGAAGAGTACGCGCGGCTCGCCTATGAACACCGCGAACGCGTCAGCGAACGCGAGCGGCTGTTCATCACCTACCAGTACCACGACCGGGTGACCGGCGATCAGCTGAAGGCGCGCGAAGCGCTCGAGGTGTGGAAGCGCACGTACCCGCGCGACTACCGTCCATCGAATGCTCTAGCGCTCCTCCATATCCGCCTGGGCGACTATGCCACGGCGGTCGCCGAAGCGGAAGACGCGATGAAGCGCAACCCGCTGCACGCGTTTCCGCGATCGAACCTCGCGCACGCGCTACGCGGCTCCGGCCGCTATGCGGAGGCCAGATCGGTGGCGGAACAGGCGATGGCGCAGAACCTTCAGACCGTCCCGATGCGGCGGCTTCTCTATCAACTCGCGGAGCTGCAGGGCGACGCGACGCTTGCGCAGCAGCAGATCGACTGGGCCGCAAATCATCCGCGCAGCTTCGATGTGAGCGGCGCGCGCGGGCAGGTCGCCGTCTATCAGGGACGCATCCTTGAAGCGCGCCGGCTCTTTGCCGAGACCATGACCGAATCGACGGAACGCGGATTCCCGCAGGTCGCGTCTGGTTACGCCGCGCAGGCGGCATTCGCGGAAGTGCTCTACGGATACGGCCGCGCCCCGCTCGATCAGGCACGCGCCGTGGTGAGGACGGCCACGGCGTTCGAGCCGCAGCTTCGTGCCGCTACCGCACTGGCACTCGGAGGGGAACCCGACGAAGCGGACGCGCTCGTCCGCCGGCTGCGCGGCGTGCGCGCGCAGGACACGCTCTTCCAGAACGCCTATCTGCCGGTACTCGAGGCATCAGCCCTCCTCTCGCGCGGCCGTCCGGCCGCGGCGATCGAAGAGCTGCGCCGCGCGGCGCCGTACGAGAACGGGATCGTCGCCGCGCTGCTGCCCATCTACGTCCGCGGCGAGGCGCGGCTGCGCGCCAACGAGCCGGCGGAGGCGGCGCGCGAGTTCCAGTCGATCCTCACGCACCGCGGCGCGGATCCCTTCTCACCTGTCGTGGCGCTCGCCCACCTCGGTCTCGCACGCGCGCATGCGCGCAGCGGCGCGATCAGCGAAAGCCGCGCGGCGTATGAGGCGCTGCTCGCCATCTGGATGCATGCAGATCCAGACTTACCGATCCTGCAGCAGGTCCGCCAGGAGTTGGCCGCGCTGCGCTGACACCGGCTTCGGGCTTCCGGCTCTCGGCTTTCGCCGGCTTCCGGGGCGCTTCCGCTCAGTTGCTAAGCCAAAAGCCAAAAGTCTGAAGCCGCCGGAAGCCGGAAGCCGGAAGCCGATTTCACTTCTCCCACCTGTAGATCTTGTGGACGCCGTCGGACCTTCGCGACTCGGTCTGCACGATCCGTTTGCCCTCGAGCTGATAGCTGAAATCGAACACCAGCGGTTCGCCGTCGGGATACTTGTTCACCTGGCGAATGCAACGTCCGTCGGCATAGGAATTCTGGATGGACGTCCCCGGTTCCTCAATCGTCGCGAGCTCGTCGAGATCCGTGTAGGTGTAGCGGTACTCGAGGTCGTCGCTTGCGACCGCCGAGTCGAGGCGCCCGCCCTTGTCGTAGGAGTAGCGCACCCATCTGCCGGTGCTCGCATACGCGCGCGTGATGCGGTGGCTGTCGTCGTAGTCGAACGAAATCCACCGGCCGGCGCCATCGTCCATCTTCATCAGCGCGCCGGCAAGGTTGCGGCGATAGTAGATCGCGTGGCCGTTCGCGTCGCGCGACTGGATGATCGAGCAGACGCTCCGGGTCAGCGACGTGCAGGCCTTGAACGTCATCGTGCTGCCGTCCTTCTTCTGCAGCACCCAGGTGAGCCCCGTCCACGTCAGGGTCGCACCGTGGAAGTCCGTGGACGTGGAGTTGTGCACGAACTCGGCATTCCTCAGCAAAGCGCCGGGTGACGTGCGCGTGAACTCGATGCGGGAGCCACGCGCGAGGATCAGGGCAGCCCACTGAAACGTCTCGCCGTCGCCGATCAGGTACTCCTCGCCGTTGTGCTGCGCGCCAACGCCGAACTGCTGCGATACGCGGTACCCCGACAGATAGGTGCGGCGGAGAATGATGCCGGGCGTGCCGGGCACCACGAGATCCTCGTTCTCGCGGACGTAGAGACCGGTGGCGAGATCGATGCCTCCCTTGTGCAGCGGCTTGTAATCCCGCGGCAGATCGTCCGCGGCCGCCAGGGAGTCGGGGGCGGTCCGCGTGCCGGTGGATGAAGACTGTCCGGCGCACACCGCGATCGGAATCGCGATGAGGAAACAGGCGGTTGGAATGACTCCTCGCATGCACACGGAGGCGCAAGCGCTCTGCCACGCTCACCGTCGCGTAATTGGAGGATTTCACCGTCGCGAGCCGACGATCCAGGCCGGATCCGTCAGGCTGATTACGGATCTGCGGCAAGGATGCAAATGCCTGTTGCGCCATGGCGGTGCGAGGCGCAGAATCCACCATTCAGGAGGTTTCCATGCGCAAGCTCGTTCTCGCCTGCACCGCGCTGGTTCTGGTTCTCACCCCCGCACAGCAGCTGATATCGCAGGCCCGGGACTGGTCTCTGAATGCCACCGTCATCGAAGCGTGCACGTGCCCCATGTTCTGCCAGTGTTATTTCGCGTCGCAGCCGGCCGGCCATCACAATCATGCCGGACAGACGGAGCACTTCTGCCGTTTCAACAATGCGTACCGCATCAACAAGGGGCACTTTGGCGCGACCCGGCTCGATGGCGCGAAATTCTGGATCTCGGGGGATCTCGGCGGAGACTTCTCGAAGGGCCAGATGGACTGGGCCGTTCTCACATTCGACAAGTCACTGACGAAAGAACAGCGCGAGGGTCTCGGCGTCATGGTCGGCCACGTGTTCCCGGTCAAATGGAATTCGTTGACCACGGCGGAAGGCGCGATCGACAAGTGGGAGTTCACGAAGGACTACGCGGTGGCGACGCTCGACGGCGGAAAGACGGCTGAAGTGCGCCTGCGCCGGCAGGAAGGGAACGCCAACAAGCCGCAGCCGCCCGTCGTGATGAACCTGCGCTACTGGGGTGCCCCGCGAAACGACGGCTTCGTGCTGATGCCGAACGAAGTGCAGGCATATCGCATCGGCCCGAAGGCGTACGAATCGAAGGGCACGAATGGCTTCATGCTCACGCTCGACATGACGTCCAAGGATGTCGGAGCGAAGTAGGTCCGCTTCCGGCTCCCGGCTTCCGGTTTCCGCGGTCAAGTCGGAAGCCAGCGGAAGCGGGAGCCGAAAGCCGAGAGCCGGTCACTTCCCTACCAACGCGACCGCGCGCAGCGGACCGCCTGAGCCGCCTTCGATCTTCATGGGCAATGCGATGACGAGAGCGCCTCGCGGTGGGAGCTGATCCAGGTTCGTGAGGTTCTCGAGGCCGGCGACGCCTTTCGGCGCGGCGATACGGTGGACCTCGAAATCGGTCGAACGACCGTAATCGGTCGAAGCGGTGTCGACTCCAAGCGCGCCGACACCGCGCTCGTCGACTAATAGGCGCGCAGCCTCGGCTCCGTAAGACGGAAACGACAGCTTGGACGCATCGTTCGGCGTGTCGTCGCCCAGATACGCCTTCACATTCGGCCAGTACCGGCTCCAGCCGGTGCGCAGCAGCACGATCGTGCCGCGCTCGATCCTGCCGTTCGCCTTCTCGAATGCGGCAACGTCCTCGCGCGTGAGTCGGTAATCGTGATCGCTCGCGGATTGTTTCGAGACGTCGATAACGACCGCGGGCGCGATGAGCTGCTGAAGAGGCACCTTGTCGGTCGTGAGTCCTTTTTCGAAGAAATGAAACGGCGCGTCCAGGTGTGTGCCGCCATGCTCGGGTGTGCACAGCGCATTCGCGGAATAGAAGTAGCCGCCCGGCGTCTGGCCCGACGCCAGCGCCTCGAGTTTGAACTTGCTCGGTGAGGTCGGCCAGTAGACCGTGTCGGGACCGTACGAGTGCGACAGGTCGACGATTTGCTGTCCAGTGATGTCCAGCGGCCGCTGCGTCGTGTAAAAGACGACGGGAACCAGCAGTGCCGTGCACGCGATCAACGTCCGCATCATTGCCCTCCTCCACCCGGAATCCCCCGCGGCGCTCGAATCGTCACGTCGCGGCGCAGGCTGCGCACCTCGAGCTCGCGTACTACCGCCTTGCGTCCGAACGGTGGATCGCCGACGCGGATCACATAGTAGTTGTCCGCTTCGCGCAGGATCTTGTCGACGGCGCCATTCAGGTCGTTCGTGTTGACGAACGCATAACCACCCGCTTCTCGCGCGAGCCCATATGAGGGCGTCTGCCGCGACACGCCCACGCCGATCGGATCGATCATGTAGTACGGCGCGCGTGCGTTCCCGAGCGCGCGCATCGCGGCGAACCACTCTTCGCGGATGTCGATGGCCCCGACCTCACCCGTCGGCACGGGCGTGTTGAGCAGCCACGCGGAGCCTATCCCCACGACGATCTTTCTCGGTTCCGGCGCCTCGACGACCGCGCCGGCGGCGGCGGCAAGGCGGTTGAGGAAGTCCTCACCAAGCCGGTCGACGGGCAAGGCGCCAATCGACTGGCGGAACCGGTCGATCAGCGAACGCGCTTGCGCCGCGCTCGAGGTGATCTCGAGACCTCCGCTGTTCAACATCGCCACGCCCATCCGATCGCCAGGCGCCATCTTCTCGACAAATCGATTCGCCGCTTCGCGCGCACGCGCCACCATCGTCGGGTCCAGGGTGATGTCGTCGAGCATGAGCACGATCAGCCGTCCGGGACCCTCGGTGCGCGCTGCCGGCACACCAAGGCTTTCGAGCGGAACCCGGACGCCCGCGATCCACACCTCGACGTCCTGCGGCCGGAGATCAGCGACGGGATTGCCGCGACCGTCCACGGCGACGGCGTGGATCTCGAGCAGTCGTCCAGAGCCGGATGGTGCGGGAGGATCCTGAACCGCCGCGGGAGCGGTAGAGAAGAGGGCAATGCAGAAGAGCAGCATGAACACGCGCTTCGAAGCCATGTTCGTGGATTCTACTCCCGACCTCTCGCATCAATTATCATCAGCGTCTCCATGACGCTCGACGCGGGTAGCCGCCTTGGCCCGTATGAAATCATCGAACCGATCGGCGCCGGCGGGATGGGCGAGGTCTACCGGGCGCGTGACTCGCGGCTGAACCGCGACGTCGCGATCAAGACGCTGCCGCCCGCGTTCACCGGCGACACCGAGCGGATCGCGCGCTTCGAACGCGAGGCGCGACTGCTCGCCTCGGTGAACCATTCATCCATCGCATCGATCTACGGGCTCGAACACGCCGGCGGCTTGCAGTTCATCGTGCTCGAACTGGTCGAAGGCGGCACGCTCCTGGATCGGCTCCGGCGCGGGCCGCTCGATGTCATGGAAGCGCTGCGCCTCGCGCGCGACGTGGCCGACGCGATGCAGGCCGCTCACGACAAGGGCGTCATCCACCGCGATCTGAAGCCGGCGAACATTGCGCTCACGACCGCTGGCCGGCCCAAGATCCTCGACTTCGGTCTCGCCAAGGCATTCGCGGCCGACGACGCCGCGACGACGATCGAGGGCGCGACGCAGGCAGGAGTGATGCTGGGCACACTGCCGTACATGAGCCCCGAGCAGGCTCGCGGACTCGCCGTGGACAGACGCAGCGACATCTGGTCCTTCGGGTGCGTGCTGTACGAAGCGCTCACCGGACGACCGCCATTCGGCGGCGGATCGGGATCCGACACGCTCGTCGCGATCTTCGAACGAGAGCCAGACTTCGACGCGTTACCGGCAAAGACACCCTCTCGTATCCGCTGGCTGTTGCGCCGATGCCTGCACAAGGATCCCAACCGGCGGCTGCACGATATCGCCGATGCGCGCATCGAGATCGAGGAAGCGCTCGCGCATCCAGAGGTCGCGAGCGGCGTTTCCCTGCCAGCGGCGGTCCGACCGAAGACAGTCGTCACGCGCGAGAGGATCGCCTGGCTCGTCGCAGCCATCGCCATCGGTGTGGCAGCGATGATCGCGCTCGCCGGGCGGCGACCGGTCGAGAGTGCAGGCACGGGCGAACTGTTCCGCTCCGACCTGTTGCTGCCGCAGAATCTGCGGCTCACCCTTACGGATCCGGCTGCGCGCTTTGCGCTCTCGCCGGATGGCCGGCGTCTCGCGCTGGTCGCCGCTGACGCAACCGGCACGCCGATGCTGTGGGTCCGCCCACTCGATTCGCCGAACGCACAGCCGATCGTGGGCACCGAAGGCGCTCAATATCCGTTCTGGTCGCCCGACTCGAAGTCGATCGGATTCCTCTCCAGATCACTCAGGATCACAACGGGCGGTATGTTGCGAACGATCGATCTGCAAGGCGGCCAGCCGGTCACTCTCTCCGAAAACGCCTTCAACGCGACGGCGGCGTGGGGACCGAACAACGTCATCCTCTTCACGCCAACCGGCAACTCCCCTCTCTTTCGCGTCTCAGCCTCCTCGGCGGAAAAACCGGTCGCGGTGACGACGCTCGACGAGGCCAGCGGCGATGTCCAGCACTCGTTCCCAAGCTTCCTTCCAGACGGGCGCCACTTCCTGTTCACGGTCATTGGCAGCCGCACCGGGGCGAACGAAGCACGCGCGATCTATCTTGGATCGCTCGACAACGAGGCCCCTCGGCTCCTGATCGATGCGGGGTCGCACGGCAAGTACGCGAGCGGCCACGTCCTCTTCCTCCGCGATGCAAAGCTGCTTGCGCAGCGCTTCAACCCGGACGCGCTGAAGCTCGAAGGCGATGCGGTCGTGATCGCCCAGGGCGTGCAGATCACGCCGCGCATCAGCGGAGGCACGGGCGCCTTCAGCGTGTCCGCCAATGGCGTGCTGCTTTATCAGACTGGCGTCGGCGTGCTGTCGCAGCTCGCGTGGATGGATCGGACCGGGAAGACGCGCCGTCTCCTGGGAGAGCGGGCTGACTACGGAGACGTGGCGCTGTCGCCGGATGGCTCGCGCGTGCTCGTCAGCATACTGGACCCGCAGCTCGGCACTCGAGATCTCGTGCTGTATGAGGTCGCACGGCAGGTACGTGAGCGATTCACAACAGAGCCTTCCGACGACTACGCACCGGTGTGGTCGCCGGACGGAAACCGGGCAGCGTACACCTCCGCGCGCGAGGGCAGCATCGAGATCTACGAACGGAGCCTCACCGGCGCGTCGCCCGATCGGACCATCGTGTCGGGAGGATCACGCCTCGGGAAATTCGCCGCGAGCTGGTCCCCCGACGGGCACCTCGCCTACATTGCTGGCGGTCGCGCGCTCGCGCGCAGTGACATTCAGATCGTGCCGGTCAATGGCGGCTCGCCGCGTCCATTTCTCGACAGCCCGACGGTGGAAACCCAGATCCGGTTTTCACACGATGGACGGTGGGTCGCATATGCTGCCAACGAGTCCGGCATGATGCAGGTGTATGCGCTGCCATTTCCAGGTCCCGGCGCGAAGCAGCGCGTCTCCCTGGACGGCGGCAGCTGGCCCCGATGGCGCGCCGACGGCCGCGAGATCTTCTTTCTGATGCCGGGGAAGACGGCAAACGAGTACACCCTGCTCGCGGCCGACGTCACACACGAGAACGCGTCCATCCGGATCGGTGATCCGAAACCGCTGTTCAACGTGCGGCTCCGGCCCATGGGACGACTCGATGCGTTCCCCTATGACGTCACGCCGGACGGTCAGCAGTTCCTGTTCAACACCTTTGTCGAGGAAGCGACGTCCACGGGGCTGACGCTGGTCATCAACTGGGACAAGAGATAATTTCAAACTTCAAACTACAAACTCCAAAAAGGACCAAACCAAGCTTTCTACCCTTCCGCCGGATTTCGTCGTTTTTGAAGTTTGGCGTTTGAAGTTTGGAGTTGAGTTTATTTGGCCGCGAAATATTCCTTCCTCGCGCGGACCTTCATGCCCGGCTTCTTCGCGCGGACCTCGAGCTTGTGCATCTTGTCGTCGAGTTTCGCCGGCTCGAAGCCGAGCAGGTATTGGCGATGGAGTTCGTCGGCGACGCGCGCGAACGTGGAGGCGAGGTCCTCGGCGCGGCTCAATTCGAAATATCCGCCACCCGTTTCGCCTGAAATCGCGGGGAGCCCCGGATCCGGACCGCTGCCGCCGAATCCACCCATGCCGCCACCGAGCCTTGGTGCTGCCGTGCTCGAGAGGCCGATCGAATACACCATGACGTCGGCCACCTGCGCGCGGCGCGCGATGTCCATGAAGCTCAGGTTGTTCAATTTGAAGTTGCCCGGATTGTCGGCGCCGTCGGTGAAGACGAGCACGACCTTGCGGCCCTCCTGGGACTTGAGCGTGGCGATCGACGCGTCGACAGAGTTCCACAGCGGCGTCGGGCCCTGCTCCTGCAGCTTCGTCCGCAGAATCTTGATCAAGTCGGATTTGTCGCTGCTGAAGTTCTCGGGATCGATTCGAATGTTCTCGGCGAAGCTGCCGATGCGTGCCTTGTCGGTCGGCATCAGCGCGCGCACGAACGCCTCGCCTGCCGCTTCGACGAGGCCGAAGTTGCCGCGCATGCTGCCGCTGCGGTCCAGCATCATCACCACCGAGATCGGCTGGACCTCGTTCGAGAAGACGGTGACCGGCTGCAGTTTGCCGCTGTCCTTGACCTCGAAATCGTCTTTAGTGAGATCGGTGACGAGCCGTCCGTCCTTCTCAACCGTCGCGTAGACCGCAACCGTGCGGGCGCCGCTCTTGAAAGTGGGCTGCTGCTGCGCGGCAAGGGCGCCGGTGAGAACCGCGATGACCGCCGCCATCGGAAGGATCTTCATTCTTCGATAATACGGCTTCCGGCTGGCGGCTTGCGGCTTGCGGTTTGCGGCTTCAGGGAGCCTGGCGCTTTCCGGCGGTGCCAGCGGTTGCGTCGCAGCCTTCGCCGGCGAGGGTGGAGAGGACGATG
>Ga0247829_10000313_pt1 | contig 17454 bp, 14 predicted proteins | sample 12C_Control_Day4_FD_207765 | JGI IMG/M metagenome (GOLD analysis project Ga0247829, IMG submission 207765) | Soil microbial communities from agricultural site in Penn Yan, New York, United States - 12C_Control_Day4 | ecosystem: Environmental > Terrestrial > Soil > Agricultural land | place... | reverse complement strand
AGACGGCCGATCAGACCTTCCTCTACAACTTCGCGAGCGCGTACATCGACCCCGAGCTCGCGCGCATCAAGGGCGTCGGACAGATCAACATCCTCGGCTCGCGCGCGTACGCGATGCGCGTCTGGCTCGACCCTGATCGCATGCGTGCGTACAGCGTCTCCACCGAGGAGGTGATGAAGGCGATCGACGAGCAGAGCCTCATCGGTCGTCCCGGCCGGCTCGGGCAGGCCACCGGCCTGCGCTCCATGGCGCTCGAGTACACGCTCACGTACAAGGGCCGGTTCAACAAGCCGGAGGAGTACGAGAACATCATCCTGCGCGCGAACCACGACGGCGAGCTGCTTCACCTCAAGGACGTCGCGAAGATCGAGCTCGGCAGCGAGTTCTTCGACATCTACTCCAACCTCGATGGTCACCCGTCCGCGGCCATCGTGCTCAAGCAGACCTTCGGCAGCAACGCGACCGAGGTGATCGCGAACGTCAAGGCCAAGCTGAAGGAGCTGAAGACGAACCTCTTCCCTGCGGGGATGGACTACGAGTTCGGCTACGACGTCTCGACCTTCCTCGATGCGTCGATCGACAAGGTCCTCCACACGCTCGGTGAGGCGTTCGTGCTGGTCGCGCTCGTCGTGTTTCTCTTCCTGGGAGACTGGCGATCCACGTTGATCCCGACGCTGGCGGTCCCGGTCTCGCTCATCGGTTCGTTCCTGTTCATGCAGGTGTTCGGGATCACGATCAACATGATCACGTTGTTCGCCCTCGTGCTCGCGATCGGCATCGTGGTCGATAACGCGATCGTCGTCGTCGAGGCGGTCCACGCCAAGATGGCCGAGAAGAACCTGTCGCCATACCGCGCGGTGCAGGAGGTCCTCGGCGAGATCAGCGGCGCGATCATCGCGATCACGCTGATGATGACGGCGGTGTTCGTGCCGGTCGCGTTCATGACCGGACCGGTCGGCGTGTTCTACCGGCAGTTCTCGATCACGATGGCCACCTCGATCGTGCTGTCGGGCGTGGTCGCGCTGACGCTGACCCCGGTGCTGTGCGCGATGATCCTCAAGAACACCCACGGCAAGCCCAGGCGGCGCACGCCGATCCGGTGGCTCCTCGACGGCTTCGATCGCGTATTCGCGCGCGTGACCGGCGGCTACGTCGGCGGGCTCCGGCACATCGTCAACCGCCGGTTCGTCACGTTCGCGCTGCTGGCGGGGTTCGGCTACGGCACGTTCCAGATGAGCCGCGTGATCCCGGCCGGCTTCGTCCCCAGCGAGGACCAGGGCATCGTCTACGCGGTCATCCAGACGCCCCCCGGCACGACGCTCGAGCGCACGAACGAGGTCGCGCGCAAGCTGCAGGAGATCGCCAAGACCGTCGATGGTGTCGCGTCGGTGTCGGCGCTCGCCGGCTACGAGATCCTGACCGAGGGCCGCGGCTCGAACGCGGGCACGTGCCTCATCAACCTGAAGGGTTGGTCCCAGCGCTCGCGCGGCGTCCACGCGATCATCGAGGACCTCGAGGAGCGCACGAAGGACCTCGGCGCCGTCATCGAGTTCTTCGAGCCGCCCGCGGTGCCGGGCTACGGTGCGGCGAACGGCTTCTCCCTCCGGCTCCTCGACAAGACCAACGGCACCGACTACCAGGAGTTCGATCGCATCAACAAGGAGTTCGTCGCGAAGCTGCAGCAGCGCAAGGAGCTCGCCGGGGTGCTGACGTTCTTCGCGGCCAACTACCCGCAGTACGAGCTCGTGTTCGACAACGCACTGGCGATGCAGAAGGGGGTGACGATCAAGGAGGCGATGGACAACCTCAACATCCTCGTCGGCAGCACCTACGAGCAGGGCTTCATCCGGTTCAACAACTACTACAAGGTCTACACACAGGCGGCGCCGGAGTTCCGGCAGTTCCCCTCGGACCTCCTGAAGCTCGCGGTCAAGAACGAGGCCGGCGAGATGGTGCCGTACTCGGCGTTCATGACGATCAAGAAGACCCAGGGGCCGAACGAGATCACCCGGTACAACATGTACAACTCGGCCGCGATCAGCGGCGACGCCGCGCCGGGGTACACGAGCGGCGAGGCGCTGGCCGCGGTTCGCGAGGTCGCCGAGGCGACGCTGCCGCGCGGCTACGACATCGCCTGGGAGGGCATCTCGTTCGACGAGGCGAGGCGCGGCAACGAGGCGATCTACATCTTCGTGATCGTGCTCGTGTTCGTCTATCTCGTGCTGGCGGCGCAGTACGAGAGCTTCCTGCTGCCGTTCGCCGTCGTGCTGTCGTTGCCCCTCGGGGTGTTCGGCTCGCTCGTGTTCCTCAAGGCGTTGGGGCTCGCCAACGACATCTACGCCCAGGTCGGGCTGGTCATGCTGGCCGGCTTGCTCGGCAAGAACGCCGTGCTGATCGTCGAGTTCGCCGTCCAGAAGCATCGCGACGGCGCCACCATCGCGGAGGCGGCCGTCGAGGGCGCGCGGGTCCGGTTCCGCCCGATCTTGATGACGTCGTTCGCGTTCATCGCGGGCCTGATCCCGCTGGTCTCCGCCACCGGTCCAGGCGCGGTGGGCAATCGCACGATCGGCGCCTCCGCGCTCGGCGGCATGCTGTTCGGCACCGTGTTCGGCGTGATCGTCGTGCCGGGGCTGTACTTCATCTTCGGCACGCTCGCCGCGGGCCGAACGCTGATCCGGGATGAAGAGGACGAACCCCTGACCGAGGACATCGCGCACCATGTCTAGCTCACGCCTGATCGCGCTCTGCGTCGCCCTCGCTGCGACGAGCTGTGTGCCCGCGCTCGAGGGCAACCCACCTCGCGAGCCTCGCCGCGACGTGCCGGGCAGCTTCGGCGGCGCGCCGGGAGCCACGAGCGTGGCGCAGCAGACGTGGAGCGAGCTGTTCGCCAGCCCCGAGCTGCAGGAGCTCATCGCGACGGCGCTGCGCAACAACCAGGAGCTCGATCTCCGTCTCCAGGAGATCATCATCGCGCGCAACGAGGCGTACGCCCGCACGGGCGAGTACCTGCCGCGCGTGGAGGGCGTCGCGGCCATCGGCGTCGAGAAGGTCGGCGAGCACACGAGCCAAGGCGTCGGCGACGAACAAGCGGGGCTCGCCAAGAACCTCGGCGAGTTCTCGTTCGGGCTCCGGGCCTCGTGGGAGCTCGACGTGTGGAGCAAGCTGCGCAGTGCGGCCAAGGCGGCCGACCTCCGCTACCTGGAGAGCATCGAAGCGCGGAACTTCGTGGTCACCCAGATCATCGCGGAGATCGCGCGCTCGTACTTCGAGCTGATGGCGATCGACAACGAGCTCGAGATCCTCGCCCGCAACATCGAGCTCCAGGGCAACGCGCTCGAGGTGGTGCGCCTCCAGTGGCAGGCCGCCAAGGTCACCGAGCTCGCGGTGCAGCGGTTCGAGGCCGAGCTGCTCAAGAACCAGAGCAAGCGCTACGGGCTCGAGCAGGAGCGCGTGCAGACCGAGAACCGGATCAACTTCCTCGTCGGTCGCTACCCGCAACCCGTGCGCAGGACCTCGAGCGAGCTCCGCCGGCTGAGCCCGCGTGCGATCGGTGCCGGCCTGCCGAGCGATCTGCTGACGAATCGCCCGGACGTGCGCGCGGCCGAGCTCGCCCTGGCCGCCGCGAAGCTCGACGTCGCGTCGGCCAAGGCCGCGTTCTATCCCTCGCTCACGATCGACGCCGAGCTCGGGTACCAGGCGTTCAACCCGGTGCACCTCGTCGCGACGCCCGCGTCGCTCGCCTATCGGGTGGCGGGGGGCCTGGTGGCGCCGCTGATCAATCGCCGCGCGATCACCGCACAATACCGGACCGCCAACGCGCTGCAGCTGCAGGCGGTCGTGCGCTACGAGCAGACCGTGCTGCAGGCGTTCACCGAGGTGGTCAACCAGCTCGCGATGATCGAGAACCTGCGGCGCAGCTACGAGATCCAGCAGCAGCAGGTCGACAAGCTCGCGCGCGCGGTCGAGACCTCGAATCTCTTGTTCCAGTCGGCACGCGCCGACTACATGGAGGTGCTGCTGACCCGGCGCGAGTCGCTGGAGGCCGAGATGGAGCTGATCGAGACCAAGAAGCAGCAGTTCCTGGCGGTGGTGAACGTCTACCAGGCCCTCGGCGGCGGCTGGCGGCGCTCGCCCTGACCGATCAGTCGCGCTGCCAGTCGTCGAGGATCGCGCGCGCGCGGTTGAGCGCGGGATCCATGCCGGCGTCGTGGCCCGGGCGCTTGGTGCACAGCTCGATGACGTAGCCGTTGGGATCGCGGAAGTAGATCGAGTCGAACAGGCCGTGATCGATGACGCCGCGGGTCTCGATGCCGGCCGCCTTGCCCTTCTCGAACATGGCGTGCAGGGTGGCGGCCTCGACCTCGAACGCGATGTGCAGATCGAAGTCGTGTTGCGTCTTGAAGTCGAACGGCAGGTCGGGCGCCTCGAAGAACGCGATGCACGAGCCGTCGGCGAGGCGGTAGAACGTGTGCAGCGTGTCGGTCGTGCGGCCGGTGCGCGTCGCGCCCAGGCGCAGCGAGGTGACGAGCGGGAGGCCGAGGAAGTCCTCATAGAACGCGCGCGTCTGCTCGGAGTCGCGGCAGCGATAGGCGGCGTGGTGGAGCTTCTTGATCACGGTGTCCACCACACTAACGCATCACGGTGCCACGTGTGCCGGCGGGAGCCGCGCGAGCTCCTGGGGCCGCGCGATGCGATCGTGGACGGTGGTGGTCAGGACATGCTCGCCTGGTCGAAGGAGGCGCGCGCGGGCAGCAGGTAGCGGCGCCCGAGGTACGCCCGGAGCTCGTGGCCGGAGAGCCGCACGACGTTGCGAGGCACCTCGTCGACCTCGGGCGCGCCGGGCCACGCGCCGCGGTGCGCATCGCGCAGGCGGCCGAGCATGCGCGTGCTCGCGCAGATGATCAGCCGCCGCGGCCGCGTCGCGCGCAGCTGCGCGTCGATCGCGTCGACGATGGTGCGCGCGAACTCGTCGTCGAGCTCGTCGTCGTGGGCCTCGCGGGGCGCCGGGTTGATGAGGTCGGTGAGCTCGGTGAGCTCCTCGTGGAGTCCGCCGGGGGTGGCGGTTCTCTCGTACGCGAACAGGCGGGCCCGCGAAGCATCGGCGACGGCGATGGTGATTCGACGCATGCCGAGAGGTAGTGCAAGGGATTCGCCAGGCCCGGGGAACGGCGCACGCGCGGTGTTTGCGCCCGCGGGGCTCGCGCGGCCGGGCGCGCGCAAGAGGTGCGCGGTAGGTTACGGGCGTGAAGGCGATCAGCCGGCTGCTGTCTGCGGGCGTCACCGATGCGCTCCCCGAGCGTTTGACGCGCCACCTCCGCGTGACCAACGCCCTCGCGCTGATCGGAGCCGTGCTGACCTTGTCGAGCCTGCCGATCGATCTGTACGGCCGCGCCTACCGGGTGGTGGTGGTCGACGTGCTCGGCAGCGTGCTGTTCACCGGGTGCTGGATGCTCAACACGCGCGGGCACACCACGCTGTCCCGCGTCTTGTTCCTGCTGACCGCGAATGCGGTGATCCTGTTCGGCGTGATCGGGGCGGGCGCGACGACGGAGCTGCGCGCGGTGTTTCTGCCGCTCTCGATCGCGCCGTTCTTGATGTTCGGGCTGCACGAGCGGGGCAAGCTCGCGGTGTTCGCGGTCATGCCCGCCATCGCGTACTTCGTGACCGCCGCCATCGAACCGGAGACGCCGGAGAACATCCTCAAGATCTACGTCGTGTATGCACCGCTCCTCGCGTTCACGCTCATCGTGAGCGGTGCGATCGTGTTCGCGTACGTCGAGCGGACCGCGAGCGAGCGCCTGGTGCGCACGCAGGCGCGCGCCGCGCAGACGGAGCGGCTGGCATCGCTCGGGCAGATGGCGAGCGGCATCGCGCACGAGATCCGCAATCCACTGCAGGCGATCCAGCTCGCGGCGGGGCACGTCGTCGAGCGTTCCGATGATCCCGCGCTGGTGAAGCAGCTCGGCGAGCGCATCCAGCGCATCGTCGCGCGGGCGGATCGGATCATCGACGCCCTGCGCTCGCTCTCGCGTGATGCGAGCAAGGATCCGTTCACCGACACGCCGGTCGAGCGCGTCGTGGGCGAGGCGCTCGAGCTGTGCGAGAAGCGGTTCTCCGAGCAGAACGTCGAGCTCGCCGTCGCGAGGATTCCACCCGAGCTGGTCATCTCGTGCCGCTCGGTGCAGCTGTCTCAGGTGCTGGTGAACCTGATGAGCAACGCGTTCGACGCGGTGTCATCGCAGCCCACGCGGTGGGTGAAGGTCGAGGCGCAGGCGAACGGCGGCTGGCTCGTGATCGCCGTGTCGGACAGTGGCGCCGGCATCCCGCCCGAGGCACGCGATCGGCTGTTCGACCCGTTCTACACGACGAAGGGCCCCGATCGCGGCACCGGGCTCGGCCTGAGCCTGTCGCGGAGCATCGTCGAGGCCCACTACGGGACGCTCGAGCTCGACGCCGATGCACCCTACACGCGGTTCGTGATGCGCGTTCCGCTGGTTCAGGGCGGCGCCGCGGTGAGCCCCGCGCGGCAGGTGCAGTAACGCGCGGCGAGCGCGAGCAGCGCCTGGGTCTCGAACGGCTTGCGCAGGGTCGCGACGATGCCCTCGGGCGGGGGAGCATCGAGCGCGGAGATCACGACGACGGGAAGCTCGTAATGCTGCTCGCGCATGCGTGCGAGGACTTCGCGGCCGTCGATACCCGGCATCACCAGGTCGAGGATCATCATGCAGGGGCGGCGGCGGGCGAGACACTCGAGCGCGCGGGCGCCATGCTCGGCGGTCGTGACCTCGAAGCCGTTCACCTCGAGGGTCAAGGCCAGCATATCGCGGACGTCCTCGTCGTCCTCCACGAGCAAGATCACAGCACCAACGTACCGCAAACTCCGCACGCGGCGAGCCATGACGTAGGCTCCAACCGTGAGCGCGTACGCCGGCAGCCTGTCGCCGCACGAGCCGTGGTCGCTCGATCGCACCGCCTTGACGGCGCTCGGCCGCGCCCGGGCCGCGGAGCTGGCAGCGGCTCGGCCGTTTCCTCACCTCGTCGTCGACGGGCTCCTCGGGGAGGCACGCGCCCAGGCCGTCGCGCGCGCGTTTCCGCCGGTCACGCATCCCGGGTGGAAGCGCCGTGACTACGCCGAGCAAGCCGGACGTCTCGGGCAGCTGCAGCGCACGGGGTTCGAGGACGTCGCGACCGAGCTGCGGTGGTTGCTCGCGGAGCTGAACGGGATGGCGTTCCTCGACTTTCTCGGTGCGCTGTTCGCGCGCCGCGATCTGATCCCCGATCCGCACTTCACGGGGGCGGGCCTGCTCGCGACGGTGCCGGGGGGCCACCTCGGCGTGCACGTCGACTTCAACCGTGATAGCGCGCGTCACCTCCAGCGCGTGGCGAGCGTCCTCTACTACGCCCCGCGCACCTGGGACGCCGCGTGGGGCGGAGAGCTCGAGCTCTGGGATCGCGCGCGCACGCGCTGCGAGGTCTCGATCGCGCCGCTCCCCGATCGCCTGGTCGTGATGGCGTACGGCGAGGATCACTGGCACGGCCATCCGGCGCCGCTGCGTTGCCCCGAGGGGCACGTGCGGGCGGTCGTGGCGGCGCACTACTACGCGGCGAGACCGAGCCCCGACGACGACGCGCGCGCACATGGCGCGATCTGGTAGCTACACCGCGCGCAGCAGCAGATCGCCGAGCGCGTCGGAGAACGCCTTCGCGTCGGGCAGCTGGCCCGAGTCCGCGAGGTGGGCTTGCCCGAGCAGCACCTTCGCGTACGCGGCGAGGCGCGGGTCCGCCTTGTTCTCGACGAACAGCGCCTGCAGCTTGCCGATCAGCGGGTGCGTCGGGTTGAGCTCGAGCACCGGCTTGGCCTTCGGCGCGGCGTGGCCGAGCGCCTCCATCATCTTCTGCATGCGCGGCGTCATGTCGTGCTCGTCGGCGACGAGGCACACCGCCGACGAGGTCAGCCGATTCGACAGCCGCGCTTCCTTGATGTCGTCCTGCAAGTGCACGCGGAACAGCGCGAGCAGATCGGCGTACTCCTTCTGCTTGGCCTCGAGCTGCTCGCCCTCGCGCTCGCGCTCCTCGTCGGTGCCGAGCTTCACGTCGCCGCGGCCGATCGAGCGCAGCGCCTTGTCCTTGAACCGTGGCGCCTGCTCGAGCCACAGCTCGTCGACAGGATCGGAGAACAGCAGCACCTCGTAGCCCTTCGCCGCGAACGTCTCGAGCAGCGGCGACTTCACGAGCGTCTCCTTCGACGGCCCGGTGAGGAAGTAGATCTCCTCCTGGCCTTCCTTCATGCGGGCGACGTACTGCTCGAGCGACGTCAGCTTGTTCGGATCGTGCGTCGACGACGTCACGACCAGATCGAGCAGCTTGTCCTTGTCCTGCGTGTCGTAGGCGAGCAGGCCCTCCTTGAGCACGGGGCCGAACGCCGCCCAGAACGTGAGGTAGTCGTCGAAGCTGTCGCGCTTGAGCTCCTCCAGCGTGCTCAGCACCTTCTTCACGAGCTGCTTGCGGATGACCTGGATCTGGCGGTCCTTCTGCAGGATCTCGCGCGACACGTTGAGCGAGAGGTCGTGCGCATCGACGACGCCGCGCACGAACCGCAGGTGCGTGGGCATCAGCTCTTTGCACTCGTCCATCACGAACACGCGCTTGACGAACAGCTGCAGGCCGCGCTTCATCTCGGCGCTGTACAGATCGAACGGCGGCTTGCTCGGGAGGTAGAGCAACGCATACGCCTCGAAGGTGCCCTCCATGCGCACCGGAATCGTGCGCAGCGGCTCGTTCCAGTCGTGGCTGATGTGCCGGTAGAACTCCTTGTACTCGTCCTCGGTGACCTCGGCCTTCGGGCGATCCCAGATCGCCTTCATCGAGTTGAGCGTCTGGTCGCCGAGGCGGATCGGATACGCGACGAAGTCCGAGTAGCGCTTCACGATGTCGCGCAGGACGTTGTCGTCGGTGTAGTCGCGCATGCCGTGCTCGACGTCGACCGGCTTGAGGTGCAGCGTGATCGTCGTGCCGGCGTGCGGGCGCGTCGCGTCCTCGACGGTGTACGCGCCATCCCCCGTCGACACCCAGCGCGTCGCGCCGTCGGTGCCCGCTCGCCGCGTCACCACCTCGATGCGGTCGGCGACCATGAACGCGGAGTAGAAGCCCACGCCGAACTGACCGATCAGCTCGGGCGCTTGCTTGTTGTCGGCGGCCTTCAACGCGCCGAGGAACTCCTTGGTGCCCGAGCGCGCGATCGTGCCGAGGTTCTTGATCGCCTCCTCGCGCGTCATGCCGATGCCGTTGTCGGTGATCTTCAGCGTGCGCGCCGCCTTGTCTCCCTCGAGGCGGAGGTGGAGGTCGTCGGCGGCGAGCTCTGAGCGCGTCAGGTGCTCGAATCGGAGCTTGTCGCACGCATCCGACGCGTTCGAGATCAACTCGCGTAGGAAGATGTCTTTGTCGGAGTACAGCGAGTGGACCATGAGGTCCAGCAGCTGCTTCACTTCGGCCTGGAACTCGTGCTGTTCGGCGGGCATCGCCTGGGCTGATAACCACGCCGCGGGCGCCGCGCAAGTCAGGGCTTGCGAAAGATGCTCGGGAGCCAGGGGGCCAGGACGCCTTGGGGCAGGCGCTCGTGCCCGCCGATGACCAGCGCACCACCGGGGACGATCCGGTCGGCGAGGTGCGCGAGCCGCTCGCGCTGCAACGCGTCGTCGAAGTAGGTGAACGCGACGTTGCGGCACAGCACGAGGTCGAACGGGCCCGCGGGCGCCGGCGCGCGCAGGTCGTGCTGCACGAGCTCGACGTCGTCGCGGAACGATGCACGCACGCAGAGCTCGTCGCCGGTCGCGTCGAACGCCGCCTCGCGCAGCTCCGCCGGCAGCTCCTTCAAGGTGCCCGGGTCGTAGCAGCCACGGCGGGCGCGCTCGAGGAGGTGGGCATCGGCGTCGGTGGCGAGCACGTGCAGGCGGAGCGCCGGGAACGCCGGCGCGACGCGCAGCCGCCACACGATCGCGAGCGTATACGGCTCTTCGCCCGACGCGCAGCCCGCACTCCAGCAGCGCAGCACACCGCGCGCCGCGGCCCGTGTCGCGAGCTCGGGCAGCACCAAGTGCTCGAGCTGCGCGAACACGGCGTGGTCGCGATAGAAGCGGGAGATCGTGACGCGGCACAGCTCGTCGAGCCGCGCCCATTCGCCGGCGTGCTGCTCGAGGTACGCGCGATAGGCGGCGAAGCCGGGCAGCGCGAGCTCGTCGATGCGCCGCGCGATGCGCTTGCACACCTGACCGCGCACCCGGCGGAACCCCTCCCACCGCAGGTGCAGCCGCGGCAGCGCCCACTGCAAGAACGCCACGTCATCACCAGCGCGCATGACACGGCGAACCTAACGCTTAACGTAGTCGTCGCGAACCGCCCGAGCTCGGCGCCGACGAACGTCAGAGCGTGATCGGCTTACCGACCTCGAGCGTCACGAGCTTCACGCCGGGCGCCGACTTCTTGAGCGCGGTGCCGAGCTCGGCGGGCGTGCCCTTGAGCACCGGGAACGTGCCGTAGTGCATCGGCGCGATCTGCTTGGGCCTGACGAGCTTCGCGGCCTCGGCGGCGCGCCGCGGGTCCATCGTGAAGTGGCCACCGATGCACGCGAGCATGAGATCGATCTTCTTGAACCTCCCGATCTGCGCCATGTCGCCGAACACGTCGGTATCGCCGGTGTGATAGATGGTCGGGCCGCCGGTCACCGCGATCACGAAGCCGCCCGGGTTGCCGGCCGCCTTGCCGTCGCCGGTGACGGAGCTGTGGATGGCGGGGACGAACGTCACGTTGACCTCGCCGTCGAGCAGCGAGAGCGTGCCGCCGAAGTTGCCGCCGGTGTCCATGCCGAACTGGTCCTTCGGGAAGCCGCTGCCGACGATCGCGTTGCCGAGATCGAAGGTCGCGACGAGCTTGGCCTTGGTGCGCTTCGCGATGTCGGTCGCGTCGCCGACGTGATCGAAGTGCGCGTGGGTGATGAGGATGAGGTCGGCCTTGGTCGACTTCGCCTCGTCCTTGCCGGTGGGATTCGACGGGTTGGACAGCCACGGATCGACGAGCAGCGTCTTGCCCGACGGCGTGACGATGCGGAATGCGGCGTGGCCGAGCCACGTGACCTGGGTCGCGGCGGCCGCCTTCCTCGGGCCGGCCTTGCGCGCCGGCGCTGGTGCGGGCTGCGCGGTGGCGGTGCCGACCGCGGCGAGCAGAGCGAGCGAGATCAGCGAGAGCTTCATGCGGGAGGCATCGCACCGGCGCCGTGGACGCGCGAGAGCGCGGTGCGAAATTCACCGTTGCTCGCGGGACTCCCGGGAGTGTACCGGCACAGCCGATGCAGCCCGTCTCGTCATGGCGACGCTGCACAAGGAGATCGTGATCGGCGCGCCGCGCGCGCTGGTCTGGGACGCGCTGCGCGATATCGGCGCCTTGCACACGCGGCTCGTGCCCGGCTTCGTCGTCGATACGAAGCTCGATGGCAGCGACGCGCGCATGGTCACGTTCGGCAACGGGATGGTGGTGCGCGAGCCGATCCTCTCGATCGACAACGATCGCCATCGGCTCGCATGGTGCGTGGAGGGCGGCGCGACGACGCATTACCACGCGGTGATCGAGGTGCTCGATGCACCGGGTGGCTGCCGGGTCGTGTGGACGACGGACTTCTTGCCGCACGCGGCGGAGGCGCCGATCGCCGGCATGCAGGACCAGGCGCTCTCGACGATGAAGCGCACGCTCGAGGCCGCCGCCGCGCGCTAGCCCAAAAAAACCGTGCAACTGCGAGCGAGGTCGCGCGTGTGCCTTCCGAAAGGAAGACTCATGACGAGCTCTCGACTCGGTTCCCTCGCGTTTTCTGGGCTCATCGCTGCCGGGTGGCTTCTCTACTCCTGCGGAGGGGATGACGACTCGGGGCCTCGGCCGGATGCGGTGGCTCAGGTCGACGCCGCGAGCAATGTCGACGCGCCGCTATCGACTATCGATGCTGCCAGCCCCGATTCCGCGTTGACGTGCGAGCCGGCCTGCGGCAGCGCGACCGTCCAGTACCCGAACGGCGCCTCCGCCACGAGTCAGCCCACCTATTGCGCGAACGGAGCGTGTGGCACGGTGACGCTCGACAACCGAAGCGGCAACCCGGCCGGCTTCACTCGTGCAACCTGTGACTCGATCTGCGCGGCTTCCACGCATGGCGGAGTGCCCATGCAGTGTTCGGCGAAATGCAGCCAGGCAGGGGCGGCCCCCAACTTCGTTTACTCGTATGGCGGCGGTACCGCGGGTGGATTCTCGACCTACGGCGGGTTTGGCCAGGACCCGGTCGTCCTGCCGCAGGGGTGCTCCGAGGTGCCGTCGGCCGTGATCGGCTCCACGGACCTCAAGCCCTGGCAGCACGAGGAGTGCTGCTGCGAGGCCACCAATTAGACGTGAGCTGATGCGATAACGACGCCATGCGGTGCCCGGAGCCTCGCGCGTTCAGCGACTTCGTCGGCGGCATGCTCGACGATGGTGCGCGTGATGCGCTCGAGGTCCACGTGGACCAGTGCGCCAGCTGCCGCGTGACGCTGTCGGAGCTCGGGCGCGCGGCACGGCGCGAGGTCGAAGCACCCAGGCTGCCCGCGCCAGGTGACGTCGTCGGTCGCTACACGATCGTCGGCGAGCTCGGAGCGGGCGCGATGGGCGTCGTCTACCTCGCACGCGACCCGGAGCTAGATCGCGAGCTCGCGATCAAGGTCGTGCAGCCGCGGCTGGGCGAGCCCGAACACGAGCTCGTGCAGCAACGCATGCTGCGCGAAGGGCGGCTGCTCGCCCGCATCGATCACGAGCATGTCGTGCGCGTGTTCGACGTCGGGCGCTGGCGAGGCGCAGTGTTCGTCGCGCTCGCACGTGCACCGGGCGTGTCGTTGCGGGCGTGGCTCGCGGCCGAGCGGCGGAGCGCGGCGACGATCGTCGACGTCTTCCGGCAGTGCGCCGCGGGGTTGGCGGCGGCCCACGCGGCCGATGTGATCCATCGCGACGTGAAGCCCGACAACGTGATCGTCGACGACGCCGGGCACGCACGGGTCACCGACTTCGGCCTCGCGCGCGCTACCCTCGACGCGCCGCCGGTGCGTGCGGTGGGAGCCGACGACGGTGCGAGCGATCCGCGGCTCACGCGCACCCGCGGCACGGTCGGCACGCCGGCGTACATGGCGCCGGAGCAGCACCTGGGTGGTGCCGCCGACGGGCGATCGGATCAGTTCGCGTTGTGCGTCGCGCTCGCCGAGGCGCTGTCGGGGACGCGGCCGTTCGCGGGCGATGACACGGCGAGTGTGGTCGCGGCGATGAAGACCGATCGCCCGGTGCTCGGCAGCGCGATTCCTCGTCGCGTGCGGGCCGCGCTGCGCCGCGGGCTCGCGTTCGATCCGGCGCGCCGGTGGCCCTCGATGGCCGCCCTCGCCGATGCGCTCGCGCCACGCGATGCCACGGGCTGGTGGGTCGCGGGTGGCGCGGTGGTGGTCGCCGGCGCCATCACGACCGCGATGATGTTCGAGCGCGCGGCCACGGTCGATCGATGCCGTGATGTGACGGCGGCGATCGATGCGACGTGGAACGGACAGCGACAAGCGGAGCTCGGCACGGTGTTCGCGGCGAGCCGACAACCTGCCGCCGACGCCGGCTGGCGGTACGCACGAGGGACGATCGATCGACATGTCGCACGCTGGCGCACGACCCGCATCGAGGTCTGTCGAGCGGAGCGCGACGAGCTCGCGACGTCGAAGGCACGCTGCCTGGAGCGCCAGCGCGTGGGCCTGGATGCACTGCTGCGCCGGTGGGCCGCCGGAGGCGCGGACGTGATCGCGACGGCCGCGGAGGTCGTCGATCGACTGCCGGCGCCCGAGGACTGCACGCGGCTTGACGAGCGCGTCGCCGAGCTCACCGACGAACGCGCGCGCGCCTTCGAGGCGCGGCTCGCCGAGGCGGAGGCCGACGCACAGGTCGGGCGCGTCCGCGAGGCGGTGGCGAGCTTGCGCGCGCTCGATGCGGAGCTCGCCGATGCACCAGCGCTGCGTGCGAAGGTGTTGATCGAGCTGTCCGCCGACGAGCGCGACCTCGGCGAGACGGAGGCGGCGCGCGAGCACCTCGTCACCGCGATCGCATCGGCGGAGCGCGGTGGTGCGGAGCGCGCCAAGCTGCTCGGTTGGATCCAGATGGCCGTGCTCGCGGGTGAGGACGGCGTGCGGCTGCCCGAAGCACGCGATGCACTGCGCTTGGCCGCGGCGGTGATCGAGCGGCTCGACGAGCCACCACGCGTGCGCTCGACGTACGAGATCGCGCTCGGGCTCGTCGAGTTGCGCCGCGGCGATCACGCGGCGGCCCTCGCAGCGATCCGGCGGTCGCTCGCGAGCAGCGAGGAGCTTCCCATCGGCGAACGTACGCGCCGGCGTCAGATCCTCGCGCGCGCGATGATCGCCGCCGGCGACCATGCCGGCGCGCTCGCCGAGCTCGAAGGGGCAGAGCGCGAGCTTGCCGCGGCGCTCGGTCCCGAGGCGCCGGGCCTGGTGTTCGTGCTGTCGAGCATGGTCGAGCCGCTCGACTACCTCGGTCGCCAGCGGGAGGCGATCGCGCGCGGCGAGCGGGCGCTCGCGATCTTCGACGCGAGCTTCGGCACGGCCAACCCGCGACGCGCGCGCCTGCTCGGGAACCTGGCGAGCATCTACGGCAACCTCGGCGAGCTCGACAGAGCGATCCCGCTGATCGAGGAGGAGCTCGCCGCGGTCACGCGGACCGAAGGCGCGGACTCTCACGCCGCGGCGATCGCGCATAACAACCTCGCGTCCACGCTGCTCGATGCCAAGCGGCCGAACGACGCGTTGCCGCACCTCGAGCGCGCACGCGAGATCTTCATCGCCAAGCTCGGCGCGCAGCACCCGCTCCTCGCCAACGTGCACTCGAGCCTCGCGCACGCGCAGCTCCTCCTCGGCCACATGGCGGAAGGCGTCGCCGAAGCGCGCCAGGCGCTGGCGATCCGAGAGGCCACGAAGGCCGGCGTCGGCTACATCGCGTTCTCGCGGTTCGTGCTCGCACAAGCGCTGGTCGAGGCCGGCCAGCGTGCCGAGGGCATCGCGATGGCGCGGCACGCGCTCGAGCCTGTCGACGACGCGACCCTGTCGACCACCGGACGCGAGGGCGAGCTGGTCAAGGACATCCGCGCGTTCCTCGCCGCGCAGACGAAGCAGCGATAGCCCGCGCTATAGTCAGCGGGTGTCTGCGCTCGTCGATGCGTTCGTCGCGGCCTTGCCGGCCGGCGAGGCGGCCGTGCCCGTCGACGAGCTCGCACCCGCGCTGGCCGCCGCCATCGCGCGCGGTGCCGACGCGCATCCTGCGATCGCGGTCGATCCGGTCGCGATCGCGGCACACCTGGGCGCGCACGCCGACGATACGCGCTCGCCGGCGGCGTGGATCCCGGAGCGCAACGCGGCCGACGTGCACCTGGTATGTGCGCTGGTGCGGCGCGTTCCCGCGGCGCTCGCGTGGTTCGAGGCGCACCTCACCCCCGAGCTGCAACGAGCGGCGGCGCGCTTGCTCGGCGCGGAACGTGCTGCCGACGTCGTCGCCGGTGTGCGCGAGAAGCTGCTCGTCGGGACCGACGCCAGCGGCCCGCGGATCGCCGAGTTCGGCGGCCATGGAGCGCTCGCCGTGTGGCTGCGCGTGATCACGATCCGCGCTGCGATCAGCGAGCTGCGCCGCGAGCAGCGCCTCGTCGGTCTGGATGACACGCTGTGGGAGGCGGCCGCGCCCGACCTCGATCCCGCGCTCGCCCTGGCCAAGCGCGAGCACGCCGCGCTGATCAAGCAGGCCTTCCATGACGGTCTCGCCGAGCTGACGCCGCGCCAGCGCAACCTCCTTCGCCAGCACCTGCTCGACGGGCTCACCATCGATGACCTCGGCGCGATCTATCGCATCCACCGCGTGACCGCGGCGCGGTGGCTCACGGCCGCGCGCGCCGACTTGTGGGCGAACGTCCGCCGCCGCCTGCGCACGACCCTCGGGATCTCCGACGCCTCGATCGCCGGCATGCTCGACGAGCTGCGCAGCACGCTCGACCTCAGCATCGAGCGCGCCCTCACGCCGTGACGAGATCGCGCTTGAAGCCGGCGCCCGGGACGCGCGATGCTGGTCCCGATGAGGTGGGTGGTTCTCGTCGCGATCGTCGCCGCGTGCGGTGGCTCGTCGTCCGCACCTGACGACGACGCCACGGGCGGCAGTTGCAGCGCCGCGCGCCCCGAGGCGACCGGCGAGGGCACGTACTACGACGCGACGGGCGCCGGGAACTGCAGCTTCGACGCGACCCCCGCTGACCTCATGGTCGCCGCGATCAACGCCCCCGACTACGACGTCGCCGCGTGGTGCGGCGCGTGCCTCGAGGTGACCGGTCCGACGGGCAAGGTCACCGTTCGCGTCGTCGACAAGTGCCCCGAATGCGCGTCGGGCGACCTCGATCTCAGCCGCGAAGCGTTCGCGATGATCTCGCCGCTCTCGGCGGGGCGCGTGCCGATCACGTGGCACGAGGTCGCGTGTCCCGTCACGGGGCCGCTCGCGTATCACTTCAAGGACGGCTCGAGCCAGTACTGGACCGCGATCCAGGTCCGCAACCACCGCTATCCGATCGCGAAGCTCGAGGCGCAGGACGCGGGCGGCGCGTGGCAGGCGATCGAGCGCGTCGACTACAACTACTTCGTCGAGGCCGACGGCCTCGGACCGGGCCCGTACACGCTGCGCGTGACCGACACCCGCGGTCATACCGTCGAGGACACCGCCATCGCGGTCGGCGACGACGTCACGCGCACGGGGACGGGCCAGCTCGCCACCTGCCCGTAGGTGCGACACCCGCGGTCCTGCGGTCCCGACCAATCGACTTGCCGGCCCGACGCGCCCGACGCGATCTCGCGCGGTTCGGGCGGCATGGTCAGCGCAGGTGCGCCTCGAGCAGCGGGATCCGGTCGTTGCCCCAGAACAGCGCGTCACCCACGAACATCGCCGGGGCGCCGAACGCACCGCGCCGGACCGCCTCGTCGGTGGTGGCGCGCAGGTGGTCCTTGATCTCCTGGGTCTCGATCGCAGCGATCAGCGGCGCGGCGTCGAGGCCCGCGGCGGTGAGTGCGGCCGCGATCACCGGATCGCTCGTCGGATCCTCGTCGCGGGTCCAGAACGCGTCGAACAGGGCGCGCGCGACGGTGGGCACCGCACCCGAGTGGGCGCGCTCGACGGCGGCGAGCAGGCGCTGCGCGCGCAGCGTGACGAGCGGGAACCGGGACGGCATCGTGAACGGAACCCCGTAGTGCTTCGACCAGGCGTGCATGTCGGCGAGCATCCACTTCGCCTTGGCGGGAACGCGGATCGGGAGGTCGTTGCCGGTGGCCTTGAACACCGCGCCGAGCAGGAACGGCCGCCAGCGCACCGGCGTGTCCGTGCGCT
>Ga0247829_10000311_pt1 | contig 17469 bp, 17 predicted proteins | sample 12C_Control_Day4_FD_207765 | JGI IMG/M metagenome (GOLD analysis project Ga0247829, IMG submission 207765) | Soil microbial communities from agricultural site in Penn Yan, New York, United States - 12C_Control_Day4 | ecosystem: Environmental > Terrestrial > Soil > Agricultural land | place... | reverse complement strand
GACCAGGTTGCGGTGATCGCCGATGCCGTGGGCCAGGTGGTGCAGGATCCGTCCCGACTCCGCCATGCCCGAGGCCGCGATGATGACCGCGGGCGCGCTGCCGGCGTCGAGCGCCTTGGAGTCTTCCACCTCGCGCACGTAGCGGACCAGGGGGAAGTCGAAGATCCGGCTTTCCTCCCTGATGAGCTGCTCGCGGTGGTCGAACACCTCCGGATGCATCCGAAAGACGGTCGTGGCGTCCACCGCGAGCGGGCTGTCCACGCAGATCGGGATCTCGGGGATCTGCTGACGCCGCCAGAGCTGGTGCAGGGCGTAGACCAGCTCCTGCACCCGTCCCAGCGCGAAGGCGGGCACCAGGACCTTCCCGCCTCTCGCGGCCGTCCGCCGGACCGCCTCGGCCAGGCGCTCCTCGGCGCCCTGGACGCTCTCATGGGAGCGGTCGGCATAGGTGGACTCGACCACCAGGGTGTCCACCGGCCCCGAGGGCGCCTCGGGGTCGCGGATGATGGGCAACCCCCGGCGCCCGATGTCGCCCGAGAAGACCAGCCGATGATTGGCGCCCTCGGTGATCCGCAGATCCAGCGAGGCCGAGCCCAGAATATGGCCGGCGTCCAGGAACTCGAGCGCCAGGTGCTTCCGCAGGTGGGTGATCCGGCGATAGGGAACCCCCACGATCAGGTCCTGCACCGCGACCGCGTCGGCGATCCGGTACAGCGGCTCGCTCGCCTCCGTGGCCTTCCCCCGCTTCCGGAGGAACTCGTAATCCTTCTCCTGAATGTGGGCGGCGTCGGGGAGCATGACGGCGCAGAGGTCGCGCGTCGCGGGGGTCGCGTAGATGGGGCCGTGAAAGCCGTGCCGCACCAGGAGGGGCAGGCGCCCGGCATGATCGATATGGGCGTGGCTCAGCACCACCCCGTCGAGTCGCCGGGGGTCGAAGGGAAGCGAGACGTTCAGCGCCTGCGCCTCGGCGCGATGACCCTGGAAGAGTCCGGCATCGAGCACGAAGCGGGCGCCGGCAGCCTCCAGCAGGTGCATCGAGCCGGTCACCTGGCCGGCCGCTCCGTAGAACGACAGCCGGATGGTCATTCCTCGCTCCGGGTCCCGAATAGCCGGTCGCCCGCGTCACCCAGGCCGGGCAGAATGTAGCCCTGCTCGTTGAGCTGCCGGTCCAGCGTCGCCGCATAGATCGCCACTTCGGGATGGGCCTCGAGCATCGCCTGGACGCCCTCCGGGGCTGCGACCAGGCAGAGAATGCGGATCCGCCGGGCGCCGGCCGCCTTGAGAGCGTCCACGGCGGCCACCGCCGAGCCGCCGGTGGCGAGCATCGGGTCGAGCACGAAGAAGTCCCGCTCCACTTCGGCGGAGGGGATCTTGAAGAAGTATTCCCCCGTCTTGAGGGTGGTGTGGTCGCGCTGGAGTCCGATGTGGCCGACCCGGGCGGAGGGAATGAGCTGGGCGATGCCATCCACCATGCCGAGGCCCGCGCGGAGAATGGGCACCAGGGTGAGCTTCTTCCCCGCCACTTGGCGGCCGGTCGTTCGCTCCAGCGGGGTCTCGATCTCGACCGGCTGGGTCGGCAGGTCCTTGGTGGCCTCGTACGCCATCAGCATCGCCATCTCGCTCACCAGCTGCTTGAAGTCGCGCGTGCTGGTGTCCCGGTCGCGCAGGATGGAGAGCTTGTGCTGCACCAGCGGGTGGGTGAGCACCGTGAGATTGGGAAAGTTGGTGGCGGGCATGGCCTTCAATATGTGACGGCGTCGCGAGTGGGATAAGGGCCGTGGCGAGGGGCCCCGCCGGTCACAACTGCAGGACGACGCTCCGGCAGACCAGCTCGTCGGCCTCGCACACGCTCGCGCGGAGGGTGCCCTCGGCTCGCCGCCACTCGCCGGAGAGCGACGACGTCGGCGGCCGGGTGAAATAGGCGGAATCGGGGGTCTGGTGGGGCGAGTCGAAACGCAGCACCGCCCCGTCCGGTAGCTCGAGGGCGGGCTTCACCCGGGCGTTGATCCGGATACCGGGCGCCGCGATCAAGGCAAGCGTGGTGATCCCGGCCGAGTGCTCGCTCACTACCCGGAGGAGCGGCGGGGGTTCCGTACCCGGATGGCATCCGCTACCGACGAGCCCGACCGCCAGTGCGGACAGGATCCAGTACCTCACTCCGCCAGCAGCTCCTCGATCCGATGCTGCCACAGACGGTAGTTCCGATCGTTCAGGTGGAACTCTCCCGCGCCTTCATACCGGATGTTGCCCCGCTTGTCGATCAGGACGAAGCTGGGCCAGAACCGGATGCCGTAGAGATCCCAGGTGCGCCGGTCGTTGTCCTGCGCATTGGGGTAGCGGATGCGATACTGCTCGAGAGCGCGCTGCACGTTGGCGCGGTCGTGCTCGCCCGCGTAGGGCGGGAACTCCGGCGTGTGAATTCCGATCAGGGTCAGTCCGCGATCCCGGTACTGCCGGTCGAAGTCCACCAGGGACGGCACGGTGTTGGTGCAGTTGTAGCAGGTGAACACCCAGAAGTTCAGCAGCACGACGCGCCCGCGCAACTCGCGCAGGGTCAGAGTGTGGTCGGTGTTGAGCCAGCTCGCGTTGCGCCAGTCAGGCGCGGGGCGAGCCAGGGTCGGCGCAGGAGGCGGGTCCCAAGTTCGGGAAAAGTCGACCGACCGAAGGGCCACCATGCCGGCACCGACGGCGCCGAGGGCGGCGAACAGGGGGAGCGACGCGCGGAGCACGAAGGCCTCGGAGACAGGGACACTGGCAGAACGCCGTGGCGGCCGGGGCGGATCTCCAGGCCCGGAGTCCGTCCCTCGGAGCCGGCCCGACGGTGCTAGTGGCCGGCGGGAGCCCCGGTCCTGAGTTGGTACAGCATTCTCCGATACGACTTGTGCCTCATGAAGTGCGCAGCGTCACGCTTGCCGCCGAAGTGCTTGTTCTCCAGGCGGGCGATCTTTGCCCTCCACTTCCAGCGCACGAGCTTCATCACCCGTGGGTAGGACGCATCGAGCCTGGCGAGGATCAGCCCGTAGGCCGGGCCGATCGCCTCGACGTACGCCCGGTTCAGGAGATCGAACGTCGGCGCGATGTTCGCCGTCATGTCGGTGTCCTTGAGCTGGGTGAAGCGCGAGGCGTCGAGCAGGGCGCGATAACGGCGCAGGTCCTGGCCGCCGCCGATCGGGCTCTTCTCGTCGGCGGGGATCTTGAAGATGTCGGAGATCAGGATGTACCCGCCGGGCCGGAGCGCGGATTCCGCCTTCGCCAGCGCCTGCTCCGCCTTCATGAAGAGGAAGCTCTCGCTGAAGAGAATCAGGTCGTAGGTCCGGTCCAGGGGGACGTTCTCGAACTTGGACTCGAAGACCCGGGCCCGGGTCCCCAGCAGCCGGCGGGCTTCCGTGGTCAGCCAGGCGTTGGGTGAGACGCAGTCGACCTCGTAGCCGCGGTTGAGCAGCTTGTACGCCGTGTTCCCCGCCCCGCAGCCCACATCGAGAATCGAGCGCACATCGGCGGGGATGTCGGCGATCAGCTCGTCGGTGTAGCGGGCCTGGGCCCGCGGCAGGTTCTGCGGCGTCACCTCGAGGTCGTCGGTCCAGAAGCCGTAATGAAGATCCTGCATGTCCAGCGCGAATCGCCCGATGACGAGCCCGAGGGCGAGTCCGAATTCGGGCGACCGGAGCGCGGGCTGCCGCAAGGCGGCGGCCGCGGGGTTCACTGGAGACGTCATAGGCTTGGGATGTTAGCGTCCCTTGGCTCGCTCCGGCAGCCCTCCTATATTCCGCCCCCGCGGCCAGGTAGCTCAGTTGGTAGAGCAGCGGACTGAAAATCCGCGTGTCGGGGGTTCGATTCCCTCTCTGGCCATCCGCACGACAAGCACTTACAGACCACGCCGCAACGGGTTATCAGCCGCGCACTGCGGCTTTTTTTATTTGCCGATAACCCCCGCTTACCCCCGCCTACGCGCACGGCAGGGTAGCAAGCGGTAGCGGTTTCTCGCGTGCGGTGTCCCTCTCGTCCGCGTGGTCTGTCTCTCCGCTTTTCCACCGCCGTTCACATTGACAATTCAGTCCACGTGAGTACACTGGGCCTGGCCGCGGTGGCATCAGCTAACCCATTGAGCCACAATGTGTAAAGGCCCCTTTAGTCCTAGTAAGGGGCATTGCTAAGAGTAGGCAGCGCGGAGACGCCAATGACGACGGAGATGATCGTGCGGAAGGCGCCGGTGGAGGGCAGGGGAGGACAAATTGGCACACACCCTAGCTGAACTGCGCGCCCTATCGCCGGAGGCACTAGAGCAGGAGCACGACCGCCACGCGAAGACGAGCATCGAGGGTCTCGCGTATATCCGGGACGAGATCGTGCGCCGGGATACCGAGGCGCAGGCGAATCGAATCGAGAAGATGACCAGCCAGATGCGCTGGGTGACTGGGGCGATCACCGTGCTCACAATTGCCAACACTGCCGCGGTGATCTGGGCGCTGAGGTGCCCATGAGCGACGGCGAGCGCCGGGGGACCGAAGGGCTGATCGAAGGCACCAGCAGCGACCGCGGCTTTCACGCCGAGATCCTTGGCGATGATCGGTCGCCGCCGCCGGTGCTGGAGCGGGTGCGCGAGCAGGTGGCGCGCGCCGGGCTGAACCCTGAGCTGGTACAGCGATGATCAAGCGACTTCTGCCCATCTACCTTGCCGCGGTGTTCGGTGCGCTTGTAGGCACTTTCTGGGCGACGCCCTATGAGGAGGTACAAGAGGAGACCGCAACCGGGGCCGCAGCTGCGCCTGCTATGGGCTGCTGCGACCACCCTCAAGGCGCCGCAGCACTTTTGCACGTTCCAGACACGATGAGGCACAGGGCAGCTATCTCGTCGTCTTGGTCACATACCCGATCTCTTCTGATTCCTTGTCGCTGCAATCGCTGAAGTCCTTGAGGGCTTTCGGTGATTCAGTACTAGGCACGACAGCGAAGTGGGACACCATAGTTTTGCCACGCAGTGATCGCATCAAGGCGTCCGTCGAGGGCATGAACTTCAGGGTCGCCCCTGTATTGCCCGAGGAGCGCAGTGGCTTGTTCGGCCGAGGTAGTAGGCCGACCCTGTGGATGTGGGAAGTAGAACCCGAGAAGCCGGGGGAGCTGCGACTGTCCATCGGCGGGGATGGACGACCCGACGCAGTGCCAAAGGCCCCGTCCGCCGCCGGCATTATGGCGGCCGAATCGGAGTCATATGTCTTCATCTCCCGCAAGGTCATCGTCGAAAAGACGTTTGCTGGTCGTGTCTCTGAATTCTTTGATACGGCCCCTGCCAGGTTTCTCGGATTTGCCGGGTTCGTTGGCCTGTTGAAACCCTGGGCCAGAGGTGTCATGGCCGGCTGGGACTGGTGGCGCCGGAGAAGGCGGAGACCTGCGGGCTACGGCCGATAACACGGCGAGTGCCCCGGCCGCCGCGCCTGGCGCCCGACGTGGCCGCGTTCGCCGCGATGGCCGCATTGGGTGCCTGCCAACCCGGGACGCACGTCCTGCGGGGTCGTCGGCCTACCACAACGAAGGCGGTGATGAATGCGTCGGGACATGGATTTGGTGCGGAAAATCCTAATCGCCGTCGAGGACACCGACGCCGACACGTTATGGAAGCGGCCGCTGGAGATCGACGGATACGACGCGGCAACCGTCGCGCATCATGCCGAGATCATGCAGGAGGCCGTGCTGGTAGACGCCCACATCATCCGCGGTGCAGGGGAGGCCGCCGATGGCGGCGAGGGTCTCCGGCTGACATGGGCGGGCATTCCACTTGCGGTCCTCAGGCGAACAAGCCGGGGGCCATTTGTGACCCATATGTACGCCGTGTCCTGCTACTGAAGCTCCTGACGCACTCTTCGGACCGCCAGTTGGAAGGCGGCAACTCAGCACGCAGCCCGGCGCGATTCAGGTGCCGCCGGTCAAGGCTAGCGAACGGTCGTCGCCTCGACGCCGAGAACGAGATCGGTGAAATCCGGCTCACCTGGTGCGCCCGGATGGTCGCCATCCTCGTAACTGATCGTCCAGTTCGGGAAGGTTCCCTCCAGGCGGCCCTCGGGGGGATTCACCGCGCGAGTAGAAACCCCCTGGTGGAACCATATCCGCGCCTGAGTGCCCGCCTGGTACAACCACTTGCCCAGGTCGTTGCTGGCCCATATCCAGTCCGAGTAGCCCACCGTCTTGTTGCACGCGTTTACGAGTAACGCGTCGTAAATTGGTGGGGGGGTGCTGACTTGTAGCCCCAGGTCGCAGCTGACGCCGAGTATCGTGAATCGCAGGTTGGACCGCGTTGGAATGTCGAGGACGCACTCCACGATCCTGCCGGAGGTGGTGCAACCCTGAACGGCGGGAGGCAGGGGGGTAACGGTGACCTGCTTGGTTGCGACGGCAACCGCGCCCAGGTTGTCCGTCACGGTAAGGGTCACCGTGAAGGTCGTCGTACCGGTAATGTTGTAGACCACCCGGCCGGCTCCACACAGCTCAATCCACGGGAAGCACTGACCCCGAATCGAGGTCGTACCGTCGCCGTAAGTCCAGGCATGGCTTACAATGGCACCCGGGGATGGATCGGTGCTGTTGTTGATGAAGATGCACCCCTCTCCGTAACACTTTGCAGTGAAGCTCGCGGTAGGTGGAGCGTTGACCGAAGGATCCGGATTTACCGTTATCGTCTGCGAGGCGACAGCAGTAGCGCCCTGGTTGTCCGTGACCGTCAGCGTAACGGTGAATTCCGTAACGGCGGAAATGGTGTAAGTATGCGCTGGATTATTTCCAACGGCCTCAGCGCCGCCGCCGAAGGTCCACGCAAACTTAGCGATCGGCGCACCGTCCGGGTCCTTGGCGGTGCTGATGAAATTGCAGGCGGCGGCGGCACAATCGTAGCTGAAGCTGGACGTTGGTGGAGTGTTCGACGATGGTGTCGGATCGACGGTGATGGTCCGCGTCGCGACGGCGGTGGCGCCCTCGTTGTCGGTCACCGTAAGTGAAACCGTGAAATCGGTGCGCCCCGTGACGCTGTAGGTATGGGACGGGTTCTTCACTGCCGCAGTGCCACCGTCCCCAAAAGCCCAGGCGTAGCTCGCGATCGTTCCGGGCGCCACGTCGGTGCTGGTGCTGACGAACGTACAGACCGCCAGCGTACACGCATTGGTGAACCCGGCGCTCGGTGGATTCACCGGAGCGGGGGTGACCGTGATCGTCCGAGTTTCGAAGTCGCTCGTGCCCTCGTTGTCGGTTACCGTGAGCGTCACGGTAAACTCGGTGGCGGCGGAAACGGTGTAGGTATGCGATGGGCTAGCCTGGTCCGACGTGCCACCGTCGCCGAAGGTCCAGGCATGGGTCGCGATCGTGCCCGGCGCTACGTCGCTGCTGGTGTTGGCAAACGTGCAGATCGGTCCATTACAGCTGTGGGTGAAGCCCGCGGTCGGCGGGGTGGCGCCCGGAGCCGGAGCGATGGTGATGTCGCTGGTCCTGGTCTGGCTCAAACCCTGAGCATCATAGACCGTCAGGCTGACCTTGAAGTCCTTGGCAGTCTTGTAGGTGAATGATGCTTCCGGCGTGCTGGCGTCGGCATCGCCGTCGCCATCAAAGTCCCAGCTCCACCGGGTCACCTGTTCATCATCAGTGCTGCTGCTGGTAAAGGTACATGCCACATCGATGGTACACGGTGGCACCGTAAAGATCGCGACGGGTGCTTCGTTCTCCGGTGGGATCAGGCCGCTGCCCTCACTGCACGCTGAAGCCAGGACCAGCGTTCCACTAGCGACGGCCAGCAGGCCAATCGATCGCATAGAATCATCCCAGCCAGATAACGAAGAATGTGCCCAGGGACCCAACGGGGTTCGAGCGGTGACACGACACACGCCCTCTCTGGCGGTATGTGCCAGAGCCGTGCCAGTCGCATGGGGCGTCGTGCCCCCAGCTGTATAGTTCACAACAACATGTCCTATATGGAATTACAGTGACAGCCCGACCATCATGGCTGTGCTGCAAACCTGCAACTGTGGCGGCCGCGCGCGGCGACACAGGGGGCCGATCGTACCTCTCTTCCTTGCGAAACCGGCAGCGTCCCGGCTGCGTCGTGCCACGGGACCACCCCAAACTGTCCACCCTGCTTTAGTGAGAATCAGATGCATCGGTTCGCCGCACGGCGCCTCGCCTGGAACCTCGGGCTCGCGGACGACCGCCTGACGAAAAACTTTGAAGTGACCCGTGGGGTGCTGCTGCAACTGATCACCCGTGCCGTTGTCGCGTCGGATGAGATCCTGCCCCGACTAGAAGTCGAGGCCGAGCGGTCGATCATGCCCGGGCGCAGGCCGCGGCTACTACCCGGGGGCTGAGATGCAGCGGCGTGGGTAGCAGCAGGGTAGCATGACGGGCCGGCACCCGGGCAACGCTGCGACGTGCAAGGGGTTGTGACGCGAGGTACGGGCGCTGAAAATCCGCGTGTCGGGGGTTCGATTCCCTCTCTGGCCATCGTAGTCAGCCCACGCTCGATTCCTCACCTTTGGCCGACCTTTGTCCATTCCGAACCCCCTATGGCCGAGCCCGTGCGGCTCGGCTTCTCATATGGTGCTAGAAGCCGGGGAAGTGCGCGGCAAGCAGCTGCGACTCACTTCTCGCGAACCGGAGCAGCCGAGGGCCTCCCGACGATCGAGAGGCCCGTCCCGCGCCGGTGTGGATGGCTACGGCACCGCCACCTCGTCCAGATCGGCACCCAGCGCCTTTGCCGCCACCGCACGCCCCAGTGCCAGGCCCGCCTCCATGTCGAACCGGTAGTGGATGCCGGCATACAGCCGGGACAGGCTCGACTCTTCCGCCACCGCGGCGAGCCGTCTCGCCTCGCTCGGGAAGATCGCGACGAGCACGCCGGCGAGAGCGCCCGAGCTGCACGAGTGCGCCGACGGATAGGACGGATGCGGAGGGGTCGGGAAGGTGGTGACGATCCCGGGGTCCGCCTGGGGCGGCCGGATGAACCAGTAGTGGTACTTGGCCTCGAAACAGCCGATCAGCGCGTCGAAGGAGGCTGCGCCCATGAGGAACATGATCCGCGCCGCCTCGGTGTCGCTTCGACGATGCGAGACGATGAGCTCCCGGGCGATCTCCATGAAAGCAGCGTTCGAGCGCGGCGACTGATTCACATTCCAGAACAGCGCGATCGCGAGCTGCTCCGGCGTGCGGGTATCCGAGATTTGCCGGACCTCGGCCAGCGCCGCCGTGAACTGTGCCGACCCGAAGGCGGGCGGCGGGCCGGGGCGAAACTCGTCCGCGGATGCCAGGAAGATCGGGCGCGCCCCCAGGGGGCCGCGCGCGATCGGCCCGCCGGTCCAGATCCAGAAGCCTTCGCCCAGTGGCGGGGTTCCGGGGTCGGTGAGTCCGACGCCGTCGGTTGCCGCGTACGCGAGCACGCGAGCCGCCGCGGCGCGGCCGATCGCCTCCCCGGCGGCGAAGTCCTGGTGCTTGGCGCCGGGCCAGGATTCTGCGGCGGCCTGCGCGTCCAGCGCGGCCTCGATCTGCGCTTCCGACGCGGGGAAGAATGCGGTGAGCACCGCGGCCGATGCCCCGCCGATGGCGCCGCCGATCGGCGGATGCGCCGCGGCGCTCGCCTGGGCGGCTTCCGCCGCGCGCAACTGGGCGAGCCCGAGGTATAGGTGAAGGCGGCCGGCGTCCACCGCCGTGGCACCCGTAAGATCCACGGCCAGGGCGTTCCAGGCGACCGTGGCGCCGGCCTCCCAGAACTTGACCGCCTTGACCTCCGCACCGGCAACATCGGGAGCGGCGGCATCGGGACCGGTGCGGGTGTCGCAGGCGCCGACGGCCAGCGACGCCAGGGCCGTGAGCGCGAGCATTCGGAGGGGAGCAGACATGGTCTCTCCTTGTGTGTGTGCGGGCTGGTTGCCGAGGTTGGAATGAGGCCGTAGTATCACGCGAGGCCCTCATGCCCTCCTCTCGCCAGACTCACACGCGCAACTCATTCCGTCTGCTCGCCTTGGGTGGCGCCGCCCTGGTGGACTCCACCGGCGCCGTTGTGGCCGAGCAGCGCCGCCGGCTCGCGCTCCTGGTGCTGGTCGCGTCGGGCCGCGACCGCGGGGTGTCGCGCGACAAGCTGATCGCCTGGCTCAGCCCGGAGAGCGCCACCGATTCCGCCCGCCATGCCCTGCACCAGTTGCTCTACTACCTCCGCCACCAGGTCGGCGACGAGGCCTTCCTCGGCACCGATCCGCTGCGGCTGAACCGCGAAGTCGTCGCGTTCGACGTGGCCGAGTTCGAGGCGGCGCTCGACGCCGGAGCGCTGGAGGACGCCGTGGCGCTCTATCGCGGTCCGTTCCTCGATGGCTTTCACCTGGGCGAATCGGCCGAGTTCGAGGAGTGGGCCGCCGGGGAGCGCACGCGGCTGGCGGCGAGGCACGCCGATGCGCTGGCCAGGCTGGCGGACGCGGCGGCCGCGCGCGGAGACCATGCCGCGGCGTGCGTCTGGTGGCGCCGGCTCGCGGCGGTGGATCCGCTGAGCGGCCACGCGGCGCTGGGACTGGTGCGGTCGCTGGCCGCTTCGGGCGACCGAGCGGGTGCCATCCGCCATGCGCGGACGCACGAGCGTCTGGTCCGCGCGGAGATCGGCGGGGAGCCGGAGCCCGAGCTGGCGGCGCTGGTGGTGGAGCTGCAGCGCGTGGACCGCCGAGCCGAGCCGCGGGAGGTGGACGCGATCGCACCGCCGGCCGTCGAGCCGGCACCCGCGCCGGGCCCTGCGACGACTACCCCTCTGCCGCGCCGCAGGCTCCTGGCGGCCGGTCTGCTCGGGGCCGGGGTCATGGTGGTGCTGGCCGCGGCGCTCGGGGGACGCTCGATCGGGCGGCCTGCGGCCGATGACGCGCGTGACGCCGACCTGCTCGCCGTCGCCCCGTTTGAGGTGCTGGACCCCTCACTCCAGCTCTGGCGGGAAGGCATGGGCGACCTGCTCTCCCGCACGCTGGACGGGGCGGGTCCGATCCGCACCGTCCCGCCGACGGTCGTCCTCCGGCGCTGGAGCGGCCGGATCGATCGGCCCTCGGCCGATGAGCTGGGCCGCGGCACCGGGGCGGGCCTGGTCGTCTACGGCGCCGTGATACCACGGGGGCGTGACTCGGTGACCCTCCGCGCCGAGCTGCTCGACCGCGTCGGCAGCCTGGGGAGGACGGAGATCGAGGTCTCGGGCGAGGCGGCCCGGATGGGCGAGCTCGCCGACTCGCTCGGAGTGCGGGTGCTGCGGGTGCTGTCCGCCGGCCGGACGATCGGCTCGGTCCGCCGGACGTCGATCGGCTCGAAATCGGTGCTCGCGCTCAAGGCCTTCCTCCAGGGCGAGCAGTTCTACCGGCGGGGGCTGTGGGACTCGGCGCTCACCCGGTACGACCGGGCGATCGCCGCCGACAGCACGTTCGCGCTGGCGATGGTGCGCATGGCTCTCGTGCTCGGCTGGAACCCGCCGACGGCGGAGGCCTACGGGTCGCCCGACGAGTACGGGCAACGTGCGGCCCTCCACAACCACGGGCTTCCCGAGCGCGACAGTCTCCTCATCGTGGCGGATTCCTTCCGCCTCGCGGCGGAGGGGATCACCGACCCGGAGGCCTGGGCCCGCATGTGGCTGCGGGCATTGACGCCGGTCGAGGAGGCGGTCCGGCGCTACCCCGAAGACCCGATGGTCTGGTATGAGCTCGGCGAATGGCGCATGAATCACGAGCCGTGGCCCATCGCCGGGCCGCCGTCCGTGTCGCTCGAGGCCTTCACCCGCGCCATCGCGCTGGATCCGGGGTTTGCCCCATCCTACGAGCACCTGCCCGACCTGCTTCTCTCGCTGGGACGCGTGGAGGACGCCCGGCACGCCGCCGCCACCTACCTGGCGCTTGACCCGACCTCGCCTAACCGGTCCGACATCCGCCTGGCGGCGCTGCTGCTGGACCCGAGCGACAGCGGCAGGGCCGCGGCGGAAGGGATGCTCGACACGGCGTCGGTCTTCACCATCTGGTTGGCGGCCCTCCGGCTCGCCGCCTGGCCCGACACTGCCGAGACCGCAATCCGGCTCATGCGGCGCCTCGGCGACCCGGGCCGCAACGCAGTTGAAGGTCCGCCGTGGGTCCGTGACTCGGCCATGTGGCCGCAGTATCTGGCATCTGAGCTCCAGGCCCGCGGCCACTTGCGCGAGGCCTTCGCCGCGGATGAGCGCCTGCTGCTCGAGCCGTCCGCCTCGCCGTGGAGCGGGTTCCTCGACCCCTTCCCGACCCTCAGCCTGCTCGGGGTCGTGCCCGACTCGCTGGCCCGCGCCACCTATGGCCGCGCACTCGCATCCGACTCCGGCTGGAGCGACACGTTCACGCCGCGTCACCTGAGGGGGCTGCCCTGGTGGCTCTCGCGAGGGGACACCGCGGCGCTGGCGCAGTTCGGCGCCCGGGCGGCCCGCGTGGCACGGGCCCCGGCCAACCCGCGCATGGCCCTGCGGGCCCGGCTGCTCGGGGAGACGAGCGTCGCCTTCCTCGATCTGGCGCGGGGCGATTCCCTGGCTGCCATCCGGAAGCTGAGCGCGATTCCCGACACGCTCTGCCTGGCCGACTGGTACACCACCGACTGCTTTCACCTGAACCTGACGCTGGCGCGGTTGCTGGCGGCTCGGGGTGAGCATCGACGCGCGGGCGAGCGGCTGGAGCGCTGGCGGTGGAGCGCCGGCGGCGGCGGGCCGATGTTCGTGCTCGCCACGCTGGAGCTGGGCCGGATCGCCGAGCGTCTCGGCGACACGGCGAAGGCGGGGGAGTCCTATGCCTTCGTGCGGGCGATGTGGCGCCGGCCGGATCCGGAGCTGGCGCCCTACGTTGCGGAGGCGCGGGACGGCTTGGCGCGGCTCGGGGTGAGCGAACGGCCTTGACACGGCCTGATCCAGGTGTCGCGGACCACGCCCGCCGCCGCCGCGTTCACGCCGAACCCGGAAATCGCGAAAGTGAAGTTCAAGTAGATGCCGGCCCGAGGCGCGCGCCGAAGAGCCGCGGGCGCGACGGTCTACCGTAATGCTCCGACCGCCCCCCGGATGTGCCGATCCACAAAGGCGTAGACGCTGTCGCCGATTTGCGTGCCGAGGCCGGTTACCTTGCATGCGGACACCAAAGGAGCAGGCGTTGTGGAACGCCCTGCTCACGGTGCAGATGCTGGGCTCGATCGGCGCGATCACCACCATAGAGTATGAGTCCGGGGCACTGAGCGATCTCAGGCATGCACTGGACCTACTTGCACCGGTGAGGGCCGAGTACACTCACAGCGCGCGCTGGGGCGATGGGAACGGATTCTCGCATGTGCGCTCCGCGCTGCTCAAGACGAGCCTGTCGGTGCCAGTGATGAACGGAGAACTGGTCCTCGGGACGTGGCAGCAGGTGGTGGCGATTAGCCTTGACAACCGGGAGCGGCAGTGAGAGTGGGTGGCGGTGATTGTCGGCTCGGGCGTGTAGCTTCCCCCCGCATTTCTATTTGGGTTCCAGTACCTGAGTAGTACCTGAACTCCGTGGAGTTGTAAGTATCTGGATGCTTCTAAAGGGTCGGACAATGTATCCTAACGTGTTGCTAGATGAGCACTAATGGCACTCCATGGTTCTGTATGGGTTAGTATCCGGCGCCCTGAAAACCGCGTGTCGGGGGTTCGATTCCCTCTCTGGCCATTGTAGTGAGCCCGCCGCGACTCCGGTTGTATCTGAACTGTACGACCGCTTGGCGCGGAGGCATCGCCTACCGCTCCATAGACAGGTGCCCCCGCATCGCCTCGACGACCTCCATCGCGAGGGCGTCCAGGGCCTCGAATCCTTCCCCGACGACGCGATCGTAGCACTGGCTCCAGAGTTGGTGCCCGTCGGCGACATCCACCAGGCGCACCAGTACCCGCATCCTGGCGCCTGCCTGCCGGACGCTTCCCTCGAGCAATCGATCGAGTCCCAGCCGCTCGCCGATCACTCGTACATCGCCGGCGCCTTCGTGGGTCCCCGCCATCCAGCTCCGTGACGCGACCTGGATGCCGGGTACCGCCGAAACCGCGGTGGTCAGCTCCTCGGTCAGGCTGTGAGCCAGGGCTTGCGTTTCGGGAGAGCCATCCCAGGAGTCAAGCGGTAGCACCCCGAGCACCAGGGGCCGCAGTGTCCCCGCGTCGCCCGCCCGATCGACCGTCACCTTGCGCAGCTCCTTGGCCAATGCGCTCACCGCGGGGTTCGGGGAAGCGTCCAGCTTGGCTCGCACCTGTTCCTGATACAGCCGGGCCTGCTCCAGCGCTCGTGCCCGGTACCCGGTCGAGGCCAGGGCTGCCATGAGGTGCATCGTGACGCCGGAGCTGAGCGGGTCGTGCTCGGCCAAGCGCCCCCACCAGTCGGCGGCAGCGACGGTGTCGTGGCGCAATTCCGCCTGTACGGCGAGCGCCTCGAGGGTTTCGTGGTACTCCCGTTCGAGGGCGAGACGACGACCCTCCACCCAGTGCTCGAACTCGATGGCGTCGTGAAGGAAGAAGCCGTCGAGGAACTGGCCGCCATACAGCTCCACTGCCCGCTCAAAGTGTCCGCTCTTCCGAGCCTCGATGAACTCCCAGAGGTCGCACACGGCGCGCTCAGGATCCAGCCGGAGCTCCGACTTGCCGGTGATCAAGCCGCCGAACCCCGGTCCGCTCCGGACGCGATGAACGAGCTGGCGCAGGCGGTGAGAAGCGCGATAGGCCGCCACCTCCGGCCAGAACAGGGCGAGCAGCTTTTCTCGTGGGATGCCCCGATCCCCGGCCCACGCGAGAACGCTCAACAGCGCGAGGGCCTGCCCTTGAAAGGAAGACCCCCTGGAATCGCCGGATCGCCCCGTGATGCTAGGCGTACCCAGGAGTGTGAGCTGGACTGGTGGCGTCATCCGACGCCCTTCGTTGTACCGCTGACGGAGAACTGACGGGGAACTGACGGATACGGATTAGTGTAGGGCGCGCGACGAGGAGGGGCAAGCCGCCGCGGGACCGAGCATCAGGCCACTGCCGGAGGTCACCATGACGACGATTCCTGCACCTTCGAGGACGGTTGCCGGGCCGCCCTTCTCGTCCAGCCGCGGCCTGGACGAGGCAGTGGACCGGATGCGGGAAAGCGCCGGGTGCTCTCCATTGGTCGCCGCGCTGCTCAGGTCACTCATACTCATGACGATTGCGGCTGCCCTACTCCCGTGCCAAGCCCTGGCGCAACGACGTGGCTTCGTCGGTGTAGGTGTAGGCGCTTCCCAGGTCAGCACCGATAGGCCCGAAGTGCAGGGTGACACGCGATTCTCTTTCGGGGCGAGGGCAGGGTACGGCGGCTCCCGAGTCATGGTCGTGTTGGACTATCAGCGTCACGGGTTTGGCGACGAGGAGCCTTTGGTGTCTGACTGGCCCTCTGGCGCTCCTACGCCGGCGCGAGTTCCGCAAGTATTGGAAGCCGACTTCCTGCTCTTGGGAGCCCAGATCTATCTCAACCGAGGACTGTACGTGCGCCCGGCGCTCGGAGTGGGACGTCAGGCGTTTGCCTCGTACATCCACTTCACGACGCCAGAGAACGGCGTCACCGATAGCGCATATGTCGGCAAGGAAGGGTTGCTCGCTGCCGGGCTTAGCATGGGGTACGACCTCAAGGTTCATCAGAGGTTCTCACTGGGCGTTGAAGCGTCACTGGTGTTGGGTAGCCCAGTCGAGGGCACTGGCAACAGAACAGTTTTCGGCATCCAAATAACTCCGCTCCTGGATTTCTGAACCCCTAATGAGCGGCGGCCCCTCTCCCCATGGGCTCATTCCCCCAAAGGCAAAGCCATGCGCACCCCGTTCATCGCAGCTCTGCTTACGGCATCCCTTGTTTGGATGCCGCCCAGCAGTGCAGCTGCGCAGCAAGTCACGGAGCGACAGGCTGCTTTCAACCGTCTCGCGGACAGCCAATGGGTCCGCCTTCATGTCCCACACGTCGCCGGACGGTATGAGGGCCAGCTACTCCAGCGCGGCCCCTACCACGTGGTTCTTTCGGCGGAACCCAAGCCCTTGCGGGTTGCGGCTACCACGATCGATACACTTTGGACTCGGGGAAACTCGGGCAAGACCGGCGCGATTGTGGGAGCGGTGGTCCTTGGTACGCTCGGCGCTGTTGTGGGGGCCGCGTATGCCGCCGAGCGTAACAAGGACGACTACGGTACAGAGCCGGACATCGAAGCAGGGGGGCTCATGCTTGTCACCGGAGGGGTTGGACTGGCAGGGGGCGCGGTACTCGGGGGCCTCATCGGGCTCGCCATACCCAAGTGGCACCGCCAGTACCCCTAGCCATTGGCGGCGGTATCCACGATTGAGGCTACAGAGCGCCCGACACCGGGCGGCAGACTTCCAAGGAGGGGCTTTGTGCGGTACGTCGGGATTCTCCTTACAGCGGCCTCGCTGGCCGCGTGCGGCGAGCAAGCAGTCAACGCTGGGGATCACGTCGAGGTCAGGGTCGTGGACTTGACGGGCCTCTCGAACTTGGTCATTACGGTCAGCACGTCAGGACAGTGGTATACACAGACCTGCGATGGGAGTTGCCCGCCGATAAATGCCCCAACGGATGTCCAAACGGAAGGCGAGGCAGTGCAGTTTCACGTCGTGGCCGGGGAAGAGACCACGGATCACGCGTGCCACGTCCACGCCGACACCATCGGCAATCAGGACAACGTTCCGACGGCGGTGATCTACAGCGAGCCCCTCCGGGTAGCGTGCCAGAGCGGGTGGCAGGAGCAAGAGACGGAGTCTTAGATCGTCGGCCCTAGTCCTCCATCGCGCCGAGGTTTGCTCCGCCTGCCGCTCCATCAGGCCCATGCGGTAGGCCACCTCTCGCCAAACCGCACCATCGGTCAAAAGCTGGAGCTGCGCGGGCCTTCGCTCTCGTGGCGGCACTTCTCCCCATGGGCTCATCCCCCAGGAGGCAACGCCGTGCGCACGCCACTCCTCGCGGCCCTGCTGTCAGCGTCCATCGCTTGGACGCCCCTTAGTGGCGCAACCGCGCAGCAAGTCACGGAGCGACAGACTGCTTTCGAGAGTCTCGCGGACAGCCAATGGGTCCGCCTGAAAGTCGCCCACGTCGCCGGACGGTATGAGGGCCGACTACTCCAGCGCAGCCCCGACCACCTGGTTCTTTCGGCGGAACCCGAGCCCGTGCGGGTTGCGGGGCAGGTTCTTCCGGCGAAACACGAGCCCTTGCGGGTTGCGGCCACCACGATCGACACACTGTGGGTGAAGCGTGGGTCGGCAGGTAGAGGGGCCGGGATCGGAGCCCTCCTGGGCCTGGTAGGGGGCGGTATTGCCGGGGCCGCGGCGTGTGCCGACTGTCAGGATACGCCACCGTCAGCGTCAGTCGCGGGCGGGGCTCTCATCGGCGCTGCCATCGGCGCTCTGGCCGGGGCCGGAATCGGAGCGGTCAGTAAGCATTGGGTGCGACAGTATCCCAAGTGAGTGTGGCTTGAG
>Ga0247829_10000310_pt1 | contig 17500 bp, 16 predicted proteins | sample 12C_Control_Day4_FD_207765 | JGI IMG/M metagenome (GOLD analysis project Ga0247829, IMG submission 207765) | Soil microbial communities from agricultural site in Penn Yan, New York, United States - 12C_Control_Day4 | ecosystem: Environmental > Terrestrial > Soil > Agricultural land | place... | reverse complement strand
GGCAGCATGCGCGCGGACACCTCGAAGCCGGCAGCCGAGGTCGGCGGCGACTACTACGACGTCCGACGCGTGCGCGACGGCGGCTGGCTCGCGATCGGCGATGTCAGCGGCCACGGCATCACCGCCGGCTTGATCATGATGATGGTGCAGACCACCGTGGCGTCGGCGACGCTCGACGACGAACGCACACCCGTCGACGTCCTCGAGCGCGTGAACCGCGTGCTGCACGCGAACGTGCAGGAGCGCCTCGCCACCGGCGACTTCATCACGTTCCAGCTGTTGCGCTTGCGCGGCGACGGAACGGTCACCATGGCGGGGCGCCACGAGCCCGTGTTCGTGTATCGCGCCGCGACCGGCGCGTGCGAGACCATCGACACCGAGGGGATGTGGCTCGGCGTGCGGCCCTCGATCGCGGGCGCGACCACGCCGGTCGAGCTCGCGCTCGCCCCCGGTGACACGCTCGTCCTCCACACCGACGGCGTCACCGAGGCCGCCGATGCGCAGGGCCAGCGCTACGGGCTCACCCGCCTGCGCGCCGCGATCGTCGCCAACGCGGCGCTGCCCGTGGCCGACCTGCGCGCCGCGATCGAGCGCGAGGTCGTCGCGTTCATGGCGCGGCAGGACGACGACATCACGCTCGTCGCCGTGCGTTACCTCGGCGCGCGCTGATCACTCGGGGGCGTCGCCGCCGAGCTTGACCTGTGGGAACTGCGACGCGACCTGCATCGCCAGATCCATCTGCTTGTCGGACAGCTCGAACGTCTTGCGCAGCGTCGCGAGGAACTCGATCTCGCGCCAGTCCTGCGTACCGTCGGCGAGCGCGATGATCATCGTGTACACGGTGACCCAGTAGCGATCCGACGAGGAGGTGACGTCCTTCGCGACCTCCGCGAGCTCGGCGCGGGCGTCCTTGCCCTGCACGCGCTCGACCGCCACGTCGATCGCTTCATCGATCTCGGCGCCGGTCAGCACCTGCATGTCCGGTATCGCGCGCAGCACGGCGCGCATGCCGAGGCGCTCCTCGTGGTGGATCTCCTCGTCGGCCGCGGCCATCAAGGCCATGCACTTGACGAACGACGGCATGAGGAACCGGACCTTCTCCGACTTCTCCTCGAGCGTCAGCAGGCCCGTGTGCTTGCGCGCCGCCTCGAAGACCTCCTTGGCCTCCGTCTCGTCGAGGGCGAGCGCCGACTGCAGCCCGTCGAGGAACTCGATCTCGGCCTCCGCGAGCTCCTTGTCGGAGACGCAGATCTCGGCTGCCATCGCGTAGGCCGCGAGCCGCTGGTTGCGCGAGGGCAGCCCCCTCGCGATCGCCTCGAGCCGCTTCTTGCCGCCGCCCGCGTCGCGGATCGCGTCCGCGGCGAGATCGGTCAGGCGCGAGATCTCGTCGCCGGAGAGCCCGTCGAACAGGGTGTGGTTCGCGAGGTTCCCCTCGAACGTCGCCATCTCGGACTCGGTGACGTCCCCATCCGCCTCCATCGCGCCGAGCATCGCCTCGACCAGGAAGCGACGCGGATCGTCGGTGTTGACCCGACCGCTGAACATCTTGCGCAGAAAGCTCATCGTGCCCCTCTCCTGAAGGACCCCGACGATATCACCACCCTAGCTCGCGTGCTGGGCGACGGTGTCGAGCAACGCATCCATGTCGATCGGCTTGCGGACGCAGGTGCGCGCCCCGGCCGCCAACGCCTCTCGCGCGCCGCCCAGATCCCCGGTGATCACGACGACCGGGATGGTGGTCCGCTCGCGGTCTTTGAGCGCGAGCAGGAGCTCGGTGCCGTTCATCCGCGGCATCCGCAAGTCGAGCAGGACCAGTGACGGCTGCGCGCCGGCCTCGATCTGCTCGAGAGCATCGACGCCGTCCACGGCCTCCTGCGTGCGATAGCCATGCCCCTGGAGCACGAGCGCGAGCATCTCGCGCAGATCCTGATCGTCATCGACGACCAGCACCAAGCGGCAGTCAGAGGTACTCACGGAGGTGCTCCGACGGGCAGCTCGATCGTGAAGGTGGAGCCCTTCCCTTCCTCGCTGCGGATCGAGATCGTCCCGCCCATTCCCGTCACGATCGTCCGCACGATGTACAGCCCGAGCCCGAGACCTCCATAGTGACGCGCCGGCACCGCGCGCTCGAACGGCTCGAAGATGGACGCCTGCATGTCGCGCCGGATGCCCATGCCGTGGTCGGTGATCTCGAACACGACGTTGTGCTCGCGCCCGACGATCCTGATCTCGATCGGCTTACCGATCCCGAACTTGATCGCGTTGGACAGCAGATTCGTGATCGCCTGTTCGAGGCGCAACCGGTCCCAGGTCCCCAGGGTGATGCCCACGGTGTGGATAGCGAGCTGCGAGCCGCAGCGCGCGAGGTCGGCCCCCATCCGCGCCGCCACCTCGCGCACGAGCGCGGCGAGATCGACGGGCTCGAAGACGAACTGCAGCTTGCCCCCCTGCATGCGGCCAAGATCGAGCAACTCGTCGACGAGGCGCGTCAGCCGCCGCTCCTCGCGCGCGATCACGTTGATCAGCTTGTCCGCGGGTGCGAGCTGCTTCGCGAGCGCCTGCACGGCGAGCCGGATCGATGCGACGGGCCCGCGGATCTCGTGCGACGCGACCGCGAGGAACTCCTCGCGCGCGCGCACCTGATCGCGGGCGGCGCGATACAGGCGCGTGTTTTCGATGGCGACGGCGCATCTGCGCGCGACCTCCTCGACGAGCTCGAGATCATCGCGGACAAACCTGCGCGGCGCCTCCGCGAGGATCGTGAGCGTGCCGACGACGCGACCGACCGCGAGGATCGGCACCTCGATCTCGCTCGCCCCGTCGGAGTCATGCACGTTCGACGCACCGGCGAGCACCTGGGCGCTCGGCTCGGAGGGCCGGCGTGCCGACGGCCGGCGCGCGGCCGCCGCGACCCGGCGAACCACGCCGTGCTCGATCAGATCGATCGCGCTGGCATCACCGAGCGCGGGCACCGCCAGGTGCGCGACGCTCTCGAGCGCCTGATCCGCGTCGAGCGTGGTCAGCAGCCGGCCGGCGTCGGCGAGGAACACCGCATGGCGCAACAGACGATCGCGGTCACTGACATCGCGAAAGCTCCACACGCGTCCTACGACCTTGCCATCGACGCGCTGCGGCCGCGAGTAGCGCTCGAACACGCGGCCGTCCTTGAAGTGCAAGGTCTCGAGGCTCTCCACCTCCCGCCGCGTGTACAGCCCGCGCACCCCGCGCAGGAACGCGTCCGGGTCCTCGAGTTGCTCCAGCACGTACGCGAGCAGCGCATCGTCGTCGCGCTGGTCGACGAGCGCTTCCGGAAGGTTCCACAGCGTCGAGAACCGGCGATTGTACGCGATGACCTTGCCGTCGACGTCGACGACCAGGATGCCGTCGGCGGTCGACTCGAACGTCGCCTCGAGCAGCGACACGCTGCGCTCGAGGCTCGCCTTGGTGTCCGACCACTCCGTGAGATCGAGGCTGGCGCCGATCATCTTCACGGGGCGCTTCGCGTCATCGACGATCACGATCACGTTCGTGTTCAGCACCCGGCGCGCACCGTCGGGCCGCACGATGCCGTGCTCCAGGGCGCACGGTTCTGGACCGTGCAGCGCGGCCGACACCGTGCGCTCGAAGCGCGGCAGGTCGACGGGCAGGATGCGATCGCACAGGGCCTGATACGACGGCGTGAACGTCGCCCGATCGACGCCGAAGATCCGGTAGAGCTCGTCGGTCCACGTCATCTCGCCGCGCGCGAAGTCCCACTTCCAGCTGCCGACGTGCGCGAGCGACTGCGATTGCGCGAGCAACGCCTCGCTCGCGATCAGCCGGTGCTCGGCGGCGAGCCGCTCCGAGACGTCGAGCGCGGCGGCGACGCAGCCGATGATGTTCCCCGCTTCGTCGCGCAAGGGATCGACATGGACCTCGTACCAGCTGTCGCGCAGTTGGTAGCGAAACGACGTCGACTCGCCATGCAGCGCCGCGACGTGGTAGCGCACGGCGGGGTCCGCGGGATCCGGCGTCCGCGCGAACTGCTGCACCGTCATGCCGACGATGCTCGGCTCGGGGATGCCGAGGCGGCGCTCCACCCGCCCGAGCCAGTGCGTGATGCGCAGGTCGCGATCCGTCGCCCACGTCGCGACCGGGACCTGCCGGAACATCAACCGCATCTCGCGCTCGTGCTCTCGGAGTACGGCATCGCTGCGCGCGTGCTCGGCGAGGTCGACGGCGACGAGCGCGGCGGGCGCTGCGCCGTGACCGCGCGCGATTCGCTCTTCGATCTGGCGGTGGTTCACGCCGGCGGGCCGGGCGTGGAGGACCTCGGCCGGGGCGCACCCGATCAGCCGGTCGTCGTCGAGGCCGGTGAGCGCTTGCGCGTCGCCGAGCGCGCCCACGATCTTGCCGTCGTCGTCGAGCAGGAACACTGCGAGCGCCGCGCCTTCGAGGATCCTCGGATCCGCAACGCCCATACTCGCCCACCGTATCAAGCTGGAGAGTCCCAGCAACCCGGGCCGCGGGAGCACGCGGCACGTCGCGCATAACCGGTGCCTACCCGTGTGGCCCGCTACGTCGTCGACGATACTGACGCGCGATGGACTACGAGCAGCTCGGCGCGTTCTACCTGGGTACGGAGGGCGGCGCGCCCGTGATGTACGACGCCCGCGACCTCACGACGCATGCGGTGTGTGTCGGTATGACCGGCAGCGGCAAGACCGGCCTGTGCCTCGCCTTGATCGAGGAGGCGCTGCTCGACGGCGTGCCCGTGCTCGCGATCGATCCCAAGGGCGATCTCGGCAACCTCCTGCTGACGTTCCCAGCGCTGCGCGCCGAGGACTTCGCGCCGTGGGTCGATCGGGCGCAGGCCGCGCGTGACGGGATCTCCGTGGACGAGCTCGCGGCGCGCACCGCGACGCGCTGGGGCGAGGGCCTCGCCGCATCGGGTCAGGAGCCCGCGAGGATCGAGCGCCTGCGCGCGGCGGGTGAGGTCGCGCTCTACACACCGGGCGGTGACGCAGGGCTCCCACTGTCGGTGCTCAAGTCGTTCCGCGCGCCCCCTGCGGAGCTCGCGAGCGACCCAGAGGCGTGGCGCGATCGTGTGGAGGGCGCGGTCAGCGCGCTGCTCGGCTTGATCGGCATCACGGCCGATCCGCTGCGTAGCCGCGAGCACGTGCTGCTCTCGCAGCTGCTCGATCGCGCGTGGCGCGACGGCAAGGACGTCGAGCTCGCCGCCCTTGTCCAGGGTGTGATGAAGCCGCCGTTCACGCAGGTCGGCGCGTTCGATCTCGAGACCTTCTTTCCCGCCGCCGAGCGCACGCAGCTCGCGCTCGCGTTGAACACCGTGCTCGCGTCCTCGGGCTTCGCGGCGTGGACCCGCGGCGCGCCGCTCGACATCCCGAGCTTGTTGTTCACGCCCGACGGTAAGCCGCGCGTCGCGATCCTCTCGATCGCGCACCTCGGCGACGCCGAGCGGATGATGTTCGTGACGCTGCTCTTGCAAGAGCTCGTGACCTGGATGCGCACGCAGCCCGGCACGTCGAGCCTGCGCGCGATGGTGTTCATGGACGAGGTCGCGGGCTACCTGCCGCCGACCGCGATGCCGCCGTCGAAGAAGCCGATGCTGACCCTGCTCAAGCAGGCACGCGCGTTCGGGCTCGGGATGGTGCTCGCGACCCAGAACCCGGTCGACCTCGACTACAAGGCGCTGTCCAACGCGGGCACGTGGTTCCTCGGGCGGCTGCAGACCGAGCGCGACAAGGCGCGCGTGATCGAGGGCCTCGAAGGCGCGAGCGCCGCGGCGGGCAAGACGTTCGACAAGGCCGCGATGGAAGCCACGCTCGCCGGCCTCACAACGCGGCAGTTCGTCATGAACAACGTGCACGACGATCATCCGATCGTGTTCACGACGCGGTTCGTGATGAGCTATCTCGCCGGCCCTCTCACGCGCACCCAGATCAAGCGCCTGATGGCCGCACGACCGCAGGCCACGGCGCCCGCGGACGTCCCTGCCCTGTCCTCCTCGCCCGCGACCACCACGCGCCCGGTCGCGCCCGGCGGCCTCCCCGAGCTGTTCGCGCCCGCGATCTCGCTCGGCCCCGCGCTGCTCGGCAGCGTGAAGGCGCACTACGTCGCCGCCAAGACCGACGTCGACGTGTGGCGCGAGCTCACCGTGGTCGCGCGCCTGGACGCCGCCACGGCGGGCGACTTCTGGGAGCACGCGGTCATCGTCGATCCACCGCGCGTCGCCGGTGCGGAGCCCGAGCCCGTCGCCGGCGCCACGTTCGCGCCGCTGCCCGCCGCGCTCGACGCCAAGACGGCGGCCAAGCTCGACGACGGCCTCGCCGCGTGGGTCTACCGCGCCGCACCGCTCGCGCTGTACTCGGTCAAGCGCCTCGATCTCACCTCCGCCGCGGGCGAGAGCGAGGCCGCGTTCCGCGCGCGGGTCGCGATCAAGGCGCGCGAAGCGCGTGACGCGGCTGTCGACAAGCTCAAGGCCAAGTACCAACCCAGGCTCGATGCGCTCGCGAGCAAGCAGCGCACGGCGGCCGCGCGGGTCGAGCGCGAGCACGCACAGGCGACCGGTGCGACGGCGGACAGCGCGATCTCGATCGGCGCCTCGGTCCTCGGTGCGCTGTTCGGTGGCCGCCGTACGACCGCGAGCAAGGTCGCGTCCGCCGCGCGCTCGGTCTCGCGCACCGCGACCCAGCGCGGCGACGTCGCGCGCGCGCGGGACGCCGCGGATCAGCTCGCGCTGCAGCGCGCCGAGCTCGAGGCCCAGCTCGCCGAGGACGTCGCCGCGCTCCACGCCGCGCCACCCCCCGAGATCGAGACCATCGAGGTCAAAGCGCGCAAGGCGGACACCGCGGTCACGCGCGTCGCCCTGCTCTGGCTGCCGACCGACTGATCGTCACCGCGCGGCGACATCCGCACACCGTGCGCGACGGTACGCGCCTCGCATGCATGGCCGTAGGACCGCTCCACGGGTCCAAGGAGCACGTAGTCATGATCAAGCTGGTCACGATCGTCACCCTCGTCGCTGCAACCCTCGGCACCGGCTGCAAGAAGAAAGAGAGCCCCGAGGCCGACCGCTCGGGCATGGCGCCCAAGACCACCGAGCAGGTGGCGCCCGGGACCACCGAGCAGGTGCGGCCCAGTGAACAGGCGCAGCCCGGCCAGATGGGGCAGCCCGGCGAGCAGACGCAACCCAACCAGATGGCGCCCGGCGAGAAATCGCCTGAGGCGACAGCGCTCCCACCCGAGTGCGTCGAGTACAAGGCGACCATCGAGAAGATCCGCACGTGCGACCAGCTCCCGCAGTCGACGCGGGATGCCCTGGTGCAGGCGTTCAACCAGGCCTCGTCCGGCTGGGAGAAGTCCACGCCCGAGACGCGCGCGTCGCTCGCCTCGTCGTGCAAGAGCGCGAACCAGGCGATCCAGCAGTCGGCCGCGCAGTGCCCGTAGCGTAGCTCAGCAGCCGTTCTTGCCGATCACGCCGCTCAGGCACTCTTGTTTGATCTCGAGCGGCTTCACGCGATCCTTCGCCGCCTTGTCGCGGATCGCCTGCTGCCGCTGTTCCTCGGCGGCGCGCTGCTCTTGCCGCAGGCGCTTGAGCTCGTCCTCGGCGCGCTTGCGCTCGTCGGCGGTGCGCGCCGCCTCGACCCGCACGAGCGCAGCGTCGATCTTGTCGCCGAGGGCGACGAGCTCGCGCTGCGCGCCCTCGAGCGACTTACCGGCCGCCCGCGCGTCGTTGTTCGCTCGCGCGCGCGCGTCGTCGGCGGCGGCCTTGCTCGCCAGCGCCGCCTCCGAGACACGCATCTGATCGATCGCGAACCACGCGAGCGCGCACACGGCGACGAACGCACCGACCGTCACCGCGACCATCCACGTCGGCCGCTTGCGTGCGACCTCGGCGCGCCGTAGCTCGAGCTCGCCGGCGAGCCGCTCCTGCTCGAGGGCGGCGGTCAACCGCGCACGCTCCGTCGCCTCCGCCGCCTCGACCCGGAGGCGCGCCTCGCGCTCCGCCGCTTCCCGCGCGCGCTCGATCGCGAGCGCGGCCTCGCGCTCTGCGATGATCCGCGCCTGCTCCTCGGCGATCCGTCGCGCCTCGGCTTCCTCGGCCGCTCGCCGCTTCGCCTCGGCGGCCGCCGCGATGGCGGCGCGCTCCGCTGCGACCCGCTCCTCCTCGATCGCGCGCAGCTCCGCGAGCGAGGTCATCAGTGAACCTTCAAAACGACCCTGCATGACCGATCGACACGGGCTGTCGCTCGCGATTGCACGCGCCGCGATCGCGCCTGCCTAGATTCATGACGACGACAACGAACAGCGTGAACCACCGCATGGCACCACCCTCGCAACAAAAAAGGCGCCGCGGTTGCCCGGGCGCCTTCATGCGGTCACACGCAGTGGATCAGCTGCAGCCCTTGGCGAGCGGGTTCGCCTTGCACTCGTCCGAGATGTGCGCTCCCTTGAGCCGCTTGGCGCGCTCGGCCTTGGCCTTCGCCTCGGCGATGCGCTGCTCCATCTCGTACTTCTGCTTCTGCAGCTCCTTGAGGCGCGCGTTCGCGGCGGAGCGATCCGCGTCGGTCTGCGCGGCGACGACGGCATCGACCGCACTGCCGACCTTCTTGTCCAGATCGGCGAGGTCGCGGCCCATGCGCTCGACCTGCTCGAGGAGCTCCTGGGTCTCCTGCTCCTTCTGTCGCGCGACCGCCTCGGCCTTGGCCTTGGCCTCCTGATCGGCGTCCGACTTCTTCATGCTGTTGATCGCGAGGATGATGCCGACGATCGTCGCGACGACCGCGAGGCCGGTCACGACGAGCATCCAGGTCGGCCGCTTCTTGGCCACCTCGGCGCGACGCAGCTCCATCTCCTGCTGGAGGCGCTGTTGCTCGAGGGCGGCCTGCTGGCGCTGACGCTCGGCGGCCTCGGCCGCCTCGACGCGCATGCGCGCCTCGCGCTCGGCGTTCTCGCGAGCCTGCTCGATGCGGAACTGCGCCTCGCGCTCCTCGCGGATGCGGGCCTCTTCGGCTTCGCGGGCCGCGCGCTCCGCGGCTTCCTTCGCGGAGCGCTTCTGCTCCTCCGCGCTGCGGACCGCCGCTTCCTCTTCCTGCACGCGGTTCTCCTCGATCTGCCGGAGCTCGCGCAGGGAGAACAGCACCGAATTCTCTCGCTTCTCGGACTGGGCCATGGACGTCCTCTAGACCTGGGGCATCTCCACCCAGGACTCTCCGATCAGTATCACGCAGGATCTCCCGGAGCAACGCGATGTTGTGCGCGTCGACTCCATGCGATACACCCCCGGCCTGCGATGGGGTATGTCGATCTCCACAGCCACGTGCTCTACGGCTTGGACGACGGCGCTCCCGATCAGCCGACGGCGGTGGCGATGCTCGACGGCCTCGCGGCCCTCGGGATCTCGGAGCAGTGCGTGACGCCGCACCAGAAGGCGAACCAGTACCTTCCGGCGTGGGATCGCATCGAGGCAACGCTCGCGACGCTGGAGACGGTCCGCAAGCCGTCGCATCCCACCCTGCGACTCGCCGCCGAGAACATGTGGGATGATGTGTTCTTCCAGCGCGCGACCACCAACACCATTCCGCATTATCGCGGCACGCAGGCGTTCCTCGTCGAGATCCCGCCTCCCCTGATGCCCCCCGGCATGCTCGATCAGCTGTTCAAGTTCCGCATGGCCGGCAAGCTCCCGATCCTCGCCCACCCCGAGCGCTATCAAGCGCTGTGGGACGACGACGAGCTCGCGCGTTCGCTGCGCCGCGTGTGCGCGTTCCTGGTCGATCTCGGCGCGGTCGCCGGCTTTCACGGCCGGCGCGAGACCAAGGCGGCGCGTCACTTCCTCGAATCGGGCCTCGCGACCGCCGTCGCGACCGACGCCCATCAGCTCGGCGATCTGCAGCAAGCGCAGGCCGGGCTCGCGTGGATCGACAAGAAGCTCGGACATGCCGCCGTGACGCGGCTGTTCGACCATGCTCCGCGGCAGCTGCTCGCCGGTGAGCTTCCGGACTGACTATGAAGCTCGCGATCAATCTGTTCCTGTCGTTCGCGATGCTCGCGCTGTGTCTGTGGCTCGTGTGGCCCGGCACCTCCGAGCGCCACGAGCTCGTGCTCGCGTTCCGCCGCCTCGAGTGGGCCTCGTTCGCGCCGTACCTCGGGGCATACCTCGGCCTGCAGCTCGTCGTGCACGTCTGCCGCTCGCTGCGCTGGAACCACCTGCTCGCGCCGCTCGGCGTGAAGGTGCCCGCGGGGCCGCTGCTCGCGATCTCCTCGGTCGGCTTCATGATGATCCTCGCGCTGCCCGCGCGCCTGGGCGAGTTCGTGCGCCCCGGCCTGCTGCGCCGGCGCGGCGTGTCGGCCTCGGCGGCGCTCGGCACCGTCGCGGTCGAGCGCATCCTCGACGGGCTCATGATCTCGCTGTTCGTGTTCGGCGCGTTCTTCGCGCTGCGCGGGCCCAACGCGCCGAGCTGGATGATGCCGACCGCGTACACCGTGCTCGGCGTGTTCAGCGCCGCGCTCGTGTTCCTCGTGTTCGCGATGTGGCGGCCCGTCGCGACCGTGCGGTTCTGCCTGCGCATGTCGCTCCTGCCGCGGTTCGCGCCGCGCATCGCGCGCCTGATCGAGACGAAGCTGCTCGACATGATCCGCGGGTTCGCGGTGCTCAAGGACACCAAGAACCTGATCGCGTTCTGCGCGTGGAGCCTCGTGTACTGGGGCGCGAACGGCCTCGGCGTGTGGGTGCTCGCTCGCGCGTTCGGCCTCGAGCTCTCGGTGATGGGCGGGTTCGCCACGATGGGCCTCGTCGCCGTCGGCATCAGCTTGCCGAACGCACCGGGCCTCGTCGGGCAGTTCCAGTGGTTCACCCTGCTCGGCCTCTCGCTCTACCTCGGCGCCGACGCGACCAAGGGCGGCACCGACCTGCACGCCCTGTGTCTCGCGTATGCGATCACGCAGCACTTACTGCAGGTCGCCTGGTACGTCGCCATGGGCGCGCTCGGCATCGCGTCGCCGTGGGTCTCGTTCGCGGACCTCCGCGTCGCACGCAGATCGGGTGACAGCATGGACACCGTGGAGGCCGCCGCCGTCATCGTGCCGCGGCGCGCAACCTCCCCCGCCGAGCCGGGTCAGAAACTGGCCCCGCCCGCACGCACCGGCGACGATGCGGCCGATGCGCCGCCTGCTGGCTAGCCTCGCGTTCGTGGTGCTCGGCTCCGCGCCGGCGGCCGCGCGCTCCGAGAAGACGGTCGGCTACGCGCGCGACCAGGCGTGGCCCACCGCGGTGCGCTTCCTCGTCGTCGACGAGCACCTGAAGATCACCGACAAGGACGCCGACGCGGGCTACGTGATGTTCGAGCTGCGCGAGGAGAACAAGGTGTTCCGCGGCGCGCTCGAGCTCGTGCAGCTCGGCGGGGACAAGACCGCGCGCGTGAAGTTCGTGCTCCACATCGAGGACCGCCCGGACTGGGTCGAGATCGCGATGCTCACGCGGCTCGAGCGCAAGCTGCGCGCGGAGCTCGGCTCGCCCTCACCCGCGCCGACCAAGCCGAAGGCCGACGACGCGCCGAAGGAAGCGCCCAAAGATCCGCCGAAACCCGACGACGGCGGGCCTCCCATCTCGTCCACGCCCTAAAAGGGGGCCATCCCCGGAAACGGGGACCGTCCCCTTTTTTGCTACGCTCCGGCTCATGCCGCTCGTCGATCTGCGCTCCGACACGGTGACCCGCCCGACGCGCGCGATGCGCGAGGCGATGGCGTACGCGGAGGTCGGCGACGACGTGTTCGGCGATGACCCCACGGTGCGCCGCCTCGAGGAGCGCGTCGCCGAGCTGCTCGGCAAGGAGGCGGCGTTGTACGTGCCGAGCGGCACGATGGCGAACCAGGTCGCGCTGCGGTCGCATACGCGCCCGGGCGACGAGGTGATCATCGGCCGCGACACGCACTGCTGGCGCCACGAGTCGGGCGCGCTCGCCGCGCTCGCGGGCGTGCAAGTGCACATGCTGGCGGAGCCCCGGTTCACCGGCGCCGACGTGCGCGCCGCGTTCAAGCCGAGCGCGGATCCCTATGTCGCACCGACACGCGTCGTCGTCGTCGAGAACACGCACGGCAAGTCGGGCGGCACGGTGTGGGAGCGCGCGCGGCTCGCCGAGGTGGTCGCGGTCGCCCACGAGCTCGGCATGGCGGCGCACCTGGACGGTGCGCGGCTGTGGAACGCGGCGGTCGCGTCGGGCACCTCGGAGAAGGAGCTCGCCGCGGGCTTCGACTCGGTGAGTGTGTGCCTGTCGAAGGGGCTCGGCGCGCCCATCGGCTCGCTGATCGCCGGCACGCGCGACTTCCTCCGCACGTGTCATCGGTTCCGCAAGATGTACGGCGGCGGCATGCGCCAGGTCGGCATTCTCGCCGCCGCGGGGCTGCACGCGCTCGAGCATCACCGCGTGCGGATCGCCGACGATCACGCGAACGCGCGCGCGTTCGCCGAAGCGATCGCGGGCGCCCGCAACCTCACGGTCGAGCTCGCGAGCGTGCAGACCAACCTCGTGATGTTCGACCTCGCGCGCGGCACCGCGGCGGCGGTCGTCGCGGGCGCGCGTGATCGCGGCGTGCTCATCGCCGCCGACGGGCCGCAGCGGATCCGCGCGGTCACTCACCTCGACGTCGACCGCGACGGCGTGCTGCACGCAGCGCAGGTGATCACCGAGCTCGCGGCGACGCTCGGCTGATGCGACGGTTCGTGCTCGTGGTCGCCACCGTGACGGCGTGCTCGGCATCGCCGCCGATGACCGAGCTGACCACCGCCGAGCGCCGCGAGGCCGCCGGTGACATCGACGGTGCGATCGCCGCCTATCGCGACGCCCAGGGCAAGTGCGGCGCGCTGCGGCCGCCCCGACGGGCGCGCGCCGCGTGTGCGGATGCGCTGCTCGGCGAGGCCGAGGTGCTCGAGCACGCGGAGCGTACGCAGGAAGCGATCACGACGTACCTCGCGATCCCGGCGCGCGTGCCCGACGACGCGGCGACCGCGGCGGTCGCGACGTTCCGCGCGGGCGAGCTGCTGCTGCGCGCGGGTGATGCGACGCAAGCGTGGACCGCCCTGTGGCGCGTCGTCACCGATTGGCCCGACGAGGCGCCCGCCGCCGACGCGCTCCGCCGTTTGCTCGAGGACGGCCGCGGCCGCGATGCGCGCGCGCTCGCCGATCAGATCGCGAACGTGCTCACCGCCCTCGCCCAGACCGGCGTCGCCGACAACCTGGTGTGGTCGCTCGCCGACCTCACCGAGCACGAGCTGGGGAACCCCGCCGCGGCGCGCGCGCTCTACGATCGCATCCCCGTCGAGTATCCGAAGAGCGGCCTGCGCGACGACGCGCGCTGGCACGGCGCGCGGATCTCTCGCGCGCTCGGCGACCCGCAGGGAGCGGTGACGCGCCTGCGCGGCCTGCTCGCCACGCGCGAGGTCGCGTTCGGTGCGGGCTCGTACTTCTCGGTCTGGCTCGACAACGCGCAGCTCGAGCTCGGCCGCGTGCTGCGCGACGACCTCGGTGATCTACGCGGGGCGATCGCCGCGTTCGAGCAGCTGCCGAAGCACTATCCGGCTTCGATCCTCCGTGACGACGCGCTCTACGAGCTCGCGCTCACGCAGGCCCGCGCCGGTGATCCGAAGGCCGCGTGCGCGAGCCGCGCGCAGCTCGTGCGCCAGTCGCCCGACTCCAAGTACGTCCCCCGCCTGCAGGAGCTGGGATGTGACTGAGGCGAGGGCGACCGAGGCTGCTATTCGCCTCGCCGACGTGCACAAGCAGTTCGGCCGCCGCATCGTGCTGTCGGGCGTGTCGCTCGAGCTCGCGCCCGGTGCGCGGCTCGGCCTGATCGGTCCCGCCGCCTCGGGCAAGAGCGTCATCTGCAAGCTCGCCTGCGGGCTCGAGCAGGCGGACCGCGGCAGCGTCGACGTGCTCGGCGTCCGGCTCGGCGGTAAGCGCGAGGCGGAGCTCGGCGCGCTGCGGCGGCGCATCGGCATGCTGTTCCAGAACTACGCGCTGTTCGACTTCCTCTCCGTCGAGCGCAACGTCGCCTTCCCGCTCGAGCAGCGCGGCGGGATGACCGCCGGCGACATCGCGAGCCGCGTCGCCGAGCGCCTGCGCTCCGTCGGTCTCGTCGGCAGCGAGCACAAGCTGACCGGCGAGCTGTCGGGAGGCATGAAGAAGCGCGTGGGGATCGCGCGCGCCACCGTCGCCGACGCCGAGATCGTGATCTACGACGAGCCGACCGCCGGCCTCGATCCGGTCACGACGCAGAAGATCTACGACCTGCTCGCCGCCGATCAGGCGCGCACCGGTGCGACCGTGCTCGCGGTGTCGTCGGATGTCGTCGCGCTCGCGAAGTTCGTCGACGAGATCGCGTTCCTCTACCAGGGCCGCATCATCTACCGCGGCCCGGCCGCGACCATCGCCGACGCGCCGGATCCGCTCGTCCGCCAGTTCGTGCGCGGCGACCTCGAAGGTCCGCTCGAGGACGTCCAGCAGGAGGCGTCGGCGTGAAGGCGAGCCGGCTGGCCAGGTTCGTCGAGAGCATCGGCGCCGGCGCGACGCGCGTCGCGCAGGAGACCGGGGGCATCGTCGTGCTCACGTGGCAGGTGCTGCGCGCGCTCGTGCCGCCGCGCATCGATCGCCGCGAGCTGTTCAAGAACCTCCACAAGATGGGCAACCGCTCCGTCGCCATCGTCGCGCTCACCGCGTTCTTCGCGGGCGCGCTGATGGCGCTGCAGTCGGGGCCGTTCGTGAAGAAGTTCGGCGCGACCGCGATCGCGGGCTACGGCGCCGGCTACGCGGTGCTGCGCGAGATCGGGCCGATCCTGATCGCGCTCATGTTCTCGGGCCGCGTCGGCGCCAACAACACCGCCGAGCTCGCGACGATGACGGTCACCGAGCAGCTCGACGGCCTGCGCGCGCTGTCGATCGATCCGATCGCGTACCTCGTCGTCCCCCGCGTGATCGCGATGATGGTCATGCTCGTCGCGCTCACCGCGATCGGTGACCTCGTCGCGCTGGTCGGCGCTGCCGCGGTCGCGCGGGTCATGCTCGATATCGAGTGGTCGACCATGTACTACTCGATGGCCGACAACCTCAAACCCTGGGACTTCCTCCTCGGGATCTACAAGTCGGTCGCGTTCGGCGGGGTGATCGCGATGTCGTCCTGCTACTTCGGCGTGTCCGTACGCGGCGGCGCCGTCGGCGTCGGCAAGGCGGTCAACGCCGCGGTCGTCGCGGCGGCCGTCTCGATCATGCTCCTCGACTTCTTGCTCACCTACCTCCTCGGATGACCTGGCTGCGCACGCGGATCGAAGCCCTCGGGGGCAGGCTCGTCGATGCGGGCCGCGCCGGCGTCGAGCTGTGGCTCGTCTACGTCAGCACGATCGCCGGCATCGTCCGCGGCTTCGCGTCGCGCAAGGACCGCCGGGGGCGCCCCAAGGGCGAGCTCGTGCGGCAGCTGCACCAGATCGGCAACAAGAGCCTGATCTTCATCGCGGTCACGCTCGGCTTCATCGGCATGGTGATGACCTACGAGGCGTGCAACCAGCTGTCGCGGATCACCGGCACGTTCGAGATGGTGGGCCCGCAGTACATCCGGCTCATCGTCTCCGACTTCGGCCCTACCCTCACCGCGCTCATGCTCGCCACGCGCGTCGGCGCGGGCATCGCCGCCGAGATCGGGTCGATGAAGGTCACCGAGCAGATCGATGCGCTGCGCATGAGCGGCGTGCTCCCCATCGACTACCTGATCGTCCCGCGGTTCACCGCGAGCATCATCATGACGCTCATGCTCTCGGTGCTCGGCAGCCTGGTCATGTACGGCGCGGGCGGGCTCACGGCGCAGTACACGTTCGGTGTCAACCCGAACAGCTTCTTCGACCTCGACCTCTTGCGCCCGCGCCACCTCGCGCTCGGCGTGATCAAGGCGGTGTCGTACGGCGCCGCGATCCCCGTCGTCGCCGGGTTCTGCGGTCTGCGCGCGCGCGGCTCCTCGGAGGGCGTCGGCCAGGCGACCACCGCCGCCGTCATCGGCAGCTCGTTCGCCGTGATCATCCTCGACTTCGTGATCTCCGCGGCGGCGCTGTTCCTGTTTGGAGGCGACCTTTGACGGCGTTCCTCGAGTTCAAGGACGTCCGCAAGGCGTTCGGCGGCAAACCGGTGCTCAAGGGCATGAGCCTCGCCGTCGACAAGGGCGAGGTCATGTACATCATCGGGACCTCGGGCGTCGGCAAGAGCGTCACGATCAAGCACCTCATCGGCCTGCTCCGCATCGACACCGGCGAGATCTGGTTCGACGGCCAGCGCGTCGACGGCCTGTCCGAGCGCCAGCTCGGCCCGCTGCGCAAGCGCATCGGCATGGTGTTCCAGAGCTCGACCCTGTTCGACTCGATGACGCTCGCCGAGAACGTCGCGCTGCCGCTGCGCAAGCACCAGCGCATGTCGTCCTCCGACGCGGAGGCCGAGGCGCGCCGCCGCCTCGCCGAGGTCTACATGGCCGAGTTCGCCGACCGCTATCCCGCCGAGCTGTCCGATGGCATGCGCAAGCGCGCGGCGATCGCGCGCACCCTCGCGCTCGGCCCCGAGGTCGTGCTGTTCGACGAGCCCACGACCGGCCTGGATCCGGTCAGCGCGCGCCGCGTCGATCGCCTGATCCGCGAGCTCGCCGACAAGCGCGGCGTCACGGCGATCGTCGTCTCCCACGATCCACCGTCGATCTTCAGCGTCGCCGACCGCGTCGCCTTCCTCTACCGCGGCGTCGTCCACGTCGTCGCCACCCCGGCCGAGCTGCGCGCCTCCCCGGACCCGGTCGTCCAGCAGTTCATCACCGGCCAGTCGAGCGGCCCGATGGAGACCCCGGGGTTCTGACCGGCCTGCAGATTTTCGGTCTGGTCTGGGCGGCTCGCGGTACTAGGGGGTGCCATGCCGGACGATCCCGCGAACGAGCTGCGCAGCTTCGGGCGCCTCGTCCGCGAGCACTACGCCGCGGTCTCGGCCGTGGCGTTCGCGACGACACGCGACCCGGTCCTCGCCGAGGACCTCGTGCAGGAGACGTTCGTGGCGGCGTGGGACGCGCGCGCGCAGCTGCGCGATCCGGCGCGCGTGCGGCCGTGGCTCTGCGGTATCGCGCGTAACCAGGCCCGCAAGGCGCTGCGCGGCCGGCGCAGCGAGGTCGACGAGGTCGAGGTCGCGGACGCGACACCATCCATCGTCGACGCGGCCGTCGATCGCGAGGCGCTGCACCAGCTGCGCGACGCCCTCGCGGCGATTCCGCCCGAGCACCGCGAGCCGCTCCTGCTGTTCTACTGGGAAGAGCAATCGATCGCGCAGGTCGCCTCGGCGCTCGCGATCAGCGATCAAGCCGCGCAGAAGCGCATCTCGCGCGCGCGGCAATACCTCAAGGACGAGCTCGCGACACGACTCGAGCCGATCGGGAGCACGCGCAAGGCGGCGGGCGCCGCGATGGCCACGGCCGTGCTCGCGGTGCTCGC
>Ga0247829_10000309_pt1 | contig 17506 bp, 18 predicted proteins | sample 12C_Control_Day4_FD_207765 | JGI IMG/M metagenome (GOLD analysis project Ga0247829, IMG submission 207765) | Soil microbial communities from agricultural site in Penn Yan, New York, United States - 12C_Control_Day4 | ecosystem: Environmental > Terrestrial > Soil > Agricultural land | place... | reverse complement strand
GTTGTGAGGTGCTCGACACCGAGGGGCGGCTGATCGGTGAAGTGGCAGCGGTCGAAGGCCCGCTCGAAATGAGCCGCCTGGTGATCAACGCTCCGCACGGCGAGGTGCTGATCCCACTGGTGGCAGACATCTGCGTAGAGATCGATCCGACGGCGAAGCGGATCCGCATCGCAGCGCCGGAAGGACTGATCGAGCTGAACGCGAAGCGGTGAAGTTCGACGTCGTCACCATCTTCCCGCGGATCGTGGAAGCGCCGCTACAGGAAGGGATCGTCGGCCGCGCCATCGCGCGCGGGCTGCTGGACGTGAAGGTTCACGATCTTCGCAGCTTCACCACTGACCGGCATCGTGTCGTCGATGATGTGCCGTTCGGAGGTGGGCCGGGGATGGTGATGAAGCCGGAGCCGTTCTTCCGCGCAGTGGAGAGCATAAGCAAAGAGCGCGGGAAGCCGGGCGCGGTGGTGCTGACGTCACCCGACGGTCCCAAGCTGACGCAGCGGGTCGCCGAACGGTTTCGCGGATGCGCTCATGTAGTGATCCTCTGCGGACGCTACGAGGGGATCGACGATCGCGTGAGAGCGCACCTCGCGACAGAAGAGATCTCGATAGGGGATTACGTGCTCTCGGGCGGCGAGCTGCCCGCGCTCGTGATCGTGGACGCCGTCGCGCGTCTGGTGCCAGGCGTGGTCGGAGACGAGCAGTCGGTCGCACGTGACACGTTTTCAAGGGGATTGCTGGACTTCCCGCAGTACACGCGGCCGGCGGAATACGAAGGGCATGACGTCCCGCCGGTGCTGCTGTCGGGGCATCATGGGGAAATCGAGCGATGGCGCCGGCGCGCCGCGCTTGTTCGCACGCTGGAGCGACGGCCGGATCTGGTCGCAGCGGCCGATCTCGATCCCGAGGACCGGGCGATACTGGACGAACTGAAGAAGGAGACAGAGCAATGACTGCGGTTGAAACCGTCGAACGCGCCAACATGGTTCAGCGTCCGGCGATGAAGCCTGGCGATACCGTCCGTGTGCACGTCAAGGTGCGCGAAGGTGACAAAGAGCGCATCCAGGTGTTCGAGGGAATGGTGATCGGTCAGCACCGCGGCGGCGCGCGCGCGACCTTCACCGTGCGCAAAGTGTCGTTCGGCCAGGGCGTCGAGCGGATCTTTCCGCTGCACTCGCCGATCATCGACAAGATCGAGGTGCTCCGTACCGCCAAGGTCCGGCGCGCCAAGCTGTACTTCCTCCGTGATCTGAAGGGGAAGGCGGCGCGCATGAAAGAGACGAAGAAGCCGACGGCTTAACCTGACAGGGCGGCCCCTTCGTCCATGGTCAAGGTTCGGGCGTTCAGAACCCTCGAGAACTCGCTGCGGCGCATGGGGTTCAACTACGTGGCGGGGGTCGATGAGGTCGGGCGCGGCTGCCTTGCGGGGCCCGTCGTGGCGGCAGCCGTGATCCTGGATCCGGCCCGTTATATCCCTCGCGTCTGTGATTCGAAGACGGTCACCTCGTTGGAACGAGAGCGCCTCTACGAGCGCATCACCCGCGCCGCGGTCGCGTGGGGGGTCGCCGCGTGCGATCCTCCCGAGATCGATCACATCAACATTCACCAGGCGTCGCTGCGCGCGATGAACCTGGCGGTGATGTCGCTCGAGCCGTTGCCCGACATTGTCCTCGTCGACGCGTTCAGGATTCCTGGACTGCCGATCGCGCAGAAACCGGTCGTGCACGGCGACAGCCGGTGCACGGCGATTGCCGCGGCCTCGATCGTCGCAAAGGTGACGCGCGACCGGGCGATGCTCGAACTGCACGCGGCCGACCCAAGATATGGCTTCGACCGGCACAAGGGGTACGCGACGCGCGATCACCTCGACGCCGTCGGACGTTTCGGCTACTCGGAGGCGCACCGGCGGTCGTTCCGGCCGCCTTCCCTGTTTGATACCATCGGCTGACGCCTCTCCTTTTCACCAGTGGCTATCGACCGCGAAGCGACGCTGAAGAACGCGGAGAAATTTCTCCGCGTCGGGCGTCTTGACGCTGCCATTGCGGAATACGTGCGCGTCGTCGAGGACCAGCCTCGAGACTGGAACAGCGCCAACACGCTGGGCGATTTGTACATGCGCGCGGGACGGCCCGGTCAGGCAGTTCCTCTCTACAGCCGCGTCGCGAACCACCTGCTCGCCGAGGGCTTTTATCCCAAAGCGGCTGCGCTCTTCCGCAAGATCCTCAAGATCACTCCTGACGACGACGACACGCAGTTGAGGCTTGCGGAGATCTCGGCGCGTCAGGGGCTGCTCGCCGACGCAAAGCTGTACTACTCGACGATCGAGAAGCGGAGAAGACAACAGGGGAACGCGACCGGCGCTGACGAGATCGTCGTACGTCTCGGCACGCTGGATCCAGAGGATCTGGATGCGCGCCTGACCGCCGCGCGCGCGTCCGAACGCAGCGGGCAGCTCGTCGAGGCGGCGCGACAGTACCGCGATCTCTACGACGAGTTCCTGAAAACCAATCGCCAGACAGACGCGGACCACGTGCTTCGCGATTGCGTCCGCTGCGACCCCGGCCAGCGGCGTTCGAGCCTCTTGCCGCTGGCACGGATCGAGCTGCGCGAGGGGCGGCTCGCTGAGGCGCGGGCGCTACTGGAGGAGCATGCGGCAACGGGCGCCCACGCCCACGGTGCGCTGCTCGATCTGGCGCGGGACATTGGCGGTGACTCACCGGAAGCGGCTGCGCAGTGCGTGGAGGTCGTTGCGGACGCACTCGTCGCCGACGGTGACTTTGGCGCGGCAGCTGCCGCTCTTCAGCAGGTCTCGGCAACCGCTCCGTCGAACGTGACGATCCTCCTGAAGCTCGTCGAGATCTGCGTGGATGGCGGCCTCGAGGAGGCGACGTTCGACGCGCAGGCTCAGCTCGCCGACGCCTATCTCACCAAGGGGAGCGCGATGGAGGCGCGCGTCATCGCCGAGGATCTTGTGGCGAGGCAGCCTGACAATGCAGTCCACATCGATCGCCTGAGACGTGCACTTCGTGCGTTGAGCGTGGAGGATGTGGAAGCCGCGATCGCCGAGCGCACCTCCGCGGCAATGCAGGAGGAACCAGGCCAGTTCGAAACCGCGGCATCCGCTGTTCCGAACCTGCCGGCGAGCGCCGCGCTGCCTCCGATCCACGCCGAAGAGCCGCCCGTCGAGGAGGAGCCTCAACCGGCTCCGACTTCTGTGGAAATCGACCTGACGGGCCTGCTCGGTGATCTGCAGGGTCAGGCTGCGGCGCCGGCTGCCCCCGTCACGCCTCCACAGGATCTCGAGCGCGTCTTTTCTGACATCCGCGCCGACGTCGAGGCCGCGGATCCGGACGCTGCAGGGGATCACGTGGATCTGGCCAGGACGTACCTCGAGATGGGCATGCGAGACGAGGCGATCGGATCGCTGAAAATCGCGGCGCGCTCGCCCCGCCACCGTTTCGCGGCCGCCTCGATGATCGGAGGGATCTACCGCGACGAGGGAGATCTGCGCGCGGCCATTGAGTGGCTCGAGCGCTCGCTCGACGCGCCCGCTCCCGACGCGGAGCGCGGACGCGCTTTGCTGTACGATCTCGGGGATCTGCTGGAGACCGTGGGGGAAACGGCCAGGGCGCTCGCCGTCTTTCTCGAGTTGAACGCCGACACACCTGACTACCGGGACGTCAGCGCGCGCGTGGCGCGGCTCGCCAGGGTCGAAACGGAAGGCTGACCATTTCGATTCTCACCCGCTTCATCTTCGCTGCCTATTTCATCGAGGCGGGGCTGGTCCTGATGGTCGCCCCATGGTCCGCCTTCTGGCACCAGAACTTCTTCACCCAGAGCTCTTTGGTTGGGGGGTGGATGTCGAACGCGTTCGTCCGCGGCGCCGTGTCGGGGATCGGCATCATCACGGTGACGGCCGGGCTCGCGGAGCTCGCCGGTGCGTTCCGCATGCGGCGCCGCACCTGAGGCATGCCCATCGCTCGTCCTGCCATCTGTGTCATCACACGTGGACGTGGCGCCGCGAACAGTCGCGAGCGCGGCGCATTGCTGGCGCGCCTGGCATCCGCGGCTGCCGCTGGCGCCACCATGATCCAGATTCGCGAACGCCAGTTCGCCGATCGTGAGCTTCTCGACTTCGCGCGGGAGGTCGTAGAGGCTGTCCGGCCGCATGGCTCGATCGTGACGCTGAACGAGCGCATCGACATCGCGCTTGCGGCCGGTGCCGGCGGCGTTCATCTCAAGAGCAACAGTCCGTCCGTCTCAGATGTTCGCCGGATCGTCCCCGCCGAGTTCCTGGTCGGGCGATCGGTGCATTCCGTCGAGGAAGCGGTTACGACGGCGGCTGCCGGTGGTTGCGACTACCTGCTCTTCGGAACGGTCTTTCCTTCCGCGAGCAAGCCAGCGGATCACCCGATTGCCGGCATCGACGCGCTCGAGCGCGTGTGTCGCAGCGTTTCCCTGCCGGTCATGGCGATCGGCGGCATCTGCGTCGAGAGGGCGCGCGCGCTGGCGAGATCCGGAGCCGCCGGCATAGCAGCAATCAGCCTTTTCGCCGAATCGACTGACATCGGACGAACGGTTCGCGAGGTTCACGACGCGTTGACAGTCTCGAGCGGGAATGTCTAAATTGGCCGTATCCATGAATGATTTTGGGGGGATGCTCCGGCAGGCGCGGGAGGGTCGCGGCATCACGCTGCGCCAGATCGCGGCGAGCACGAAGATCTCCGTTGCCGCTCTCGAGGCGCTCGAGCGGAACGACGTCTCGAAGCTGCCGGGCGGCGTCTTCAGCCGCGCGTTCGTTCGCTCGTACGCCGCCGAAATCGGGCTGGATCCGGACCAGGTGCTTCACGAGTTCCTCGATCGTTTCGATTCGCCGTCCGCAGCCATCAGGGCCGCCGGTATCGGACATGAGGAGGCGGCCTTCGAGCGGCGGAAGAAGCTCGCCGCAACGGTCTTCCTGATCGCGCTCGCGGTGATGCTGCTGCTCGCAAGCGGTTTGGTCTACTACCTGCTGCGGAATCGCCCGCTCTGATGGACGCCGGCATTCGATCCGCGCTGATTGATTTCTTCCGCCGCGGTGAAGTGGCAAGCGACGTGCGCATGCTCGCCGCGCGCGGTGCGCTCGCACCACGGGCGCATGAACAGCTGGGGCTGCTGCTGATCCTCATTGACGATGCGGATCCGAACGTCGCCGAGACGGCGTCCCGCACGATCGCCGCGCTGCCTGCAGGTTCCGTGGCGAAGTTCCTGGGCCGGTCGGACGTACCGCAGCTCATGCGCGACTTCTTCGCGGCCCGCGGAATCCAGCCCGAGGCGGCTCCCGCCACCGACGATCAGCCGCTGGTCGAGAGCAGCGAAGATCCGCCCAGCGAGGAAGCGGCGGGCGAATCGGATCCCAAGATCCTCTCGGCGCTGCCGGTTCTCGACCGCATGAAGCTGGCGATGCGGGGCACTCGTGAACAGCGCAGTCAGTTGATACGCGACTCGAACAAGCTGGTGGCGGTAGCCGTGCTGAGCAGCCCGAAGCTGACGGAATCCGAGGTTGAAGCGTTCGCGCGAATGGCGAACCTGACGGAGGACGTCCTGCGTATCATCGCGATGAACCGCGCGTGGGTGAAGAACTACAACGTCGTGGCGGCGCTGACCCGGAATCCGAAGACGCCGATTCCGCTCGCCATGGGCTTTCTGCAGCGGCTCAACGAACGCGACCTCAAGAAGCTCTCTATGGACCGGAACGTTTCCGAACCGATCCGCCTCGCCGCGCGGAAGTTCGTCGCGAAGGCGCAGCACTGAACTCCTTGCGCATCTCCGCCAAGCCGTCCATGTAGACCGTCGCGCGCTGGCGCTCCTCCGGCGTCGGAATCGATTTCAGCAGGTCGATGGCGCGGTCGAAGTCGGTAAGAATCGTGCCTTTTGTCGTCTTGAAATAGATCGAGCGGATCTCGGCGAGGATCTCGTCGGTGGGCCGCTGCGGCAGGCTGACGGGTGCGAGCGGAATTTTTCTCGCCATGGTCAGGCCGACCGGCGATTTCTCCGCAACGCCGCGCGAAATTGATCCACCGGCAGCGTGTTCAGCACGTCCGACGCTTCCAGCCACGCGCGCCGCGCCGTCACCGCGCCCCATCGCAGTGACGCCAGTCCGGCAGGTGAGTGGGCATCGGAGTCGATGATGATCCTGACGCCGCGCTCTTTCGCCATCCGCGCGTGCGTGTCATCGAGGTCCAGGCGATCCACCTGGCTGTTGATCTCGAGTGCCACACCACGGGCGGCAGCGGCGGCGATGACCTGTTCCATCCTCAGCTGGTACCCGTCGCGCTTGAGTATGAGGCGTCCCGTCGGGTGGCCGATGACATCCACATAGGGGTTCTCGATGGCGCGCAGAATCCGGTCCGTCATCTGCGCTTCGTCCTGATTGAAGGCAGAGTGCACGGAGGCGATGACGATGTCGAGCTGCGCGAGGCAGTCATCGGCGAGGTCCATGGTGCCATCGGCGCGGATGTCGCACTCGATGCCGGCGAGCACGGTCAGCCCCTCGAGGCGGTCGTTCAGAGATCGTATGGCTGCCGCATGGTGGAGCGCTCGCGCTTCGTCGAGGCCGTTGGCCATCGCCAGCGACTTGCTGTGGTCCGTAATGGCAATGTACTGCAGACCGGCAGCGAGGGCCGCGCGCGCCATCGCGTCCGCGTCGGCGCGGCCGTCTGTGGCTGTCGTGTGCATGTGCAGGTCGCCGCGAAGGTCCTCGAAGGCGATGAGCCGCGGGAGCGTGCGGGCATCGGCGGCCGCGATCTCGCCGCGGTTCTCGCGTAATTCCGGCGGAACGAACTGCAGACCGAGCGCCTCGTAGATGCCTGTTTCATCCTCACCGGCAACGAGCAAGTTGTCCTCCACCCGAAAGAGCCCGTATTCATTGAGCTTGAAGCCGCGCTGTATCGCGCGATCGCGCAGCGCGATGTTGTGCGGCTTCGATCCGGTGAAGTACTGTTGCGCCGCCCCGAGGCTCTCCCGCGGAACCACCCGAAGATCCGCCTGAAACCCGCCAAAGATGAGTACGCTCGATTTCGTGTCACCGCGCGCGAGGATCCGTTCGACGAGCTTGTAGCCGGTGAACGTTTCCATGATGGACGGTGGCGCACCGGCCGCGAGAATGTCGATGTCACCGCACGTCTCGCAGCCACGGCGCAGGCTACCCACCGGCGTGATCTGCGCGTCGGGGGCGTGCTCACGCAGCGCCGATATCAGCGCCGCGGCAGCGTCGTGCGCCTCGGCGAGCAGGCGACGACCCGCGACGCGCTGTCGATCCTCGAGTGCCTTGAGGATGAGCACCTCTTTCTTCGCTCCCATCCCCTTCAGCGAGCGAATGCGCCCTTCCTTCGCCGCCAGCTCCAGATCCTCGAGTGAGCGTACCCCGAGCGTGTGATAGAGCAGCGCGACGGTCTTCGGTCCCACCCCCTGCAATCGGAGCAGGTCGAGGACGGTTGGCGGGAACTCCTGCAGCAGTTCCTGATGGTAGGTACTGTTGCCTGTCTCGACAAGCTCGCCGATTTTCGCCGCGAGGTCCTTGCCGATGCCAGAAATGGCACGCCGTTCTTCGGGCGTCATGTCCGCGATGCGCGCGCCGAGATGGATCACCGCCTCGGACGCGTTTCGGTACGCGCGGATCTTGAATGGGTTTTCGTTCTTGATTTCGAGAAGGTCGCCGATTTCGGCAAGCACCCGCGCGATCGCGAGGTTATCCACGTCGGCTAGCGGACGGCATCGGCGTCGACGATGGTTTGCACGGAAAGCCCCTGCGTCTCGATGCGGAAGTCGAGCAGCCGCGCGCCATTGTCGGCGAGCGCGGCGCGAATGGCCGGGAGGGCGTCCGGTTCGCCGATGCAGAAGAGACACCCCCCACCACCGGCGCCACAGACTTTCCCGCCCGCCGCGCCGGCACGCTGCGCCGCCGCCAGCATCGCATCGATCGCAGGCGTCGTCACGCCAGGAGCGAGGCCCTTGCGGTTCTCCCATTCTTCGGCTACGTGCGCCCCGACGGCGCGCCAATCACCACGTTCGAGCGCCGCACGCATCCTCGTGGCAATCTGGCCGATCCGCTCGAAGCGCGCCTGCACGTCGCGGTCGCCGTCGATGTGGCGCTTGGTCATCTCCCAGTTGTTGATGCCCGAGTTGCGCGATGCATTCGTATACGCCAGGACAATGCGCTGCTGCAGTGCCAACGGATCGACGGGAAGCGCCACGCGGCGGATGCCATCGACATTCAACTCCACCGCCGAGACGCCGCCGTAATATGCCGGCCGATAGTCCTGAACGCCGGTGGGCACATCGATCACCTGCGCCTCGACGTTCTGCGCGATCGTCAACAGCAGTTCGTCGGGGAGCGTGACCTTGCACCATTCTGCGAGTGCGCCGCAGACGGCGATGTTGAGCGCCGAGGATCCGGCGATGCCCGCCCCAAAGGGCGAATCCGACCGCGTGCGCAGTTCGAGGCCCTCCGCCTGAAAGTAATGGAGCAGGCGCCCGAGGAGCACCAGATCATGGTTCTCGCGGAGCTCCGACCAGTGGTCCGCCTCGACGCGGATGCCCGTATCGTCTGAAACGATCGCGACGCGCTTGTCCGGCCGCGGACGGATCGAGCAGTACGCGCGCAGACTGATCGCCGCATTGATCGTCTGCGCATTCTCGTGAAACAGGTAGAGCGGCCAGATATCGAGCGTGCCGCCCGCCAGGTCGATCCGCGTAGGCGCGGATGATTCGATGAGCACGCAAGATAATAGAACTGCGAAGTTCAAACTCCAAACTCCAAAGCTCGGAGCGTTGGAGTGAGTCATAATTTCAGATCAATGTCTCTCAAGGATTTCAGGCGCCACGCAGGGCAGATTGCCATCGCGGGCTTCAGCGGTCACACGATCCCGGCGGACCTCAAGGCGCTCGCGCGCGAGTTCGACCTCGGCGGTGTCATCTTGTTCGCCCGCAACATCGAGTCTCCGGAGCAGGTCGCGGAACTGTCGCGCGAGACGCAGGAACTCGCCGGGGAGCTGCCGCTCTGGGTCAGCGTGGACCAGGAAGGCGGACGTGTCGCGCGCCTGAAGTCGCCGTTCACGGTGTGGCCGCCGATGCAGACGCTCGGGAGAAGCGGCGACGTCGCGCTCGCCGAGCGGTTCGCACGTGCGCTTGCGGCCGAGTTGAAGGCCGTCGGCATCTCGCTCGACTACACGCCCGTGCTCGACGTCCTCACCAATCCGAAGAACCCCGTCATCGGAGATCGCGCGCTCGCGGAGCGGGCCGAGGATGTGGCGCGTCTCGGCTCGGTCATCATCCGGACGCTCCAGGCTGAGGGGATTGCCGCCTGCGGCAAGCATTTCCCGGGGCACGGAGACACGAGCGTCGATTCGCATTTCGAGCTGCCGCTCATCGAGCATCCGCCCGATCGCCTCGAGGCGGTCGAACTGCTGCCTTTCCGAGCCGCGGTCGAGGCCGGCGTCGCTTCGATCATGACCGCACACATCCTGATTCCCGCGCTCGACGACGCGGTTCCCGCGACGCTATCCGCGACGATCGTGGACGGCATGCTGAAGCAGACACTTGGGTTCGGAGGCCTTGTGCTTTCCGACGATCTCGAGATGAAGGCGATCAGCAGTCGCTACGGCATGGCAGACGCAACGGTCCGCGCGATCGGCGCGGGTTGTGACGCCGTTCTGATGTGTGGCGAGGATCAGGATCAGCAGGCTCGCGCCGTCGAAGCCGTTATCCGCGCGGTCGAAGAAGGGAGCCTGCCAATCAAGCGCGCCGAAGATGCTCTCACGCGACACCGTCGGGTGAAGGAGCGCTTCCTCGCGAAACGCCCGATGCCGCTCGCGCGTGCGGCTCTCCGCCAGGTGCTCGGCCGCGACGAGCACCAGGCCGTTGCCGCCGAAATGTTGCGCTTCGCGTGAGCATGCGAAAACCGCGCCCCTTGCAGCCCGGGGACCAGATTGCCATCGTCGCGCCAGCGAGCTCATTCGCTCAGGAACAGCTTCAGGCAGGCGCCGAGGAACTGCGATCACTTGGATTCGTGCCGGTTTACGATGAGCGATCGCTGTTCGAACGCGGACCGTACACCGCAGGATCGTCCGCGGTGCGAGCGGCCGCGCTCCGCGACGCATGGCTGAATCCGGACATCGCCGCTATCGTCGCAGCTCGAGGCGGGTATGGCAGCGTTCATCTCCTCCCGCTGCTCGATGCACACGAGTTTTCCACAATCGTCAAGCCGTTCATCGCCTACAGCGACAACACGTCGATCCTCTCCTGGCTCACGCTGACCTGCGGCATGGTCACGTTCCATGGGCCGATGATCGACCGCCGGCTGGCCCGCGGACCCGCCGGCTACGACCGGGATACGTTCCTCCGATGTCTCACGCGACCGGCACCCGTCGGTGTCATTACCAGCCCCGGAATCGAGGTGCTTCGGCACGGGGAGGCGAACGGGATGCTGATTGGCGGCACGATGACCCAACTCGCCGCCTCTCTGGGTACCCCGTTCGCGTTCGACCCCCCGCAGGGCTGCGTGTTGTTTCTCGATGAGGTCGCCGAACGTCCTTATCGTATCGATCGTCTCCTGACTCAGCTGAAGTTGGCGGGCATCCTCGACCGCGCCGGGGCGCTCGTCTTCAACGAGCTGCCGCGCTGCGACGAGCCCGGCGGCTCACTCGCGGCCCGGGACGTCGTCGTCGAACTCACGGAGGACTTCAATGGACCGGTCTTGTTCGGTCTGCCATCGGGCCACAGCGATGGCGCGACGCTCACGATTCCGTTTGGCCTCAGGGCGCGGATCGACACGCGCAGCCGGCCGGGACTGATCATCGACGAATCGGCGGTGCAAACGTGAAACGAGTCCACCTCATCGGCGTGTGCGGAACGGCGATGGGTACGCTCGCCGCGATGCTCAAATCACGCGGCTATGACGTGCGCGGTTCGGACCAACAGGTCTACCCGCCCATGAGCGACTTTCTCCGCGACCAGGGGATCACGCTGCTCGAGGGCTATCGCCCCGAGCACATCTCCGCGGAGCTGGACCTCGTCGTCATCGGCAACGCGATCTCGCGAGGCAATCCGGAGCTCGAGGAAGTGCTCGATCGCAAGATCCGGTTCTGCTCGCTGCCGGAGGCCATCCGCGATCATTTTCTGTGGGGTGCCAGGTCCGTCGTCATCAGCGGCACGCACGGAAAGACGACGACGACGTCGCTGACCGGATGGCTGCTGACGCACGGGGGCGCGGATCCCAGCGTGCTGATCGGCGGCATCGCGGAGAACTTCGCCGGCAGCTATCGTCTCGGCGGTGGCCGCGAGTTCGTCATCGAAGGGGATGAGTACGACAGTGCGTTCTTCGACAAGACGGCGAAGTTCCTGAAGTACCTGCCCGACATCGCGGTGGTCAACAACATCGAGTACGACCACGCCGACATTTATCCCGATCTCGATTCCATTCGACTGGCCTTCAGGCGTTTCGTCAATCTGATCCCGCGCCGTGGACTGCTGCTGCTCGGAGCCGATAACGCGGACGCGCTTGCCTTGAGCGAAGTGGCCCGGTGTCGCGTCGAGACGTTCGGCCTGAGTGATCGTGCAACATGGCAGGCGCACGACATCCGCGTCAAGGAAGAGTCGACCTCGTTCAGCCTTCGCCATGAGGGGACGCCGTCCGGCAGCTTCGAGGTGCCGATGCTCGGCGCTTACAACGTGCGGAACGCGATCGCCGCCGTCGCGGTCGGTGTGGCGGTTGGCCTCAACATCGACACGCTGGCGGAAGGCTTGCGCAAGTTCCGCGGCGTTCGCAGGCGCATGCAGCATCGCGGCACCGCGGGCGGTGTAATGGTGTACGACGACTTCGCGCACCATCCCACGGCGATCGAAGAAACGCTGACGGGAGTCCGCTCGGCACATCCACACCGCAGGATCTGGGCGATCTTCGAACCGCGCTCGGCGACCTCGTGCCGCCGCATCTTTCAGGGAGACTTCGCGCGCGCGCTCGGCCGGGCGGACCGCGTGATCCTGCCGGCGGTGTTCCGTTCGAGCCTCCCCGACGATCAGCGCCTGTCGGCTGAAGCCGTCGTCAGCGAGTTGACCGAGTCCGGCATCGAGGCGGCATACATTCCAGCCACGGACGACATCGTCCGCACTGTCGCCACAGAAGCGCGTCCGGGTGATCTGGTCGTCGTCATGTCCAACGGCGGCTTCGACAACATCCATCAAAAATTGCTCGACGCGCTCGCCGCCCGCGAGGCACGGTGAGATCGTCCGAGGCACGCATCGTGGCTGCCGGGGACGCGGCTCTCGTTCTGGAGTATCCAGCCCGCCTGGACCCCGACACGAGCGCGCGCGTCGTGGCGATCGCGGAGGCGGCGCGACGCCGCTGCGGCGCGGCGCTGCGCGACCTCGTCGTCGGCTATCACACGCTGACGGTGTACTTCGATCCGCTCAGGATCGATGCGCGATGGCTCGAAGATCAACTGCGCAGCGCCGCATCGGAGGACGTGCAGGACGCCGACGTTCCGCACGCGACAATCGAAGTGCCTGTGTGCTACGGGGGCGACCTCGGACCCGATTTGTGCTCGGTTGCGGCTCAGGCGGGCTGTTCGGAAGACGAAGTCATCGACCTTCATACGACGCGGGCTTATCGCGTCTACGTCGTCGGGTTCGTACCGGGATTCGCGTACATGGGGCCGGTGGATCCCCGCCTGGCGCTGCCACGCCGCAGCAATCCGCGCACGCGCGTGCCCGCCGGTTCGGTGGCGATCGCGGCGGGGCAGACGGGTATCTACCCCGTCGAGACACCGGGAGGCTGGCACCTGATCGGTCGCACACGGGTGCAGCCGTTCGACGAAACTCGGGCCGAGCCGGCATTGTTTCACCCGGGTGACCGCGTCGTGTTCCGCAGCATCACGCGCGACGAGTTCGACCGCAGCGCAGGTTGATGGGAACGTTGACGGTCATCCGCGCCGGCATGCTCACGACGGTCCAGGATCTCGGACGTTGGGGCCGTCAGCACCTCGGGGTCCCCGTCGCGGGGCCGATGGACTGGTACTCTCATCGTCTCGCGAACTCGCTGCTCGACAACGAGGCCGACGCGGCAGCCCTCGAGGTGACGCTCATGGGGCCGGAACTGCTCACAGATACAGAAACCATGTGTGCGGTGGCGGGTGCGGAATTCGAGATCACGGCTGGCGAGCGCCGCGTGAGAACCGGGGAGCCGTTCGTCGTTGCCGCAGGGGAGCGCGTGCGGTTTGGCAACCGGATTGCCGGCACTCGCGCTACGTTTGCGGTATCTGGCGGATTCACGTTGCCACTCGTACTTGGCAGCCGATCCACCAGTCTGACGAGCCGCCTTGGGCCGTTCGGCGGCCGCGCATTGAAAGTCGGCGACGCGCTGACAATCGGCTCGTCGCGCCTGGTGGAGCGACGCCGGCCGGGCCGGGCCGCCGCGATGCCTCACGGAGGAGCGCGGCTGCGCGTCATCATGGGACCGCATGAGGAGATGTTCAGCGATGCTGCGCGTCTCGCATTTCCAAAATCCCGGTACGTGATCACGTCCGAGTCCAACCGCATGGGCTACCGGCTGGATGGCCCTCGCCTCGACTACCGACGCCCCATCGACATGCTGTCGGACGCGACTCCCATCGGCTCGCTGCAGGTCCCCGCTTCCGGATGGCCGATCCTGTTGATGGCGGATCGACAGACGACCGGCGGCTATCCGAAGATCGCGACCGTCATCACCGCGGATCTTCCCATCGCCGGTCAGCTCGCGCCCGGTGACTGGGTAGAGTTCGAGCCCTGCAGCCGTGCCGACGCGCTCGAGGCGCTGCGTCGTCGAGACGCGGCGCTGGCGGGAATCACGCCGTGAGCTTCGCCACAGAGCTGACAGAGGCGTTCGGACCGGAACGCGTGTCGGCCAACGCTCCGCTCGCGCCGCTGACGACGTTCAAGGTGGGCGGCAATGCGGACTGGCTGATCACGATACGGGCCGCCGACGAGATCGCTCGCGCCATCCGGATCGCGCAGGATCATCGCGTCGCAGTCACGGTCCTTGGTGGTGGCTCCAATGTCCTCGTAGCCGACGAAGGCGTGGCCGGGCTCGTGATCAGGATCCACGGAGGGGAAGTTCGACAGATCGACGACGCGACCGTGCGGGCGGACGCGGGAGTCACGATCAACGGCCTCGTACGGTGGACGATTGCGCACGGCCTCGCCGGCGTCGAGGCATGGGCAGGCACGCCGGGAACCGTTGGCGGCGCCGTTTACGGCAACGCGCACTTTCGCGGGCGTCTCGTCTCCGAGCTCGTCAAGTCCGTGACCCTGCTGTCGCCGATCGGTCAGTTGACGACCGTTCCCTCTGCGGACATGGAATTCGGCTATGACTACAGCCGGCTGCACCGCACGCGCGAGATCGTCGCGGCCGCGGACTTCAACGTGACGCGCGGCGATCCGGATCGGCTTCGCGACACCGCGCGCGAATCGCTCGCGTTTCGCAAGCGAACGCAGCCGCTGGAAAAGTCGAGCGCCGGCTGCATCTTCCAGAACCCGGATCCGCAGCGCGACTGCGTACCCGAAGGGATTCCGCTTTCGGCCGGCGCGCTGGTGGATCGCGCAGGATTGAAAGGCGCCGCGCTCGGCGCCGCGCATGTCTCCACGCGACATGCGAACTTCATCGTCAGCGACGGCGGTGCGACCGCGTCCGAGATCGCGCGGCTGATCGAGCGGTGCCGCGACGAGGTGCGGCGGCAGTTCGGCGTGGAACTGCGTGACGAGATCGTTCGCCTTGGCGCATCGGTGAAAGGGCCGCATGTCGATTCTCAGGGTTGAAGGAGGACGTCGGCTCTCCGGACGTCTGTCGGTCGAGGGCAACAAGAACTCCGCGCTGCCGCTCATCGCGGCCAGCCTGCTGACCACCGAGGAATGCGTGCTGACCAATGTTCCACGCATTCGCGATGTCGAGGTTCTCGGGCAGATTCTCCGGCAGCTGGGTGCGAGCGTCGAGGGCGTCGGTACGTCCACACTGCGCATCCGCTGCGAGGAGGTGTCGAGCGACACACCGGATCCGGTACTGGTCGGCAGACTGCGCGGATCGGTCCTGCTGCTCGGTCCGCTGCTCGCGAGAGGCGGCTCCGCGCGGCTTGCGCCGCCCGGCGGCGATTTTCCTGCACGCCGCACCATTGCCACACACATCCAGGCGCTCGTCGCCCTGGGCAGCGTCATCGTGGACGGCTCCGGTCACGCGCTCGATGCACCGAGCGGCCTGAAGGGCGCATCGATGTATCTCGACGAGGCGTCGGTTACCGGAACCGAGACCGCGGTGCTCGCAGCCGCTGTCGCGAAAGGGCGCTCGGAGATTCGCCATGCCGCCATGGAGCCGCACGTCGTCGAGCTGTGTCGTTTTCTCCGAGCCATGGGCGCCGGCATCGAAGGCGAGGGAACGCCGACCATTCGCGTCGAAGGTGTCGAACGGCTGCACGGCGCCGAGCACCGTCTGGACGGCGACTACATCGAGGCCGGGAGCTGGGGAGTGGTGGCCGCGATCACCGGCGGTGAGATCGAGGTTGCCGGTGCGCGGACCAACGACCTCGAGGTCATTGCCGCTCCACTCCTGAAGATGGGCCTTCGCTGCAGCTATCAGGACGACACACTTCGAGTGGCGCCGTCGACGCTGACCGCCGCGCGCCGCATTACCACTGGACTGTGGCCCGGCTTCCCGAGCGACATGGTGAGCCTGGTGACCGTCCTCGCAACGCAGGCTGAAGGTCGGACGCTCGTGCACGACTGGATGTACGAATTGCGCCTGTTCGCCCTCGAGCAGTTGAGCGCGATGCGGGCGGACCTGTTCCTGTGTGATTCGCACCGCATGATCGTCTCCGGACCGACGCGGTTGCGCGGACGTCATCTCGACAGCCGCGACCTGCGCTCGGGGATGGCGCTGATAGCCGCCGCGCTCGCGGCGGAAGGGGAGAGCGAAATTGCGCCTGTCGAGACCGTCGAGCGTGGTTACGCTTCGCTCGTCGAACGGCTGACGCTGCTGGGCGGCCGCGTCGAGCGCGTTCCATAACGCCGCCCGCGGTTGCTCCGTTTCTCTGTTTTGCAAGACAGGCGGGGCGGCTTCAGCGTCCGCCCCCGCCGCCGCCCGGCTTCTTCGGCGGCGTCACCGGTGTGCCCGGCAATGTGCCGATCAGCGGTTGCGGGAACGGCATCGCCGGCTGCGGCGAAGGCTTCTCCATCCCGGGCAGGATCGGCTCGTCACGCGGCGGCATCGGGAGTTGCTGCGGCGGCCCGTCCCCACCCGGCGCGCCATAGTCGCGACCGAGCTTGAATGGACGGAGATCGCTCTCCGACACGTCCAGCACGCGCACGACATGCGGGGTCAGCGTGAGAATGATGTCCGTTACCTGCGTCTGCTTACGTTCGTTCGCAAACAGACGGCCGATCAGGGGAAGATCGCTGAGGCCCGGCACGCCCGACAGCACCGTCCGTTCGTCGTCGCGAATGAGGCCGGCGAGCATGTTCGTCTCGCCGTCCTTCAATCGGATCGTCGTGTTGATCTCGCGGTTGCCGAAGGTCGGCAGCCCGCCAAAGCCCTCCCCGGAAATGTTGCTCAGCGAGATCTTCAAGGCGAGCGACACCTCGTCGTCATGATGGAGACGTGGCGTGATGTCGATGTTCACGCCGATGTTCTCGTACACGAACGACGTGATCGGCTGCTGGTTGATGCCGCCGGTGGCTATTGGCGCAAACGTGGTGACGGGTACGGGAACACGCTCGCCGAAGCGCGCCTGCGCGGCGAGGCCATCAGAGGTCCTCAATTGCGGGTTCGCCAGCGCGCGCGTGTTGGCGTCATTCTTCAGGAGGCGATAGTAGATGCCGGGAATGCCGGCGAGGAAGACGTCGGACTTCGTCAGATTGCTCAGCGTCTCGAGCGTCATTCCCGGACGATTGACGTCGATCGAGCCGGAGATGCCGGGGGAGTCGGGGGATGCGATCTGCAGGCCCCATTCGCGCAGGCGCGTGCGATCCACTTCCAGAAGCTCGACATCGATCACGACTTCAGGGCGCGCCTTGTCGATTGCCGAGATCAGCCGCGCGGCCGCGGCAATCCGCTCCGGTGTGTCCTTGATCGCCACCGAGTTCGTCGCGGTCATCGGAGAGATCTGGCGGATGTCGATGACGATCCGCAGCAGATCGGTGACCTCTTTGATGTCCGCGTTGCTGAGATGGAACACACGGACGATCGCCTCTTCGTACTCGCGCCGTTTCTCGAGCGTGTCAGGAATGATCGTGATCGTTCGCGGCGCCGTCACGCGGTAGAACGTCTGCGTGCTCGCCGTCAGGGCGGTGAGCGCGTCCTGGAGTGTCGTATCGCGGAGATCGATGGCAAGCGGCGCATCACGAAACGCGGGATCGAAAACGATGTTGATTCCGGCGAAGCGCGCAATCGCGCTGAAAACAGCCCGGCTGCTGGCCGCGCTGCCGAAACGCATCGATTGCGGAAACTTCAC
>Ga0247829_10000305_pt1 | contig 17585 bp, 39 predicted proteins | sample 12C_Control_Day4_FD_207765 | JGI IMG/M metagenome (GOLD analysis project Ga0247829, IMG submission 207765) | Soil microbial communities from agricultural site in Penn Yan, New York, United States - 12C_Control_Day4 | ecosystem: Environmental > Terrestrial > Soil > Agricultural land | place... | reverse complement strand
GCTACCGCTTTCGCTGAAGCCTGCCTCCCTAACGGCAGTACTCCTGTCATCATCATCCCTGTAACCCGAGTCACGGAGGACCCGGCATGAGCGATCTGTACAAGAACCCGCAGACCTCCCCTCAGGAAGAGGGGCTTGAGTCTCGCAACACCGATATGCAGGACTGGGGCGGCTCCAAGATGGAGCCCGCCGGACCGGCTGGCAACTCGACGCTGACCAACGCCAACGAGAAGGGCATTCTGGAGACCGGCCTGTTCAGGGCTATGGGTCTGCACCAGACTGCTGAGCTCGGGTCCGACCACAACTCCCACCGGGAGGGCATCTATGGACAGTCCGGCACTCACCGAGACTAACGGGATGGTGAAACCATCCCTCAGGGCTGGCTCACCTGTGAGCGCAGCCGAGATAGGCGGGATCAAGATCCCGAAGCCACAGTCAAACACATACCAGAAGTCGGCGGCCGTTTCGACGGCCGCTGTCAAAGATGAGGTAGGAGTCCTGGGGCACAACAGCTTCCGGTCCGACGTCTACCGTGTAACCGAAGGATACGTAGCGTGATAGGCCGCGAAGAGATCGAACACCGCTTTGGGTTCCACAAGGCCACCGTCGAGGGTGACAACGCCACCCTCCCCAAGCATCGGGATGTGCGGATCCTGTTCCGCGAGTTCGCCGAGAAGCTGGACAGCATCCTGCCGGATGGTCGAGCTAAGTCCGTAGCGTTCACCAACCTGGAAGATGCTTCGATGTGGTCGCACAAGTCGATCGCTGAGCTTGCCCCTACGATCGAGGAGAACTGAGATGCCACCCGCTAAGAAGCCTGAGACGAAGCCGCTCCTTGAGGTCGGCCAACTGATCAACCTCGACCGAGGTGGTCGCACCCTCCAGAACCTCGAAGTCCTGGGGTTTGACGACAACTTTCTGAAGCTGAGGTGGGACATCCATGTTTCCCCGCAGACCGAAGTGGTCCTGGTCCCCTGGCGTGAGGCTGTCATCGGTCTGGTTGGTGAACGCTGATGTGCTCTACTGCCTGCTCGACTCAGGATCACGCATCCTGGGGAGAGTGCGTAAGGGCTAAGGGCCTCCAGCTTTCCCCCGCTATCAACGACACGTACGGGACCAAGCAGCGAGCCTGGGACCGAGAGCTTGACAACTACGAGTCCGCCGTCAGGCAGGGCCTGAGCCCTGCCGGTACCAAGCAGCACCACGTGGATGCTGCTGTCAAGGAGGCCGAGAATGGGAGTAACTGACGGAAACCTCGGCGCTATCAGGGGCGCCGAGAACAAGGTATCTATCGACGGCGCCAGCTCTACGGCTGCGCCTATCACTGTAACGCAGGGCGGGCAGACCGCCAACGTAGCCGTTCCCGGCCCGAACCTGGGTGCTGGACTGGTCACCTCAACCGGCTCCCTGGTGTCGGCTTCCACGCTCTCGGCAGTTTCTGCTACTGGCGCTGGAACCACAGTCGACTTTGGGTCGGGTAAGCAGAACATCACCCTGGCGATCATCGCTGGCGCTGGCGTCTCCGCAGGGGCCGTCGCGCTTGAGGTCAGTCAGGACGGCACGAACTGGTTCCGGTCCACCCCGGTAACCCAGTCCGCTCCGGGCGTCACCCAGGTGACCACCTCCGGAGCTTGGCGATACGGTCGAGGCAACGTTACTACTACGATCACCGGCGGTACGGTTAGCGCTACGCTCATGGCGTCGTAATGACGAACTCCACGGGGAATTCGGTACCGACGCATGCGGTTACCAACCCCGCCTTCCAGGGCGGGTATGTGTACAGCAGGGCCGAGAGTGCAGGAGTGGCCCTTGCAGAGAACCATCTGGCTCTGACCAACCCTGTCGGATCGGGCAAGACCATCCTGATCGCGGGCGTGTTCATCAGCCAGGTAACCACCGGAGCCGTATCTATAACCGACCCGATGAGGGGTTGGCTTGCTACCGGAGTAAGTGGTGGCACGCTGGTCAGCGCTGCTGACATAGGCAAGATCCGATCCAACATGCCGAACCCTGTTGGCCAGGTGAGGATCATCGGGGTCACCGCCACCCTGGGGGCGGCGTGGTTCAACTCACCCACACTTCAGGCTACCGGCTCTTCTACTTCTTCGTTTATCCACCAGGTTCCTGCGACTATCGCAGCAGGTTCGTTGACCTTGCTGCCCGGCGAAAGCACCGTTCTGAGAACCGAACTCGGTAGCGTCAACACGCTGTGGAACCTGTCCATCGCATGGTCTGAACTTTAAGGCAAGGAGGCCAAGTGGCTGTTACTTTCGATCAGCTCATCAGCCGAGTGAAGCAGCAACTGCTTGGCTACACCCGAGACCAGGCGTCGATCTCGTATCTCATCGCACCGATGACCGACACCGACGTCCAGTTCATGGTCGACCCTGAGACTGTCACCAACCTGTCCCGAGGTCTGGTTGAGATCGACGACGAACTCATCCTGGTCAAGGGATTCGACCGTGCTACAGGCACGGTCACCGTGTTCGGCGGGAACAGCGGTACCGGGCGGGGAGTGGAAGGGACCACGGCTGCGGCCCACGGTCTCGACACCCTGATCACCGACGACCCGATGTACCCCCGAGCCCGCATCAAGGAAGCGATCAACGACACGATCAACGGAACCTACCCGGACCTCTGGGTGCTGGGTGAGCACGAGTTCCCGAAGATCGCTGCCCGCTACGAGTATCCGATGCCGGACGCTGCTGAAGATGTGCTGAAGGTTGTGGTCAACACCATCGGACCTTCGGCCGTCTGGTTCCCTCTGTCGTCTTGGAGGTTCAACCCTCTGGCGTCTACCACGCCGGGGCAGGTGAAGCCTACCCCGACTCCGACCGGCAAGACGATCCAGATCATGCGAGACTTCATCGTTCCGGGCCGTAACATCCGTGTGACCTACACCAAGAAGCCGAACGTTCTCGTCAACGACAACGACGACTTCGAGCTGACCACCGGATACCCCGAGCGGTACGTAGATATGATCATGTACGGCGCCTGCTGGCGCCTGCTCCCTGCCTACGAGTCTGCACGACTCCAGCAGCAGGCGATAGAGGCTACCGAGAGGGCACCGCTGGTGCCTACAGGGGCCGGAAGTAACGCGTCTAAGTACTACATGGCTCTGTACCAAGAGAGGCTGTCAGAAGAGCGCCTGCGGCTTCAGCGTCTGTACGAGTCCTACCAGACCTACAACGGATGAGGTGCTAAATGCCCAACGCTCGCTTCTATTCTTCGATCGCTGCGGTCACCAACCTCCAGGTGACCGCTAACCCGAGCGACACGTCGATCCAGGTGGCCAGTTCGTCCGGCTTCCCTGGGTCGTTCCCGTTCACGCTGTCTCTTGACTACGGCTCTGCGAACGAGGAGCTGGTGGACGTCACCTCTGGCGGTCCGAACATCTTCACGGTGACGCGTGCCGTTGACGGCACGTCTGCTAGCTCTCACAATGCGGGCGCTGTGGTGAGACACGTCTCCTCCGCTCGGGACTTCACCGATCTTCAGACTCACATCGCTGCAACCTCTGATGTTCACGGTGTCACCGGCGATCTGGTTGGCACCACGATGGTCCAGACGCTGACCAACAAGACGCTGACCGCACCCACGATCAACAACCCGACCGTGGCCGGTACCGTCCAGGGTTCGTTCACGTTCGACGATGCGATCACGTTCACCACCGGACTGACATCGAACTCCAGTATCCTGGTGGAGCGTGCGCTGGCTACCGATAACGCCTACCGTGCCAGGGTGACCGGCGACACGAACTCCAGGTTCGTGGTCGACGCCGACGGAGATCTCTCCTGGGGCCCTGGTAACGCTACGATGGACACCAACCTCTATCGGGCTGGCGCCAACGTGCTGGCTACTGATGATGCCCTGCTTGTGCAGTCCGGGATTACCGCCACCCGCGCCAGCTCTACGCTCAGCACGGTAGCCAGCTCCGTGGCTGGCGATGCGTTCGTCCGGTTCTTCACCAGGGCTGACGGTCGACTGGCTTGGGGTTCTGGTGCTGGCGCTGCCGACGTCTCGATAGAGCGTACCGGTGTAGGTGCACTGACCGTGAACGGCAACCTTACTGCTACCAACCTGACAGCTACCGACGTCACCGCTACAGACGACTTCATCGGTGGCGACATCCTGCTCTCCGGCCAGAACATCCAGACCTACACGCCGACCGTCAACGGTGGCGGCGCCGTCACCTGGACTACGCGAACTGGCTGGTGGTGGGAGCTGGGTGAGATGGTGTTCTTCACCGCTTACCTTGTGGTCAACACCGCTGGCACCGGAGGCAGCATCGTTCAGGTGAATGCGCCTACCGACATCTACCGTGGCACCCGCCAGGTGGTGGGGATGAGCGTGGAGAACGGTGGCCTCAACGGTCACAGCCACGCTGTGGCATTCACCGGCTCGGTTGGTGCTACATGGGATCGTCTCCGCTCGTACGACGGACAGAACATCGTCGGCTCGGATCTGCTGGCCGGAGCCCTGATCACCGTTCAGGGTTGGTACAGGAAGGTGTGATGCTCTATGGACATCGTCCACCACATTCCCTTCCAGATCTCCAACTTCCTGCCGGGTACTCCGAACAGCGGAGGGTATGCCCTAGCCAACTACCGGTTCGATTACGCGCTGGGTGGGATCCCCTTCCTCTCCGCTACTCGGGACCAATGGCCGTACACCGAAGGTATGGCCGAGATCAGGAAGCAGCAGTTCGACAACTCCGCCGAACCGGGTGAGCAGTCCATCTATGGATGGTGGCTGCGATCGCAGAACTCGTGGACTACTGGCTCCGGGCTCCTGTACCAGGACCCGGACATCGGTAACCCTACGGCTGCTGTGGCTGATAGGTATGACACCTCGCTCGGCCTCGACCCGTGGACTCCTGGACAGCTCACGCTTCTGCGTGAGCCGGACAACAGGTACACGCTGACCGACACCACCACCCAGGTCCGGGGGTACGTTGACCCTTCCGGAAACGACGCCCTTTTCCTACTGGACGGAAACAACCTCTGGAAGGTTGTCGAAGCCAGCCGTACCGCTATCACCACAGGATCTGCTGGTAACGCGTTCGCCATCGCGAACGCTGGTACCCGCTGGTTCCTGCTGGCTGATGATGGTATCTGGACCGGTGTGGATACCGGAGCGGGGACGAAGATCTGGAACGCTCCTGCGAGCGTCACCACCGGGTTCATCGAGGTGTGCAAGCAGCGGCTGATCGCAGGCTGGGACAACGAGCTGTACGCGCTCAGCATGACCGGCGCCGGTGGTCCTGCTCTGCCGACTGCGTGGACCGGCGGCGTTGGCCTGGTGCTGGCACACCCTGACACCACATGGATCTGGTCGTCCGCCACGGAAGGCCCGAGCGCGATCTACGCGTCGGGCTACAACGGTACCGACTCTGCGATCTACAAGTTCCAAGCCGACCTCAGCAACTCTACCGAGATCTTCACTCCGATCATCTCGGCTACCATGCCGAGAGGCGAGAGTGTCCGCACGATCTACGCCTACGTTGGCACGTTCGTCGGTATCGCTACCTCGAAGGGGTTCAGGGTTGGCGAACTGGACGGACAGGGCGATGTGAACTACGGCCCTCTCCTCTTCTCCCCCGCCGGTGGATGCCAGTCCATCACCGGGTTCGACAGGTTTATGTACGTGGGGTCTACAGACGCCCACGATGGCGACACAGGGACTTTCAGAGTGGACCTGGGTACCTCCTTCCAGGAAGTCTCCGGAGGCGCTCTGAGGTACGCCTTCGCCCGTGACATCTATGCCACCGACGTGACTGGCACTGTCCAGTCTGTCACTATGTTCGGGGCGAGCGACAGGCTCGCCTTCACCGTCAGCAATAACTCTGTGTGGGTGCAAGATGCAAGTAAGCTCTACCCGTCTGGATACCTCCAGACTGGACGTATTAGGTTCAACACCGAAGAGCCCAAGCTCTACAAGTTCATGTCTATCTCGACGCCGGATCCTCTCGCAGGTAACCTCGGACTCTCGATCATCGACATCGAGGGAACCGAGTGGCCTAGCCTAACCTACACGCCAGCCCTTAATCCCGGCACGGGAGATGTCACCATCTCCCAGCCGTCAGGCAGGCAGAAGTGGATCAAGCTCAAGTTCACCCTGTTCAGGGGGTCCGACACGTCGACAGGAGCCATCCTCAACGGATGGCAGGTGAAGGCTTTGCCTGGCTCTATCCGTCAGCGGATGATCAGCCATACTTTCCTCCTGTTCGATGAGGAGATGGACAAGGGCGGTCAGCGCGTGGGCACCGACGACTACGCACGTTCCAGGTTCGACGCTTTCAAGAGTCTAGCCAGGGCCGGAGACGTGGTGGTGTTCCAGGAGCTGTACGATGACACTTCTGTACTCGTCGTGATCGACGACTGGAAGCTCACTCAGCTAGCTCCTCCGGGCCCAGGTGGCTCAACTCTCGGCGGCTACCTGACTGTGGTCCTTAGGACTGTGGCCGAGTCTGTTTAAGGGGTGGGGATGGACGCTGACGCGATCATCACGATACTGACAGGGGCCGCCGGTGTGACCGGCGGCTTCTTTGGGGGCAAGAAGCTAGGCAACAACCAGGCTCAGCAGACTGCGGTGTCAACCGTAGAGCTGTTGCAGGTGGCTGTAGCAGAGCTAGAACGACAGGGTCGCATAAAGGATGAGAAGCTGGCCGACCTGCAAGGCAGGATCGGCGTGCTCGAAGACATGGTGACCCAGCGGGCGGAGGTGGCGGCCGTTCACGAAGAGGTGAAGGGCGTAAGGACCATCGTCGAGCGGATTGCTGATAAGGTGGACGCATGACAGACCACCTGAGCCACGACATACCGGACACGGTTCCATCGTGGTACAAGCAGCAGCCGTTGAGTCCGCACCAGGTGTACGACGCTGACACTATCCGGGATATTCAGCGCACACTGTCGGTACCCGAGACTGGCGTGATGGACGAGAACACCGTCAACCACCTCAAGGGCCTACAGTATGCACTGGGCATACCGGCTACTGGCACTGTCACACTGGAGACAGCGCAGGCGATACAACGCCTGCGTGACCGCTACGGCACAGCGTAAGCTGTGCCTTCTTGGGCTAGCCTTCGGCGACGCCCTACCAGACCAGCACCTGACTGTCGTCGAGCACCTTGAAGTGCACGACGTTCAACTGAGCGTCGTCGATGTAGTCGACCAGCTCCTGAACCAACGCCGCTTGAGTGCGAGCACGGTAGGACTGGAAGCGAGCTAGACCGATGACGAGGGGCGGCTCGCCTGTGAGCGTCCGCCCTCTGCCTATGATTTCTCGGGTCTCCTGAACTCCATCCTCCCGGATGGACTCGATGACCCTCAGCAAAATATCTTCGAGCAAGGGGATCACATGCCTTCGTACAGCAAGTCGGGAGCCGGGGCTAGGACCCCGGCTACTAGGAAGTTCTCTAAGGGTTCCTCTGTTGCCCCTCGGGCAGGCAGAGGTAACGCGTTGCCCAGCCGGGCAGCGAAGCCTATCAAGGGGAGAGTGAAGAAGAAGTGAGTGAGTCCACTAAGGACGTACTGGAGCGGACAGCAGCTACGTTTGCTGTCGCGTTCCTCGCGGTGTTCAGCGTCGCCGACCTGAGCACAGCCAAGGATGCTGTGATCGCTGGCGGGGCTGCGGCCCTCACGCTGGTCAAGGCTAGCCTGGTCAACTTCCTCGGTCGGAAGTAAGCAAGAAGAAAGCGGGGCCCTTCGGGGCCCCGCCTTTTTTTGTGTCTAGCCTCAGCCGGTCGGGTCGTCCCGCCACTCGTTGTACAGGAACGCCTCGTTGTCCCGAGCCTGGTCGGCGTTGGTGTACGCCTCGTTCAGGGCCTGCTCGGTGCTGCCACCCTGAACGTCGGTCACCCGCATCTCGGCCTGACGGCCAGCCTCACGGGCATCCTGCCATGCGTCGTACTTCTTGCCCATCAGAAAGCCTCCAGCCGCTTGAAGAGAGTGATCTGACCCTGCGTGTTGAGCGGGAAGTCGCTCTTGCCTCGCCGGGTGTTACCACCCAGCTCCTGGTACAGATTGAAGATGACCTTGTCATCCACGCTGTTGCCCACGACCCTCGCCAGGGCCGCCAGGAGGACGTCCACCTCGAACTGACTCTCCAGTGTGATCTGAACCGGCTTGAACTTCGGTTCGGTCTCTACGACCTGCATGCTCGTGCTCCTCTATTCGAAAGGAGAGGGCCCCCGAAGGGGCCCTCGTTACTCGGACGTGCCTCACAGCCCCAGAAGTTCGTCCAGGGTGGACGGAAGGGACGGGCGGGAGATCTGCTGGAACATCTCACCGGCGAACTGGTGCAGCGCCTCACGCTGAGACACGTCGGACAGATCGTCCCAGACGTCGCGAAGGTCACCCTCGGTGGACACAGTGACAGTCACCGCAACAGTGCCGCCGTCGAGGGTCTTGAAGGTCATAACCATCGAAGGGTCAACAGTCTCGTCGACCTCGGTGTTGATGAACTCAGTCATTCTTGGGCTCCTTGGGTGCAGGCTTCTCGATGGGCGGTGTAGGTCCGGGAGGTGTGGTCACGAGTTGATCCATTCTATCACGACGAATCCCAGAAGGCCGACGATCATCCACAGCCAGCCCCAGTGTGCGTACCACGCTGTCAGGAATTCCATGGCGGCTGCGGCTTGTCCTTTCCGGGTCCGGTGGGCCGGTCTAACGGCCTCGGCTGGGGGTTGGGCTCAGTCGTCGGTGTCGGACTGGACAACGATGACCTCCTGCTCGTACGTCTCGTTCGGGTTCTCTTCGGTGCTCTGGCACCAGGTGTCGTCCTGCTCGTTACCCATATTATCCCCCTTCTGAGTTGCCCGCAAACCTGCCGGGATGTAGATCTCCGACTCTCGGCGGCCGGTGAGGGCCGCCCACTCCTTGCGGTACGTGTCTTCGTTGGTGTGGATCGTGCCGAGACCGTTCACTCGTTGAGCCCCTCGTACTTCAGCTCGATCGCGTAGTCGTAGCCAGACCAGTTGTCGACACCGGCATCCTCAAGGCAGCCGAGCCAGTGAAGCTGGTCTATCATGTCGTTGTACTCACCCTCATCAAGGGTGACCGTACCGTCTTCGTTCCTGATCACTCGCAGTCCTCCTCGATGCTGCTCGGGTGTGGAGCGTCGTGCTCCTGCGGTTCCTCGGTGGTCTGCTGGTCTTCGCCTCGCTCGCGCCCCATGACTACTCTCTCGATTCCGGCGTGCTCGATGAGGTTGGTGCACTGTTGGCAGGGGATGGCAGTGACGTAAAGAGTTGCTCCGCGACACGCTGCCAAGCCTGCTTGAAGAATCGCGTTGTGCTCAGCGTGAATGGCGAAACAGGGGAACTGATTGTAATCGGCTCCTGCGGGTACGTCCTCGTAACTGAGCTGCCCCCTGGGGCAACCACCGTCACTACAGTGTAGCTTCTGACTAGCCACTCCGTTGAATCCATTGCCGATCACCTTTCTGTCTTGGACGACCACGGCCCCCACCTGACGGCGGGAGCACGTGGACATCGTGGACCATAGCTGAGCCAGGTCCAGGAAGAAGTCATCCCAGCTCGGTCTCACTCGGGATAGTCCTGATGGATCAAGTGGGTCACCGTTTTCGGGATATCGCCAGACGGGTAGCCGATCACAATCACACCAGCCCCCGCCTCTGACTTAGTCCAACCTGGCTCATACTTCCCGCTGTCGACGTTGTACTTCAGCTCTTCGTGAATGATCCACGGGTTGCCATTCTTGTCGAACCGATATACCTTGCCGACCTTGAGTCGGCCGGTACTCCCGGCCGCGCTGACGATGATGTCGCCAACGTCGACCGGGATCCCGAACTTGTCCTTCACTCGGCCGGACACCCACAGTGCGGGGGAAAGTGGGGAGGGCGCTGACAGTTGTTCGCGGCCACGGCCAGAGGCCGCGTCCCCTTGACTTCAGCTTCGCTGGAAGTCTTCACTTGTTGAAGTTCTCCTTCGAGTACGGGTTGTTGTCCACCGGCTCGTCGTTCCCCCCGTTGGAGTCCCACTGAGCCTCGAACTCGGCAGCCTTGTCGGCTGCCGAAGCAGACTGGTCGTACGGGATCTCTTCCCAGGAAGGTAAGTCGTTCTTGCCCATCAGTTGTTTCCCTTCGATGCGTCGTCGTTGTCGATGGTGTACTTGTAGACCTGTCGGGACTGGGTGTGGAACACCACGATCCCCTCGGCCTTGTTGAACGGCGCCACCAGGGAGCCGTTATCCTTCAGTTCCTTCAGTGTATCACGGATGACCTGCTCCGAGAAGGGGCCACGGTACAGGACCGGCATGGCCTCGACCAGCACGTCGTAGTTCGGGTCGTCGTGGAACCATTCATGCAGGCCGTCGTGCTTCTCGACGTTGAACAGGGCAAAGCCTCGCAGGCCCTTGCCGGTCAGCTTCTTGGTGTCGTACCGACCCTGGATGCCGGAGCCCCACCACTCACCGAAGTGGCGACCCGGGCCGAACAGGTCGAACAGCTTCTCGGCGTTCTCCTGAACGAACTTGGCGAACCCGAAGTTGTCGGTGGTCTTGCCAGGAGTGATCAGCCGCTTACGGGACTGGGCAGCAACCTCGTAGAGAACGCCGTCTCGATTGATCAGGGCCAGTCGCTCGGGGCTGGCTTCGGCCCGGTCGGGCCACTCCTGAATAATGACGGCACTGTTAGTGCCGTCCACCTTCTCGGTGATGACGATGTCACGGAACAGGCGAGGGGTCTTGGGCCACGCCTGGAACTCAATTGCCACTAGGGGTCAACTCCTGGATGTAGTACTCTTCGGACTGAAGGTGGTCTGAGTGATCTTCGAGCTGGATGGACGTCTCATCCTCCAGCAGATAGACGCCGTAGTTGGCTGCGATACAGCGCAGCTCCTCCCAGGCGCCCAGCTCGGTGGTGTAGTAGACCCCGCCGGTCACCTCGGAAGAGGTGTTCAACAAGTCATCTACCCACTCGTTGACGATGACAAACACGCTGCTCACTTCTTGATCCTTCCCAGCAGGTAGTCCTTGCCGTTCTTCAAGTACATCGAGTTGGTGTCTTCCCCGTCAGGCATCCGCATACGGACCACCATCGTGTTGCCCTGGTCGATGTGCTCGGACATCGCGATCCACAGATCCTTGCCTGCGCTGTCGCCGTCCTCTGCCAAGTATACACGACTGAAGTCCTCAAGCAAGTTCGCCCAGTAGGGCTTCCAGTTCTCAGCACCCGGCACCGCGAGTGCCGGTACTCCGATCTGCTGCCAGATCAGGGCATCGATCTCTCCCTCGGTGACGACGATCCAGTCGTCAGCCCAGGCGATGGATTGCACGCCGTAGATGTTGACACCGGATCCCTTGCGCCTCCAGTACTTGGAGTGGTTCGGGACCTCTTTGCAGTTGTGGTCACGGATGCACCTGAAGTTGAAGTTGACCGGCCCAGCCTTGGTGAGGTACGGGATGGCGAGGTAGCCTTCAGCGGTCTCGTGACCAGGAAGCGGCCTACGAACTACGCCAAGTCCTCTTGAAGCTGCGAACTCCAGACTTACCCCGCGCCCCTCCAGCCATTCGGCCGCGTCTTCCAGATTCGGAGCGTACGTTTCCCACGCTCGCTCCAGATATTGTCTCTGCTCTTTCGACAGCTTCACGGTAGTTGAGTCTCTCCCATTGCATCAGGACTTGGACAGCGTTCCCTTTCGGGCAGTCCGCTGCGTGGCAGTTGAAGACTTGCTTCTGCGTGTTGACCGAGCCGGAGGCGTCTCGGTCGTTGTGGAACGGGCAGCGGTAGGGCTTCCATCCGAGTCCCTCAACCACAGGCTGTCCACCGTATGACTCCAGGATGGGTCCGATGGGGTAGGTCGGGAACTCTCGATCAGAGTCCTCGCCTCTTCGCTTCGTCCTCAAGCTTGGCCAGCCCCTTCCTTAGGGCGACAGCGTAGTCGCCGTTGCCGTACACCACCTCGTCGTCGCCGTAGTATGCCTCGTCGTAGACGGCCGAGTAGATGGCCATCAGCTCATCATTCGAGAGGTCCATCTTCCTGCCCATCCTCGTAGCCTGCGTCGTACGCCACCTTGAACAGCGGCGCCAGCATCTCGTCAAGCTCGGCGAACTCCAGCGGAGGTTCGACCGAGAACCGAAGGGCGTCAACCATCCGCTGGAAGTTGGGGTCGTCGCACCCGTAGTGGACCATGATCTCTGCGGTCGTGCTACTCATCTGCCTTCACCTTTCCGATGATCGTGTGGGCTGGAGGGTTACGGAGGTACTCTGCTCCCCTCTCGAATGCCTCAGGGTTATCTCGTAGCCGTCCAACGAGAGTGTTGCAAGGTCTGCACAGTAGGCCCCGGACGTATCCCGTAGCGTGATCGTGATCAACTGACAGTCGGCGGCTTGCACCAGTAGCTGTAGTGCAGATGTAACAGCAGTTTCCTTGGGCTGCGTAAAGTTCCCAATACTGAGCAGCTGTGATTCCATAGCGCTGAACCAGCCCCTTAGCCCAGGCGGCTTCTCGTCGCTCACTCTTCACCTTCCTGTGACAGGTGGCGCACCGTGGGCCGGGCGCCTTGAGCGCCCGGGTTGTGGACCCACAGTCCTTGCATGCCTTCAGTGGTCGAGACACGGGTAAGGTCTCCCGCAGTGACAGTACATCTAGTCCTCCCAGGCGTTGATCTTCTCGTCGTCCGGCGTAGCGACGCCGTCCTTGAACAGTAGCGGGACGGACTCCACCTGCTCCGTCTCCTCGATCAGGCAGATCCCCGGGTTCGCCGCCATCTTGAAGTACTTCTTCCCCATCGCATCCTGAGGACCGAAGCGATTCTTGACGGTAGCGACATCCAAAGTACCAGCGTAAGCATCCCCCCAAAGAGTGAGAATGAGTGTAGGTAGTTGGTTTGCCTTCCCCATGATGGCAGAACGCGGAGGCGGACTGCCAGCCTTCGCCCCTTCAGATGTATGATGAACGATCGTGATCGCAGTCTCTTGTTCACGCGCCATGTCCTTAAGCTCAGCCATGAGGGCCCAGTAGTTCTGTTCCCCCGCTCCCTCGTAGTCGATGTCCATCATGATGTCGATCACGGTGTGGTGAGGGTACTCGCCGTTCAGCTCACGAAAAGCCTCAGCCTCACGCCACATGTGCTCCAGCGTAGGGCTGGACCGGAAGGACCAGCGGATGTGGTCCATGTCCTTGAGCGTCTCGTAGGCCAGCTGCTTCTGGCCCATCACCCAGAGTTCGGTCTCCTCGGTCGGCGTGCCGGTCAGCATCGAGAGCGTGCGGCTAGCCATGGTGAAGTCGTCGGAGTCCGAGGAGTGGTACAGCGTCGGGACCTTCGGCCCCATCTGGTTGACGATGTTCAACGCGAGCACCGTCTTCATCGAGCCGGGAGGACCGGCGATCATGCTGATCGCTCCCCGCCGGAAGGTCATCTTCTTCTCTTCGAAAATCGGCCAGGGATTAGGAAGGGGTTCCCCTGCGGAAACCCCTCGCTTGACCTGGCGTGCCAGTGTCTTAATGCTTCACCACTCCCCACGACTTGAGTCCGGCGATCAGCTTGAGCGTAGCAGGCGAGTGCCCGACGCCGTCGAGGTTGTCGAGCAACTCACGCCACTCACTCTCGTTGGCGCAGACCATCATCTGCCTCTCACCGCTCTCACGATCGAACGTGAGAGACACTTCCATCACTTGCCTCCCTTGGTGTCCTTGGGCTCAGCGGCAGAGCCGCTAGCCAGGTGCGAGCCATCTCCGATGGTCTCGCTGAACCGCTTGGCCTGCTCGTCGAGATCCTTCTCTTGCTCGTCGGTTAAGTTCACGTGGACCTGATGGGAGTCGAACCCATGTCCTACCAGCCTCCGCGTGCGGCTTTACTGGCAGTCGAAACCTTCCAGGCCCTAGGTGGGGCGCCCGAAGGCGCCCCCAATCTCAGCCCTCCTTGCGGATGAGCTTCACCTCGTGCGTCTTGATGTTGCCGGTCCGCTCGATCAGCTTCTTGCCGAGCGTGTCGCCGACGTCGATGCTGCCACCGGCGTCGATGATCGCCTGCTTGAACTTCTCCCGCTCGTCCTTGGAGTTGAACGGGATCCGAACGAGACCGTCGTTCGTCTCGACGGTGACCATGATCTGGTGGACCGGGTTGAGGCCAGCGCGCTCGGCCTCATCCTTCGCCACACCCTTGGGCTTGCCGTCCACCCAGAACTTCTGGAGGCCGGGGCGGTTGTTGGACTGGTCCCACTCGAAGACCGGGGCGTCGGTGTCGATCTGGGTGATGACACCCTTCACGAACTCGCCGACGTTCTTGAGGTTGATCACCTTCGGGCGCTTCTCGCCGGAGCCGCCGAGGAGTTCATCGAGAGTAGGCATGTGTTCTAGTATCTCCTTGTTGAGTCTGTTGTCTTCTTCTTCGGTGAGACTGAAGCTCCAGTCTATCACCACACGTCGTCCACGACCGGAGCCGGGGCCGTATCCATATTCTCCCACGGCTTCTTCGGCTTGTCAACCGTGGAGTTCCAGGGGGCGTCGTCGGATGCCTCCGCCTCAGAAGCCCCCAGGCCCTCCTCCAGCAGCCTCTGAGCCTCAGCGTGGACGTCGGTACCATCGGACTGTTCCGGCGCCCCCTGAGGGGCGCTCACGTCCAGGCTGGCACCCTTCTTGAACCCCTGAGAGAACAGGTTCAGGTACACCGCCGAGGCTACACCCACATCGTACGCCTCGGCAAGGGACTTGAGTCCCAGTTCCTCGGGCGTAGCCCGCACCTTCACGTTCCCGTACTGCACGGTCGGAAGGGTGATCTCGATCTCAGCCATACTTGTAGGTTACCTCGATCTCTTCGCAGTCGGAGCAACGCCAGTCCTCGGCGTCTTCATCGTAGTACATCTCACCGTGATCGTAGCACTCGGCGACCTCGGCGTACTTGTTGTTCCAGTAGTCGTCGTCAGAACGGGAACCCATCTTCCGCGCTCCTGTCGTAGTAGGTTGCCCTCGGCGTCATGCCCTTGTTGACCAGGCAGTTCTCTGCCTGGAAGCAGAACCGGCAGCCGAACCCTGCGTTAGCAGCATACAGCTTCTCGTTCATCTTGTCTACCACGGCCTGGTACTTGGCGCCGATGGCAGCCGGATCGATGTCGGACAGATCGACGTACCTGGTGTTCGGTGCGCCGGGTGCCAGCATCACATACCGACCGTGGAACTTGGCCTCCCAGTAGTCGGTATTCTTCAGCAGGGCTGCATAGGTTTCGAGCTGGGACTTGTCGGGCTTGGTACTCCCGGTCTTCCAGTCTACGACGACCGGCCCCTTCTTCTTGTGCTCACCGACGATGTCGATGAAACCCTTGACCGGGACAGAAAGCCCTGGAAGGGGGCCTGAGGCGTCGAACTCCACCTCCCAGACCTCTATGTCCTCCAGCTCCTGAAGCGCCCTCTCGAAGCAATCCTTGGCCCTCTGGAGGGCCTTCTCATGGGTGACCGGGTCGGCCTCGGGGCCGCCCGCCTTCCACTTGGACAGGTCTGGTTCGATCTTCATCTGCTTCTCGACCAGAGGGTAGAAGTAGTCCTCCGCCTTGATGTCATCGAGTCCTGCGAAGTGGATCTCGGGATTGATCCAATCCTCGATCATGTCGTGCACAGCAGACCCGATCGGGATGTACCACGACTGGATCTCCTCGCCCTGACGGACCTTGCTCAGGTACCAGGATCTAGGGCACGACGTGTAGGCTTTGTACTGCGAGTGTGAGATGTGAGGTATCATGCCTCCAGTATAGCAGCTCGCTTCTTCGCTTTCTGTCGTGCCGTGTTCTCTTTCGAGCAGTCCACGCACTTACGGCGTGGCCTCTTCTTACCCCAGACCTTCCAGTTGTTGTGACCCTGGGCGCAGGTGTTCTTGTCTTCAAGAGACTGACCCGAGCGATAGTTCACTCGACCCTGCTCCTTGTAGGTCTTGAACTGGCCGGGCTCGATGCCCGCCCGCATGGTGTAGAAGAAGTCGTCTGGTGATGCCTTCTGGTAGCACAAGTGCCAGACGGGACAGTCGTTGCAGATCTGTTGTGCACGGTCGAACTTCTCTTGTTCCTCCTGCACCACCTCCTGCTTAGTCTTAGCCCCGTTGAGCCCGCCGTCAAGGCGGGCCTCAAAAATCTCAGCGGGGGAAGTGAGGCACGAAGCATCCTCCCACCACATCTTCATCGTGTTAGGTACGTTGAGTCTCTGTCGATACACTGGGACCCGAACCATACATCTCCTCCCGCTGGAAGGGGTCGCCCTCAGGCGTGCCCCTACTGCTGTCTACTGTAGGACTCTGGTTGGGCCCTCCCTGGGGGTCGGCCCTCTCCGTGTCTCTGTACCTATACAGGAAACACTTTGATCATGGGGTTTCATTCCGGATCCCCCAGAAAAATTTCAGGTAGTTTTTGTGACCTACGTCACACTGGTCCTTCCCACTCATCCAGGTCGGACGCGTCCACCACGAAGAGATCGCCGAACTCGCTGTCTACGATGATCGCCTGGTACTTACCCTTGGCGTACACGACGTTGATCAGAGTCGCCTCGTAGGGCGGCATCACAGTGCCGCGCCTTACATGAACCTTCACTCGCCCTCCTGTATGGCGTTGGCGTAGGGCGTAGGGCGGCCTGCCCTACGACTCCGTATGGCGGCAGCCTGAGCTGCCACACTCTGCTGTAGTACGTAGGTCACGTCCGACAGGCCGTAGGTCGCAAGGATCAGGTTCAGATCCTCGGCGAACTGCTCTGTCATACGTGCTGTGACCTGCTTCTTTTCCCTCATGTCGGGCGGCGCCTTACGCGCTGCCATACGGATCACCTCCATGCTATACTAGGTGTATGGCCAAGACGAAGTCAACACTCATCCTGCCTGACGTACAGTACCCGTATCACGACGGCGTTGTACTACAGAAGATTCTCGGTGTAGTACGTGACAGGCAGCCAGACCAGATCATCCAGATCGGTGACGGCATCGACTTCCCTACGGTATCTCAGTGGAGCAAGGGTACCGCAGGTGAGTACGCCGACACCCTACAGGAGCACATCGATGGATACCGCAGTGACGTCCTGGTACCCATCAGGGAGGCTGCTCCACACGCCTCGATCACGTGGCTTGAGGGCAACCATGACCTTCGGTTGAGGGAATTCGTACGCAAGTACGCGGCTCCACTCTCCCCGCTCAGGGCTCTTGAAGTAGAATCCCTGTTCGAGCTGTCGGAGCTGGACGTGCGCTACGAGCGTGGTCCCTACAGGATCGCTACTAACACCCTTGCGATCCACGGCCACGAGTCGGGCGGATACTGTGCCTCCGCTTCCGCTTGGGACACCAAGTTCGCCAAGCGCTATGGGTCCGACAAGAACTTCGTGTTCGGTCACACGCATCAACCTTTCCTGATCACTCGTGCGTTCGGTTACTCGGGCAAGGTCTCCCCTCGGTTCACGATGAACGCGGGAAGTATCATGGATCCCGTGGCGGCGACGTACGTCAAGGACGGCGCCGTATCCTGGCAACAGTCATTCGCATGGCTGGAGGATGACGGGAAGAGAGTGTGGCCTGAGCTTGTTACACTAGTAGACCGGTTGGGTTACTTCAAGGGAGAGCGCATCTGATGGACATCGTGATCGCGGTACTCT
>Ga0247829_10000304_pt1 | contig 17587 bp, 12 predicted proteins | sample 12C_Control_Day4_FD_207765 | JGI IMG/M metagenome (GOLD analysis project Ga0247829, IMG submission 207765) | Soil microbial communities from agricultural site in Penn Yan, New York, United States - 12C_Control_Day4 | ecosystem: Environmental > Terrestrial > Soil > Agricultural land | place... | reverse complement strand
GAGCGTGGCGCTGGCGATCGGAGCGGTAGTTGTCGAGGCGAGACCGGCCTTCGCGTGCGCCACGCTCGAGGGCGTCGCGCACGCTCCCGGCTTGCTGGAGCGCGGTCCGCACCAACGTGCCGAGCGTGCCGCGGAGCTCGGGGGGACGGAATCCGCCGCTGCGTCGCTTCGCTGCCATGGGGGTGAGGGTACCACCTGGCGAGCAAACGCCCGCTTTCGGAGGCGCCGGGTCTCGGGTAGGGTCGACGCGTGCGGTGCGGGATCCTCGTCGGTCTGCTGCTCGGGGTGGCTGCGTGTCCACCGCCCGCGCCGCCCACGCGCTTGCCTCCGGTGTCGACCGGCAAGGTGCGCGTGCGCGTGTTCACCGAGCCGTCGCCCGTGAAGCAGGTGGTCGCGGCGGAGAAGTTCGTGTTCGTCGCGACGGAGCACGGGCTCGAGCGGTTCGACGAGGGCGGCCGTGTGTTCGCGGTGTCGTCGCAGGGCATCGCGGGCACGAAGGTGCTGGCGCTCGGCCCCGACCACGATCGGCGCGCGATGTGGATCCTCACGGACGAAGGGCTCGGCCGCTACGACGCGAAGACCGAGGTGTTCACCGAGGTGAACGAGCCGCCGACGTCGGTGGGCCTGGACTTCGCCGAGCTCGCGAAGCAGGACGGCGTCGCGAGCATCGCAGCCGCGAAAGACGGTGGCGCGTGGATCGGCACCGCGAAGGGGCTGGTCTACGTCAGCTCGCAGGGCGGCTGGCTGTCGACGCCGATCAAGGATCCGGTGCTCGCGGTCGCGCGCGATCACGGCGACTGGCTATGGATCGCGACGACGAGCGGCATGCTCGCGCGCAAGCCGACGGGAGAGACCGTGCGCATCGGCACGGCGCAAGGGTTCGGGCTCGACGACGTGCGCATCCTCGTCGAGCTGCCCGGCGAGTGGATGCTCGCGATCGGGACGAACGAGGCCGGTAAGGAGCGCATCGCGTTCGGCAAGGGCATGGACTGGGCGACGTACCGCGCGCTGCCCGACGTGACGTGGGACGCGGCGACCCGCAGCGGCGACGGCGCGGTGCTGATGGGTGGCGGTCGCGTGTATCGGATCTCGCCGCTCGACGAGGCGCGCGTCCGGCCGCTCGCGCGCGATGGACTGCGGCTCGCCGCCGTCGGTGGTGCGGAGCCCGCCGACTGGGTGATCGATCCGATCGATCTCGTGGTGCCGCCGGGCGCGACGAGCCTGGGCGCGCTCGGCGATCAGCTGCTGATCGGCACGCGCGAGCTCGGCACGGCGCGCTATCGCGAGGGCGATGCGCAGCCGAGCTGGCTCCGCCGCAAGCAGATGTTCCAGGACGCGGCGACGCTGTCGGTCGCGTGCACGCGCATCGACGAGTGCTGGGTCGCGACCGGCGCGCAGAAGGCGTGGAAGTGGAACGGCGAGAAGTTCGTCGAGGGCGGCCCCGATCAGGTCGTCGTCGCGGTCACGCGCGATCCGAGCAGCGGCACGATCTACGCGCTGCACCGCGCGGCGAACGCGTCGACGCTCGAGGTCTCGCGGCTCGACAAGTCCGGCGCGTGGACCGCGATCCCCAATGTGATGCTGAAGACGCCGGGCACCGCGCCCGAGGTCAGCTTCGCGCGGTTCGCGCAGGGCTCGTTGTGGGTCGGCTTGCGCTACCGCGATGGTCTCGAGCGTCGCGCGTTCGGGCTCGCCGTCGCCGACCTCGCGACGGGCAAGGTCGCGTATCACCGCGCGCGCGGCGAAGGCACGACGACGGCTCCATCGTCGATCGACAAGCAGACGATGCACCCGATCCCGATCAGCGTCGTCGACGGCGACGTGCGCGGCGACGACGCGTGGTTCGCGACCAGCGAAGGTGTGGCCCGGCTCGCCGAAGGACAGGTCAAGGTGTGGACCGAGGCCGATGGTCTGCAGTCCGAGCTCGCGCGCGCCGTGACGATCGCCGGCAACGGCAACGTGATCGTCGCGACGGGCGCCGGGGCCGCGATCTGGGACGGCAAGGTGTGGGAGTTCCCGCCGGTGCTGCGGTTCGAGCTCAATGACGTGGTCGCGACGAAGAACGGCCAGGTGTGGATGGCGACCGAGCGCGGCATCGCCGCGTGGGACGGCAGCAAGGTCCGGCGTGTCGACACGCGGCGCGGTCTCGCGGAGAACCAGATCCTCGACGTCGCCGTCGATCAGTTCGATCGCGTGTGGGCGCGTGGCCCGGGCTCGCTGACCTTGATCTCGCAGTAGCGTTACCCCAGCAGGACCCCATGCGAATGCATGCGTGGTTCGCAACTCGCGCACTATGCGTCCCGAGATGCGACACGTCCGCGGCGTCCTCTTTGTCGACTACGTGCGCATGCTGCGCGCGACGAAGGTCCCCGCGCTCGCGCAGCACCTCGGCGACGAAGAGCTGGCGTATCTGACCCGCGCGATCGAGAAGGACGCCTGGTATCCGATGCCCGTGTTCGAGAAGCTCGGCTGCGCGATCCTCTCGATCGTCGCGCAGGGGCAGATGTTCCCCGTGCGGCTGTGGGGGCGCTACTCGGCGACGCAGCTGCACAAGCAGTATCCGGCGCTGCTCGCGCCCGGCGATCCGGTCGAGACGCTGAACCGCTTCCGCGTGCTGCGCGAGACGTTCTTCGACTTCTCCGCGCTAGGCGTGCCGCTCTTGCACGAGGACGCCGCGCAGATCTCGATCTCGTACCACATGGGCAATCCCGCCGAGGAAGCGGCCTCGGTTCAGACGATGGGCTTCTTCGAGGGGCTGCTCGAGCTCGCGGGCGCGAAGGACATCCACGCCGACTTCCGCACCAAGCGCTGGGCGGGCGATCCGCAGACGCTGCTCGTGCTGAGCTGGCATACGTAGCGGCTACGGCACCAACGTCGCCGCCGACGCCGTCCTCGTGCGGTACGTCGCGTCGATGTGCTCGATCAGATCGAACAGGTTGGTCTCCATGAGGGCGGGTCCGCCGAGCGGCGTGTCCGTGTAGAACGTGCCGCCTTCGCAGCGATCGCCCGTCGGATCGACCGGGACGCCGTCGATCTGCGGCCGGCAGCGACCGTCGACGTAGACGATGATGAACTTCTGAAACCGCGACTCGATCGCGCGCTCGGCGATCATGTAGAGCGCGAACACGCTCGACAGATCGACGAGGTCCTGCGGCTGCTGCCCGTAGCCGTGGAGGAAGTAGACGACCGGATAGCGCACGTTCGCGTTCGCCGGATCGTTGTAGCCGGGCGGCAGGAACACGCCGTACGGGCTCTCGCGCCCCGTGGTCGGCGACGTGTGCACGAGGTCCTTGATGATGGTGCCGCCGTCGTAGGTCTCGCTGCGATCACCGTCGGGGAACCGCTTGTCGAGCCAGGCGAAGGCGGTGGTCGCGCGGTTGATGATCTGGACCGGCGTGCCGACGTGGCGGCCGTCACCCTTCTCGATCTCGGACTGCGTCGCATCGGGGTTGCCGTAGCGCACGTAGAGGTCGCGCGGTATCGCGGACCAGTCGATCTCCGTGAAGTCGTAGGCGGCGTCGGAGTTGGTGTTGGTGAGCACCGGGAAGCTGTCGAACACGCCGAACGGCGCGTCGTGCTTCGCCATCAAGCCACCGACGACCGTGTTGACGCCGACCGAGTTGTTGAGGAAGTCGCGGATCCCCGCGTCGAACCAGAACGACATGTGCTCGCGCTGCGCCGGCGTCATCGCCGCCATGTTGCGGAGCGTGTCGCTGGCGTACCAGCGCGCGACGTTGGGAGACAGATCCCACCTGCCGTTGCCCTGGCCGAAGTCGTAGCAGCCACCGATGCCGGCGCCCGGCGTGTCGCCCTGCTGGCAGGTGTTCGCCACGCCGTCGAGCCCGACGTCCTCGAACGGCTCGCCCTGATCGAAGTCGCCGTTGCGCTCGGTGCCGTGCGGGTTGCGCAGGTAGTGATAGTCGTCCTTCGCGGGATCCGGGTTGGTGACCGGGTCGTAGCCCGGCTCGTCCTTGCTCGCCGTCCCGTCGACACCGACGTCGGCGAACGGCTCGAACGCGTTGGTGACGATCGGCTCCCCCGCGTCGCGGCGGCCGTTCGCGTTGAGGTCGACCGCGAGCAGCACCTCCTGCGGGTTGTCGTTCGCGCCCGCGGGATCCCACACGCCGTTCATGCCGGCGACGTCGGAGCCGTCGCAGAACGTGATCACCGGGCTCGCACCCGCGGGGTTGAACTCGCGATCGTAGAAGTCCTCGAGGACGATCGGGTTCGCGCACCGGGTCGCCGCGGGCTGGTCGATCCACGCGAGGTCGATGCCCGGCGGCGTGTACGGGTTGTCCTTGTTGTAGTGCGCCGGGTTGCCGAGTGCGCGCGCGAGGTCGCGCGCGGCCTTCACGTAGAGGTTGCGCCGCAGCGTCAGCCCGACGCCATCACCGGTCTGGGTGATCTGGTGCTCGAAGTCCGCCGTGATCTCGAATTGATCCTGGCGCGTCGACGGCACCGGGCACAGCTGACCGATGTTGCCGCGGCCGGCCGCTTCATCCTCGGCGGTGCAGAAGCCGCCGAACAGATAGTCGCGGATCATGCCGAGCGCGTAGACCATCGACGGACCCGGATCGCCGCCGATGTCGGCGATGAGGTCGAACTTGTCGGGGTGGCGCATCGCGATCGAGTTCGCGGCGAACCCGCCCATCGAGATGCCGACCACCGCGCGCCACGCGAAGTCCTGCGTCACGGGCTGGCCGGCGTTCGCGGCCGCGACGACCTGATAGGTGGTCAGCTCGCCGGCGCGGAACGTCGCGCGCGATGCGTATGGGTCCGCGTGCTCGAGCTGACGGTTGGACACCGCCGGGAAGAACGCGACGTCCTGGCCGGCGCGCTTGGCCACGATGCGCACGTGCCGGCCCTCGGCGCCCTCCGGCAGGCGCACCGCCTTGTAAGGAAGCGTCAGCTCGAACGGCCGATCCGACCACGTGCCCTCGGTCCCGAACGCCACGGCCGGCCCGAGCGCGACGTAGCCCTCGGGGACGATGTCCGCCGCGCACGCGATCGTGACCTCGCCGGCGGGGAGGGTGGTCATGGCCTGCGCCGCGATCGTGGCCCCGCGGAGATCCTTGCCGCCCTCCGCGGTGACGCCGACCGAGCCGCCGGCGGCGAGCGCGCCGGTGGTCCCGGTCCCGCACTCGAGCTCGGGGGAGGGACCGTCGTCGCCGCCGCACGACGCGGTGAGAAGCGCGAACAACGTAATGCGCAGACCGGTGCTCGACATGTGCGCGGCAGCGTACACAGAGTGCGGCGAAACACCATCACAAACGCAGGCGGTGTGACGTAGGCCAAAGAGGCCCAGGCCCATCGCGCGAGCGAGCAAAAGTTGCCCGCTAGGTGGCAATCCGTAGTGTCGACGTACGGTGCCCAGCGTTCTCGCCGACATGCATGTCCCGCCGGCGTTCCGGCGATGGACCGCGCGGCTGGGCCTCGCCCTCGTCGTCGCGATCGCGATCGGCTACCTCCCGGGCCAGCTGCTGCGGCGCGACCCCCGCTCGGCGAAGATCGACCGCCAACTCGCGGAGATCGCGGCCGAAGCGAAGCAGCTCGAGGCCCATAACGCCGCGCTGATGCGCGAGATCGAGGCGCTGCGCACCGACGTCGGCGCGATCGAAGCGCGGGCGCGCGCGGACCTGGGCATGGTGTACCCGGACGAGATCGTGCTCCGCGTGGAGGCGACACCATGAGGCAGCTGCGGCGCACGCTGCGGCGCGCGGTGAAGGTGTCGCTCGGCGCCCTCGCCGGGGTCGTCGCATGCACGGTCGTCGCGGCCGGCGGAGTCGACGGCGCGGGCGTGCTCGCGAAGACGCCGAACCTCGCGATGACGATGGTCCTCGTCGCGATCGCCGCGCTGGTCGCGACCGCGGTGATCCGCCGCATGCAGTTCCATTCGCCGTCGGCGCGCGCGCAGCGGGCGTCGTTCTGGATCGCCGCGGCGACCGATCTCGCCGACATCGAGCTCGCGCTCACGCTGGTCGCTGGCGCGCACGTCGTCGTCGCGGTCACCGGCGGGCTCGAGTCGCCGGCGTATCCGCTGCTCTACGGGCTCGTCGCGTTCGCGATGACGGTGCTAGCACGCCCGGGCGCGATCGCGACGTACGGCGTGGCGATGCTGCTCGAGGCCGCGCTGCTCGTACGCACCGGCTTCACCGCCGACCACGCGATCGCCGCGGTCATTCACGCCGCGTGCCTCACCGGCGCGGCGCTCGCGCACATCCTGCTGCTACGCGGGCTCACGGCGCGCTATCGCCGCCGGCGCGCCGCGCGCCTCGACGAAGAAGTGATGGCGCTGCGCGACAGCGCGCGTGACTACCGCCTGATCGCCGCCGCGCTCGGACCGAGCAGCCGCGCCCCGCGTCCGCGCGAGGAAGAGGAGCGCCTGCTCGCGATCGGCGGCGTCGGCATGATCGGTGACTCCGCGAGCTGGGTGCTCTCGACGCTGAAGCGCTCGCTCGGGGCGCGCACCGTCGCGCTGCTGTGGATCGACGATGACGGCGAGCGCATCAAGCTCAAGGAGGTCGCCTCCGACGCCGACGACATCACCGAGCAGCCGCGCCTCGCGTCCGCCGGGATCCTCGGCGCGGTGGTGCGCGATCGCCTGCCGCTGCTGTGCGCCGCGACCAAGCCCGGTCAGCTCACGTACTACGACGGTGGGCGCGCGGGCGTCGCCGTGGTCGCGGTGCCGATCATCGAGAGCGACGCGCACCTGCGCGGCATCCTCGTCGCCGATCGCGATGCGCCGTTCACGGAGGCGGATCGCGATCTGCTCGCCGATGCGAGCCACCAGGTGCTGCGCGTCGTGCAGTCCGAGCAGGTGTTCCGCGCCGTCGAGAGAGCGAAGTACGAGCACGAGCGGTTCTATCAGGCGACCGCACTGCTCGGCCGCGCGCTCACGCCCGAGCAGGTGATGGAGACCGCGTTCGATGCCTGCGCCGCGATCGCCGAATTCGACGTCGCCGCGATCGCGATGTACGAGAAGGATCGCGCCAAGCACCGCGTCGCGGCGGTCCGCGTGCGCCCGGGCGGCGAGGGCCTCGTCGACGCCGACGCGCTCACCGGCCTCGAGTTCAAGGACAACGCGGGCCTGGCGTCGATGGTCGTCAAGAACCGCCACTACCTGCCGTCCGGCGGCGAGCCGCGCGAGGTGTCGGCGCCGATCTACACGCGCAAGGTGAAGGTCGACGATGCGAAGTCGCTGCTCGTGCTGCCTCTGCTCGCCGCCGACGAGCCGGTCGGGACGCTCACGCTGGTCGCGCGCGCCGAGAAGCGGTTCGGCAAGGACGTACGCGAGATGCTCGCCGTGATCGCCAACCAGGTCGCGGTCTCGCTCCAGAACGGCTTCCTCTACAAGCAGATGGAGACGATGGCGACCACGGACGGCCTCACCGGGCTGACCAACCACCGCACGTTCCAGCAGCGGTTCGCCGAGATGCTCGAGCGCGCGGCGCGCCACAACCACAAGGTCGCGCTGCTGCTCTGCGACGTCGACCACTTCAAGAAGGTCAACGACGGCTACGGCCACCCGATCGGCGACGAGGTGCTCCGCCGCGTCGCGCGCGTGCTCCAGGAAGTGCCGCGCAAGATCGACATCCCCGCGCGCTACGGCGGCGAGGAGTTCGCGGTGCTGCTCGACAACGTCGATGTCACGCAGGCCAAGGCGGTCGCCGAGCGCATCCGCATCGAGATCAGCAAGATGGTCGTCGACACCGAGAAGGGGCCGCTCTCGATCACCGAGTCGATCGGCGTCGCCGCCTTCCCCGAGGACGGCCGCGATCGCGCGATGCTGATCGAGCGCGCGGACCTCGCGCTCTATCACGCGAAGCACACGGGCCGTAACCGCGTCGTCACGTGGGGCGAAGCGCAGGCCGCGAAGCAGAAGAAGGCGAGCTGATCGCTTACGGGATCACGGCGCACCCTTGCGTCGCGGTCGCGGAGGCCTGGTTGTTGTCCTCCTTGCACTCGTTGTTGCCGCCGGCCATGCCCGCCGTGCACGCATAGGTCGCGTTGTCGACGCACGCCTTCACGTCGACGGCTCCGTTCGGCTGCGGTGCGGGCCAGTGGCAGGTGACCGCCGCGCATGCGCCGGGTGCGAGCGGTAGCGCGGTCGTCGGCGTGCCGCCATCGCACGCGATCTCCTGCTGGGTTCCGTTGTCGTAGAAGTGCACGGGGACGCCCGCGCCGACGACGATGTCGCCAGCGTTGCACACGGTCGCGTTGATGGTGCACGCGTTGGCATCGAGCGCGAGGGTCACGGTGAGATCGGGTGCCGCGAACGCGTTGGACTCGGGCAGGTTCTGGCGGAAGTTGTTCATCACGCCGGAAGGCGTCGCGGGCGTCGCGGCGTTCCAGTTGGCCGGCTCGCCGGCGGGAATCGCGCCGAGCTCGCTGACGTTGGTCACGTGATAGGAGTGCTGGTTCCAGATCCGGCGTGTCGGCACCCACGAGTCCGTGCTGTCGCCGAGCACGCGGATGCCGTGGGTCGTGCCGCCGTTCGCGTTCTCGATGTACACGGCCTCGGCGTTGCCGTCGTTGTCGACGTCGACGACGATCGGCATCTCGAGCCGCGTGTGGGACCGGTTGGGCACCGAGAGGCGGACGTTGCCGGTGCTGCCGTCGAACACGCGGAAGGCGGTCTCGTCGGCGTACACGACCTCGGCGCGGCCGTCGCCGTCGAAGTCGAACACGCTCGACCCGGTCACGCGCGAGCTGCAGTCCTGGTTCGCCACCTGCCACCGCACGCCTGGCCCGGTGCATTGCGCGGGCAGCGGTGTGGCGAGGCACTCGAGGTCGAGCACGGTGTAGAAGTCCGCAGCCGCGACGCCGATCTCCGCCTCTCCGTCACCGTCGAAGTCCGCGACGGTCGGCGGGCCGCCCTCGTTGGGCTTGGCGCAGTCGTCGTCGGGCAGCGCGATCGCGACGACAGCGCCGTCATGCTCCATCGGCGTGCCGTCGTGGTTGAGGATGTAGGCCGTGCCGGCGCGGACGCTCACGACCTCGCCCTGCGGGTCGGCGTCGAAGTTACCCGTCGCGGTGAACCCGTCGCACGCGAAGCCGGTCGACTGGCAGTTGTCCACCGTGATCGCGGTCGGGTAGGTGTACGTCCACGCGACGGTGCCGTCGTGCCGGTACGCGGTGCCGCCGGCGAGCAGCTCGAGCTTGCCGTCGAGATCGAGGTCGCCCGCGACGCTGACCGGCCCCATGAACCCGTTGGTGCCCACGCCGGCGTCACCACGCCACTTCAGGCTGCCATCGGCGCCGTTCAGCACCACCCGCCCTTGCAGCACCTCGGGGTGACCGTCGGCGTCGAGGTCGGCGATCGCCGGCTGCGTGCCCGCGAGGTGATCGGTGCCGCCGGCGGGGTGCACGGGCTGGTACCACTTCACGTGGCCATCGCGCTCGAACGCGATCGTGCCGCCGCCCTTGACGGTGGCGACGAGATCCACGGATCCGTCGCTGTCGATATCGCCGGCCGCGAGCCCGCCGGAGCTGTCGAGCCACACGCCGGCGACGCCGATGTCAGCGAAGATCTCGTCGGCGCCCACCGCGAGGATCTCGCGCAGCGCGCCGGCCTGACAACCGCCCGAGACGATGCGCAGCACGCCGCTCGAGTTGCAGCAGCCGCAGGTCACGCCGGTCGGACACGCCGTGCCCGAGAGCTGGTACGAGACAAACGCGATGTCGGGGATGTCGGCGACCGTCACCTGGCCGTCGCCATCGTCATCGGTGAGGTTCACGACGACCGGCGTCATCACCACGTCACCGAGGGTCGGGTACTTCGCCGTGGGGCTCGGGCCCTCCCACGAGCACTCGACCCCCGGGTTGAACTGGCCGGTCGGTTGGAACATGCAGGTCGGCTCCATCGCATCCGGCGGCGCGTCGAGACCGGCACCGCCGTCAACATCGCCGGGACTGGTCCGAGGGCCGCATCCGACCACCGCCACGGTTGTGCACGCGAAGAATGTGAGCGCGATCCTCATCGCGCTTGCACCGTGCACGTGGATTGCCATGCGTAACCGGTTGTTCTCGTGGTCGCAGGTGCTCGGGCCAAGAGTCCCCGGCGACACTTCACCCGAGGCGTGGCACCTCGGTGCGCATTTCGAGAAGTTGTTTTGATCCGATTCGTAGGCGTAAGCGAAGCGTAAGCGGTTGCTCGCTTACGCGACGCTTACGGGTCCACAAGCGATCCGGGGTTAGTTAGAGCGCCGCGCTGCGCCAGCCGGCGTCGACGCAGATGTAGAGCTGGTTGTTCGTCGGGTCGAACGCCATCGCGCCGCGCGACTGCGAGGTGCAATCACCGGCCGCGGGTCCGTTCGTGACCTGCTTGCCGAGGATCGGATAGCCCTTCAGGTTGGCGCCGAGCGCGGTGTCGACCGGCCGGCGCAGCTCGTCGATCGGCTTCGCCACGCCCACGACGAGCGACGCGAGCGCCTCCTCGTCGAGGCGGCCGATCATGCCGTCGCCGTTGAGGTCTCCTTGGAGCCGCTGTGTCGCGGTGAGCGAGCTCGTGCCGGACCGGTAGGTCGCCAGGAACGAGAGGTCTCCCGCGTCGACGGTGCCGGTGCCGTTGATGTCGCCGCGCGCGGTCGAGATGCCGTCGCGCGTGCGGGCGAGCAGCCGGCGCCCCTCGTAGCGCACCGTCGCCGGCGCGCCCCCGACCACGAGCTCGGCGATGCGATCGAAATCGAGCGGCGTGATCAGGCCGTCGCCGTCGACGTCGGCGCGGATGCGCGCGGGGAGTTCGAGCGTGCTCTGGCCCAGCAGGTGCGCGATCGCGGCGCTGATGTCGAGTGCGTTGGTCGCGCTATCTCCGTTCACGTCACCATCACCGCCGGCGAAGAAGAAGCCGCCGCCGATCGCTGCGGTGCCTGCGATGTCGAAGCTCGCCTCCTGGGCGGCCGCGGTCTGATCGAGGATGAAGCCGGCGGGGCCCGGCGGGCCCTTGGGGCCCTGTTCGCCCTGTTCCCCTTGCGGCCCCAGTTCGCCTTGCGGCCCCGCGGGACCGACGGGCGCGAGGTCGTCGACGCACGCGACGAGCAAGCAGGCGACGAGCATCGCCCGCATCACGGCACCAGCCCGAGGGAGCGCCAGCCGGACGCAGCGCAGAAGTAAACGATCGCCGCGGTGGGATCGAGCGCGAACGCGCCGAGGTCATCGCTCGTGCAGTCCGCCGACGGTGGCGGCCCGCTCACGTGCTTCGTGATCATCGGGTAGCCCTCGAGGTTCGCCCCGAACGCGGTGTCCGATGCGCGGCGCGCGTCGTCGAACGACGGTTGCATGCCCTGCGAGAGGACCAGGGTCGTGATCACGTTGATGTCGAGCTTGTTGATGAGGCCATCGCCGTTGAGGTCCGCCGCCAGCCGCTGCGTGCCCGTGAGTGCTCCGCCGGCGAGGTAGTTGCGGAGCACCACCGCATCCCCACTGCTCACCGCGCCGTCGCCATTGACGTCGCCCGACGCGAGGGTCAAACCGTCACGGGTGCGCGCGACCAGCCGCCGGCCTTCGCGGCGCACGGTGCCGATCATCATCGCGCTCGCGAATACCTCGTTGATGCGCTCGGCGTCGAGCAGCGTCACGAGGCCGTCACCGTCGACGTCGGCGCGCAACAGCTGCGTGATCGGAGGCGAGAGCTGCCCGAGGATGTAGCTGATCGGTGCGATCTGATCGGCGATCGTCTGCATGCCATTCGCGTCGGCGTCGCCGTCACCCCCGGTGAAGGCGTGCCCGCCGCGCACGATCGCCGCGCCTGTGATCCAGAAGCTCGCCGCTTGCGGGACCACCGTCTGGTTCTGGACGAACGGCGCGGTCACCGCGGGGCCCGGATCGCCGGGGGGACCCTCGGGGCCGGGGTCTCCTTTGAGGCCCATCTCGCCCGCGGGGCCCATCTCGCCCTGCGGACCGACCTCGTTGATGCACGCCGCGAACAGCGCACCCGCCACGAGCGCCCGCTTCATGGCGCGAGCACCTTCTTGCGCCAACCCGCGGTGACGCACACGTAGAGCGTCGCATTCGCGGTGTCGAGCGCGACCGCACCGATCGCGTTCGCGTTGCAGTCCTTGCCCGGCGGTGCCGACGTGAGCCGCTTGCCGAGCATCGGGAAGCCCGCGAGGTTGACGTCGAGGGCGTTCTCGGCCGCGTGCTTGCCGGCCGCGACCGTCACCGGGGCGCCGACCCCGAGCTCGGCCTGCACGGCCGCCGCCAGCATCTCGAGATCGATGCGGTTGACGCGACGGTCACCGTTCATGTCCGCGCGCACGCGCTGCGTCGGGGTCAGCGTGGTCGTCCCGTTCAGCCAGCCGGAGATCAGCGAGAGGTCACTCGCCGTGCGCTCGCCGTCGTCGTCGAGGTCGCCGTCGCCGCCGCCGAGCCCGTCGCGCACGCGTCCGAGCAAGCGCTTGCCTTCGAGCTGCACGGTCTCGAGCGGAACGCCGGCGATCAGGTCGGTGATGCGATCGCGATCGAACGGCGTGACCAGCCCATCGCCGTCGACGTCCGCGCGCTGCTGCTGCACGGGCGTCAGGTCCAGCTTGCCGATGAGGTACGCCGACACCGCCGAGCGATCCGCGACGGTGATCGCGCCGTCCGCGTTCGCGTCGCCGTCGCCGCCCGTCAGGTAGTGCCCGCCCTCGACGATCGCGCTGCCCGTGACGTCGAACGACGCGGCCTGCGCTGCTGCGGCCTGGTTCTGGATGCCCGCGGCGGGATCACTCGTGCCCGCGCTCCCTTGCCGACCCGGCGCACCCGGATCGCCCATCTCGCCCGGCGCGCCCGTCTCGCCGCGCGCGCCCTCGGGGCCGAGGTCGTTCACGCACCCGTGCGTGAATGCGAGCAAGGCTCCTAACAGCGCGCGACGCCCCATGGATCGTTGTACGGCAGCCTAACGCAACGTGCCCCTCGTGTGGTTCGATTGACACCTGCTGCACACGCGGCGGACAATCGACGAGCGTGTCTACTGTAGTCGCGGAGGTCGGCTCGACCGCCAGCAACTACCTGGTCCTCGCGAAGCTCGCGGTGGGTGGGATGGCCGAGATCTTTCTCGCGCGTGGAGCGAGCGCGGCCGGCCTCCAGCGCTACGTGGTGCTCAAGCGCATCCTGCGTGATCAGGCGAACAACGCCGAGTTCGTCGCGATGTTCCTGGAGGAGGCGCGGCTCGCCGCGCAGCTCCAGCACCCCAACGTCGCGCAGGTCTACGACATCGGGAAGCTCGGTGACTCGTACTTCTTCACGATGGAGTACGTGCACGGCGAGACCGTGCGCAGCTTGATGTATCGGACGACCGAGCAGCAGCGCGAGGTACCGCTGTCCGTCGTGCTGTCGGTGATCGCGGGCGCCGCGGCGGGGTTGCATCACGCGCACGAGCGCGTCGGCGTCGATGGGCGACCGCTCGGCATCGTCCACCGCGACGTCTCGCCCTCGAACCTCATGATCTCGTACGAGGGCAGCGTGAAGGTCGTCGACTTCGGCGTCGCGAAGGCGGAGAGCCGCGCCGTCGAGACGCGCTCGGGAACCGTGAAGGGGAAGGTCAGCTATCTGTCCCCCGAGCAGTGCCGCGGCCTCGAGGTCGATCGGCGCAGCGACCTGTTCTCGCTCGGCATCGTGATGTGGGAGATGCTCGTCGGTGATCGGCTGTATCGCCGCGGCAGCGACTTCGAGATCATGACGGCGATCGTGAGCGAGGAGGTGCTCCCTCCGTCGCATCGCCGGCGTGGGATTCCGCCCGAGCTGGATGCGCTCGTGCTGCGCTTGCTCGCGAAGAAGCCCAAGGATCGCTTTCAGACCTGCGACGAGGCCGTCGATGCACTCGAGCAGGTCGCCGCGAAGATCGGCGTGCAGCTGTCCGCCAACGCGCTCGGACGCTACATGCGGGAGGTGTTCGGGACGCGCAAGGAGCCGTGGCTCGAGCTCGAGGCCGAGCAGGACGGCGTCACGGTGATCGGCGAGCCGGTGCCCGCACCGCCGACGACCTCGCAGCCATCGCAGCGCTCCGTCGACGAGCAGCTCGACGAGCTCGAGGATCTGAGCGTGCGCGTTCCGTACTCGGAGTCGAGCGTGCCGCTGCGCCGGTCGATGGCCCAGCAAGCGCAGCCGGCACCGCGGATGACCGGCGTGACCGCGGCCGCGCGTCCGCAGGCCGTGCACCGCCGCTCGACCGGGACGACGACGGCCGAGGGCCTCGCCGCCCTCGAAGGTCACTCCACCGTGGTGACCGCAGAGGATGAGGTCCTCGCGGCGGAGGCCGCGCGCGCCGACATGCTCGCCGCCGTGCCGCTCGTGCGCTCGACCGGCTACGCACGCGCAGGCACACAGCCGGAGCCGATCCTGCAGGATGCGCTGCCTCCGATCGCCGCGACGCCGCCGCCCCCTCTGCCGTATCCGATCGCGGCGACGCCCGGGCCGATGTCCGCGGCGCAGGCCCGCACCGTCTACGGCTACGCGACCGCGGATCAACAAGCGTATCCGGCGGCGGCTCCGCGCGGCTCGAGTCCGAATCCGCCGATGCTGCAGCCCAACGCGCCGGTCCCTGCCGAGGGTGGCCAGCGAGAAGGCACGGCGTTCGTTCGGCGGCCGACGCGAAGTGTGGTGGTGATCGTGACGGCGAGCATCGCGATCGTCGCCGGTGTGGCGATCGCGCTCTCGATGTCCGGCGGGGCATCGTCGTCGCGGATCCCCGACGACGGCGCGCCGGCTGCGAGCAGCCAACCCGTCGAGCGGCCCGTGTCGCCGCCCGCGCCTCCGAGCGCTGGTGCCGCGAGTCAGGCGGCCACCGCCGCGAGCGACGCCCCGGGTCCGAGTGCAGCTGCACCGCCCGCGGTACCGGTGGCGCCAGCGACCCCGGCGGAGCGCGTCGCACGCGCCTCCGCGGAGGGCCGGTTCTCCGACGCGGTCGCCGTGTGTGACGACGAGCTCGCGAGCGAGATCGCCGCCGCGTGTACGATCGCGGCCTGCAACACGTCCGATGCCTCCCGCGCGAAGAAGTGGTTCGCGCGCGTCGCGGCCGGCGAGCGGACGAAGGTGACCGCCGCGTGCAAGACGGCAGGCGTCGCCGTCCCGCCGCGTGCGCGGTCGACCGCGAAGCCAACCTCGGGCACCGGCGCGTGCGCGCTCGATCCGATGTCATGCCAGCACTGACGAGCGGTTGACCCGCGGCGCGAGGATCGAGGATCCTGCGCTCCATGCGGTGGATCGCGGTGTCGGTCATGCTCGCCCTCGCGTGGGGCGTCGCGCTCGCGGATGACAACGCCGAGGGAGCACGCCTGTTCCAGGAAGGGCGCGAGCTCGCGAAGGCCGGCCGCTACGACGAGGCGTGCGATCGATTCGGGAAGAGCCTCGAGCTCGATCGCGCCGCCGGCACGGCGCTCAACTACGGCGACTGCCTCGAGAAGCTCGGGCAGCTGGGCAAGGCGAAAGCGATGTTCGAGGAGGCCGCGAAGGTGTTCGAGGCCGCCAACGATAGCCGCGCCGCATTCGCCCGCGATCGCGCGAACGCCGTCGACGCGAAGCTCGCGATCGTGGTGATCAAGGTCGCGGAGCCAGAGCTGGCCGGTCTCGAGCTCCGCATCGCGGGTGAGACCGTCGCACCTGCGCGCGAGCTCGAGCTCCGGCGCGAGCCCGGCGACATCGAGATCGCGGCGAGCGCGCCGGGGCGCGAGCCGTTCGCACAGGTCGCGCGCGCAAGCGCGGGGCAGCGCGTCTCCGTCGACATCCCGGCGCTGCGCGTCGTCGCGGCGTCCCCGCCGGTGCGGCGCGACGAGCCGCCGCGCCGCGATCGCACGCGCATCAAGCTCGCGTACGCGACCGCAGGCGCGGGTGCCGCCGTGCTCGCCGCGGGCGGTGTGCTCGGCGTCATCGCGAGCTCGCAGTACCGATCGGCGGTGGCGGACGAATGCACGGAGATGGCTGGCGAGCTCGTCTGCTCGGGAGCAGGTGCGGCGCGCGTCGAGTCGTCCGTGACGAAGGCGAACCTCGCGCTCGGGCTCGCGATCGGTGGTGGCGTCCTCGTCGCCGCAGGCGTCGTCCTCTACGTCACCGCGCCGAAGGAGCGCGTCCTCACCCCGGCGGTAGGTTCGGGGTCGGTCGGCCTCTTGTACTCGGGCCGGTTCTGATACCGTCGGTCCGTGGCGGTGAAGAACTACGTCCTCGACACCAACGTCCTGCTTCACGACGCGCGCGCGATCTACGCGTTCGCGGACAACAACGTCGTGATCCCGATCTACGTGCTCGAGGAGGTCGACACGTTCAAGAAGGATCAGTCGGAGCTCGGACGCAATGCGCGTCAGATCGCGCGCGAGCTCGATCAGTTCCGCAGCGTGGGCGGGCTCTCGCATCCCCAGAAGCTCGAGAACGGCGGCACGGTGCGCGTCGCGCTGTCCAAGAACCCGCCGAAGAACCCCAGCAACGACTCGCGCTCGATGGATCAGCGCATCATCGAGATCGCGCTCGAGGTCCGCGACGGTGACCCCAAGGTCCCGACGATCCTCGTCACCAAGGACGTCAACATGCGCGTCCGCGGCGACGCGCTGGGCCTCGAGACCGTCGACTTCGAGCCGGAGCGCATCTCGATCGACGAGCTGTACCCCGGGAACCGAGACATCCTCGTGCCATCCGGCACGATCGACAAGTTCTACGCGGAGGGCAGCGTCGTCGTCGACGCGCCGGGGCTGCACGCCAACGAGTACCTGACGCTCAAGGACGACAGCGGCAAGAGCGCGCTGACCCGCTGGGATAAGGCGACCGAGAAGGCGGTGCCGGTCAAGAAGCTGCGCGAGGGTGTGTGGGGCATCAAGCCGCGCAACAAGGAGCAGCACTTCGCGCTCGATCTGTTGCTCAACGACGACGTCAAGCTGGTCACCCTCGTCGGCAAGGCGGGCACCGGCAAGACGCTGCTCGCGATCGCGGCCGGCCTGCAGAAGGTCACCGAGGATCAGGTGTTCTCGAAGCTGCTGGTCAGCCGTCCCATCTTTCCGCTCGGCCGCGACATCGGCTATCTCCCCGGCACGATCGAGGAGAAGCTGAACCCGTGGATGCAGCCGATCTACGACAACCTCGAGCTGCTCCTCGGTCTCAACAAGAGCGACAAGAAGGAGGGCCGCAGCTACGCGGAGCTCGTCGATCTCGGCTTCGTCGAGATCGAGCCGCTCACGTACATCCGCGGCCGCTCGCTGCCCAACGTGTACATGATCGTCGACGAGGCGCAGAACCTGACGCCGCACGAGATCAAGACGATCGTCACGCGCGCGGGCGAGGGCACCAAGATCATCCTGACCGGCGACCCGTATCAGATCGATCACCCGTACCTCGACTCGTCGAACAACGGGCTGACCACGGTCGCGGAGCGGTTCAAGCAGGAGGGCATCGCGGGCCACGTGATCCTCACGAAGGGCGAGCGCTCTCCGCTCGCCGAGCTCGCGACGCACATCCTTTGAGCCGACTCGTCGCCGTGCTGGTGGTGCTGCTCGGCGCGCGCGCCGCGGCGCAGCCTTCGCGCGATTGGGAGGTGCGCATCGCCGAGCGCACCGAGCTCCCGCCGGGCGTGCAGGGCAGCCTCCCGATCTCGATCGCCGTCGATCGCGGTCGCAGCGTCTCGAAG
>Ga0247829_10000303_pt1 | contig 17610 bp, 16 predicted proteins | sample 12C_Control_Day4_FD_207765 | JGI IMG/M metagenome (GOLD analysis project Ga0247829, IMG submission 207765) | Soil microbial communities from agricultural site in Penn Yan, New York, United States - 12C_Control_Day4 | ecosystem: Environmental > Terrestrial > Soil > Agricultural land | place... | reverse complement strand
CGCACCCAGGGCGACGAAGACCGGCAGTCTCATGACGCCGGGACTATGCCACCGGCTTAGCGACGATGATCGCGAATCACCGGCCCGTCGTTGCGCGGGGGCGGCGGTGGGTTATTCCGACGATGATCTCGGACCTGACCGTTGTGGTTGCCGTTGTTGCCGTTGTTGCCGCCGGCGCGCCAGCGTCCCTCGACCCAGACGTGACCACGACCGCGGCGCTCCCAGCGACCGTCCTCCCAGACCTGGTTCGAGCGCTGCCGCTCCCAGTAGCCGTCGCGCCACTGCCAGCGGTTGCCGTGACGTTGCCACCGGCCCTGAACGAAGATGAAGCCAGGGCGAACCTCGGACACGTAGACGCGCGGCGGCGGCGGCGCCTCCTCGACCTCGATGACTGCGACCGGCGCGGGCGCGCGGACGTACCCGTGCGCACGAACAACGCAGCCCGCGGCACCCGAGGCGAGTGCGGCGGCGAGTGCAAAGCTAGTGAGATTCTTGAGCTGCATGTAGTCCTCCTCGAGCTGGGTCAGCAGAGCAACTATGAGACCACCGGTGAACCCGTCGCATTCATGGCACTTCGTGGCTCACGTCCCCAACGGGCGTGAAGTGCGCGCTGTGGACGGAACGCCACAGTGGCCGCGAGTATGACATAGGACACCCGACTCCGACGACGGCACGTGCGCTGCACACGTTCTTCGATCGAGGCGTGTCATGAAGTTGCTGGTCCCGCTCGGTCGCGCACTGTTCTCGCTGATCTTCATCCAGGCGGTGATCGGCCACTTCAGCGGGGGCGCGATCGACGCGGCGTCGGCCCACGGCGTTCCTCTCGCCACGCTCGTCGTGCCGCTCGCCGGCATCCTGGCTTGTATCGGCGGCCTGATGGTGTTGCTCGGCTATCGCGCGCGGTTCGGCGCGTTCCTCCTGCTGCTGTTCCTCGTACCGGTGACGCTCGTGATGCACGACTTCTGGAGCGTCAGCGATCCCGCGCAGGCCGCGATGCAGCGTGCACACTTCTTCAAGAACGCTGCGCTCGCAGGTGCAGCGCTCTTGCTCATGTATCACGGCGCCGGTCCGATCAGCCTCGACGACTGACCGGCCGTCGGATCTGACCGGCGTCACCAAATCTTCCCGCGACCTGCGTTAGGATGGCGGCGTGCGAGCCGCTCTGATCGCTGCAGCCTGCGTGGCCGCCACGGGCTGCGTGCGTGACGCGACCGACCAGGTCTGCCCCGACCTCGCGAAGGGTGACCTGATCGTCACCGAGATCGGCGGCCCGCAGACCGGCAACGACCTCCTCGTGCCGTGGATCGAGATCTACAACGCGAGCGGCGATTCCGTGGACCTGCGGGGCACGCGCATCCGGTTCCGCCGTCTCGACGGCAGCGCCGAGATCTCCGTGCTCGTGCGCCGCTCGCTGGTCACGGCCGCGGAGTCGTACACCGTGCTCGGCCTCGACAAGGACAGCATGCTCGAGAGCTACCTCGACTACAGCTTCGGGCCGGACTACCAGGGCTCGTGGCTATCGGCGGCGGCGATCGACGTCGAGGTGTGCGGCACGCTCGTCAACCGCGCCCGCTATAGCTCGCTGCCGAACACGGGCTCGTACTCGCTCGGCACGATGCCGCCGGATCCCGACGCCACCGAAGACGCCACCAAGTGGTGCACCGACACCACCGCCAACGGCGCCGGGTTCCCCGGCTCTCCCCAGCGAGCGAACATCGCATGCCCGCCCTGAGCTCTCGCCCTCTGTCCTGGTTGCTCGCCGCCGTGGTCGCCGCCACGAGCGTCGGCGCTGCGTGCACGCCCGTCGGCGGCAAGCGCTACTCGCGCTCGCTCGCACAGAAGTCGCTCTCCAAGCTCGAGGCACCCGGCCTCATCGTCGGCGAGTTCACGCTGACCAAGGTCGTCGATGGTGACACCGTGCGCGTCGACGGACTCGACGCCTCGCTGCGCCTCCTCGGCATGGACACCGAGGAGACGTTCAAGAGCGAGTCGAATCGGCGCGCCGTCGAGACCGATTGGGACGCGTACCTGCGCGAGAAGCGCGGCAAGTTCCGCCCCGGCCGCATCGAGACGCCGACCGGCGAGGTCGCGAAGGCATGGGCGAAGAAGTTCTTCGACGGCAGCGTGCGGGTGCGCGTCGAGCGCGATCACCCCGCGGAGATCCGCGATCGCTTCAATCGCTACCTCGCGTACGTGCTCGTCGAGAAGGACGGCAAGTGGCTCAACTTCAACGTCGAGTCCGTGCGCGCCGGCATGTCGCCGTACTACACCAAGTACGGTCACTCGCGTCGCTACCACGAGCAGTTCGTCGCCGCGCAGGCAGAGGCCCAGGCGGCCAAGCGCGGCATCTGGGCCTCGGGCATCAAGAACTACCCCGACTATCCCGAGCGCTTCGCGTGGTGGGGGCCGCGCGCGGACTTCATCGACGCGTTCCGCACGGCCTCCGAAGGCAAGGACAACTTCATCGACCTCACCCACTGGAACGCGATGAAGCTGCTCGAGGAGCACGTCGGCTCGGAGGTCCAGATGCTCGGCGTGATCTCCGACGTGCGCTACGCGGAGCGCGGCCCGGCGCGCGTGATGCTGTCGTACCGGCAGTTCCGCGACTTCCCGCTCATCTTCTTCGATCGCGACGTGCTGGTGTCGAGCGGCATCACCGACAAGTGGAAGCAGGAGTTCGTGTGGGTGACGGGCGTGCCGACGATCTACGAGAACAAGCACACCAAGAAGAAGCAGGTGCAGATCAAGATCGACAGCGCGAGTCAGATCCGCCTGTGTCCTGTTCCCGGCCTGCCGCCTCCTCCGGCACTCCCCACGGCGGGTGTCGGCCCGTGACCCAGCTTACGCACATCCCTGCCCGGTCGTGCGACCGTAGGAGACACGCCATGCGCTCGCTCGTCATCACCGGAGCCGCCGCCGCGCTCGTCGCGTGCGGTCCAGGAAGCAACGCCGGCGAGTGCGACGACACGTTGCTCGCCGGCGACCTCGTGATCACCGAGGTGTTCGCCGACGCCAAGGCGCCTCCCGGCGGCAGCGGCACCGACGAAGGCAAGGAGTGGTTCGAGGTCTACAACGCCACCTCGCGGCCCGTGGAGCTCAAGGGCCTCACGATCACGCACAGCCGCCCCGACGGGTCGCGCGGCAAGTCGCACGTGATGGCCGACATCACGGTCGCGCCCGGCCAGTACCTGACGCTCGGCAACTCGGCGGACGACCTGTTGCCCGCGTACGTCGACTACGGCTACGGCGCCGACCTCGGCGACATGTTCAACACCGATGGCGGCAAGCTCGCGCTCGCCTGCGGCGCGAAGGAGATCGACGCCGCGACCTACGAATCGGTCAAGGAAGGGCGCTCGCGGCAGCTCACCGCGAGCCAGCCGCCCGACTACACGCTCAACGACGATCCGGCCACCTGGTGCGAAGCGTCGGCCGCCGAGTTCGAGCCCGGCAACTTCGGCACGCCCGGCTCGGAGAGCGACTGCACCCCGGTCACGGTCGGACAGTGCGACGAGGGTGGCGTGATGCGTGACGCGGTCGCGCCCATGCCCGGCGATCTGGTGATCACCGAGATCATGCCGAAGCCGTCGTCGGCGAGCGCCACGGTCGGGCAGTGGTTCGAGGTGTTCGTGACCCGCGACATCGATCTCAACGGCGTCATCGTCGACCGCGCGAACGACTCGTCCGCGGGCAAGGAGATCGTGTCGTCCGATTGCGTCTCGGTCAGCGCGGGCAGCTACGTCGTGTTCGCGCGCTCCGAGGACATGACGATGAACGGCGGCCTGACGACGGTGGGCACGTTCCCGTTCTCGATCAACCCGACGAACACCCCGGATCTCCAGCTCACCTATGGGGGCACGCTGCTCGACAGCGTGACCTGGACGACGTCGACGAGCGGCCGCTCGCTCAGCCTCGACCCCGACTTCCTGACGACGAGCGGCAACGACGACGCCGCGAACTTCTGTGACGGCGAGTCGATCTACAACGGTAACGATCGCGGCACGCCGGGCGCTGCGAACCCGCAATGCACGCTGCTGCCGCCCGCGGGTATGTGCCAGCCGGAGACCGGCGCGATCCGCGAGATCGTCAAGCCGGACGCCGGACAGCTGGTGATCACCGAGTTCCTCGCGAACCCGGCCACCACCACGACCGGCGTCGACGCGGCGCAAGAGTGGTTCGAGATCCAGAACACCGGCTCGACCGCGTTCGATCTCAACGACCTCGGGCTCAAGGGCTCGGCGACGACCGTGAACGTCATCACGTCGGTGAACTGCAAGTCCATCCCGCCCGGCGGCTTCGGACTGTTCGCGCACAACAATGACCCGGTGCTGAATGCAGGCCTCCCCGAGGTCGACGCGCTGTTCACGTTCGCGCTGGGTAACTCGTCGGGCACGCTGTCGGTGCTCGACGGCACCACGCCGCTCGACGTCGTCACCTGGGGCACCGGGTGGAGCGTGCAGGACGGCGCGAGCAAGCAGCTGCTGCCCGCGATGACCGACGTGACCTCCAACGATCTCCCCACGAGCTTCTGCAACGGACATCCCGCGCAGGTCTACGGGACGGCGGCCAACGTCGGCACGCCGAAAGAGGCGAACTCCTGCCCGTGATGCGCTCACTCGTGCCCGTGCTGGTGCTGGTGCTGGCGGCGTGCGAGAGCGGTTCGCCGTGCGGCCCGACGGAGGCGGTGGTCTCGCGCGTGATCGACGGTGACACGATCGAGCTCGCGAGCGGCGAGAGGATCCGGTACCTGATGGTCAACACGCCCGAGACCACGGGCGGCAAGAACGAGTGCTACGGCGCCAACGCCGTCCAGTTCAACCGCGACCTCGTCGAGGGCAAGACCGTCGAGCTCGACTACGACGTCGAGTGCACCGATCGCTTCGACCGCACGCTCGCGTACGTGCGCGTCAATGGACAAGAGGTCAACACGCTGATGCTCGAGCGCGGCTACGCGTGCCTGCTACACATCCCCCCCAACGGCGCTGCTCGCCTCGCGGAGTTCGAAGCGCTCGAGGATGCGGCGAAGGCCGCCAACCGCGGCCTGTGGGGCGCGTGCGATCCGATCCCATGCAACTAAGGCCCGGGCGACGAACGAACGTGTTAGCGTGCCGCCACGTGCGCGCGTTCGTGGCAGTCCTCGTCGGAGCCGTGCTGCTTCCGCGCGCCGCCGGCGCGAGCCCGTACGAGACGTTCGTCGACATCGCCGACCAGGCCGAGCTCGACGACCTGCTCGCGTCGGGCGACATCTCGCAAGACACCTACGATGAGGTGCTCGATCTCCTCTCGCGCGGCGTCGATCTGAACACCGCCGATCGCGCCGAGCTGTACACGCTCCCCAACCTCACCTACGACGACGTCGACAAGATCATCGAGTTCCGCAACCTCAACCAGGGTGTCATCCGTAACCCGGCGGACCTGGTCGCGGCGGGCGTGATCACCGAGGACAAGCTGCTCGCGATCTCGGCGTTCCTCCTCGTCAGCGAGGATCGCAAGGATCCGCTCGCGGCGCACGGCTGGATGCGCGTGCAGACGCGCGCCTCGACCGGCGTGCCGCTGCCGTTCGTCGAGCATCAAAAGGGTGACTACACCGTGCCGCCGTTCATGCTGCGCGCACGCCTGACGGCGCTCCGCCACATGCAGGCGGGCCTCGCCCTCACGACGACGCGCCTGCAGCTCGGCGATGCGGTCTACGATCCCAACCGCGACGCGCTGGTCGCCGAGGGCCACAAGCTCCGCGTCCACGCCCCGAAGGCCTACGTGCGGTGGGACACCGACGAGCTCTCGGCGATCGGCGGTAGCTTCCGCGCGGGCTTCGCGCAGCGGCTCGTGTTCGACAACTCGTCGCAGTACACGCCGAACGGCCTCTACGCCGACGATCAGATGTACTTCGTCACCGACCTCGCGCTCGACTGTCGCGAGACGTCGGGCGAGCTCAGCACGTCGCCGTGCGAGGGCCCGGCCGGTGACCGCTACGTCACGCCCGACTTCGCGTGGCGCCAGGGGCTGTTCGGCGTGGGTGCCGGCCTGAAGAAGGTCCCGCTCGGCACCGGCTGGGCGCAGGTCTATGGCTGGGCGTCCGCCTCGCGCCGCTCGGTCTATCAGTACGAGCTCGTGGATCGCGGCAAGTGCGAGGACCCGCACGATGACAGCCCCGAGTGCTCCGCACCGACGGTGTACGTGAAGCCCGAAGGCGATCCGCTCACCCCGACGTCGCGGTTCACGTTCTCCACCCTGCCGAACGTGTTCCTGGAGAAGCTCGTCGGCGGCAACGTCACGTACTTCGCGGATCGCCGCAACTCCGTCGGCGCGACCGTCTACTACGCGCAAGAGCAGAACCTGATCGACGGCATCGACCTCGACACCCAGGAGTGGTCGCGGCTGCCGACCGGGCGCGCGTTCGGTGCCGCGGGCGCGAACTTCTCGTTCGGCCGCAAGTGGCTCGACGTGTTCGGCGAGGCCGCGTACAGCTTCGACAAGAGCCCCGCGACGCCGGCCACGTCCGAAGGTGGCGGGCCCGCCGGAATTCTGAGGTTGACCGCGACGCGCAAGAAGGAAGAGCTCGAGGCGGTGTTCCGCTACTACAGCACCGATTACGCGAACCCGTACGCGCGCCCGATCTCGCAGCCCGACGAGTTCGAGGGCCTGCGCGCGCGTGACGAGCTGGGCGTGCGGCTGCGCTACCTGCGCTCGAGCAAGCTGTTCCAGCTGCGCGCGCTCGCGGACGTATGGATCCCGCCGTCGACGTTCGAGACCGATCCGAAGATCAATCCGCTCGGGCGCACGCAGCCCAAGCTCGACACCTACGTGCGCACCGACATGCGAACCAGCCAGGAGCTGCGCGTCGGCCTGTGGCTGCGCTACCAGGATCGCGATCTCGCGCGCGGCGGTCACGACCAGTGCTACGAGGTCTCGACCGAGACGTCGGAGACCGGCGAGCCCGTACCGTGTGGTGGCCGCCAGCTGACGACGATCGGTCGCATACGGTACCAACCCGAACGCAACCTCGTATTCACGGGCATGGTCCAGCACCAGCTGCTCGACGACAAGGCGCTGTCCCCGGACAACTTCCGCCACGATCTCGCGCTGTGGCTGATCAGCCAGTGGGCCCCGCGGCCCGGGATCCGGACCCGCGCGCGCGTGCGCCTCCTCGACGAAGCGATCGAAGGGCTCTCGGATAACGCCTACATGGAGCGTTCGATCGCAGGCTTGGTCGACGCCACGTTCCGCGTGCGGAAACGTGACTCCTTTCGCGTGCGTATGGACGTGAAGGCGTGGCTCGACGAGCGCAACAGCACCAAGGATCGGTCGCCGAACCCCGAGCTCCAACTCTGGCTGTCGTACGAAGCTCGCCTGTAGTAGCGTCCGCCGGCGATGGCGCTTCCCAAGTCGACGATCGTGATGGCGGTGTTGACGTGCGTTCCGTTCGGGATCGCCGTGCGCGACCACTTCTCCGAGAAGGAGGGGCGCGGGTACGACTCGGGTGACGAGGACGACGACTTCGACGAGGCCGACATCGATCTCGAGTCGCTGGAGCGGGAGTCCAAGGCGGCGAGGGATGAGTACGAGGCCGAGCGACGGCGCGAGCAAGAGCGAGTAGCCGAGCGCAAGGCGGGGCTCGCGGACCTGGCCAACCTGCTGTTCGGCAACGAGCCGGCGAGCCTCGGGCGCCCGTTCGGCGCGATCAAGCTCGGCATGACGGACGCCGAGCTCGACAAGCAGGAGGACACGGTCGTCGTGGTGCGCGCGTTCGCCGATCCGTACGACATCGGCGTCACCTTCCACGCGGACAGCGGCGTCCTCGACGGGATCACGCTCGAGTCGAACGGCTCCACGGAGAGCGGCGAGCAGCTGTGCGAGGTGCTCGGCGAGACGCTCGACACGCGGTGGCCGGAGCACGCCCGCGTGCGCGGAACCACGGTGTGGGTCGGCAAGGGCCAGCGCGTCGAGCTGAGCGGCTCGTACGACTGCAAGGTCGAGATCCACCAGGCCGTGGCGCCCGCCGCCTGGATCGCGAAGAGCGGCTCGGTCGTCCCGGTGGCGATGATCGGCAAGCCGCACGCCGAGCTCGTGAAGAGCCTGTCCCCGCAGCGGGTGGATCTCTCCGACGCGGAATACTCGATCTCGTGGAAGGGGCCGGGGCTCGGCGCGGGCACCGGCGCGACGGCGCTCGACGCGTTCATCCGGAACGGCAAGGTCGTCGCGATCACCGCGGCGGTGAACATCGACGACACCACGTTCGCGGCGCTCGAGCGCCAGCTCGAGGCGGCGTTCGGCCCGGCGAAGGAGCGCGACGGCGAACCCGTGTGGGGCTCCAAGGTCCCCGTCACGATCACGGTCGCCGGCGACTACGACGGCCCGGCCACGCACGTCGTGACGGTCGGCACCATCCCGTCGGAGGAATAGCGTGCCATCTCGTCAGAGCAGTAGCGGGGCGCTCTCGACGATCTTGGTCGGCTGCGACCTCTCCGAGGGCAGCGACCATGCGCTCGCGCGAGCGATCGGCATCGCCAAGCAGCACCAGGCAAAGCTGTATCTCGTCCACGCGCAGACCGAGGAGCCGGGACCGGAAGCGGAGACCGAAAACGAGGTCGCGCGTCAGCTCGGCGAGGTCAGCGCGGCGCTGCGCGCCGAGGAAGCACGGCAGATCGCCGAGCGGTTCGATCGCGTCCAGGCCGCCGGCGTCACCACGGAGATCAAGACGCGCGTCGGACCTCCGGGCGAGGTGCTCGCCGAGCTCGCGGTCGAGCTCACCGCGGATCTCATCGTCGTCGGTACACACGGCCGCACCGGCATCTCGCGGTTCCTGATCGGCAGCGTCGCCACGGCGACGATCCGGCACGCGAGCTGCGACGTGCTCGTGTGCCGTGGCCCGGGGGCAGAGGCGCCGTTCTCCCGCCCGCTCGTCGCGACCGACTTCTCGCCGGTATCGACGAAGGCGCTCGCCCACGCGGCGCAGGTCAGCGTGCCCGGCGCGTCGCTCGAGGTCCTCCACGCGTGGCAGCTGCCGCAGGGCTCGTGGGGCGCGACCATCCTCGGCCAGGCACGGTTCCCGTGGTCCACGGTGCGCGATGCCGTGCTCACCGGCGTCAAGGAGCAGGCGGCGCGCCTCGAGCAAGAGGTCGCCGCGCTCGGCCGGCCGATCAAGATCGAGCTGATCCAGGGCCCCCCCGCGTCGGTGATCACGCACGCGGCGGAGCAAGGGAACCACGATCTGATCGCGGTCGGCGCGCACGGGCACCGCGGCGTGCGCCGGCTCCTGCTCGGCAGCGTCGCGGAGAGCACGATCCGGCACTCGCCGTGCTCGGTGCTCGTCGTGCACACCGCGACGCAAGCCTAAGCCGCTCGCCATCGGCGACGGCCGCGCCTGGGCCGCGAGCATCTCGTTCGTGCTCGTCGGACCACAGGCTCCGGCGAGGTCGGTAGACCCCGACGCGCACGTCCCCACCGAGATGTAGGCAGGCGCTATCCAGCTGATCCCACGCTGCGGTGGCCCGGCACGGATCTGGAATCGCGCGCCTCTGATGGGGCCGCTTCGGATCGCCTGTACTGTGCTCGTGCTGCTCGCGGTCGCGTGCGGCGGACCAACCGTGACCGACGGAACGCCAGATGGCGGCCCCGGGAACGACGCCCCCGGCGACGCCGGCCCGTGTCCGACCTTCGTGTGCGGCGGGGCGTGCTGCGCGGCCGGTGAAGAGTGCGTGCAAGGCGCGTGCGTCGCCGCGTGCTCGACGGGCGTGCGCTGCGGCCCCGACGAGAGCATCTGCTGCGCGAGCGGCGATGTCTGCATCTCCGACGCGTGCGAGACCCCGGGCGCGAGCTGCGTCGACTCGTGGGACTGCGCCGACGGGGAGTTCTGCGAGCCGACGCTGAACCAGTGCCTGCCGCTGCCGACCGCGCCGTTCTGCTCGATCCCGCCCGACGACGCCTTCGATCCCGAGCTCGAATGGCACTGGGCGGGCTACGCCGACGCGAGTGGCCCCGACACACTGACCTACGCCAACGTCGTCGCGACGCCGGTGGTCGCCGACCTCGACGTCGACGGCGTCCCGGATGTCGCGTTCTTCGCGTACGCGGGCACCGGGCTCAACAGCGCCCGCTTGTTCGTCATCAACGGCGCGACCGGCGCCACGAAGCACGCGATCCCACGCGCGACGATCAACGGCCGCGGGGCCGCCTCGGTCGCGGTCGGCAACCTCGACGCGGACCCCGAGCTCGAGATCGTCGGCTACTCGAGCGCGGGCACGGCGACCGGGGTGTTCGTCCTCGACGACCTCGCCGGCACGCCGACGGTCCGCTGCAGCGCCAACCCGACCGGCCTCTCCACGACCAACTCCACGCCGAGCCTCGCGAACCTCGACGCCGATCCGTATCCCGAGATCGTGATCGGCGGCATCGTCCTCGACCGCGACTGCAACGTGCGGTTCAACGCGCGCGCCGGCGTCGGCTTCGGCGGCGCGGTGAACACGATGCCCGCAGCGATCGGCTGCAATGGCAATGGTTGCCTCACCGGCATCGCGGACCTCGACGGCGACCCGGATCAGGACGGCGCCGGCCACCCGTTGCCCGAGCTGATCGGCGGCGCGGTCGCGTATCGGTTCGACAAGGCGACCGCGAAGTGGGTGGTGTACTGGGACCGCCGCGGCGATGCGACGCTCAACGCCGATGGGTTCGTCGCGATCGCCGAGCTCGACTCCACGAGCGCTGGGCCCGAGGTCGCTGTTGTCGCCGGCGGCAACGTGTTCGTGCGCAACGGCCGCACCGGCGACGTCATCCCGTTCGACACCGGCGTCCCGTCGGCGACGATCGGCGGCTCCGGCGGCGCCCCGACGATCGCCGACTTCGATGGCGACGGGCGCGCGGAGATCGCCGCGGCCGGCACCGCCGCGTATCGCGTCTACGACCTCGACTGCAAGGCGACCCGCGATCCGGTGTACTGCGCCACCGCCGGCACCGACGTCGGCGTCCTGTGGTCACGCATCACGCAGGACGTGTCGTCGAGCGTCACCGGGTCGAGCGTGTTCGACTTCCAGGGCGACGGCGCCGCCGAGGTCATCTACAACGACGAGTGCTTCCTGCGCGTCTACGACGGCACGACCGGCGACGTCCTGCTCGAGACCGAGAACAGCTCGCGCACGGGCATCGAGTACCCGATCGTCGTCGATGTCGACGGTGACAACCGCTCCGAGTTCCTCGTCGTCGCGAACAACGATCAGATCGTGCGCGACGCGTGCCCCTACTGCGTCGACGGTCAGCCGTGCGGCAGGCAAGGCCTTCGCGCGTTCGGCGATCCGAGCAACAAGTGGATGAAGACGCGCCGCGTGTGGAACGAGCACACGTACCACGTCACCAACGTCGGCCAGGACGGCAGCATCCCGACGACCGAGATGAACAACTGGACCACGCCGGGCCTCAACAACTACCGCATGAACGCGCAGGGCGCGGGCGCGTTCAACGCCCCCGACCTCACGGTCAGCAGCGTCGCCGTCGACGTCTCCGACTGCCCAACCGTCATGATCCAGGCGCGCGTCGTCAACTACGGCTCGATCGGCGTGCCGGCCGGCGTGCCGATCGCGTTCTACCGGGGCACGTCCTCGGCGGGGCAGCTCCTCGGCACCGTCACCACGACGCAGGGTTTGCTGCCGGGCGCCTCCGAGATCGTGACGCTCGCGTACCCGGTGCCGAACGGCGAGATGGGGCCGTTCGACTTCTTCGTCTCGATCTCCACCGGCGGCCCCGCCGTGGAGTGCCGCACCGACAACAACGGCACCGGCAGCTCCGGCGCCAAGTGCGTCATCCTGCTGTGACGATCAGCCGCCGCCCTCGAGCGTGAGCGCGGCGATCTTGTTCTCTTCCTTCGCGGCGTCGTCGGCGCCGGGCAGCGCCTTCTTCTGCTCGGTGATGTTCGGCCACGCCTCGGCGCTGGGGACCTGCGCCTTGAGGTGCTCGGGCCAGCTGCCGCTGTCGACGTCGGAGGACTTCTTCGCGCCGCTCACGAGCGCGTTGATGTCCTTGTACACGGCCCACTTCGTGGGGAGCTCGCTCTCCTCGAAGATCGCCGTGGTGGGGCACTCGGGCTCGCAGGCACCGCAGTCGATGCACTCGTCCGGGTTGATGGCGAGGGAGTTCTTGCCCTCATAGAAGCAGTCGACGGGGCACACCGCGACACAGTCGGTGTACTTGCACTTCACGCAGGGGTCAGCGACCACGTATGCCATGAGGTGATCTAGCCACAACCACGCCTGGCCCGGAAGGCATGGACGCAGAGATCTCGTGCTGCTACGCCTCGGCCGATGACCAAGTTCACCCTCGGTGCCTGCCTCGTTCTCGCATGCGTTGGCTGTCAGAAAGGAGAGGGCGACGCGCCCGCCTCGGGGCAGTCCGTACGGGCGGCGCCGCCGGGCTCGGAGTACGCGAAGGACATCGAGGCCCTGTGCGACGTGATGACGCGCGCCAACGCGCCCGATGACGACTCGCGCACGCTGATCGTCGCGAACTGGCTCGCCGCGAACCTCAAGACGCCCGAGTCGCGCCAGTTCCTGATCAAGATCCAGCCGCTCGGTGGCAACGACAAGGCCGCCGCGCTCGAGGCCGAGGCCAAGCGCGTCGGGCTCTCCGGCTGCGCGCTCGCCGCCGAGTGGCGCACGCCTTAGCCCGCAATATTTGCGCTCGCGACCTCGGGCGGCGCGGGCTCGAGACCGAACACCCGCTCGATGAGCGAGTGCAGCGCGTAGATGATCGGCGTGACGATGATCGCCGCGGCGAGCTTGATCACGTAGGACGTGATCACGACCGTGACGTACTCGTCGAACGTGAGCTTGCCGCCCCACACGAGCGCGGAGATCACGGCGGTATCGATCAGCTGCGAGACCGCGGTCGAGCCGGTCGCGCGCAGCCACAAGAAGCGGTTCCGCGTGATCCGCTTGAACATGAAGAACACCGAGATGTCGACGTAGTTGGCGACGAGGAACGCCACCATCGACGACAGCTGGATGCGCGTGGCCTGGGTGAACACCGGATCGAAGGACGCCGGCGTGACGCCGTCCCAGCCCGGCGCCGCGGTGCCCGGCCACCACGGCATCCCGCCCGCGGCGTACACGATGCCGAACGTGAGACCGACCATGAAGAACGCGAGCACCGTCACGCGGCGGATCACGGCGCGGCCGTAGAACTCGTTCAGGATGTCGGTGAGGATGAACGTCACGGGGAACGCGAGCTGACCGACGGAGAACACCCACTCGCGACCGCCGAAATGAAACGACGTCAGCTTGCCGCCGACGAGATCGCCGACGACGAGGCACACCATGAACGTCGAGACGAGCGTGATGAACAGCCCGAGGCGCGCGTCCAGCTTCACGGCGTGACTGTCGCACGTATTGTGTGCCAGGATGCGCGCATGCGGATCGCGCTCGGCCTCGTCGCCGCGCTCGCGGGGTGCAACCAGATCTGGGGCAACGATCCGGTCGTCCGCTGGGACGCGCCCGTCGGCGAAGGCCCCCCGGAGGCCCCGCTGCCCACGGCGCGGCTCGAGCTGCTCGTCGCCACGACGGATAACAACGGCGCCGCGACCAACGCGGTCATCACGCGCCCGCTCGATCCAGCACCCACGGTGCAGGTCGGCCGCATCGACGGACCGCTCTCCCCGACCACCTACGATGCGGGCGCCGTCACGATCCCCGCGGAGTTTCCCGGCACGCCGTGGCGGCTCGTGTTCACGCCCGCGGGCGACGTGCCGCACGAGGTGCACTGGGCGCCCGCGGTCGGCGAGGGTCGCGCCGCCGTCGTGCAGTTCGGCGGCATCGATCGCGAGCCGGTCCCCGCGAACGCGAGCTACCGCCTCCAGCCCGCCGGCACGTTCTCGTACACCGACATCCGGGCGTACACGACGGGCGTGTGGGCGGTGGGGCAGCCGACGGCGAGTGGCACCGTCGCGACGCAACCGGTGACCCCGAGCGCCCTCAAGGTGATCTCGGGGCCGCTGCTCGCACCGGATCCGGCGAAGGGCGACCGCGTCGTGCTCGTCGATTATGCGGGCACGCTCCCCTGCCTCCAGGCCAAGGGCTCGGCCGTGTTCGCGATCCCGCTGACCGGGCCCGACTCGACGCAGCAGCCGGCCCCGAGCTACTTCCAGAACCAGGGAGGCGGCGTCAACATCGACATCACGCAGGCGGCCTACCTCCGCATGGTCGGACGGTTCGCGCCATCGGCCGGCTACATGATGTCGCACGCGATGTACGGCCTCGCGGCGAGCACCGTGATGCCCGCGTTCGTGACGAACCCGCTCGCGGCCCCGCTGCGCGGCCCGGCCATGATCCCGCTGATCCGATGCATCGCGCTCAACCCGGGCGACATCAACGATCCCGGGACGCAGCTGACCGGCGACAAGGCGTTCGGCACGCCCGTGCTCGACACCGCCGTGTTGCCCCCGATCGCGCACCTCCAGCTGTTCACGCCGCGCGGGCTGCCGAGCGGCGCCCTCACCTACTCCGGCATGGCGGCGATGAACGCGACGGACGTCGCGAGCAAGAACTTCGTGTTCGATTTCCAGGTCGGCATCCCGATCGACATCGCGCTCGGCGGGCAGAGCCTGGCCGGCGCGGATGGCGTCGCGCTCACGCCGGGTAGCGGGCCGCTCGAGCTCACGTTCGCGCTCGACGAGATGGCCCCCGGCGTACCCGGTGTCGCCGACTACGTCACGGCGACGCTGTATCGCGCCACCTCGCCGATCGTCCGCGAGCGCGAGTACACGTTCACCGGAACCTCCCTCCTCATCGATCGCGCCGTGCTCGCGCCGCAGACCGAGTACGTCATCGAGCTCCGCACGTATGTCGGTGCGCCGGGAGCCGCCGCCGGCGACTTCACGCGCTACGCGCCGCTCCAGTCGTCGGCTTCGCGCATCACGGCCACGTTCATCACGCCCTGATCGTCCGGCGTTCGGACAAAGTCGTCCGAGCCTCGGACACTCCGGACATGCGGTCATGCAGATCCGCGGGCTTGCGCAGGCACGCCGCGTGGACGTGCGCGCCGCGGAGGTTTCCCATGTCCGCTGACGACAAGAAGAACAAGTCCATCAACGAAGCGATCCGCGCCATCCACAAGCAATTCGGCTCCGGCTCGCTCATGCGCCTCGACGGCAGCCAGGTGCAGCAAGTCGAGGTCATCCCCACCGGCTCGGTCGCGCTCGACGTCGCCCTCGGCTGCGGCGGCTTGCCGCGCGGCCGGATCATCGAGATCTACGGTCCGGAATCGTCGGGCAAGACCACGCTGACCTTGCACGCGATCGCGGAGGCGCAGCGCGCCGGCGGTGTGTGCGCGTTCATCGACGCCGAGCACGCGCTCGACACCGAGTACGCGCGCCGCCTCGGCGTCGACCTCGAGGACCTGCTCGTCTCGCAGCCGGACTGCGGCGAGCAGGCGCTGGAGATCTCGGACACGCTCGTGCGCACGGGCGCGATCGATCTGATCGTCGTCGACTCGGTCGCCGCGCTCACGCCGCGCGCCGAGATCGAGGGCGACATGGGCGACTCGCACATGGGCGTGCAGGCGCGGCTCATGAGCCAGGCGCTGCGCAAGCTGACGGCGCAGATCTCGCGGACGAAGACCGTGGTCATCTTCATCAACCAGCTCCGCCAGAAGATCGGCGTGGTCTACGGCAACCCGGAGACCACGACCGGCGGCAACGCGCTGAAGTTCTACTGCTCGGTCCGCCTCGACATCCGGCGCAAGCAGTCGATCAAGCGCGGCGACGAGGTCGTCGGCAGCCAGTGCAAGGTCAAGGTCGTCAAGAACAAGCTCGCGCCGCCGTTCCGCGAGGCCGACTTCGAGATCCTCTACGGCACCGGCGTCAACAAGCTCGGCGAGCTCGTCGACACCGCCGAGAAGCTCGGGCTCGTCGAGAAGAGCGGCACCTGGTACTCGTACGGCAGCGAGAAGCTCGGCCAGGGGCGCGACAAGGCGATGACTCACCTCGACGAGCACCCGGCCCTGCAAGCGCAGCTGCGCGCCGCGCTGATCAAGCAGGCGCGTGCCGCGACCGCGGCGTCCGCCAACGCGAACGCCCACTCCAACGGCGTGCACGGAGGTGCGCCGTGAGCCCCGTCCAGGCCGAGCCGGTACCTCCCCCCACGGTGGAAGCGCAGCTGTCTTCGTCGGGCGTCACCATGGATCAGCGCGCCGGCATCGCCGTGCTTGCCGATCGCATCTACGGCCACGTGCTGCGGGTGGTGATGCTCGACCGGCTCTACATGGTCGAGCAGATCGTGTGGGGCGAGCTGTTGCGCCTCGGCTTCCCCGACGAGTCTGGCGAGCTCGCGACGGCGCTGCTGTCCGAGGCGCTGCATCGCGTCGGGTACTCCCCCGAGCGCTGCGTGAGCACGATCCCGGACGGGATCTCCGAGGACGAGATCCTCGCCGCCGAGTACGACGACGACTGCGTGTTCTGCCGCTGCGAGGTGGCCGACATGCAGTACCGCCTGTCGGGACGGAAGTGCCACGATCGCCAGCGCGACGCCGAGGAGCAGGACCTACGTCAGTTCTTCGAGCAGGCCGCGAAGGCGTGGCGAGCCGACAACGCAGAAGCGCTGCGTCGGTTCGGGCTCGCGTGAGACGGCGCCCGAGACACGCCGGCGTGGATCGCGTCGAGCGAGTCGGGCTGATCCTCGACTCGCGGCCGGCCTGCGCAGTCCGCGGTCGTGCGACGCGCGAGGACGACGAGCGCGCCGACCTCGTGGAGGCTGTTCCGACAGGGCGAACACGAAGCGCCTTGACGGAGCTCCGCGGCGGCCGCGCCAGACGTGCGTCGGTGGAACCCGTCGAGGTCGGGTCGCGCTACCGCCGCCGGCGGGCGTTCGCCTCGGGCTGCCGCGCCATCGTGGTGACGTAGATGAACTGATCGGGCCACCGCACCTGGTTGCCGGAGGCGTGTTCGAGCTCGATCGAGATCGGTCCGGCAGCGCCCGGAGGCGTGGTCAGCTCGAGCGTGGTGTCGTCGATCACCGTCACCGGCGTGGTGATGCCGTTCCATACAACATGGGTGATCGGCCACGACCTGAACCCCTGGCCGCGGATGCGCACGGTGTCTCCGCCGTCGACACTGCCCGTCGCGGGCTCGATGCGGTGAGGCAGCGCGACGTGCTCGACGAGGCCACGTAGATCGTCGGGCAGCTTGCTGCCCGGGACCACGGTGTGCGTGCCCCCCGGCGTCGCGATCACGATCTCCGACGAGATGTTGCTCACCACGAACTCCCCGCCCGGAGTCGCCGTGGGACGCCACAGCGCACCGAACACCTCGTTGGCCGAGCTGCCGGTGATGGGGATGTTCGTGATGGTGTGTGGGGGCGTCGCCGGGAACTTCTCGAACACCAGGGAGGCGTTGCCGGACCAGTGATAGAAGTGATCGTCGTCGGGATTGTAGGCGATCGCCTCGCCATCGGCGCCGTTGCCGAGTGCGACGACGAACGTACTCTCCGCCGTGGCCTTGTCGATCGTGTAGAGGGTCTCGGGGACGGTCGCGCCGTCGCCCGTGACCCCGAACAGCTGACCGTCCCCGCGGAAGGTGATCGAGGCGAAGCGGTCACTCAGGTCGCCGATGGGCGTCAGCACGCCCGACGTGATGTC
>Ga0247829_10000302_pt1 | contig 17633 bp, 15 predicted proteins | sample 12C_Control_Day4_FD_207765 | JGI IMG/M metagenome (GOLD analysis project Ga0247829, IMG submission 207765) | Soil microbial communities from agricultural site in Penn Yan, New York, United States - 12C_Control_Day4 | ecosystem: Environmental > Terrestrial > Soil > Agricultural land | place... | reverse complement strand
CTCGAGGTAGCTGCGGTTCTCGACGGCGAGCTGCGCCGCGAACGCCGGCGCGGCGTCCATCTCGGCGGTGCCTCCCATCTTGAACGTGTCACGCCAGAACACCATCATCTGGCGCGCGAACGTGGGGCGATCGAGGTAGCCGCGCACGATCGTGCCGTACACCGTGGCCTTGCTCTCGGCCGTCGCCGTGGCGACCTGGTTGATCTCGTCCATCGTCGGCAGGTCGCCGGTGAGACGGAGGGCGGCGGTCTTGAGCGCGGCGTTGTAGTCGTACTCGCGCTGGCCGAGGAGCTGATCCCATTCGTCGGCGGAGCCGGAGCCCGAACCCGAGCCCGAGCCCGAGCCGGTGTCGTCATCGCCGCCGCCGGCGGCGTCACCGCCGGAGCAGGCGCTGGCGGCGAGCGACGCCGTGGCCAGCAACATGATCGAGAGCTTCTTCATCGCGGGCTCCTTAAGGGGCAGTCTTTTCAGCGTTGATCCAGATCAGCGCGGGGGTCTTGAAGGCGTTCAGCGCGTTGATGTCCGCGAACCTGAACGGATGGTTGTTGTTGCCCGGCGCGGGCGCGAGGAACACGCCGCTCTGATCCGGGTCGATGAGGTTGACGCGCGTCAGCACCTGGTTGCAGGCGCGCTGCACCATCATGTCGTCGGCGGAGTTGATGCCCGTGATGTTCATCGCGCCGGTCGCGTTGAGGTCGTTCGCGTTCGCGTGGCAGCTCGCGCAGCTGTTCTGGAAGCCGGCGCGCGCGTTCGTCTTGAACGAGTCGAGCACCTTGCAGCCACCGCCACCGCCGACCGGCGTCATCGTGTCGGGCTGGTAAATCTTGACCGTCTTGAAGTGGATGGTGACCGGGTCGGTCGGAGCGAACCCGCCGAACGACGCCGTGCCGCCCTCGATCTGCTCGGTGACGGTCGCCATCAGGTTCATCGTCGTCGCGTAGTAGCGATCGATCGTGTCGGGGATGGGCTCGGCGCCGGTCGGGTGCGAGACGAACAGGGGGTGCTCGATGAACACGCCTTCCGCGCCGGCGGTCAGCTTGAGCTGGTTGATGTAGAGCGACGTGCCGACGACTGGCGCGACGAACTCGATCTTCGCACCGGCCACGCCGAGCGGCGTGAGGTCGACGGTGTTGATCGGGCACGTGGCCGACGGCGCGGTGCCGCTCACGCAGGGCTGCACGGTGAACGGCTGCGTCTCGAGCGGAATCTCCGACGGGCCGGGATCGGGCTGCGCGTCCTTCTCGGCGCGGATCCACTCGAGCACCTCACCGAGCTCGGCGGCGGTCAGGCCGGGACCCGAGTGGGGCCCCTTCGTGAGCAGGCGCGACGACTGCGGCGCATCGAGGTTGACGACGACCGGCTCGTACGCGAGCAGCGTGTCGCGGATCTCGAGGTCCGTCGTGCCCGCGAGGAACGTCGGCGCCATGACGCCGTGGCAGGCGATGCACGAGGTCTTGAGCACCGGCGCCGCCTTCGTGATGAACAGCTCGCGCGCCGCTTGCTCCTCGGGCGTGAGGCCCTCGTCGTCTGGGCCTTCGCCGGTGCCGATGAGGCCCGTGCAGCCGCCGAGGAGCGCCAGCAGCGCGAGCGGAACGAGCGAGAGGCGAACGAGCCCGCGACGCCGGACCAGCGTGTCCAGCATGGCTTTGCGGGAAGGGAGCCTCAGCATGTTGCGCTCATTGAGCAACTGCTGTGCCGTCACACGCGAGATCTTCGGTTGCGTGGGGTGCCGAACGATTCTGCGCGGTTGCCTTAGGGAGCGGTTGTTACAGAGGTAAGCTCCGTGAGGATTCACACCCCAAGCTTCTCATGGGTGGGGACAGTGATCCCAATCTACCGGGGATCGAATGGTATTTCGTCCCCAGGCGACATGTAGGCCGGCGCTCGCTTCAGTGCGGATCGGCAGTCGGTGACTCGACCGTCGCGTGCTCGCCGGTGGTCTCGTCAGCATCGCCGCTGTCCTCGGCGGGCACCCACCGCGCACCGCCCGCGCCGATCCACCGTTCGTCGTCGCCCGTCGCGAGGACGTGGTCGTCGGTGCCGCGCGGGTAGCTGATGTTGCGTGCCACGAGGTTGAGCGCGGGATCTTCGAATGCGCGCCCCGCCGTGTACCCGCTCTGGCCCAGGCCATAGCTCTCGGTCGATCGCTGAAGTCGCTTGCCTTCCATGCACGCGATCGAGTGCATGCCTCGTACCCTCAGCGTCGTTCGCGCTGCAGCTGTGTCGCCGTCTGCGACGAGCCGTCGTGGCTCCACCCGGGTGGGGCGAACACGTAGCCGAGCTTCGCACCGACGGTGGGCGCGCGCGCGACGTCGCGCCCGATCGCCGCGACCTCGTGGAAGCCGATGCGCAGGGGATTGAAGGTCGCGATGTCCTTCGTGAGGCCGTACACGACGCGCTCGTCCTCGCGCGCGAACGTGCCGAACAAGCGGTCCCAGATGATGAGGACGCCGCCGTGGTTCTTGTCGAGGTACGGGACGTTCTTGCCGTGGTGCACGCGGTGGTGCGACGGCGTGTTGAACACCCACTCGAGCGGGCCGAGCCGATCGATCGCCTCGGTGTGCAGCCAGAACTGATAGATGAGGCTGATCGCCTGCGCCGTCAGGATCATGTGCGGCGGGAAGCCGAGCAGCGGCAGCGGCATCCAGAACCATGGGCCGGTGATCGGCGTCAGCAGCGGCTGGCGCAGCGCCGTCGACAGGTTGTAGTGCTGGCTCGAGTGATGGTTCACGTGCGCGGCCCACAACAGCCGTACCTCGTGATGCATGCGGTGGAACCAGTAGTAGCAGCAGTCCTCGGCGAAGAAGAGGACGAGCCACGACCACGCGCCGATCGCGGCGGGGAGGTCGATGACGCGGCGCTCGTACAGCCACAAGTAGATCGCGATCGAGACGAGCTTGGTGCCCGCGTTGATCGCGACGTTGAGGAGACCCAGCGACAGGCTCGCGACGGTGTCCTTCGGCTCGTAGCCTTTGACCTCCGGGTGGCGGCGCGACCACGCCAGCTCGATCAGGAGCAACGCGACGAACGCTGGGATCGAGTAGAGGACGAGGTTCGACACCGGAGCCCTTTCCCAAGCTAGCACGGCGAGGGAGACTTCCTCGCATGCCCCACGGTGGTGACCTGATCGCAGACGTCCTGGCGAAGCACGGTGCGACGCACCTGTTCACCCTGTGCGGCGGACACATCTCTCCGATCCTCACCGGCGCGCAGGCGCGGGGCATCCGCGTCGTCGATACCCGCGACGAGGCCAACGCCGTGTTCGCGGCGGACGCGGTCGCGCGCATGACCGGGACGATCGGCGTCGCCGCGGTCACCGCGGGGCCCGGCGTCACCAACATGATCACGCCGCTCAAGAACGCGCAGATGGCGCAGTCGCCGATCATCGTGTTCGGCGGCTCGACCGCGACGCTGCTCAAGGGGCGCGGCGCCCTCCAAGATATCGATCAGCTGTCGATCGTTCGCTCGATGACGAAGTGGGCGACCGTGGTGAAGACCGTGCCCGCGCTCGGACCGACGGTGGAGCGCGCATGTCAGATCGCGATCGAGGGCGTGCCGGGGCCGGTGTTCATCGAGGTGCCGCTCGATCTGCTGTACCCCGAGGACATGGTGCGCTCGATGTACGCGAAGGAGGCCGGGCTCGGGAAGGCGAAGGGCATCGGCGCCAAGGCGCTCGAGCTCTACATCAAGGGCCACCTCTACCGTCAGTTCCACGCGCCCGCGTTCCCCGAGCTTCACCTGCCGAGCAAGCTGCCCGCGCTGCGCCACGACAGCAGCGTCGAGCGCGCGGCCGCGGCGCTCAAGGCGGCGAAGAAGCCGGTGATCGTCGTCGGCAGCCAGACGATGGTGAACGTGAAGGACCCCGGCCGCATCGCGCGCGCGCTCGGCATGCTCGGCGCGCCGGTCTACCTCGCGGGCACCTCGCGCGGCCTGCTCGGGCGCACGCACGAGCTGCAGCTGCGCCACAACCGCAGCGCCGCGCTCAAGGAAGCGGACGTCGTGATCGTGTGCGGCTTCCCGTTCGACTTCCGCCTCGGCTACGGCCGCACCATCAACAAGCAAGCGACGCTGATCGCCGCGAACCTGTCGAGCGCCGAGCTGCGCAAGAACCGCAAGCCCGACATCGCCGTCGAGATGCACGCGGGAGACTTCCTCGTCGCGCTCGCCGATCGCGTGAGCTCGGCCGGTGACGCGTGGCGCGGCTGGCTCGAGGAGCTGCGCGGCAAGGAGGCGGCGCGCGACGCCGAGATCACGAAGAAGGCCGTCGCGGCGGGCGAGCTGATCGATCCGCTGCACTTCTTCCTCCGCATGGAGGAGGCGATGGCGGACGACGCGGTGCTCGTCGTCGACGGCGGCGACTTCGTGGCGACCGCGAGCTACATCGTGCGGCCGCGCGCGCCGCTGTCGTGGCTCGACCCCGGGGTGTTCGGCACGCTCGGCGTCGGCGGCGGGTTCGCGCTCGGCGCGTCGCTGGTGCGCCCGGGCCGCGAGGTGTGGCTGATCTGGGGAGACGGCTCGAGCGCGTACACGCTCGCCGAGTTCGACAGCTACGTCCGTCACGGCGTCGCGCCGATCGCGGTGATCGGCAACGACGCGTCGTGGATGCAGATCGCGCGCGAGCAGATCGACATGCTGGGCACCACGCTCGGCTGTGACCTGCGGCGCACCGACTATCACAAGGTCGCCGAAGGCTACGGTGGCGTCGGCCTCCAGCTCACGGATCCCGCGCGGGTCGACGCGACGCTCGCCGAGGCCAAGGCGATCGCGAAGGCGGGCCGCCCGGTGTGCATCAACGTCCACCTGCGCAAGACCGACTTCCGCAAGGGCTCGATCTCGATCTGATGCGAGCCCTGGTCGTCGGCGCGCTCGTGCTCGCGGGAGGCACCGCGCATGCCGACGTGCGCCTGTTCACCCGCACGTACGAGTACTCGACGGTCCCCGAGGGCAGGACCACGATCGATCTGTGGCATACGCAGGGCCGCACGTCGTGGGACGCCGACACCGCGCAGGCGTTCGCGCAGGTGCTCGAGGTCGAGCACGGCATCACCGACTCGATCGACCTGGCGCTGCTGACCACGTTCGAGGAGGTCACGCTCGGGCGCGCGACCACGGCGCTGTCGCTGCGCGAGACCCGGGTGACCGGGCGCTATCGGTTCGTCGAGCGCGCGGAGTGGCCGATCGACACCATGGTCCACGTGTCGGCGGCCAAGGACTTCGGCGCCAGCATCTATCGCTTCGAGGGCAAGCTCGTCGGCGCACGCGACTTCGATCGCATCACCGTCGCGGCCAACGCGATCCTCGAGCTCGATCTCGGCAATGATGTCGATGGGCACGACCTCGTGTTCTCGGCGGCGGCCGGGGCCTCGTACCAGCTGCACCCCACGCTCCGCGCGGGCGCCGAGGGGGTCGGCACGTTCGAGAGCGATCTCCAGCCGATCTCCCTGGGGCCGGTCGTCAACTGGTTTCCGACCAGCTCGTTCTGGCTGACCGTGGGCGCCGGGTTCGGCGTCACCGACGAGGCCGACGCTTTCGCGGTGAGAGCGATCCTCGGACTCGAGCTGTAGCGAAAGCGCCCGGAGAGGCGCGCCTCACTACACCCGGCATAAGGTACGCAGTAGGGTTCCTACGATGGACGGCCGACTCGATCACGGTGCGATCGGCAACGGTAGGCTCATCGCGCTGGTCGCGCCGGACACGGCGATCGAGTGGTTATGCATGCCGCGGTTCGACTCGCCGTCGGTGTTCGCGTCGCTGCTCGATCAGGAGCGGGGAGGGCGGTTCCGCTTTCGCATGAACGGGCAGGTGGTGAAGGGGGAGTGCGACTACCTCGCTAACACCAACGTGCTCCGCATCGAGCAGAGCCTGGGCAACGCGCGGTGGGAGGTGCTCGACTTCGCGCCGCGCCTGTCGATGGCGAGCGGACGCGTCGATACGCCGCTCGAGATCGTTCGCGTCGTCCGGCCGCTCGCGGGCGAGCCGCGGATCTCCGTCGAGTTCACGCCGAAGCCGGACTACGGCCGCGCCCACGGCAAGCTGCTCGTGACCCAGCACGGCGTCGAGGTCCTCGACGCGGGCGCGCCGCTGCACCTGTTCACCAACCTTCCCGGCGACCACGTCGTCAACGGCACGGAGCTCACGCTCCGCAAGCCGCTCTACTTCGTCCTGACCTACGGCTCGCGGCCGACGCCGCCGACGGAGTCGGAGGTCGAGCACCTGCTCGCCGAGACGATCAAGGGCTGGCGGTTGTGGGCCAAGACGTGCGCATTGCCGAGCTTCGCGCCCGCGCACGTCCTGCGCTCGGCGCTGTGCCTCAAGCTGCACGCGTACGTCGATACCGGCGCGATCATCGCGGCGGCCACCACGAGCATCCCCGAGGCGATCGGAACGCCACGGACCTGGGACTACCGGTTCTGCTGGCTGCGCGATGCGGCGTTCGTCGTCGAGGCGCTGCGCCGGCTCTCGCACTTGCAGGAGGGCGAGCAGTTCATCGCGTTCCTGCGCGACGTCGCCGAGGCCGGGCCGCTGCAGCCGCTGTACGGCGTCGCCGGCGAACGCGAGCTCACCGAGCACGTGCTCGAGCACCTGAGCGGGTTCTGCAACAGCGGGCCCGTGCGCATCGGCAATGCCGCCGCCGAGCAGCAGCAGAACGATCTCAACGGCGAGCTGATCCTGTGTCTGCAGACCGTGCTCGGCGATCCACGGCTCATCCTCGACGATCCGCACCGGTATTTTCCGCTCGTCCACCGCCTGGTCGAGCAGGCGATCGCCCTCGCACCGCTCGCCGACACCGGCATCTGGGAGTTCCGCACCCTGCCGCGGCACTACACGTTCTCGCGCGCGATGTGCTGGGCCGCCGTCGATCGCGGTGCTCGCATCGCCTCCAAGTTCGGCGAGAGCGAGCTCGCCGCACGCTGGCGCGCCATCGCCGAGGAGGAGCGCGCGATCATCCTCGCCCGCGGCTACAACCCGCGGATCGGCTGCTTCAGCCAGTCGCTCGACGGCGAGGCCGGCGATGCGGCGAACCTCCTGTTCCCGACGATCGGCCTCGTCGACGCGCGCGACCCGCGGTTCCTGGCGACGCTCGACAACTACGGCGAGCGGATGACGCGCGCCGGGCTGATGCAGCGCTACACGAACCTCGACGACTTCGGCGAGACCACGAGCGCGTTCACGATCTGCTCGTTCTGGTGGGCGGAGGCGCTCGCGCTCGCGGGCCGGCTCGAGGAGGCGGTCGCGGTGTTCGAGCGCGTGCTGGCCCACGCCAACCCGCTCGGCCTGTTCTCCGAGGACATCGAGCCCGATGACGGGCGCCTGCTCGGGAACTTCCCGCAGGCCTACACGCACGTCGGGCTCATCCACGCGGCGACGACGATCGGCGCCCTGATGGACGCCCGCGACGGCCACGTCCGCGCCTGGCGATGAGCGAGCCCGAGCCCGAGCCCGAGCCCGAGCCCGATCTTCGAGATCGAACGAGCACCGCCGAGCGGCGCGATTGCGAGCGCTGACATCTGCTGAGCCTCTACATCGAGGGAGGTTGCACGGCAACACAGGAGGACTCGACTCGAAGCGTTCAATGCCCTGTGAGCATTGGCTTGTCGGGCTCGGGCTCGGGCTCCGCGCTTCGCGCTGGGCTCGGGCTCGTTCATGCCGTGCGACGGAAGTGGCGGTGGCGATCGAGTAACCCCTCGGCGGCGAGCGTCGCCTCGACGGTGGGGCGGTGCGCGATCTTCGACTCGTAGGTGTCGATGTTGGGCCACAGCGGCAGGTCCATGCCGAACCGCTCGCACCACTGGAGCATCACGAACAGGTAGGCGTCGGCCGCGGAGAAGCTCTCGCCCATGAGGAACGCGCGGTCCTCGAGCACCTTCTGGGTGTAGAGGAGGCGATCGCTGATCTTCCCGCGCAGCATGGCCTGCACGTGGGCCGGTGTCGTCGGATCGAAGAGCAGCGTGAACGGCGCGTGCAGCTCGCTCGCGATGAACGCGAGCCACTCGTGGAAGTGGTAGCGGATCATCGAGACGCCGGCGGGCGGCCCGAGGTGGCTGTCGGGGGCGTGATCCGCGATGTACGCGAGGACGACCGGCGTCTCCGTCAACATCTCGCCGCCGTCGAGCTCGAGCAGCGGGATGTCGGCCTTGGGGTTGAGGTCGCGGAAGTTACGACCGCTCGCTGTTCGCAGCGTCCCGAGATCGACGCGCTCGAGATCGAAGCGAAGGTCGGCCTCGCGCAACGCGATGTGCGCCGCGAGCGAGCATCGTCCGGGTGCGTAGTAGAGCTTCATGTCACCGCCTCCTACCGATGTGCACGCATCGTACGTGCCACCATCGCGTGCGCTCCGCGTGACGCCGGCGCACGGCGCGCGCCCTCGCTCGCCCGGCGCGTCGGTCGCCGGTGTTTGCTGCCGAATGGTTTGCTACCGAATGCACGACGTGACCACGCGGCACACCGACTGCACGAGCTGCCCGCATGGCGCTCACCGGTCCCGAGCACCGTCGCTTGCTCGACAAGCTGACTCGCGAGGTTCTCCGCGTCGAAGGGCAGGTGGTCGATCAGCCGGGGCGAGAGGCGCGACGCCTTGGCGACGTGCCTCCGGTCGCGGCGCTCCGCGACATCGCGAGCCACGCCGCCGCGATGCGATCACGGTTCGAGGCGATGGTGGCGGGCTATGGGTTGGTGCTGCACCGGTTCGGCGTCGGCGCATTGACGACGCTGCGCTATATCGTGCTCGATCGCGTCGTCGATGCGGAACGCTCGTATCGCACCGCGCTGGCGGAGCTGCGCCACGGGATCGAGGTCGTGAAGGTGTTGCGCGACGCGGCTCGGCGCGACGAGCTGTTCGGCATGATCCGATGGTGCGACGACTGGTCGAACGCACGACGCACACTCGTGGCGCGCGCGGAGGCACAGCTCGCGTGGTTCTCGACGGCCGAGGAGGCCCCTACGGTCCCCTCCGCGAGCTCAAGCCCGCGAGACGACGACGACCCACTCGCCTGGCACAGCGATCGCAATACCTCGAGTCAGGTACGGCCAAGAGATGTACGAGCTGGAACATCGACTAGCAGTACATCGATCGTGGAAGCGTTCAGCGGAAGCGATGATGCGACACACGATGGCGAGGTCACGTAGGTCACACGCTTGGTCGTGCCATTAGTTCCGGTCACGTCAGTACGCCGAGGCGTAAAAAACCGAGGAATGCGGACGTGACCCTTCTCTCCGGCCACATCTGCGGAACGAGGCCTCAACGCCTTAGACCGCGGATGTGGCCCTTTTTCATGTGCGACGCCTCGTAGCGCCAACACTTCGCGCTGCCGCGGCATGCTGTAGGGCGTGACTGCGCGCGTCTCTGAGACCGCCATCCTCGACGAGCTCGAGGGCCTGCGGGCGCTCGCGCGTTCGCTCGTTCACGGCGACGCCGAGGCCGATGACCTCCTCCAGGACACCGCGGTCGCCGCGATCACCCATCCGCCCGCCGCGGACGGCGCCATGCGGCCGTGGCTCGCGACCGTGCTGCGCAACCGCTGGCGCATGAATCGCCGCGCGGACGCGCGCCGGCTCGCGCGCGAGGACGTGGTCGCCGGCCTCGCCGAACGCGGCGAAGAGCGCGGCGTCGAGGCGTCGATCGATCGCGCGCGCGTGCTCGAGCAGCTGTCGAGCGCGCTGGTGGCTCTCGACGAACCGTTCCGCGTCGTCGTGATCAGACGCTATCTCGACGGACAGACCGCCGCCGAGATCTCCCGCGCGCTGGGCATCCCCGCCGGCACGGTGCGCTGGCGCCTGAAGACAGGCCTCGCGCGCTTGCGCGCCGCGCTCGATGACACCACCCCGCGCTGGCAGCGCGCGCTCGTCCCGTTCACCGTCGGCAAAGGAGCTCTCGCCGTGAAGGCCAAGACGTCTCTGCTCTGGCTCGTCGTTCTCGTGGTCGCGCTCGTCAGTGCGCTGGTCGTCTACCTCGCGCGCGGCGACGATCCTCCCGCGTCCCCGACCGCATCGGGGACCAGCGCCGAGCGCGCGGTGGTGCTGCGATCGACGCCGGCCACCCCCCACGCCGCGGGCGCGGGTAGCGCCGCGGCAGCCGCCGTCGAGGATCCATTGCCGGGGCAGGGCAAGGCGAGGGTCGAGCTCGTGCCCGACAGCGCGGGCGGCGTGAGCGGCCGCGTGATCAACTGGTCGACCGGCGGCGGCGTGCCCGACGCCGAGCTGACGTTCACGGGCGATGCGGGCGCGGTCACGGTGCGCACGCGCGCGGATGGTGCGTTCGAGCTGACTCCCGAGGCGCAGGGTCGCTACGTGCTGACTGCGGTCAGCGCGCCGGGCTTCTTGCCGTATGCGCCCGAGCTCGAGCACTCCGGCGTGCACGCGTTCATCGCCAAGCATCGCGCGGTCCGCGGCCTGACCGTGTTCCTGTTCCCGGCGGTCGATTATCACGGCAAGGTTGTCGACGCCCGCGGCGCTCCGGTCTCCGGCGCGCGCGTACGGCTGCTCGGCAACGGCTCGGGCGAGCAGGAGCTCGAGAAGCTCGTCACCGAGTGGACCACCGATGCGAAGGGCGGCTTCGTGTTTCACGCCGCCGACGACGCAGTGCTCGAGGCGGTGCGCGGCGATCAGCGCGGCTGGGCGCGGCTCGATGGCAACGTCGCGATCACCAAGCAGCTCGAGATCAAGCTCGGCGAGGCGGCTGCGCGCGACCTCACGATCCGCGGCCGCACTGTCGACGAGCGCGGCGAGCCGATCGCCGGCGTGCTCGTGCGTGCGTTCCCCGACGATCCTCCGGGCAAGGAGCCCGCGACCCCGCGTTCGCCCGCACTCGCGACCAGCGGCCCCGACGGTGAGTTCGTCCTCGAGGCGCTCGATCGTGGAGCGTACGTCCTGGTCGCCGAGGACGAGTCGCGCGCCTCGCTCACCAAGCCCGGCGTCAGAGGCGGGACGAGCGGCCTCGTGCTGGCGCTCGATCGCGGGCAATCGATCGCGGGCACGGTGGTGTCATCGGGCGGCGAGGTCATTCCCGCGTTCACGCTGCTCGTGCTGCGCCGCGATGGCATCCGCCGCGAGCTCGTGATGGCGCGCTCGCTCGTCGAGCCCGACGGCCGGTTCTCCGTGCACGTCGCGCCGGGCGACTACGAGCTCGTCGCCTCCGCGAGCGGGTGGGCGCCGAGCGAGCCGGTGCAAGTGTCCGCCGGTGCGACCGACGCCAAGGTCGTCGTCACCGCGGGCGCGACGCTGCGCGGCGTGGTCGTCGACAAGGCGTCGGGCAAGCCGCTTCCCTACGCGCGCGTGATGCGCGAGGGGCCGGGCGGGGGCGCGAGCGCGACGCCCGCGAACGCCGGCACCGTGACGCGCGATGACGGTACGTTCGAGCTCACCGGGCTGCGGCCCGGGCCGGTCTCGATCTCCGTCGGGGCGGGCGACTATCACCCGCGCGTCGAGGCCGGGCTGGTCGCCGTCGAGGGCGGCACGCTCGGGCCGCTCACGATCGCGCTGGCCAAGCTCGCGCCCGGCGAGCAGCCGTCGCTCGAGCTCGTCGGCATCGGCGTCAAGCTCGCGCCCGATGGCGATGCGCTGCGCGTCGACCTGGTGTTCCCCGAGAGCGGCGCCGCGGTCACCGGCGTGCTCCCCGGTGACCGTCTCGTCGCGCTCGATGGAGTCCCGATCACGACGCTCGGCTTCGACGATGCGATCGCGCGCATCCGCGGTACGGTGGGGACGACGATCGCGGTGACGCTCGTGCGCGGAGCTCAGACCGTGCAGGTCGTCGTCGAGCGCAAGCGCCTGCGCGCTTGATCGAACCTCCCGCTCAGGCGAGGCGGCGGGCGAACAGCGCGAACAAGCTGCCGCCAGCGACCGCGAGCGAGGCGGCGACGCACACGAGCGCGATCAAGGTCAGCGGTAACACGGGGGCCAGGCCGGTCGCGGCGAGCACGCCGAGCACGATCGCGAGCAGGCCGCCGATCACCATCACCCCGCCCGAGGAGCGCACCGCCGATCGCGTCCTCGTCCCGCCCAGGGGAGCCGCGGTCGGCGCCGCGTCCACGAGGTCGGGCTGCGCGGGCCCACCAAGCAACACGGCGATGCCGAGCACGAGGGCCGCGGCCGGTAGCAGGGACATCGGTGAGACGTCGACGAGGGCGAGCAGCCCCAGGATGACGGCGATCGCCCCTCCCAACATCTCGGTGGTCGCGCTCATCGCTTCGCTGTGCTCGCTTCCCGCAAGCCGAGCCGCCTTGCGCCAGCGCGCCGCCACCGTGCCTCCTTGCGCCAGCAGCGCAAAGCCGATCGCGACCGTGGCGATCGCCGCCAGGTAGATCGGGAAGTACCCGGCGATCGCGAGGACCGCCATCACCAGCGCGATGAGAGCGCTGAACATCTCGAACGAAGATCCGCTCGCCATGACCATCGCGGTGACGCGATCGTCGTTCGTTACCTCCGCGTCCTCGTCGAGCTGCGGATCGGGAATGGAACGTAGGGTGCCCATGGAACCCCGACGGTGCAGCGCCCATGCCTCCCACTCCCGCCTGCGAAAAAAGCCACTTGCACGACGACTCCCGATCGGTGCTACAACCGCGATAGGTCACCCACAAGCACGTAGCCGGATGGTCCGGCGCGTGACTCACCGAAGGTGAACCTGACAAGAGAAAGGTGGACGGAATGCAGACGACTCCTCGTCGCGTCACCATCCAGACCCTGCGGCAGATGAAAGAGCGTGGTGAGAGAATCGCCATGCTCACCGCCTACGACGCCACGTTCGCGCGCCTGCTCGACGAGGCCGGCGCCGACGTGCTGCTGGTCGGCGACTCCCTCGGCATGGTGGTGCAAGGCCACGAAACCACGCTTCCCGTCACGCTCGACGAGATCGCGTACCACTGTCGCGCGGTCGCGCGCGGCGCCCGCCGAGCCCACGTCGTCGGCGACATGCCCTTCATGTCGTATCAGGCGTCGATCGAGCAGGGGATGACCAGCGCCGGCAAGCTGATGAAGGAGGGCAACTGCCACTCCGTCAAGCTGGAGGGCGGGGCGGTCCACGCCGAGCTCGTGAGCCGCCTGGTCGGCGCGGGCATCCCGGTCATGGGCCACATCGGCCTGACGCCGCAGAGCTTCCATCAGCTCGGCGGGTTCAAGGTCCAGGGCCGCGACCCCGGCGGTCGCGAGCGGCTGCTCGCCGATGCCCGCACGCTCGAGGAGGCCGGCGCCTATGCGATCGTCCTCGAGGCCATCCCCGCCGACATCGCTCGCGAGATCAGCGCCGCCGTGTCGGTGCCCACGATCGGCATCGGCGCGGGCGCGGGCTGCGACGGCCAGGTCCTCGTCGTGTACGACATGCTCGGCATGGACGAGTCGTTCAAGCCGCGGTTCGTGCGCCGCTACGAGACGCTCGGCGCGACCATCAAGGGCGCGGTCGCGCACTACGTCGCCGACGTGCGCAGCGGTGCGTTCCCGTCGGATGCCGAGTCGTTCACCGTCGCCGAGAACAAGGCGGCGCCCGCCCACGTCGAGCCCGCCCTTTACTCGACGGCCGGCACGAAGAAATAGGGAACTAGATCGAGGCGCTGCGGTCATGCGTGCAAGGACGCATGGCCGCTTACCGCGATGATCTCGAAGCGCTGACCGCTCGCCACGCCACGCTCGAGGCGGAGCTCGCCGCGAAGACGCGCGAGGTCGCGGACGCGGCGCGCTTGCTCGACGACGCCCGCGCGCGCCGCACGCTGCCGGTGCTGCCGAATCTTCGCGTCGCATCGCCGTGCTCGGCCGACTGGTCGAAGATGGTCGGTGACGAGCGCGTGCGCGCGTGCGGCGACTGCAAGAAGAACGTCTACAACCTGTCGGAGATGACGCGCGACGAGGCGGAGGCGCTGATCCTCGAGAAGGAGGGCAAGCTGTGCGTGCGCTACTTCCAGCGCGCCGACGGTACGATCCTCCTCAAGGACTGCGCGGTCGGCGTGCGCCGCAAGCGCCGCCTCCGCATCATGGCGGCCGGTGCGGTGACGCTACTCGCGGGCGCGGGTGCGGCAGCTTACGCGCTGCGCGGCGACGAACGACGGGAAGGCCGCGAGGACATCCCCGTGTGCCTGATCGACGAGGGCGCGGCTGTCCACGAGACCAACGGCGAGGTCGAGGCCAGAATGGGCGAAGCCGCCGTTCACGAGACGAAGGGCGAGATGGTGATCCAGGGCGGCATCAGTGCCGACGTCCTTTCTCACCCATGACGCCCCACTAACGTCAGCCGCCGACCATGACGTTGTCACTGCCCTCGACGAGCATGCCGACTCCACCGCAATGGGTGGTCTGGTCGGTCTTGCGGTGCGCGGGCTTGTTGTTGATGAACACCGTGCTGCTGCCCTTCGTGGCGATCCACGTGTTGGGGCCACAGCACGACGAGTGCACGCCCGGATCTTGAAGGCGCAGCGACGGGCGCCCGTTGGTCAGCACGTCGGGCGAGCCCGCCGTGCCCGGGCCGATGCACGGATGCGCACACCCGGGGCAGCCGTGCGAGTCCGCCGGAACCTGGGCCTTGTCTCCAACTCGTCCTTGCGGGGGCATGGGGCTCCTTAGACAAATCCGCCGGGGGTCATGTTACCGAACCCACCGACGACCGGGCCGACAGGCACGAGCGGTGGTGCGAACGTGGGGACCGGTCCGGTGCCCATCACGTTCGTGATCATCGTCGAGCTCTGCCAGATCTTGAAGCACTTGTCGAACCCATCGGCGATCGCCTCGAACAGCTCGCGAGTGAACGGTGTCGTGGGATCGGCATAGAGCCCGAACATCTGCTGCGCGAGGATCGCTGGCGCGAGCGAGACCGGCACCTGGACGAGTGACTGCAGCGGCGCCGGGATATTCGGCATCGGCGGCGCGATCGGGCCGGGGCTCGCGAGGAACGCCGGATACCACGGCAGGCCGGGCACCTTGATCGACGCCGTGTAGGTCAGCCACGCGGTGGAAAGCGCGTTCGCGATCGCGGTGCTGTGCTTGACCTGGAACGGGTTCGCCATCGGCGCCTTCGCGAGGATCAGCGGCGCCCACGGCGGGCCCACGACCTGACCGCCGGCAGCCATGCTGGCGTTGATCATCACGGTGACCAGCGTCGCGGCCTTCTGCCACTGGCTCCAGGCGTCGCAGATCGCCGCCGAGATCCCATCCATGAAGTCGCCGTAGTTCTTGTTCGCCTCGCGCTGCGCGTCGGTGTGGTACTTGTTCATCGTCGCCGGCAGGAACAGCGGCGTATCCGGCGGCGTGACGAGCTCGTTGTCCTTGAACGCGCCGTTGAACTGCGAAGCCGCCTCGCCTTCGGGCTGCTTCCAGTCGGAAGGGACCTTGAGCTGGAAGGTGCAGAACTTCGCTCGCACCAATTGCTTCATCGCGTCGGGGAACGGGGCGGGCATCGGGCTCCTGTGGCCAAGGATATACGGATCCTGAGCGACCTAGGTTCCTTCGGGGAGGGCTGCCGAGGGTGTGTTACCCTGGAGCCATGTCCGCGGGTCCCAAGGAGAAGCTCGTGACCGAGACGGCCGTCGAGGAGACCGCCGATAGCGAGCGCGAGGTGTTCCTGAAGGACGGCAAGAAGCTGGTCATCTCGGAGCAGGGCAGCGATCAGCTCGTGGAGATCCGCAACGAGTCGGGCATGCTCGAGCTGCGCATCAAGCTGACCGAGCAAGGCCCGGTGCTCCAGATGGAGAGCGTGCGACTCCAGCTCAAGGCGAGCGAGGCGGTCGAGATCGAGTCGAGCCGCGTGGAGATCAAGGGCAGCGAGCAGGTCGCGATCGAGGGCGGCAAGATCGCGGTCGCGGCCGAGGAAGACGCGACCGTCGAGGCGAAGGGCGAGGTCCGCGTCACCGGTACCAAGATCTGGTTGAACTAACGACGACACGCGTCGCACGGCGCGGTTGCGCAGCCCGCGTGAAATAAACCGCACAACTTTCGGGGCTTTGCGACGTCTCATGGCCAGATGCGACCACCGATCGCCCTCGCCATCCTCGCAGCGTGCTCCGCGTCGACGAGCGTCACGCCGAACGTACGAAGCGCACCAACCACGGCGTCTCCGCTCGCGCGCACAGCAGCACCTGCGCCGGCCATCGCGCCCGATCCCGACGCCGATGCCGACGCCGCCGAGGAAGCATGGGCCGGCGGAACGGAGCTCTCGGCGCCGCCCGAGCCGTGGCAGAAGCACGCGTGCCAGCGCTCGGTCGTCCACGGCTTCATCGCGTATCCCGAGCCGCAGACGCCGGAGGAACCGGTCGTCGTCGACGAGCCCTTCGTCGTCGACGACGAGGACATGGGCGGCAAGACGCTCGACGAGAAGCTCGCGGAGATCAACCGGAAGCGCCCGTCGATAGGCGTCTGCGACACGCGCCACCGCGACAAGCTCGCCAGCGACTTGTTGACGCTGCGCCGCCCCGCGCCCGCGCCGATGTCCACGCGCGGGTGGGACCACACGACGCCCCCACGGCATCGAGACCTCGTCCGCAACGCGCTCGCGCTGACGCCGAGCGAGGAGGCGCAGCTCGCGCGCGACGGCTTCGTCGTGCCGGAGCGGTTGTCGTACGGCACGTACACGACCGCGTACTACGACGTTCATCGCGCGCAACTGCCGGTGTTCGTCAGCCTCGATTCGATCCTCCACACGGTCTACGCGTCGCACGACATGCTGTTCGGCGCGGTCGAGGAGCGACGGTTGATCGGCGAGCTCGACAGCTTGCTGGGCGCGTTGCACTGCGGCCTGCCCGCGGCGGCCAAGCACTATCCGAAGGAGGTCGCCGAGGATCTCGACCAGTACCTGACGGTCGCGCGCTCGTTGCTCGCCGGTCAGCACGTGCCGAGCGAGCTCGGTCCGGCAGGCGGACTGGCGGCGGCGCCGCTGCTCGCGGCGATCGAACGCGCGCGCGGGACCGAGGAGATCGAGCTGTTCGGGCGGCGGCGCAACTTCGACGCCAGCCAGTTCACGCCGCGCGGACACTACGCCGCGAGTGATTTCCGCGGGCTCGATCGCTACTTCCGCGCGGCGATGTGGCTGTCGCGTGTCGAGCTCAACCTCGTGTCGCGCGACACGCGCAGCTCGCAGCCGGGTGATGCCCCGGATCCGAGCGAGACGCCACGCGAGGCCGTCGTCGCGCTCGCGCTCGCGGATCTCGCGCAGCGTACCGGTGCGCTGAAGCACGTGACGACGCTCGATCGTGCGTGGGCCTCGATCGCGGGCAAGCGCGAGGATGTCTCGCTCGCGCAGCTGCTCGCCCTGCGCAAGCAAGCGGGCATCACCACGCTCGACCTCGCGCGCACGCCCGCCAAGCTGCGCACCGCGATCGGGACCGGCTTCGTGCGCACGACGAACCTGCACCCCAACCCGGCGGTGACGAACCTGCCCGTGATCGCGACCGTGCTCGGTCCGCGCATCACCCCCGGCACCCAGGCGATGTGGTCGCTCGCGAAGGAACGCGGTCCAGACCTCCGCGCCGCGGAGATCGGCTTCATGCTCGGTCACGATCGCGCCCTCGCGCACCTGGCGCCCACCGCCGAGGAGCACGCGCGCCTGGTCGACGCGCGGCGCGAGCTGGCCGCGATCCCCGCCGGCGACGACCTCTACACCACGTGGCTCGCCGCGATCCGCGCGCTCGCCGACAAGCCGCGCGGCGCGATGCCGGCGTTCA
>Ga0247829_10000301_pt1 | contig 17635 bp, 28 predicted proteins | sample 12C_Control_Day4_FD_207765 | JGI IMG/M metagenome (GOLD analysis project Ga0247829, IMG submission 207765) | Soil microbial communities from agricultural site in Penn Yan, New York, United States - 12C_Control_Day4 | ecosystem: Environmental > Terrestrial > Soil > Agricultural land | place... | reverse complement strand
TCATCGCGCCGAGGGCGGATTGTTCGGCGGTGATGTCGTGGGGTGGGCTCCGCGTGAAATCGACCTCGGGCGGGGCGTCGGCCCACCCGTCGACCGCCTCTTCGGGGGGCGGTAGGTGTCGGACGTTTTCCACCGGGCTCCTCGGGATCAGAGCAGCGTGAGCTGGTCGTGTGTGCTGGGACGGGTCCGCTCGGGGCAGCGGTGGTAGTGGTGGCCGGCCGGTGGGGATCGGTCGCGGAGCTGTTGGCGTGCGTTGTGGGTGTCGAGGTCGGTGCCGTCGGGCCGGTGGATCGCCAGGGGATGCGGCTCGCGCTCCAGCAGGTCGCCATGCGGGGTGCGAAGTACGGGGAGCCCGCAGCGGGGACACGAGGGGACCGCGCCCCCGCCGCGGGCTCCGCCGGTCACGCGAGGACGCCGCTTCCGGTACCGAGGAGGTCGGCCACGCGCTCACCGTTGACGGTGACCTCGACCTCGCCGAGCGTCCCGGCGCGGGTGCGGCGCTCGAACAGGTCGCGCTGCACCTCGCGCAGCCGCTCGTCGGCGTAGTCGTCCGGGGCGACCTCGATCGCGGTGACGCGCAGCTTGACGCTGGGCTCCTTCTCCTCCTCGGGGCCCGGCTCGGTGCGCTCGACGTGGGCGAGTTCGACGACGGCCATCCAGTGGCCGGCGCGCTCCTTGAACATTTCGGGGGCGTGGCGGGTGAGGGCGTCGGCGACGTCGGCGACGACTTTGCTGTCGAACTTGATTTGGGTCACGGGGCTGTTGGCCTTTCGGTTGTGGTTGGTGCCGGGCCCGGTCTGCGGGTGAAGCGGGCCGGACCCGGCGGTCCGTGTGGGTTGGCGTGGTCTGCCGCTACTTGCCGGGGCCAGCGAGGGCCTGGGACATGGACGGGTTGGTGGCTTTCTGGTTGAGGCGCGCGGCCTGTTGCTCGCGCGGTGTCGTGAAGCGCTTGCCGGACAGTTCGTGCCGGGTGTCGATCGCGGTCCGCGACGGCGGCGCCGCGACGACGTCGGCGGCCCACGGGCACTGGCCGCACCAGCAGATCCGCGGCGGGCAGTAGACGCCTGCGCCGGGTTCGGGTACGTCGGCGATCCGGGCGGGGGTGTGCTGGGGGCAGCGGTAGCCGCCCGCGAACAGCCGCACGTCAGCAACGGCGCCGCAGTGGTTGCACTTGCGGGGCCGCGCCTGCCCGTTCACGACGCCCTCCGAAGGACACGGCCCGTCGCGGCCCGGTGCCGATATAGCGTCTGCGAGGACACCCCGGGCCGCCGCGCAGCCTGGTCCAACGTGCAGCCCTGCGCGAGGAGTTCGTCGGTGTCCTCCATCAGCGCGGCCACCGGGTCCGTTTCCGGCTCGGGATCGGCCGGTTCGGCGTCCGGGTCGTCGATGGTGTCGTCGTCCCACGCCATCGGCAGCCGCCATTCGCGGCGCGCAGCGTTCAGGCGCGCCCGTTTCGCGGCGACCGGGGACACCCCGTGCGCGACGGGGTCCGCGTCCCACAGCTCGGCGTACAGCGCACGCACCGCGGCGGCATACCGGGCGGTGACTTGCTCCTGCCGCAGGCTTCTGCTCAGGTTCGCGGGAGCCACGCCGAGGCGGTCCGCGAGAGCGGCTTTGGCCCACCCGCGCGCGGTGAGCGCCTGGATACGGCGGCGGGATCCTGCTGCGTTGACCCGCAGCGTCGGGCTGACCGCGGCCGGGTCGAATCGGGCGGCGAGGATGCGTTGTTCGGTCGCGGTGCGGATCCGGGCAACCTGGCCGTGGAGGATGAGCGTGATGGTTTCGTGGTCGCAGCCGGTGAGTTCCGCGAGTGCGCCGATGCTGGCTCCGGCTGCGGTGAGGCGTTGGAGGTACCTGCGGGCGTTCGTGGTGTCGGTGTAGGGCTGCCAGCGGCCGGCGTGCATGGCGGTTTTGCGGCGGACGTCGTAGGTCTTCTTCGCGCGTGTGCACTGGGGGCAGCGGCAGTTGTAGGGCGTGTGGTAGCGGCGGCGGTTGCCGTGCGGCGGCGTGGTCACGCGGACCACCGCCAGCCCAGGTCATTCCCTGCCCGGTCGAGCAGGAGCCGCAGCGCGTGCGCGGCCTGCTGCGGGACGACGCCGTTGCCGAGGAGCTTGAGTTGCGCGGTGCGGGCGAGTCCGGGGACGTCGGTGACGTGGCCGGCGGGCAGGCCCATCAGCCATTCGACGAACGCGGGGTTCAGGCGTCGCCGATCGTCAGCTGGCCTCGGAGCAGGTCGCCCGAAGACGCGGGCCCAGCGGGCGACCGCGGCGGCGTAGGCGCTCCAGTCGATGGCGTTGTCGATCGGGCCGCGTCCGTCAGCGTCGTCCCGTGTCCCCAGGCCGGATTGCTGCCGCTCGACGATTTGGCGTCCGTCGCCGTCGGTGTCGGCAGGAGTTCGCCGATCTCCGCCGCCAGGGACAGGCCGTGCGTCCCCGCCTGCTGCGACGGGGACCGCCTCGTCTGCCGGTTCTCCTGCGCGGACGCGCGCGGTGTCGGCAGCAAGCTGACGGTGTGCCGCAGGTTCATCCCGCCGTGCGCCGCGTGCCCTGTCCCGGTTGCCTCCGAGGTCGTCGGTGTCGGCAGCAGGCTGACCACGTTCGGGAGTTGGTCCGGGTACCCGCGGCCCCTGCCGTCCCGCGCCCTCGGGGTCGGCAGGCCAGGCGACGACGAAGAGCCGTCGTCGGGCGTGGGCGGCGCCGACGTCGGACGCGCGGACACACTCCCATTCCGCATCGAACCCGAGGCGGGCAAGGTCGGCGAGGACATCGGCAAATCCCAGAGACAGGTGTCCGGCGACGTTCTCCAGGACGACGATTCGGGGTCGAAGCGCATCAAGGGCGGTGGCGATGTGGGGCCAGATGTGGCGGGCATCGTCGGTTCCTTTGCGGTCGCCGGCGAGGGAGAAGGGTTGGCACGGGTAGCCGCCGGTGACGACGTCCACGGGCCCGAGGTCGGCGAGCACCTGAGCCCAGTCAACGGCGGTGAGGTCGCCGAGGTTCGGCACCTCGGGGTGGTGGTGGGCGAGCAGCGCGGACGCGCCCGGGTCTACGTCCGAGTGCCAAACCACGTCGCCGCCGAGCACCTGCTGTACGGCCATGTCCAAGCCGCCGTAACCGGTGCACAGGGAGCCGATGCGCACCCCGGTCATGTGGTCACCGCCAGCGGCCACACGCGGATCACCGCGCCGGGCCGGTCGAGCGCGTCGACGCCGACGCCGCCCGCCCACACCTTCCGCGCGCACAGCTCGACGACCTGCGCGTCGTCGCGCCACACCGACGCGTGCGACAGCGCGTCGAGCGCGGCCCGGGCGTGATGGTCGATGTCGCTGGAGGTGCGGTTGTCGGGCCACACGTCGCCGCGTTTCGTGGCCGCCGCGCTCTTCGGCACGGACACCGTGAGTTCGACGCCGACCGGGCCGACGAGGCGGCCATGCAACTTGCGCGGTGTCGCGCAGCGCAGGCACGCCTGGATCGGGTCCTTCGGCTCGTCCTTCTTGCGCTTCGGCGGCGGGACGTGCGCGTGAGTACCGGCAACGGCCTGCGCGGCGGCGGACACAGCCTCGCGCCACGGCTTGAGCTTGTCGGCGTTGCTGTGGACGGCGCGGCCCTTCCCTTTGAAGGAGATGGCGCCTTGTCCGGCGGGTACGCCGTGGACGGTGATGACGAGCTCGGGCCGGGCCGCCCCCACGAGGGAGGCGGCACCGAACAGTTCCGCGGTCACGGCGCCCCCAAGACAGCGTTGAAGGAAGGCTGGTACCGGATCTCTTCGAGCCAGCCGAGGAGTTGAGGGAGGTTCTTGTCAGGACCGAACGCGAGATACGTGCCGTCGGCGCTGTCGCAGCCGAACCACTCGGCGATCGCGAGGCGTCGACGGGAGTTGACGCGGCCCATGTGCACGGCCTTGCCGCGTTCGCGGGCTTCCCGGGACAACCGGGCGGCGACCGGGCCGATCTTCCATTCGGTGGTGCCGGCGAGGAACAGCACGTCGAAGTGGTCCCAGGGGATGCCGAGTCCGTCGCATCCGTCCTGCGCGGCGAACGCCGCAGGGATGCCGAGGTCACGAATCTGTGCCAGCCACGGCACCGACTCGATGAGCGTCCCGGCAGCATCGAACGGCACGTCGGGGGCGACAGCCCACAGGCACCGATCAGTGCCGTACCGAGCGACGGTCCGGGCGAGCCAGCCGTACCAGGCCTCGGCGCCGGGCCAGCCTCGGCCGAACTTGCCGTTGTCGCAGGCGTACAGCGCGCCCTCGGGGATCAGGTTGCCTTGGGCGGGGGTGGTCATGCACCCGAGGAGTCCGGCGGTCATGGCGGCGCGCACGTCAGGTCCCGAGGGGGTTGCGAGGTACAGCACGGCGCACCTGCCTGACCGCAGCCACGACAAGGACGGGGACGGCGGTGGCCCACAGGGCTTTGCCGACGAGTTGGCCGGCGACGATGTCGCGGGTGACCGGGAACCCGGCGAGGTGCAGGAACACCCACGTGTCGACGACCGCGCCGACCAAGCCGGACGCGAGGGCGGCGCGTGCCCATCCGCGGCGTCGCAGTGGCGTGTATACGGCCATGTCGGCGAGTTCGGCGATCGTGAACGCGACTGCGGAGGCCAAAGCGAGGGCGGGCGACGTCCACCAGGTGATCACGGCGCCGGCGGCAATCCCGGCGAACACCCATCGCGGACCGCACAGGTCGTGGACGGTGTCGCGGAGCAGCAGCGCAGCACCCGCAGCGTACGTGCCGGCGGTTGCGGTGAGGCCGAAACCGAGGGGCACGATGCCGTACCGGTCGGTGACCCAGTTCGCGGCGGCGATCGCGGTGATGTAGGCGGCCATTGCCGCGCCGGCGAGAGTGCGACGCAGACGCGCGTCGGTCATGGGTTCGGTCATGGCTGGGTCTCCAGCGGGGGAAGGACGAGTGTGGGAGCGTCCGCGAACGGCGGCGCGGTGGTGGCCGCGGGCGGGGCGGCGAAGCGTCGGGCGCGGTGTCGGCCGGCGGGCGCCTGGAACACGGCGTGCACGTACGCGGCGGCCGACGTGATGTCGACGATGAGCAGCGCGGCGATCCGCCGACCCAGCGCCACGAACGAGGCGCGGGCGTCCCAGATGAGGAACAGGACCCCGGCCAACACGGCGGCCTTTACGGTGAGTTCGGCGGCGAGGACCACGTGGGCGGGGCCGATCCCGGTGACAGCGGCGGTGATCACGAGTCACCGTCCCTGTGCGTCTCGGAGCGGTCGGCGTCGCGTTCGGCGGCGTTGCGGGTCTTCGCGCCGCGCAGGACCACGACGACGCCCGCCAGGAACGCGGCGTACGCAGCGGCGGCGATGATCAGAGCAGTGCGCATTGGCAGTCCTCGTCACAGAAGCCCACCCACAGCCCGCGAGGGGCTGCACGGCGGTCGGGCGGATTGGTGATCAGGTTGCGCGGCAGCGGGTGCGTGATGTCGGGCACTCCGTCGATGACCGGCGCGAGCGGCGGGTCTGGGTCCCCCGGCCGCCACGGGCCGGGGAACACCCGCACGAGGCGGCGCATCAGGGGCCGTCCGGTCTGTGCGGCACCAGCGGCCACGCGCCCTCGACCACCGCCGTCGGGTCCTTGCGGCGGAAGTACTCCTGAAGCGACGCGGCCTGTTCCTCGGCCCAAGCGGTCTGCATCGCCATCAACTGCGGCAGCGACACCTGGAGTTGGCGGTTCCGGGCGGCCTGCTTGTAGGCGACCCGCGTGCACGCCAACGCGTCCGCGGTCGCTTCGTGCGCGTCGTCTCCGAGGGCCACGCCGTAGTGCGAGCACACCGCGTCGAGCTTGCGGCTGCCCTTCCGCCACCGGTCGAGCTGCTTGTCGATGACGTACGGGTCGATCACCGGCCCGACCCGGCCGCAGCGTTCCGCGACGGTCTTCAGGCCGTAACGGCGGCACTCGCGGTCGAGGACGGTGTAGTCGTAGCGGGCGTTGAACGCGACGATCGGGGTGCCGTCTTCCTGGTACGACGCGAGGAGCGTCGCGATTTGGTCGACGGCGTACTCGGCGGGCAGACCAACGGCCTGCGCTTTCTCAGTGGTGATGCCGTGGATGGCGGCGGCTTCGTCGGGGATGTCGATCCCGGGGTTGACGAGCCACGTCATCGGGTCGGTCGGCTGGTCGCCGCCGCAGCCGATGACGGCGGCGGTGACGATGCGGGCGGTCTCGACGTCCACGCCGGTCGATTCGATGTCGAAGCCGGCGAGGCGGCCGGTGTGCCAAGGCGTCGGCGTCACTTGGCACCGCCGGTGCGCTCGTTGTACTTCCGGCCGCCGATCGAGTCGAGCGCTTCCTGGTCCCCGTTCTCGTTCTGAACCTGCGCGTTCAGCATCCCCAGCGAGCGGAGTTCGTTCCGGATCTGGTTGAACCGCGTGAGGGGCGTCTTCGGGTTCAGGAACTCGTCGCGATAATCCTCAGCGGACCGGGGCGCGGCCTCACCGCGTTCGATGTTCTGCGCGTCCGGGTCGGTGTCGCCAGTCGGGACCATCGCGGCGGTCAACAGCAGCACCCTCAGCGCGACCGACTGGGCTTTTGCAGTGCCCTTGTCCGACGAGTCGAGTGCCTCGCCAGCGGACTGCAACGTCGTCGGCAGCGTGTCGCCTTTCGGGCCGACGACCATCCACGTGACGATGCACGTGCACTCGCGCTGGGGCCTCTTGTTCGCGTTGATGTAGTCGCGGTAGTTCGTCTCCACCCGGGTCGGCAGCACGAGCACGCCGTGACGGCGCAGCACCGGCGCGAACGCCTTCACCGTGGTGTCAACGCCGCGGAAGTTGTAGCGGGTCCCGGACGCGTTGTAGACCTCGCCCTTGGAGATCGACCGGACATCAGCCATGACGCGGGACCAGGCGACGTGCGCGGGGACGTCCGCGGCGTCTTCCGGGTCGGATTCGAACGCCGAGAAGTCAGGCTCCGGTTCGGCGCCGGCGGCGGGTCCGTACGTCGCGGCGGGCCAGCCGTCCGCGGGCTGTTCCGCGTCGGCGGCCGGTGTGCGGCCGGCTGCTGCCGCGGCGCGTTCGGCGAGATTGGTCATGCGGTGTGCTCCTCACGCACTCGCTTCGGGATGTTCAGGCGCGTGCCGACCGCGGTCTGTACGCAGTCCGCATACGCCTCCGGCCACCGCTCCCGCAGCCGCTCCAAGTCGGCGCGTTCCGTGGCCGTCGGCTCGATCGAGAACGCGACGTTGTCGCCCATGGCGGCGGTCTGCGCGCCGCCGAGAGACCCGAGCATCCGCGCGTACGCCAACTTCTTGGCCTTCTTCGCGGCGGACTCCTTCGCGCACTCGTCGAGGTAGTCCCCGAGGGCGTCCTGCGCGTCGAAATCCCTGTCGATGTGGATGACGCCGTCACGGCCCGGGTGCAGACGCCGGTACAGGTCGATCAGCGGGTCGGCGTGCGGGGGTTCGTCCGCGTCGAAGTCCAGGACCGGCGGGCGGCCGGCGGCGATGCGCTGCCACAGCGACGCCCCGGCCGCGCGGAGGTCGGCGATGGTCTGCTGGTGGTCGGCCGCGCGGACGGTGAACTGGCGGTAGTCGTTCCCGCCGATCCGCACCGCGACGTGGAGGTGGTCGAACCCGGTCGCGTCCATCTGCCACAGCACCTGCGCGAGGACGTCATCGGGGCAACCGGCACGCCACTGGGAGGACTTCATTTTGTCGCGGTGCTTGACTTCCAACGCGCACGCTTCGCGGGTCTCGCGGTTGAGAGGGCATTCGAGGACACGGCGGTCCAAGGAGCACATCTGCCACGGGCGTTCGACGGACGCGATGAGGCCGACTTTGCGGATGACGGAGCGGTTCCGGCGGGCCCATTCGCGGGCCAGGGTTTCCTCGTCGAGGCGTCCCCACAGGGCGGGTTCGGAGTCGTCGGACTCCAGCGGCAGCCCGCCGCGTTTGTCGTGGTAGACGGAGAGGGCGTTGCCGTACCGGGAGAGCCCGAGGACGGCGGCGATGTCGGAGGAACCGATCCCGGAGCGGCGGGCGTTCAGCCACGCCGCACGGTCACGTTCCATGTGTTCGGCGGAGAGGACCAGCCGCGCGGCCGGGGTGACCCGGCGACGCGCGGTGGTCTCGTGCGTGGTGGTGGTCACGCGGCGGTGCTCCATTTCTCGGACAGCAGGAACGCAAGACCCGCGCAGCGGACGCATTCGAAACCGGCGTCGTACGGGTCCCATCCGCTGCCGTGGCAGTCGGGGCAGTGGATGAGGGCGCGGCCGTCGCGGTCGGTCATGACGTAGTGGCGGCGCGGCTTGTGGGTTTCGGCGGGGACCGCCACCCCCGGAGGGGTGGCGGTCGTGCGCACGGCGGCGGTCACTCGGCGGCGCCGTTCTGCGTGGCCAAACGCGACACGAACGCGCCGCCGCCCGCCTTCACCCGGTCCGATACATCCGCGACCTTCGAGAACGGGGCCTCGCGGAGCTTCGCCGCCGTCGCGGCCCACGGCACGATCCCGTCGAGGGTGGCCGCGACCGCGACGGCGTCACCGCGCCGCGTCCAGCCCTTCGCCACGATCAGGCGGCTCGTGGTGTGCTCGATGCAGTAGCTGTTGTGCTTCGAGGACCACGACACCGACAGGCCCGGCGTGGACGTGCGTACCGGCGTGGACGGCCGGTGTGTGCGGCGGGCGCGCATCCGGGCGAGGATCTGCCGGTCCGTCGGGCGCTCCCACGAGTGGAGGCCTTTGTGCATCGGCAGCCACAGTTGCCCGTGCGAGCCGAGTTCCAGCCCGCACCAGCGGCATCCGAACGGCGGGACGGTGCCCGCCTTCCAACGCACGATCGGCAGGCTCATCCGCGAAGTCCTGAGCGCCGCCGTTGTGTTGGTCTTGCGGCGGTTGGCCGCGAGCAGCGCGTACCGGGCCTCACCGGACCGGTCACGCTGCTCGTCAGCGGCGAGTGCGCTGAACGTCGCGCACTCGTCGAAGTCGACGCCGTTCCACTCCGATGTCTTCCGCGACCGGTGCGGGTCCTCGCACTTCGTGCACTCCGGGAGGGTCACAGCGCACCGCCCGTCGCGTCGAAGTCGCAGCCCCGCAAGCACTGGCGTGCCTCGCCGCCGCCCGCGACGCGGCCGACCAAGTCGCCGTCGTCCTCGCCGAGCGGGGCGCCGCACTCGACGCACGCGAGTCCGGCGCGCTGCTCCACCGACAGGCCGGTGCCGTCGATCTCGACGGCCGTCGACTCGTCGTCGGGCGCGATGCCCGGGGTGACGAACGCGTCCGGCTCGGGGAAACACGTCTGGCACACCCGCATCCCGTACAGGTGCGGCACCAGCGGCCCGGGACCGTGGCAGTTGTCGCAACGCGGGCCGTCGTCGGCGGTCGCGAGGGCTTCGGCCGACCCGCTCTCGATGTCCAGCGCGGCTTCGACGGCGTCTTGGCCGACCACCGGCAGGCCGTGCGACGCGGCGTGCAGCGGCACCGGCGTGATACGCACCACCGGCCCCGGACCGTGCACCGTCGCGTGCCCGCAGGCGTCGTCGAACGTCCACGTGATCACACCGGGCCGGTCGGCGTCCTCGCGGATCAGGTCCCGCGCGGCGGCGATTGCCTGATCGCGGTCGGCGTAGGCGCCGTGCGGCTCGCCTGCGACGCCGCCGGAAACGACGTACACCGTGCCCGGCAGCTGCGGGGCGGCGGGCGCGGGCTGCGACGGGCGCGGGTCCTGCCGGAACTGCGCGGGCACAGTCGCGGTCAACACCCGCGTCAGGCCGTGGTGCGTCTGCTCCGCCTCGCCGCGCAGGGTGGACGCACCGTCGAACCCGAGGTGCTGCCGGTCGACGACGACCAGCCGCACGCGGTCACCGGTCTCGTCGACGGACACCCACAGGTCGCCGCTATCACCGTCGATGTACCACTGCGCCCACTCATGCCCGGCGCCGTCGACGTGGTGGCCGTGGTGCGGGCGACTCATGCACGTCCGAGGGCCGTCGACGTCGCCGCACAGCGCGGGGTCGGCCGGGGCGGTCACCGGCTCGGCGACCTCGACCACGCGGCGCGTCTGGACCCGGGCCAGGGGGCCGAACGTCACCTCAACGTCGGTGCGGAGGCGCCCGCCACCGGGACCGACGCGGACCCGACGGCCGCCAGCGACGACCAGGCCCAGCCAGCCCCCTGACGCGTCGTCGGACTCCCAGACGTCGCCTGCGCGGTCGAGGTACCGCAGCGGCGCGTGGTTGCCGAACTTGTCGCGGTGGTGCCCGTGGTGACCGGGCTCCCGCACGCACGGGTAGCCGGGGCCTTCGTCGCCGCACAGCGCGGCGGCGGGCATCGCGGGCCCCTGCTCCGGGTGCGGCTCGGGGTGGCCAGCCAGCGAGGCGGCGAGCTGCGGCACGAAGTCGACCGCGGTCCTCACCGTCACCCGGTCGCCGTACGGGAACGGCCGCTCCACGGTGACGTCCCGCATGCGCCGCGAGTACTCGGGCTGCGCGTCGTCCACCGTGTTGCCGAGGATCCGGCAACCGTGCGGGAACACGACCGCACCGGAGTAGTCGGGGGCGAGCAGGTTGACCGGGGTGGTCTTCACGATGTCCAAGGCGGCCCGCATGCCGTTGCGGTACGCGAGACTCCCGTACTGGTGCGCACTCTGGTGCGCGTCGATCGCGGCCTGGAGCGCGGCGGCCAGCGCGTCACGCGTCGCCTGCGTCAAAGCGTCGCTGGGGTTCGTCACGACGCCACCGCCCAACGCGCACGCGCCGCCGACTCGTTCGCGACCGCCACCGCAGCCAACGCCGCGGACTCCTCAGCGGCCTCACGCTCGTGCTGCGCGACGTGCCGCAGGAACTCGACGACCTCGACCTCGTGCTCGACGTCGTACTCGAACGCGTCGAGCGACCCGCCCGGCGCCGCCAACTCCAGCGCCAGCAACGACGCGTGGACCAGCTCCAACGCCCGGTCGTCCGCGAGCGACCACAACCGGGCCGGGGTGTTGCGCACCGCGTTGAGGACCACGTTCAGGATGCGGCCGGTCACCGCGACCTCGACCCCCGCCTGCAAACCCAACGGGCCGCGTTCGCGCAGGTTCATGTCGTACTCGTCGAAGGTGTGGCCCTGCTCCTCGATGAGCCGCGCGGTGGCGTCCAGCGCCTCCGGGACGGTCATCGGCCGCGAGCCGATATTCTGGGGTTTCACGTTCGCCACTCCGATCTCTGAATGGGTGTTCGGGTGTGGTGGGCGGAAATCGGCCGTCCCGGATCTGCGGTCTGGGGCGGCCTTCGCCCTGAATTGGCTTTATGCGGCGGCGTGTTCGGCCGCGGGAGCCGTCTCCGCGACGCGGCGCACAACCGGCGCGAAAAGACGGCGGAGCTTGTCGTACTCGTCCGGGTGCGGGTCCGGGGATGCGTCCGCGAGGGCCCGAAGGTGGTCCATCACGTCGTCGCCGAGGATCGCCGCGAGGGCTTCACGCGAGAAGTCCTCGACCGGGGCCGTCATCAGGCACACGCCACGGTCTGGTGACACGTGGGGCAACGCCTGGTCGGCGTCTCGCTGGTGCGGTGTTTCAGCTGGTCAGGCTGCTTGCCGGTGTGCTTGGCGATGAGTTGCAGCACGTCCGGGCGGGCCGATCGGTTGCCCGATTCGATGTCGCTCATCAGTTGCGGGCTGACGCCGACGAGCTGGGCGAGTTCCCGGGACTGGAGTCCCGCTTCCTGGCGGGCCCGTCGGACTTCGTCGGGGTTTTGGGCAATGGGGGATCCGTGCTTCCGCCGGATCCGGCGTCCGCTGTTCATGTCGTCGACACTACTGCGGAGATACGCGTATCGCAAGCACTTCTGCGTATCTACGCAGTCGTACGCGGGTAGTGCGGCGGCGCACTGGTGCACATTGCGCAGTAGTCCGGTTCACGACTGGACTACGCGTAGATACGCACTACACACTGTCGACATGACGAGCATGCCGCCCCAACAGCGACCCGAAGGCGCGCTGATTGAAGCGGCGCGCAAGCGCCGCCAGCCCCGTATGTCCGGCCGCCAAGCAGCCGAGAAAGCCGGCATCAGCGAAAGCCGCTGGCGGCACATCATCAAGGGCTACTCAACGCCGAAAGCAGGCGTCTACGTCGAGGTGATCGCGCCGGCCGACACCCTCGCGCGCATGGGCTTCGCGGTGGGCCTCACCCCCGACGAACTCCGGAAGGCCGACCGGGAAGACGCAGCCGAGTTCCTGGAACAAACCCTCGGCATCGGCGACCACCCGACACCCGTCGAGATCACCGACCTCTCCACCGACCCGAGATGGATCGACCTCGAAGCCGCCGTCGCTGGCACCCCACCCGAACTCCGCGAAATCGCACTCGACGCCGTGCAGGCCGCGTACGACAACGTCCTCCGCACCTGGGAAGCAGCGCAGCAAGCCGCCGACGCGAACACGCAGGCCAACGACGGCGACTGACGCCCTATCAGGATCCGCTAAAACAACCCCTGCCATTTCGGCGTGATCTGTGCCACTCTCAAAGATCCCCCGGCGCGAGGGTGGCGCGACCGGGGAGCTCAGGGGGTGTTGCATGCAGACGATCCCTATCGACCTCGACCTGCCGTTGGGGACGAAGGGGCGGGTAATCGGCGACAAGGAACGCGACCTACTGGTCTGCGGCTTCGACAGCCGCCAACTCGTAGGCCCCGACCTCCTCGACTGGCTACGGGACATGGTCAAAATCGCCGGCGGAGACTGCTTCTCCTGCCTCGCGATCTGCCCGTTCAGCGCCAACCGCACCTGAACCACCGCACCCACACGAAAAGGGCGGCCCCCACGGGCCGCCCCTTCGTTTTGTTCGGGAACTCAAGCGCCGAGAAGCCACCGGATGTCCACTCGATCCGGCAGCCACTTCGCCGCCCGGCTCCCCCGCGCCGGCGACGGCTTCACCCGAACCTCCATGATCGTCCGGATTGCCGACCGCCGCTCGGGCATCAGCATGTCCGCCCACACCCGCCGCGGCTCAGGCCCCAACAGCCGCGACAGCTCCGGGTTAGGCACCGACGCCCGCAACCGCTCCCGGGCCTGCGTCAACTGCGGCAGCAACCCCTGCTCCAGCGCCGCCAACCCCACGACCGACAACTGCCGGCGCGCCGCCAGCGCCCGGGCCGCCGCCAACTCCGACTCGATATGCGCGATCTCCGCGAGCGTGTCCGCCGTCGACGTCACCCCCAGCGCTTCAAGGACCTTCTCGGCGCGTCCCGGCTTCTCCAGCCACTCCAGAGCCGCCGCCTGCACATATGCGTCGAGCGGCTGTAGCGCAACGGCCATTCGGTGACAGGTGATACACCTGTAGATCTCTCGCGGCTTCGTGTTCGGGGCCCGCTTGACCTGGCTGGGTGTCGGACGCACGTACTGCCGGTACAAACGCCCGGAGCACAACGTCGCCTCCTCCCCGTCGCCGCCAGCCGTCTGGCCGCACAGCGGGACGCCCGACAGCAGACAGTTCGGCGGAATCCCCCGGGGTGGCCGCCGCGCCGGGTCCTTCAGGATCGCCTGTACCGTCCAGTACGTCGGCTCGTCGACGATGGCCGGCCACGCTGCCGGGCCGACGATCTCGCCGTGGTGCGCGCGTTGGCCGATGTACGCGGCGTTCAGCGCGATCCACCGGAGCGCGTCGCGCCCCCAGCCCGTGCCGCCGGGCGACGGGACCGTCCGGCGCGCGAAGTCGCGGACGATGCTGATCATGGTCTCCTGCGCGGCGACGCGTTCGAAGATCTCGACGACGTACCGCGCGGTGGTGTCGTCGGGGATCTGCCGCAGCAACTCGCCGGTGTCCGGGTCGTACTCGCGGCGGTACCCGTACGGGACGCGGCCGTGCATGCCGCCGTCCGCGACGCTGAGCCGCGCCGTGCGCGCGTTGCGGTGCTGGATGCTGTCAGCCTCGGTCTCGGCGGCCATGACCATGCTGGTGAGGCGCTGCCGGTCTTTGGGCTTGCGCATGTCGAAGATCTCGTCGTCGACGCAGATCAGCGTGCCGGTGTTCTGGCACAGGCGCCTAAGCGGAAGGAACTCTTCAAGGTTGCGACTCAGGCGGCTTGCTTCCCAGACGACGATCACGTACCGCTGGTGCGGTGCCAGTTCGGTACCAGAGCGGATGAGCGCGAGCATCTTTTCGTACTGCTCGCGGGGTTTCGTGGCGTACGCGCTCGCGGAGGCGTCGATGTCGGGGAACTCGTCTTTGATCGGCCAGCCCTGGCCCCTGCACACGGCCCGGCCGTCGCGGAACTGCGCCTCGACGGAGCGGCCCCGCTTCTTGGGGTCGACGCTCGCCCGTCCGTAGAGGAGAGCGATGTACTCGATCGCTTCGGCAGACGTCATGCATCGGAGAATAGGTAATTACGGGAGTCCGGGACCACCAATTCGCGTAATTAACGCTTGTGAGTGATGGACATTAGGTGCAAATACGGGCGACCCGGCCCCAGGGTGGTGGGTTTGGGGCCGGGCCGCTTGCCCGCCTTCCGGATGGCGGGCGTTCTTGGGGGGATCAGCAGTGGCCGATCCCGAGGGGATGGCGAAGCGGTTTCAAGATCCAAAAATCTCCCTGGCCAGACAGGGACTTTTGATCTTGGACGGGCGATCGTCGGCGGGTGCCGCCCGACCCTCAGCCCGACTGGGTCCTCGACTGGCAGCGAGCCCTCGGTAAGCGCATCAGAGACGCCCGCATGGACGCCGGTCTGACCCAGGAGGAGCTTGCCGAACGCGCGGGCGTGGGGTGGCAGCACATCCACCGCATCGAGTACGGCTATACCGACGCATCCGGCGCCACCCTCCTCCGCATCGCTCACGCTGTGCGCGTGCCCCTGAGAGACCTGGTCGGGTGACCAGGTCCCTGTAAATGGGGAAAGTCCCGACACCCTAGTGCCACACGGTCCCGTATGGAATGGATCACTCTGGATTCACTCGTGTGGGTTACACGTATGCCCTACGGCAACAGTGGAAACCGACCGCGCGGGGAATGATCTCCTCCGCTTACGGAGAAACCAGGTTCCTCCCCCACTGCGGCATTTCATACCTAGCCACCCCTGGAAGAATTTGCGCCAACCTGGCTGGTAGCCGCCCGCGCGCCGGAGCCGAAGCTACGGGAGAGACAGCGCGCGGGCGACAGCTCAGGGCCCCCGCGACGGCAGCAACGCCGCACACGCCCGCTCGGAGGCGCAGTCCTCGAAATCCGCCCGCACCAGCTCCACAGCGCGCTCGCGGTCGTCGTGCGGCAGCGCCCTCAACATCCCCCGCGCCACCTCGATCGCCTCGTCGGCGGTGAGGAACGCCGCATCGTACGCGTCGGCACCAGCGCGGTGGTACGTCAACGCAACCGCCGCGTCCGCACCGCCCGGGGACACATCAACCAGACGCGCAAGCATCGTCGCCGCCCCCCTTCGCTGACGGCTGGGATGTCGCCATTTCCGCCGCCAATCGTCGGTAGCACGGCAGGCAAACGAACCGGCCGCGCGGCCCGGGGCCGCTGGCGACCTCCTGTGTGATCCGCTCGACCGGTTGCGACGCTGCCTTGCACACGGTGCAGTCGCCCATCCGCGTCGAGCCCTGCATGCTGCCGGGCTGGTCCGGGCCGCGGTTCGCACGCCAGTCCCGCGGGTCAGGGTCACGCCTCATGACGCCGCCGCCTGCGGGCGTGCCGGCGGGCTCGGCATCGTTCGCACCAACTCGGCTTGCAGCAACGACCACAGCCGCCACGCGTCCGACCGGGCCAACTTCTCGACAGAGCCACCGTCGACGAGCCGGACAGCGACCGGGCGTTCCGGGTCGCCGCTCGCGCCGACATACAGCCCTTCGTCGCCGGTGTCGGACGTCATTGCGCGGCCCCCTCGGTCGGTGTGGTGAGCCCAGGATCACGGTCCGATGAGTGGCGTTCCGATGCCGTTGTCGATGCCGTTTCGATGGCGATTCGGCCGAATGGGCGCCGATCGCCGCTACCGTGGTCACGCCCGGCGCGCGTCGAAAGGGATTTCCGATGGCCAGACACCGGTCCGAATGGGTCCCGAACCGCAAGCTCCGCGCCGTGCGGGAACAGCAACGCCGGCAGTCGCGGAAGGAGTTCGCCGCGGACCTCGCGGCGACGGGCGCCGAACTCGGCGAGAACGTCGGCGTCGACGCGCGGCTCATCGCGAAGTGGGAAGACGGAGAGGCGAAGAGACCTCAGTACGTGTACCGGCGCCTCCTTGTCGAGCTGACCGGATGCACCGAAGACGAGTTGGGCATCGGCCCGGCCGGACCCGGAACGCCATCGGAACGGCCGACCCCGACAGTTACCGTTCCGCCCGTGGACCGCCGCCAGTTCCTCACCGCGTCCGTGTCAGCCCTCGCCGCGCCGCCGCTGCCGACAGCCGCGCACGCCGCGCCGTCGCACGTCGACCCCCAACTCGTCGACTACTTCCACGCCCAACTCCAAGGGCACTACGTCGCCGACATGCTCCTCGGGCCGCACCACCTCATCGCGTCGGTCACGGCACAGCACCAGCTCATCTGTGAACTCGCCGCCGCCTCACAAGACACACTGCGGCGTGACCTCCTGCGGGTCGGTGCCGCGTACGCCGCGATGCTCGGGTGGCTGTGCCAGGACGCCGGGCAGCACGAACAGTCGCTTCGGTGGCGGGACATCACCCTCGACATGGCACACCGCTCCCGGGACGCCCAACTCGTCGGGTACGCGCTGGCGAACAAAGCCAGCCTGTGCGTAGACCTCCGCGACGGGATCGGCGCCGTCGACCTCGCGGACGCCGCCCTCGCGGAGCCGTCGGCCCTCGCGCCGAAGGTTCAGGTGATCGCCCGCGTGCACGCCGCACACGGCTACTCAGTCCTCGGGGACCGCCGCGCGGTCGACTACCTCCTCGACGGCGCCGCGCCGCTCGTCGGCCGCGTCGACGACGACCTGCCGTGGGGCGACGCGTGCCGCCGCACCCCCGGATACCTCGAAGTGCAGCGCGCCACGTGCTACGGCCGCCTCGCCGGCGACAAGGCCGCCGCGCACGAGGCCGATGTCATCTGGTCAGAAGTCCTCGCCGCGTTGCCCGCCGACCAGCGCCGCGACCGCGGGGTGTTCCAGACGCGGCAGGCCGCCGCCGCGGCGACGCTCGGGCAGCCGGACCGTGTTCTCGCGCTCGCGTCGGAGGCCGCAGCCACGGCGACCGCGACCGGGTCGGTGCGTGCGCGCCGGGAGTTGGCGGGGCTGCGTGACCGGATGCGGCCGTGGGCGGAGGACCGGTACGGGCGGGACCTTGATGGGCTGCTGGCTACGATCGGCGTCGGCCCATCCTGACAACCGAGGGGGATCCGTGGCGGTACCGGAGCCGTTGACCGATGCCGAGATTGCTGACCGTCTGGCTGCGTTGCCGGGGTGGACGCGTGACGGCGACGTGATCACGCGGACGTTCTCGCACACGTATCACGAGACGTTGCACCTGGCGATGTACGTCGGGGCGAAAGCCCGCGAGGTGGGGCATCACCCGGACATTCACATCACGTGGCAGCGCGTCCGGTTCGACATCACGACGCACGACGCTGGGGACCGACTCACCCGCGCTGATTTCGACCTCGCCGAGCACATCGACAACATCGCTCACGGGCACGGCGCCGCACCCATTTAGGCCTACGGAGCGCACGCGGCGAACTACGCTTCCGGTATGAACCCTGAAGCAGGT
>Ga0247829_10000299_pt1 | contig 17666 bp, 20 predicted proteins | sample 12C_Control_Day4_FD_207765 | JGI IMG/M metagenome (GOLD analysis project Ga0247829, IMG submission 207765) | Soil microbial communities from agricultural site in Penn Yan, New York, United States - 12C_Control_Day4 | ecosystem: Environmental > Terrestrial > Soil > Agricultural land | place... | reverse complement strand
GCGCTCCACCACGCGGGCGGTGGCGGGGGCGGCGTTGAGACCGGCCGTGATGTGGTCGCCGCCGGTGTCGCCGGTCCTGGGCTCGAACAGCATCACCAGCACGACGTAGCGCGGCGCGTCCATCGGGAAGGCGCCGACGAAGGAGGAGATGACGGACTTCTCCTGGTAGCCGCCGCGGCCCGGCATCTCGGCCGTGCCGGTCTTGCCGCCGACGCGGTAGCCCTCGGCCTCCGCGCGCCGGCCGGTGCCGTGCGGGTTCGTCACGTTGAGGCGCATGATCTCGCGCAGCTTGGCGCTGGTGGCCTCCGAGACGACGCGCAGTCGCGCGCCGCCGTCGTCGGATCGGGCCATGAGAGTGGGGGTGACCCTGGCGCCGCCGTTGACGAGGGCTGCCATGCCGGCCGCGAACTGCAGCGGCGCCAACGCCAGCCCGTGGCCGTAGCCGATGGTGACGGTCTCGATGCGGCCCCAGTTCTTGGGGAGCTGCGGCGTCGCCACCGGGCCCGCCTCCCAGCGCATCGGCTCGGTGAGGCCGAGCCGGCCCAGGAACGCGCGCTGCCGCTCGGCGCCGGCCTCCAGCGCCAGCATGCCGGCGCCGACGTTGGAGGAGTGCAGGAACACCTCGCGCACGGTGAGCGGGCGGCCCTGCGGGTGCAGGTCTTTGATGGTGTAGGTACCGACGGTAAGGGGCTGGCGCACGTCGAGGACGCGCTCGAGGTCGGCGCTGCCGGCTTCCAGCGCCTGGGCGACGGTGAGCGCCTTGAAGATGGAGCCGAGCTCGAAGGTGCCGCCGGCGAGCCGGTCGGCAAGCGCGGGGTCGAGCCAGTCGGCCGGGCGCGAGGGATCGGCCTGGGGCAGCGAGACGGCGGCGAGGACCTCGCCGGAGTTGGCGTCGAGCACCAGGCCCGCGGCACCGGATGCCGAGTAGCGCAGCGAGGCCTGCTTCAATTCTTCGGCCAGAGCGTGCTGCACGCCGACATCGAGCGAAAGGCGCACGGGCTCGGGCGGCACTCGCCCCGGCCCCTGCACGGCCTCCACGCGGCCGGTCTCGTCGAGCATGCGCTCGAGGCCGGCGAGGCCCTTGTTGTCGGTGTTGACGGTGCCGATCAGGTGGCCGGCGAGAGCGCCCAGCGGGTAGGCGCGCTTGAGCTCGGTGCGGAAGGCGAGGCCGGGGAGGCCGAGGTCGTGCACGCGCTGGGCCTGGCGGGGGCTGAGGCCGCGGGCGACCCACACGAAGCGGCGGCTTTGGTCGGCGAGCGATTTCTTGAGGTCGGCGGTGTCGAGGCCGGGGAGCGTGGGGCCGAGCTTCTCCAGGGTCTCGTCGAGGTCGAGGATGAGCAGCGGGTCGGCGTAGAGCGAATGCACGGCGACGTCGGCGGCGATGAGGCGGCCGGCGCGGTCGACGATGTCGGGACGCGCAAAGGTGCGGGCGAGCGGCTCGGCCATGGCGACCCTGATCTCGGGCGGCGCCCTGGCGGCGAGGCGCACGAGCTGGCCGGCGATGGCGGCGAAGCAGACGAGCGTGGCGAGGAGCGCCACCATCGAGCGCCGGCGGAGACGGGAACGATGCCGCTCCTCCCCCTCCAGGGGGAGGGGCGGCTGACTCATCGGCGGCGCGGATTGGATTTGGCTCACGGCATCACCTCGCGCTGTCGCGGTCGGCGGCGGGGTCGAGGCGCATGTACTGGGCGGCGGCGATGGGCGAGAGGCCGATCAGGCGTGCGAGCGGCTCGAGGCGCTCGGGGCGGGAGAGGTGCGCGCGCTCGGCGGTGAGCACGGCGACGTCGCTCCGCGCACGCTCGAGGGCCCGCTCCTGGGCGGCGACGCGGGTTTCGAGCCGGCGCGTGTCGTTCTTGACGGCATAGAGGGCGACCGCGCTCGCGAGCGTCGCCAGCATCAATACGAGATTGATCGCCCTGTGCATGCCCAACGCACGACTCCTCGACCGCACAAGTCTCTCAGGCCTCGATCAGCCCCCGATGCGCGGGACGGCCGGGTCGAGCTCATCCGGTGCCCAGGCCGGGGCATCGGTGCGGATGGCCCAGCGCAGCTTTGCCGACCGCGCGCGCGGATTGGCGGCAACCTCCCGATCGGTCGGGCTTAGCGGGCGATGGTTAACGAATCGGAAACTCGCGCGCGGATGATCGGCGGTCTGCGGCGGCAGGTGGCGCGAGCCCGAGGGCGGCGGACCGGCACGGCGGGCCAGGAACTGCTTCACCAGCCTGTCCTCGAGCGAGTGGAAGGTGACGGTGAGAAGCCGGCCGCCGGAAGCCAGCACACGCTCGGCGGCGCCGAGCCCGGCTGCAAGCTCGCCCAGCTCGTCGTTGACGTACATGCGCAGCGCCTGGAACGTGCGCGTGGCGGCATGGCGGCCGGCGATGCGCTCGCGGCCGAGCACGCGGGCGACGAGGGTCGCGAGCTCGGACGTGCGCGCGAAGGGTTGCTGGCGACGCCGCCCGAGGATGGCGCGGGCGATGCCGCGGGCGCTGCGCTCCTCGCCGAGGTGGTAGAGGATGTCGGCGAGGAGGGCTTCCTCGGCCTCGTTGACGACATCGGCGGCGCTGGGCCCGTCGCCGTCCGCTCCGGCCATGCGCATATCGAGGGGGCCGTCGGCCTGGAAGGAGAAGCCGCGAGCGGGGTCGTCGAGTTGCATCGAGGAGACGCCGATGTCGAGCACGATGCCGTCGCAAGGAGCGAAACTGGCCTCGCGCGCGATGCGGTCGAGATCGCCGAAGCGCCCGGCAACGAGGGTCAGGCGGCCCGGATAGCGTGCGGCGAGCGAGGAGCCGGCGGCAATCGCGGTGGGATCGCGGTCGAGCCCGAGTATGCGCGTATCGGGCGCGGCGGCGAGGATGGCCTCGCTGTAGCCGCCGGCGCCGAAGGTGGCGTCAATGTAGGACTGGCCTGCGCTGGGGGCGAGCGCCTGCAGCACCTGGGGAAGCAGCACGGGAACATGGCGCGCTGTCCCTCTGAGTGCACCCTCGGCCGATGGGGTGCCTCGCGTCGCCATTATTCCCGTGCTCCTCCCTCTCCGCCTCTATCCCCCTGATCGAGGCGGGTCCCCGCGCCGAATAACCTGCGGTGATCCTGGACTTTCTCGCGGGCGAGCCGCCGCCGCTCCTCGAAGCGGGCGGGCTCCCACATCTGGAATTTGCTTCCCAGCCCCACGAAAGTGACGCTCGCCGAAAGGCCGGCATGGGCGCGAAGCGGCTCAGGAAGCACGATGCGTCCGTCCTGATCGATCGAGAGGATGTGGACGTCACCATAGAGCGCGACAGACAGCTCGTCGCGCTCGTCCGAATAATCCGGCAGGCCGTCGAGAAGCCCGTCGATCTTGCGCGCAAGGCTCTGGCCGCCTGCATCGAGTGCCGGAGCGTCGAGCGAGGGGTAGCAGTAGATGCCGCCTCCGCCGCCCTGGGCGCTGCCCTGCATGTAACCGTCGCGCTCGAGCACGGCGCGGAAGGAGGCAGGCACCGAGACCCGGCCCTTGGCGTCGATCTTGTTCGTGAATGTCGAGACAAAGCGGTCCATCCCGTTGCACTCGACTCTTGCCGTTCACATCGACGCTGCCCGAAGCGGTATGTCGCTTGGGTCTGCATGGGATTACACGGGATTTTATGGGCGTCAATGGGCAAGGCATGGAACATGTGGAGAAAGCGAACGATCGCGTTGGCCGTCTGCGGCATCGAACGGTGCCGCCTGCGCGGACGTGGCCGAGCGTTGGCGCGCTTACGGAACTCTGCTTAGGTCGAGATCAGAGAAAGAGAGGAGAGAACCCACCATGGCGAAGGACCAGCTCACCCCCGGTCTGGCGGCGGAGATCGAGACGGTGGTCGATGACAAGCTGGTGGTCAGGCACATGGGCGGCGCAGGCGTGCTGTCGACGCCATCGATGATCGCGCTGATGGAGCGCGCGGGCATTCAGGCCGTGCAGGACTACCTCCCCGAGGGGCACACGACGGTCGGCTTCGAGGTCAACGTCAAGCACTTCGGCGCCACGCCCAAGGGCCAGACCGTCACGGTCAGGGCCGAGCTCTTGGAAGTCGACGGCCGCAAGCTTCGCTTCAAGGTCGAGGCGCGCGATGAGAACAAGAAGGTCGGCGAGGGCACCCATCGCAGAGCGATCATTCAGGTGCAGAAGAAGGATTGAGCGACAGAGCGCGCCTCGCACCCTCTATCACTCCTCCCGCAGCGGCTCGGGCTTGAAGCCGAGAATTTTCTGAAAGCGCTCGGAATACTTGGGCCACGCGGCCCGGTTGATCAGGCGCGGCGGGACCTTGCCGTCGAAGATGTCGATCCATTGGTCGGAGGCGTAGATCGCAACGTTGGCGTGGGATTCGCGGGTGCTGCCGGCATTGTGCGGCGTCAAGATGACGTTGTCGAAGGCCATCAGCGGGTGGTCGGTCGGCGGCGGCTCATCGAGGAACACGTCGATGCCGGCGCCGGCGATCTTGCGCTCCGCGAGCGCGCGGGCGAGGTCGGCCTCGCTGTAGGTGCCGCCGCGCGAGGTGTTGATGAAGAACGCCGTCGGCTTCATCAGGCAGAGCTCGTCGTACCCGATCATGCCGAACGTCTCGTCCGTCCGCGGGCAGTGCATGGTGACATAGTCGGCGCGCTGCAAGATCTCCTTCAGCTCGGCCTTCTCGGCGTTGCGCGCCGCCATTCTCTCCTTGGAGAGATATGGGTCGTAGGCGAGCACGGTCATGCGGAATGCGCTTTTGCAGATCTCGGCGACACGAGAGCCGATATTGCCGAGGCCGATGATGCCGATGGTCTTGCCGAGCAGCTCGGTGCCGATATAGCGGAAGCGCTCGATATTGCTCTCCTTCCGCATCGCCCGGTCGGTCTCCATGATCTTCTTGGAGACGGCGAGCATGAGGCCCACGGCGTGCTCGGCGACGGCCTCCTTGTTGGCTCCGGACTGATTGCAGACCAGGATCCCCGCGTTGGTGCAGGCTTCGACGTCGATCACGTCGTAGCCGGCGCCGAGCGAGCAGACGGCGAGCAGGTTCGGTGCATTGGCGATGAGCCTGGCGTCGGGAAACCAGGGTTCGCGCATCTCGGTGCGGGCGCAGGCGTGGTAGCCGTGCGCACGGCCCATCTCGGCCCAGGTGTCGGCGACCGGCCCGCCGAAGTCGCGGCGGAACATGTCGATGTCGGAGCGCCTGCTCCGGATCGCTGCGGCCGCCGCATCAAGGCGAGGATGGAAGTAGATGATCTGCTTGATGTTGGTCGCCATGCCGCCTTCGCCGAATTGATTTTGTGCGCGTCGCTCTCCCGGCATCGCGGGGGCGCGAATGACGACCATAAGCTAGCACAAGGTGCGGCGATGCGCGTCAATGCCGCCGCCCGGGATCGTCCTCTCCCCCGGAGTCCGCGGGCGGCGCGCGCTCGCCGTCCTCGTCGGCGTCCTCCTCGACTGGGATGGCGTAGCCGCCGCCAAGCCAGCGGGACAGATCGACATCGGCGCAGCGCCGCGAGCAGAAAGGGCGGTAGTGCGCGTCGGTGGGCCGGCCGCAGATCGGGCACTTGCCGGGACGCTCGGGTGCGGGGTTGGAGCTGGCCATGCCCTTACATCGGACGTCCGGCTGCGCAGCGCACGGGTCGCGCACGCCTCACTCGGGATCGGCCTCGCCCATCCGCAGCCAGTTGAAGTGGATCGGGAAGCCCTCGCCCAGCAGCATGTTGGTGACCTCGGTCAGCGGCAGGCCGACGACGTTCGTGTAGGAGCCGACGATCTTCTGTACGAAGCAGCCGGCGAGGCCCTGGATGGCGTAGCCGCCGGCCTTGCCGCGCCACTCGCGCGAGGCAACGTAGGCCTCCATCTCCTCCTTCGACAGCCGCTTGAAGCGCACGCGCGTGTCGATGATCTTGAGGCGGACGCGGTCGTCGGGCGTGATCATGCACAGGCCCGTCAGCACGCGGTGGTTGCGGCCCGAGAGAAGCTGCAGGGTGGCGAACTCCTCCTCGACGAAGCGCGGCTTCATGAGGATGCGCCGTCCCACCGCCACCACCGTGTCGGCCGCCAGCACGTAGGCGTCGGCGATGTCCTTGTCGTTGGCGATCTGGTCGCGGGCCGCTTCCGCCTTGGCGCGCGCCAGCCGCGACACCAGGGAGCGCGGCATCTCACTCTTGTGAGGCGTCTCGTCGATCGAGGAGGGGCGCAGCGCATCGGGCTCGATGCCGACCTGGCCGAGCAGCGTCAGCCGCCGCGGCGAGGCGCTGGCCAGCACCAGCTTGGGCTTGAGGCCGGCGCGGCGGCCGGTAGGCTTGGAGCGGGCAAGCTCGCGCCTCAGCGTCTCGCGGCGCGGGCTGTCGGTGCGGGTGAGCACGCTGAGGAGCGTGGCCTTGGGTGAGCTCATGGGGGTTATCCGCTCGAGCGATTCGCGGGCGAAGATGCCCATGGGATGCGGCGAAAATCAAGCAGGGGTGGCACTAGGCAGCCGGCAATGGGCGATAGGCCGGCGAGCCTGCCTCTACCCTATCGCGCAACGCGCGTAGCCTACACTCTGGCGTCATTGCTTCCGACATGGCAACTTTGCGCCAATTGCCTCGTTGCAACCGCCTCCGGAGTGGTCGGGCATGGATGACAAGCACGCAGTTCCCAAGCGAGTGGCTTCCGTAGAGGAGCGTGTGACGGCCGTCGAAGCGGCCTTCGAGGCGCGGGGTATGGAGCCCAAGCCCTTCATCGAGAAAATGACGCATGTCGCCGAGGAGGAATGGGTTCCACGCAATGGGGCCCGGGTCGTCGCCAAGGCGTGGACGGACCCCGCATTCCGACAGCGCCTGCTGGCAAACGGAAAAGAGGCGGTCGGCGAGCTCGGCCTCACGATGCCGCCCCATCATCGCCATCTCGTGGCGCTCGAGAACACGCCGAAAGTCCACAACGTCATCTGCTGCACGCTGTGCTCCTGCACCGCCTTCACGATCATCGGGCTGCCGCCGGATTGGTACAAGGACCTCGACTATCGTGCCCGCGTCGTGCGCCAATCCCGCACCGTATTGCGCGAGATGGGCCTCGACCTGCCGCCCGAGATCGAGATCCGCGTTTGGGATACCACTGCCGACACGCGCTACATGGTGCTGCCCGTGCAACCGCCGGAGACCGTCGGCTGGCCCGAGGAGCGGCTGGTGGACATAGTCAGCAAGGAATCGATGATCGGGGTTGCGCGTCTCTGACGCGCGGCCCAGCGCTACCGATGCACATTCGGTGAGGTGATACGATGGACGGCGTGCACGATCTGGGCGGCCGGCAGGGCTTTGGACGGATCCGCTACCGCGCGGGGGCGCCAGCCTTTCACGCCGCTTGGGAGAAGCGGGTCAATGCGCTGTATGGCATGGCGGTCAGGCGCGGCATCTTCAACATGGACGAGTACCGCCATGCGATCGAGCGCATGTCCCCGCGGCACTACCTTTCCGCCAGCTACTACGAGCGATCTCTCACGAGCCTCGCGACACTGTGCGTCGAGAAGGGGGTGGTGACGCGCGAGGAGTTGGAGAAGCTGGCCAACGGCACCTTTCCGCTCTCCGAGCCGAGCGCCCCGGGGCGCTCGAACCTGCCGGGGCCGGAGCGCTTCAAGCGCGGTGATCGAGTGCGCGTGAAGAACGACTTCTTCGCCGGACATGTGCGCATGCCGGGCTACATCCGCGGCAAGCCCGGCGTGATCGTGAACGAATCCCCGCTATATCCGTTTCCGGATGCGCATGCGCATGGCGTGCACGCCGCAGACGAGCCGACCTACGACGTAGCCTTCCGCACCGAGGATTTGTGGCCGAACTCCGCGGACTCGGCGCTTGTTCATGTCGGTGTGTTTCGCAGCTACCTGGAGCCTGCGAGCTGACATAGCCTGGCTCTGTTTTCACCTAAACTGTCGGCCCGCCTTCGAGGCCGAAGCGCTGCTTGATGCGGCGGAACAGGCTGTCGCGCACGTCGCGGTAGGCCTGCAGGATCTGCTCGCGGCTGCCGTGTCCAATCATCATGGTGGCGTCGAAGGTCGGCCAGTATTCGACCTCGACCGCCATGGTGCGGGTCAGCTCCAGCGCCTGGTGATGGGCCTCGGGCGACAGCGTGACAATGAAGTCGAAGGATGTGTCGTTGAGATCGCGCAGCGTGCGCGGGGCGTGGCGCGAGATGTCGATGCCGATCTCCTCCATGACGGCGACGGCGAAAGCGTCGGAGCCGCCGGCGCGCACGCCCGCCGATTCGACGTAAGTGCGCCGCCCGGCCAGGTGGCGCAGGATGGCTGCCGCCATCGGCGAGCGCACGGAGTTCATGGTGCACACGAAGAGTACCGCACCCGGCAGGTCCCCCTCGCGCGCCACACCTCACCCTTTCCAATGCAGCGCGCAGATCAGCGTGAACAGCCGGCGCGAGGTGTCCTTGTCGAGGGTGATCTTGCCTTTGAGCCGCTCCACCAGCGCGCGGCTGCCCTCATCGTGCAGCGCGCGGCGGCCCATGTCGATCGCCTGGATGCGCGACGGCGGCTGGGTGCGGATCGCCTGGTAGTAGGTCTCGCAGACGAGGAAGTAGTCCTTCATGATGCGGCGCAGGGGGGTGAGCGAGAGCACGTAGGTGAAGGTGTCGCCCTCCGTGCTCGATTGGCTCTGGTGGCCGACCGCGAACACCAGCCGATCCTCCACGATGGAGAGCTCGAGCGTGTAAGGGCCGTCGTCGCGGCCATCCAGCACGAAGCTGTTGGCCTCCAGGATGTCGAAGATCGCGACCTCGCGCTCGTGCTCGATGCTGGTGTTGCCGCGTCGGATCGAGTTCTCATCGAGCTTGATGCCGACGAGCTTCGACTTGGAGTTGGGATCGAACTCGGGCGGCTCGAACACCATGGGATGCCTCAAGCCTTGCTGCCGCTGCGACCGAGACGGACGGCGACGGAACGGCGATGCGCGTCGAGCCCCTCGGCCGTGGCGAGCGTCATGGCTGCCGGCGCCAGCGCCTCGAGCGCGGCGCGGTCGAGCTTCAGGATGGACGTGCGCTTCATGAAGTCGAGCACGCCCAAGCCCGAGGCGAAGCGGGCGCTGCGCGCGGTCGGCAGCACGTGGTTGGAGCCTGCCACGTAGTCGCCGATCACCTCGGGGGTGTGGGCGCCGAGGAACATGGCCCCCGCATTGCGGATGCGCACGGCGAGGGCTTCTGGATCGCGGGTGGCGATCTCCAGGTGCTCGGCGGCGATGCGGTCGGCGAGCGGCGGGGCCTCGTCGAGGGAACGCAGGAGGATGACGGCGCCGAAGGTCTCCCAACTCGCGCCTGCGATGTTGCCGCGCGGCAGCTCGGCGAGCTGGCGAGCAACCGCTGCCCTCACGCGCCCCGCAAGGTCTGCGTCGTCGGTCATCAGGATGGACTGGGCGGCGGTGTCGTGCTCGGCCTGCGCCAGCAGGTCGGCGGCGAGCCAGTCGGCGTCGTTGTCGCCATCGGCGATCACCAGCACCTCGGAGGGACCGGCGATGGAATCGATGCCGACCACGCCGAACACCTGGCGCTTGGCGGCAGCCACGTAGGCATTGCCTGGGCCGACGATCTTGACGACCGCGCGCACGCTCTCGGTGCCGTAAGCCAGCGCCGCCACCGCCTGCGCGCCGCCGATGCGGTAGATCTCGTCGACGCCGGCCAGCTGCGCGGCAGCCAGCACCAGCGGATTCATCTCCCCGCCGGGCGAGGGCACGACCATGGCGATGCGCGGCACGCCGGCGACCCGCGCTGGGACGGCATTCATCAGCACCGAGCTCGGGTAGCTAGCGAGCCCGCCGGGGACGTAGAGGCCGACCGACTCCACCGCCGTCCAGCGTGAGCCGAGCTCCGCGCCGAGCGAGTCCTTGTAGCGCTCATCGGCCGGAAGCTGGCGGCGATGATGCGACTCGATGCGGTCGCGGGCGAGATTCAGAGCGGCCATCTGCTCCCTGTCGCACCCCGCCACAGCGGCCTTGACCTCAGCCTTGCTAACTCGGATGCCGGTGGCACCCAGGTCGAGCCGGTCGAAGCGGCGCGTCAGCTCGATGAGCGCCGCATCGCCGTCGCGGCGTACCTGGGCAATGATGGCACGCGCGGCCTGATCGACGTCCTCGGATACCTCGCGCTTGGTGGCTAGGAACCGGGTGAACGCGGCCTCGAAGCCTGGGTCGGTCGTTGAGAGCTCGAGCGGCATTGCTGCTTGTGTCGGCCTCCACGGGAGGGTGCGGCCGCCTTCCTACTTGTCCTGCGTTGGCGACTTGTCGTCATCGGGGTGCTGCGGCCTCGACTTGGCGCGCCACACGGCGCCCAAGTCCTTCAGCTCGGCCTCGATGCATTCGACCTCGAGGCGGATCGCTCCCCCGTTGGCGAAGTGGAGAACCACGTGACCCCCAGGGTCCTCCGGCGTGGCGCTCGGCTCGAAGCTGACTGTCAGGAGTGCCAGCACCTCGCTCTTGCGGGCGAGGTCGATGCCCTGCACCTTGGCGGCGAGCACGCGCTCGAAGCGCAGCGCCGCGCGCCGCCGCACGAACTCGGCGGGACGGCCGCCGTCACGCAGCGCGTCGGCCCAGTCGAAGCGGTTGCCCAGCGCAGCAAAGCGCCGTTCTGCCGGCAGATAGGCGAGGTCGCCGACCTTGAGCAGGGCATCCTGCAGGTGCGCGGAGATCACGGCGAGGTCGTCGGCATCCAGCGCAATGAGCTTCAGCTCGGGCATTGGCAGAGGGCATCCCTGATAGAGCGGCGCAGTGATAGCGAAGCTGTGGCTAGCCTACAACATATCCGCTGCTCTTTCTCAAAGTAGCGGGGTGCGTTCGCCTCGCAACCGAAACGAGGGCCTGCGCTCTGGAAGTGCGGCCGGCACCTGAGATATGTGTTTCGCCGGCCACGTGAGGAGTGACGGTGTATGCTCAACCCGCTCGACCGCCCGATCTGGTCCGCACTGACATCGAGGCAGAGGTCCATCTCTCTCGGGGGCGACCGGGCGCGTCGCTTTCCGGCCGAGGTCGCCCCTTTCGCCGATGTCGGCAATACGGCCGACCTGGCGGAGCTCGCGGCCCTCGTGCCGGCGGGCGACTTCGTCGTGATGTTCACTGGCGAGCCGGTCGAGGCCCCGCCTGGGCTGGCGATCGTCGACACCAGCAGCGGCGATCAGATGGTGCTCGAGTCCCTGCGCGCCCCGCAGGGAGATTTCGACATCTCGCCGCTCGCGGCTGCCGACGTTGCGGCCATGCAGGAGCTCGTGAGACTGACGAACCCCGGACCCTTCGGTCCGCGCACGATCGAGCTCGGGCGCTTCGTCGGCATCCGCCGCGACGGCCGGCTGGTCGCCATGGCTGGCGAGCGGCTCAAGCCCGAGGGCCACACCGAGATCACGGGCGTGTGCACCCATCCCGACCATCGCGGCCGCGGCTACTCGCAGGCCCTGGTCGCCGACGCCGCGCGCCATATCCTCGGTCGCGGCGACACGCCGTTCCTGCACGTCTACAGCACCAACAGAAGCGCGATCACGCTCTACGAGAAGCTGGGGTTCAAGCTCCGCCGCACGCTGCGCGTCACTGTGCTCAGCCGCGCGACATGAACGGCAGGGCGCGTACCGCGGCGACAAGCGCCGGCCAAACGCGCTGCTTGAAGGCCACCCCTCTCGAGCTTGGCCGCCGCTCGGGCGGCGTGGCGCTCGGCGCGAGGTCCGGCCGCAGCACGCCGAGGGAAATCTCGCCGTCGGTGAAATAGCGATCGCCGCCGCCGTTGCGTCCGGCCAGCGTCGGGCCGATCCCCGTCACCTGATAGATCTGCGCAACCACGCCGGCTGCGGTCAGACTGTCGATGAAGACCTGGCGCTCGGTGTCGAGATCGGGATCGATGTGGTGCGTGATCTGTCCGGTGCGGTGGCTGACGCCGACGCTGCGGTCGAAGCTCGCGGCCCCGAGCCATACGGGGCGACGCTCCACGCCCGTCGCCAACACCTGCCACAGCCGCACATGGTGCCGATGCGCCGCGCTGGTGCCGACCGCCTTCTCGAAGGCGAGGTCCTGGCGGCGTCCCTGATACATCAGCGTGCTCACCGGCGCGTCCTGATAGGGTCGGCGCAGCACGACGCTGATGCCGATCTCGGCCGAGCTCTCGAAGGTGATGGGATCGGCGGGGTGCCATCCCGCGGCCGCCATGGCGCCGACCACCTCGGGGCCGGAGCCGACGAGGCCGATGTTGAGGGGATCGCCCGGAATGCCCTGCGGCGTCGTCGTCACGAACGGGCCGGGCGCTAGCCCCGGCTGGTGCTCGCGGTGCGTCCACAGCGCCGGCAGAAACAGGTACGCCGTCGCCAGGTAGAGCGCGACGCCGCATACGACGATCCAGACTGTCGTTGCCAGGATGCCCCGCTTGCCGCCGTCACCCACTGACGATGCGCTCGATCGAGGCGCCGCAGCCGGAGAGCTTCTGCTCCAGCCGCTCGAAGCCGCGGTCGAGGTGGTAGACGCGGTTGATGGTGGTCTTGCCCTCGGCCATCAGCCCGGCGATCACCAGCGACACGGAGGCGCGCAGATCGGTCGCCATCACCTGGGCCCCGCGCAGGGACTTGACGCCCTTGATGATGGCGGTGTCGCCCTGCAGCTGGATGTCGGCGCCGAGGCGCGCCAGCTCCTGCACGTGCATGAACCGGTTCTCGAAGATGGTCTCGCGGATCACGCTGGTGCCGTCCGCCTTGGTCATGAGCGCCATCAGCTGCGCCTGCAGGTCGGTCGGGAAGCCTGGAAACGGCTGCGTCTCGATGGTGATGGGCTCGAGCGCCCCGCCGTTGCGGGTGACGCGCACGCCGTGCTCCGTCTCGGTGACGCGGACGCCGGTCTTCTCGAGCGCCGAGAAAGCGGTCTCGAGCAGGCTCTTGCGGGCACCCCTGAGCTCGACGTCGCCGCCGGCCGCCGCCACGGCGAAGGCGTAGGTGCCGGTCTCGATGCGGTCCGGCAGCACGGTGTGCACTGCGCCCTCGAGTCGGTCGCAGCCCTGGATGCGCAAGGTGGAGGTGCCCAACCCCTCGACGCTGGCGCCCATCTTGACGAGACATTCGGCCACGTCGCCGATCTCGGGCTCGCGCGCGGCGTTCTCGATCACGGTCTCGCCCCTGGCGAGAGCGGCCGCCATCAGCACGGCGTGAGTGGCGCCGACGGAAACCTTGGGAAAGATCACGCGCGCGCCCTTGAGGCCCTTGGGTGCCTTGGCCACCACGTAGCCGCCGTCGATCTCGATCTCGGCGCCCATGGCCTTGAGCCCCATCAGATGCAGGTCGACCGGACGCGTGCCGATGGCGCAGCCGCCGGGCATGGACACGCGCGCCTCCCCGCACCGCGCCAGCAGCGGGCCCAGCACCCAGAAGCTCGCGCGCATGCGGTTGACCATCTCGTAGGGCGCGGTGGTGTCGACGATATCGCGCGCCGTGAGGTGGAAGGTCTCGCCGAGATAGGGCGAGGGATTGGAGCGCTTGCCGTCGACCGCGAGGTCCACCCCGTGGTTGCGCAGTATGCGCGCCAGAGTGACGACGTCGGCGAGGTTGGGAATGTTCCGGAGCGTCAGGCGCTCGGACGTGAGCAAGCTGGCGATCATCAACGGCAGGGCGGCGTTCTTGGCGCCGGAGATGGCGAGCGAGCCGGTGAGGCTCTTGCCGCCGACGATGCTGATGCGATCCATGCAAATGGCCCCGATCGTGTCGCGTGCAATTGGTTCGTTGGAAGCAACTCTACGCCACAACACAGGCGAAAAATGGCGCGGGCCTAGGACCGATCCGAGCGGTCGGCGCCGCGATGCCTGGATGCCACACCTTGCACATCCACCGCGGCGGCCCTGGCCCGGGACTGCGCCTTGCGCTTGGCCAGATTGGCGCGCAACTCGGCAGCGAGCCGCTTACGCCTGGCCTCGGCCTGGGCATCCTTCGGGGACCTGGGCTCCTCAGCCATGCTTCGCCACCGCCGCACGTCGCCTGCTGGCTTTTACGTGCGTCGCGCCTCATGCACAAGGCATCGGCACTGTCATTCCCGCAAGCGCGGAGCGCGAAAGCGGGGTTCCAGCCCAGAACTGCGCATGTCGGCGACCGCGGCTGGCTTCCCGCTCTACGCTTCGCTTGGCGGGAATGACGGAGCTGGCCGGCTATACCGGGACCACCGTCTGCTTGGCTTTAGCGAGCAGGCGCGGAAACTGCAGGACCAGCAGATCGAGGCCCGATTGGCCGGCGACGACGCGGAATGCGGGCTCGGCTGGGCGGATGAAGGCCGCTGAATGGCGCGCGAGCTCGGCGTCGCCCATGGTCAGCGCACCCGCAGTCACCACCAGGTATTGTCCGCCGCTCACCGACGGCTCGGGCAGCGTGCATTCATCCCCAGGGCCCAGCCGGTAGAGCCAGCCGGCAAGACCATCCTCCCCCGAGGGGAATACGGTCTCGACGGAGACACCACTGCGAGCGGAACGCTCGGCGTCGCTGCTAACCGCCAGGCCGCCCTTCACGCGTGCGCGCTGATTGCCCTTTACGAGCTTGTCGCGGGAGGCCGGCATGTACTTGGCGCCCGGATCCCATCGCTGGCGGAGCGTGAAATACCGGATGCCCACGTCCGACGCTACGATTGGACCGTAAGTCGTGTGTCCGTTCGCATATTGCACCGTCAGCGGCGTGGTCGGATGCGGGCCAATGCGGCCGTCGCCCTCGACGAAGACCTGGAACTGATTGGGCTCGTGGAAATGCGCAGGCGTCACTGCGCCCGGAGGCTGCATGACGAGGAAGGCCTGCGGCAGTCCGTTGTCGTTGACCTCGTTGCCATCGACATAGATGCCCTTCTGCGGCGCCGCCCCGACATACTCGGCGAGGGTATAGCGGCGCCCGTTCACCTCGACCTGCCGGCATCGCTGCATTGCCTCCTCGGCCGATGTCGCAAGCGGCATGCCTTGCCTCCATGAGGATTTGTGGACGTCGGGGCACGAGTATAGCGGGCGCCAGGGCGCGCACAACGCCGCCGCCGGCTGAGCTGAGCTGCACATGCGAGACGTCATAGCCGGATGCTATGAAGCCGGCGCGGCAGCGCGCAGGCAAACCCCTGACGCCTACACGGGAACGGCGGTGCGCTTGGCCTTGAGCGCGGCGTAGTAGGCCCACAGCAGCCGGGCCGCAACGCCGCGCCAGGGCCGCCAGCGCTCGGCAAGCTCGAGCATCCGGTCGTTGTCCGGCCGCTCGTCGAGCTCGAAGGCCTGCTGGGCCGCGACCTGCAGGGCGAGGTCGCCGGGGGCCCAGCCGTCGGCGCGGCCGAGGCAGAACATGATGTAGACGTCGGCCGTCCACGGTCCGATGCCGGACACGGCGGTCAGCGTCGCGTGTACCTCCTCGTGCGCCAAATGCTCCAGCCGCGTCAGGTCGAGGCCGCCGGCGCAGGCCTCCGAGATCGCGCGCAGCGTGCGGATCTTGGGGCGGGAGAGACCGACGGCGGCGAGCTGCTTGTCGGTCAGTGCCAGCAGGACGGCGGGCTCAAACGGCTGGCATGCCAGCGCCGTGCGCTCCCAGATGGCGCTGGCGCTTGCCACCGAGAGCTGCTGGCCGACGATGATGCGGGCGAGCCCCTCGAAGCCGGCCGGCCGGCGGCGCAGGGGCGGATGCCCCGTCAGGTCGTGCACGCGCCGCAGGACCTCGCACTTGCGCCGCAGCGCCCGCACGCCGTCCTTGATGTCGGCATCCGATACGATGACGCGCGGTCGGACAGCCGTTCGCGATTTTGTGTTCGCCATGCCCCCGTTCCGGGTGATCCACGCCAACCGTATTGCCGTTAGCATGATGCCATTGCAATCCCAGCATGTGGAGCTCGTGTCATGACATTGCCATTCCTCAGGCCGCTCATTGCCGCCATTCTCCTGACGGGGTCCGCGCTCGCGGCCGGCGCACAGGATTTCGCCACCTACCGCAACGAGCGGCACGGATTCTCGCTCAGCTATCCCGCCGGCACTTTCGCCGAGGGCCCCTCGCCCAGCGCCGACGGCGGCGTGTTCGTCTCCCGCGACGGCAATGCGCGACTTCTTGCCGGCGCGTTGCCCAATGACGGAGGGATGGGCCTGCGCGACTACCGCGCGTTCGTGCTCAAGCAGAGCTACCCGGATGCCGCCATCGACTACGCACCGGTGCGCGACAGCTGGTTCGTGCTGTCGGGCACCCGCGACGGCATGATGTTCTACGAGCGCGTGACGTTTACGTGCGGCGGGCGGCTCATCAACAGCTGGGCGATGCTGTACCCAGCGACCGAGCGCCAAGTCTACGACCGTATCGTCGAGCAGGTGGCGCGCACGTACCGCCCGGGCGCGGCAAGCTGCGGATGATGCTTTCCCGGAAGCCGTTGGATGCTCTGGCCTCACGGATTTTGATGGGGGAGCGCACGAATTCTGGGCGCGTGAGATCACGCGGATTGGGATGTGGTGGAGACACACGAGATTCGTGGGGAGGATGGGTGGGTCCGCGGAGCGCATGAATACTCTCCCCACGCATCCGCAACAGGACGCAGTCTACTCCTCGCACTCGCCAGCTTCAAAGCTAGTGGCAGAAGGGGACGGGCTCGACGCTGGCTCGATGTGCACGCCGATGCTGCCGATCGTGACACTATCGCCCGCAGTGATCTCGCGTAGTGAGAGAAGCACCTCACTGTTGACGACGGTAAGAACTTGAGCGCTCTGCGGCGAGAGAAAGAACCGCTTCTTATCGGTGTCGAATAGTAGCGTTGCGATATGCCTGCCGCCGGTCGCAAACCTCAGGGCAATATCGCAGTATGGACCTCTGCCGATTGAATTGAATTCGAAGACGGGATGCACTTCACCCGTACCGGGGCCCGATACGACGATGAGGCGCCCGTACACCGGTCGCGCCCGCGCATGATCTTCCATCGTGTCGATGCGGGGCAGCGATAGACTGTCTCGCAAGGCTTGCACGAGGAGTGCAGCGTCCCCGTTGTAAATGTGCGGCACCCTCCTGAGGTCAAAGGGACGCAGCGATGCCCACGCCGAGATCACCTGCGGGTGTTGAATTGAGACTTGCGAGAAACCCCAACTACGGAATTCGGTCTCTCGCGCTTCGATAAAGCCGTCGCTTCCGCCGCTGGGCACATGCATCACGGTCCCGCAGCTGTGGATGATGAGCGCTTTCACGCCGACGCTGTCTCGAGTCGTGCGCAGCATAAAGGCGACAACAGGTGAGCCGATGCTCCGGCTACCGGGGTTGCACCAAGGCATGGCCACTCTCAATTTTATGAGACTCACTACAACGTCCTGCTGTGTTCGAACAGTCCTTTGGCACGACGAGAGTTCATGGAGAAGATCGACGCCCGATGCGTTACCCCAACCAACGGACGTGATCGGCGTTGCCGATCGCCCCCGCATGTCTGCATGTGGCACCAGATTGGCGTTCGCTGCGGTGCAACGATTCCGTCTGGTATGAGAGGTGCTTCTGCCGTGCGGCTGGTAATTGAGTACACATCCTAGCGGAGGCTATCCGGCAACCTGGTGCGTTGTCGGCAGGATAGCCGCGCCGGGGGGCGGCTTGCGGGGACGCAGGAGGAGGGGAGATCACCAGCTGGTGGCAATGAGGACCAGGCCGGAGACCAGCAAGAGGCCCATGACAACCTTCTGGAAGCCGTAGTTGCCGAGCCGGCGGTAGATTTGGGAGCCGATCCAGGCGCCGCCGATGGTGCCGGGGAGG
>Ga0247829_10000297_pt1 | contig 17687 bp, 14 predicted proteins | sample 12C_Control_Day4_FD_207765 | JGI IMG/M metagenome (GOLD analysis project Ga0247829, IMG submission 207765) | Soil microbial communities from agricultural site in Penn Yan, New York, United States - 12C_Control_Day4 | ecosystem: Environmental > Terrestrial > Soil > Agricultural land | place... | reverse complement strand
GATCCTTGAACGCGGCGACCCATCCCTGAGTTCGCCCGCCGTCAGCTCCGAACTGCTCGTGGGTGGCCATTCGCGATCCTTCGAACAAATCGCGCAGCTGCTGGTCCGAGAGCTGCGCGAGGAGACCGAGGAGCAGCAGCCGTCCTTCTTCAGAAATCCCACGCTCAGTGAACGTCGCGCCGCGCCATGGAAAGTGTTCCATCGACACCGTGCAGGTCTTTGCGTCCTTCCACATCCGGCCGCGACGCCAATTGTGCAGATCGAGCTTGAGCGGACCGAATGTTGCGCCGAGATCCTGGATGATCGCGAGCGACTGCGAGCAGCCCCCGTCGCCGCGATCGAGCCCCGTGGGACAGACGAGACGCTGGTTGGCGGACTTGTTGTCCCAGTGGGCGAGAAACACGGCGAGCAGCCGGAAGGCGTCGACTTCGGCCCTCGTCGAACCCCGTTGCGGATCGATGCGATCGAGCTCGTACCATGCCCAGCCCTGGTTTGCGAACGCTTCCAGCACGCGGCCCGGCAGCTTGCGTTCGAGCACGGCCGAATCGAAGTCGACAACGCGTTCGTAGTCGATGCCTCCGGCAAAACACACGGACTGAACGCCGACCCTGGCGAAGCAGCGCAGCGCCTGGAAAGGAAACATGGGGCATCCGGCGCAGCGCACGCGCCCGACGATGAACATCTGGTCGGCGGGGAAACCAAGCGCGTTCAGCAAACGGGACGCGGCCACTTCGGCGTGGAGCTCGGGGTTCGTACGTCCGTACTTGATCTTCAGCACGTCGCCGCTCGGCAGCTCGCAGTAGAACTTTGGCGTCGTACCGCTCACGTCGCGGACGATGAACCGGCACGTCACCTCCGCGGCATCGTCGATCCGCCCCGGAGCCAGCGGATTCACGCGCAGGTTGGCCTGAGCGATCGGGACGGGCGGGGGTTGCCAGACGCGGGCAGACGCGAGGGCGTCATCGCGCAGCGCCGTGCCGCCGAGCGAGACGATTTGGGTCGCGGCGGCTGTTGGCACTGGCGTTCCGGTCTCGCTGGCCTCGCAGCCGAGGGCGAGAACCGCGAGCGTGAGTGGAATCGGCCACATCTTGCGGATCCCGTACATGCCGGACTGCCTATGCAAGAGTTCTGCGCAGAGATCGCCTTGACAGGCGTAATACTACATAGGTAGAGTTTTACATATGGCGCGGCTGAACCTGACCTACCCGACGGCGGTCGTGCTCAAGGCACTCGCGCTGGGGTTTCATTACGGGTTCGACATCATGGACGCCACGGGGCTTCCGAGTGGAACCGTGTACCCGATCCTGCGACGGCTCGATCGCGAAGCGCTGCTCGGGTCCTCCTGGGAGAAGCACGCGACCGCGCAACTGGAACAACGGCCGCCACGCCGCTATTACCAGATCACCGGGGCTGGCGAACGGATGCTTGCGAACGCGATTGCCCGTTATCCGACGCTCGAGCAGGCGGTCGGGCGCGACGGGCGTCGGATGAGGCCGGCTCGCGCCTGACGCGTCATGGCCGGTCGAGATCCGCTCGCGCTGCGCATATGCCTCCTGCTCGTCAGGCTCAGCAGCGTCGTTGTCCCCCGCGGCGGCCGGCGCGAATGGCGAGCTGAGTGGGAAGCGGAGTTCCGGCACCATCACGCCACCCTCAGGGCGCGCGGCACCCCCGACTGGAGCACCAGCATGGACCTGATTCGTCGCGCCGCCGGCGCCCTGCCGGATGCGGCGTGGATTCGCCGGCAGTTCACTCTGGATGCCGAAGTCGTGCACGACGCGCGGCATGGGCTCCGGATGCTGTGGACCTCACCTCGGTTCAGCATCCCCACCATTTCCATTCTCGCGATCGGTATCGGCAGCACGCTGGCGCTCGCCACACTTCTCGACACGCTGCTGTTCCGGCCACTTCCATACGCAGACTCCGATCGGGTGGTGACACTGTGGCAGCGTACGGCGGAAGGCGCTCGCGACGATGTCGCGCCAGCGAACTTTCTGGACTGGAGAGAGCGCAGTCAGTCGTTCGAATCGCTCGCGGCCGTGATCCCGTATTCGTACGACTTTACCGGCGACGGCGAGCCGGAAGTCTTTTTCGGAGCGCAGGTCACCGAGAACTTCTTCGAAACTCTGGGAACGCGTCCGCTGGTCGGGCGAAGCTTTCTTCCCGAAGAACATCGGCCCGGTGCTCGTCCGGTCGTCGTGATCACGCAGGGACTCTGGCAGCGGCGGTTCGGCAGCGACCCGGCGATCGTGAACCGTGCGATCACGCTCGACGACCGGCTCTACACGGTCGTCGGCGTGCTCGGTGCGGACTTTCGTCCGCAACTGCTGCCGCGACCCGGGGAAATGGCGGTCTGGACACCGAAGGTGATTCTGGAGCACGAGAAGCGAACCCGCGCCAGCGCCTGGTGGAACGTCGTTGGGCGTCTGAAACCCGGCGTATCGGTTGCCCAGGCGCAGCTGGAGCTCGACTCGATATCAGCGGCACTTGCCCGCGAATACCCGCGGACGAACGAGCATCTCGGCGTCTCCATGATCACTCTGCGCGAGCACCTCATGGGAGACGTGCGGCTGCCGCTCTTCATCATGCTCGGCGCGGCCGTCCTGGTGCTGTTGATCGGCTGTGCGAACGTTGCCAACCTGCTGCTCGCACGCGGAGTCGAGCGCGCTCGTGAGTTCGCCATACGTAACGCGCTCGGTGCCGGACGTGCCCGCCTCATACGTCAACTGATCGTCGAGAGCCTGCTGATGTCATCGGTTGCCGCCGCGATCGGTCTAGGCCTCGCGTACTGGGCGATCGGCGCCATCGTGTCGCTTGCACCCTCAGGCGTACTGCGGCTTCACGACGCGATGATCGATGGGCGCATGCTGGCGTTTACCGTCGCGCTCGCGGTGTGTACCGCCATCGGCTTCGGTCTCATCCCTGCCTTCCAGTTCTCGCGGACGGATCGGCACGTTCTCCGAGTGCGCCACTCGGCGCCCACGCGGCGCTTCCGTCGTCTGCTGGTCTCGGCGGAAGTGGCACTCGCCGTCGTGCTGCTCACCGGGGCAGGTCTGCTGATACGCAGTTTCGAACGGCTGCTGGCCGTGGATCCGGGATTCTCACCGAGGAACACGGTCGCGCTTCAGGTGTTTGCCCACGACCGCAACGGAACGCCAGATCGTGCGCGCGCTTTTTTTCAGGCGACGCTCGACCGGATACGCGCGCTGCCCGGCGTCGAGGCGGCGGGTGCGGTGTCGGCGATGCCCTTTGCGAATGCGAACATCAACATCAAGAGCGATCTGGACATCGTCGGACGTCCCACGAAACCGCAGGAGCGCCGCTCCGTCTACCTGACGATTGCTACGTCGGGTTATTTTCGCGCGCTGACGATCCCGGTGCGTGAAGGCCGTTCCCTCGATGATCGCGATGCCGAATGGTCGCCGCGGGTCGCCGTGATCAGCGAGGCGCTCCGGCGACGCGAGTGGCCGAACGAAAGTCCGCTGGGCCGACACGTGCGGTTTGTGTGGCAAGGGCAGCAGATCGAAGCCGAAGTCGTCGGCGTGGTCAGCCAGATCCGCCACGAGCGTCTCGACAGCGCGGCCCGTGCCGAAGTGTTCGTTCCATTCCGGCAACTGCCGTTTGCGTCGATGACGTACGTGGTGAAGGGCAAGGGCGACTCCGCGGCGTTGATTGACGCCGCCAGGCGTGCTGTCTGGTCGGTGGATCCGCTGCAGACGTTCTACGAGACCGGCGAACTCGAGGAAATGATCGCGGCGTCGCTGAGCCGACAGCGGTTCAGTGTCACGCTGCTCACCGCGCTGGCCGCCGTTGCGCTCACTCTCTGCGCGGTAGGGATCTATGGCGTGATCGCCTTCGCGACCGCTCAACGCACTCGCGAGATCGGGGTGAGGATCGCTCTCGGTGCGGATCAGGGAGCGATCAGGGGAATGATCCTTCGCGAGGGCGGCGTCATGGTCGGCGCCGGCCTGGCGTTCGGATTGATGGGATCGCTCGCCGGCACTCGCTACCTGCGGCAGTTGCTGTTCGAGGTACGCGCGTTCGATCCCTTGACCCTTGCGCTGGTGAGTTGCCTGCTCGGCGCTGTGGCGCTCTTCGCGTGTTACGTGCCCGCTCGACGGGCCACCCGCATCGATCCGGTCATGGCGTTGCGATCTGAGTAGCGTGTTGCCTAACGACCGAGCTCGAGGGCCACGATCTCCTTGCGGTCGCGAGCATAGAGCCTGGTGCCGAGCAGCGTCGGCACCGTCCATGACCGGCCGCTGAAGATCTGCGCCTGCGCATGGACCGTCAGGCCGCTCTCGCCTGGCGTCGCGAGCGTCAGTTTGCCGTCTTCGTCGAGGATCACGAGGTGACGCCCGACCCCGATGAGCGTGGCTCTCGCGACGGCGCGCTCACGCCACACCATGTCACCGGTGCCGATGTCGACCGCCGCGAACGGGGCGGAGCCGAAATCGCCATTTGACGCATAGACCCGATCGCCGAGCCTCACGGCGTTGCCGAAGTGGATCCGCACTCGCTTGTTCGCCCAGATCTCCTGAACGGTGACCGCATCACCGGCGCGCGCGAGCTTCAGAACGCGACTCCCGCCGTTGTACGCTGATGAGACGAACAGCAGGTTGCCCTCACCGAAGATCGGCAGCGCCACGTTGACGCCGTAGTCAGCGGGATGCGGCTGCGTCCAGTCGAGACGGCCGCTCTCCGGATCCAGGCCGGATACCTCGCCGGCCGTGAAGACAACGAGCTCCGGCCGGCCGTCGAGATCGATGAGCAGCGGCGACGAGTAGCCGTTCATGAAGTCCTGCGTCGCCCACTTCTCTTTTCCTGTTTCGATGTCGAGAGCGACGACGCCGCGTCCCCTGCCTCCGACCGGTGAAATCAGCGAATTGCGATAGACCACCGGGCTGCTTGCATACCCGCAGGGCTTTTGCGCCTCACTGGACCCTGGAAGGAGATCGGTCGTCCACTGCAGCTTGCCGGTGCTGCGGTCGAAGCTGTTCATCGACGCACCGGCGCTGACGGTGATCAGCCGGTCGCCGGCAATCAGTGGCGCGGCGCGCGGCGCCTGACCCAGACGCTCTGTACATGTCTCGTTGAACTTCGCCGTGTATCGGGTCTCCCAGAGCGTATGGCCGTCCGCGGCATCGAGCGCGACGACAACGTCGTTGTCGCCGTCACGGTACAGCGTGTAGAGCGTCGTAGCGTCGCTGACGATGGCAGAGAAGCCGTCGCCGAGTGGCCGGCGCCAGAGCGTGCGCGGTCCGGCGGCAGGCCACGACTCGGCGAGCGGGGCATCAGGGGCGATGAAGTTCCGGCTCGGGCCGCCCCATTGAGGCCAGCCGGTGACTGGTGTGGCGGCTGATGCGGCGAGCGCAATCAATGCCGCGATGTGCGCTGTCACTTCGTCACCCCGGACGGCCGCTGGAACAGCGCAGCGTCCACGGCAGCGTTGACCGAAGCGCTGTCCAGCGTCCGCGTGAGGGTCGCATTCGGTGCGCCGTTGAACGTGCCCTTCTCAGCAAACGGCACGAGGACGCCATCGATCGGCTTGTAATCGCCGTACTCGATTGCGATCTCTCCGACCTCGCCGTCCGACTTGCGATCCACATAAGAGAGGGAATGTACGCGGCCGGACTTTGAATCGATATTGAGTACCACATCGACGCCGCCGCGGACGACGCGTACGCGCTCGAGAGTCGCCCCCTCGACCGTGCTCGTGCCGAGCGCAGCGACCTTGACTTCAGGTTCCTTTCGGTTCCGGAGCAGCGGAATCAGTTGCTGCCACAGGGTCCTCTGGAGAGCAGGGAGCGCAGCCGGCGGCGGAACCGACACGTCCGTCCCGAAGGCGCCCCACGCGTCCGACGGCGTGAGCACCGTGGCAATCGTCCTGATGCCCGAGTTCATCGGAATAGTCCGTTCGTTGCGCGCGCCGCCGGGGAAGCGCGAGATGTTTCGGGTCGTGATCGACACCGGCCCCATCTGCCGCTGCTGTGTCGTCGTCCACGTTTCAATGTAGCTCGTCAGCGTGTCGAGCCTGTTGCCGCCATGCGCAACCGCCGCCTTGTCCAGCAGTGTGCGTCCCTTGGCGATTGCCTGTGCACTGGTCGGCATGGGCGCGGGGGGACGCGGCAGGTACTTGGCGGGCGTGGCGACGAACAGTTTCCGGCACTCGTCGGAGCCGAAGATGTAGATCTTGCCGTCATGGACGACGTAGTCCGACGGGTTGCCGGTCACCATTCCACCCATGCGGGCGCACATGCCTCCAAGTTGGATCGCGTATTTCGCCGGCGCCTTCTCGAATTCCGCCTTGTTCTCCTCAGACGAGAACAGGTAGTTGAAGCCGCCATGAACCGCATGCACGGCCGACTTGCCGAACACCTCTTTGCCCTGCTGCAGCAGCACGACCACGTCAACGCCGTCGAGCGCGTCCGGAGGCGTAGTGGGGGACTGCTGCGTCGCGACCGGCGCGAGCGTGAACAGAGACAGAGCTACCGCCGCCATCGTCACTTTTGACATGGAACACCTCGGAGAGTGAGAGCTTCAGAACGACGAAATCAGAACGACCTCATCCCACGCGCAAGGCCACCAGAGGATCGACCGAGGCGGCACGGCGAGCCGGGATGAGGCACGCGATCGCCGCAACCACCACGAGCACCAGGGCAACCGAGAAGAAGGTGATGATGTCCGTCGGCTCGACACCGAACAGCAGCGTGGTCATGAGCCGCGTCAACAGCAGCGCGCCGACGGTCCCGAGTCCGAGCCCGATCGCCACGAATCGCAATCCCTGCCGAAGCACCATCGCGAGGACGGTGCCGCGTCCGGCGCCGAGCGCCATGCGAATGCCGAACTCCTGCGTCCGCTGGCTCACGGAATAGGCGATGACGCCAGCCATTCCGGTCGCCGTGATCACCAGCGCAAGCGCGGCAAACAGCCCGAGCAGCGTCGCCGTGAGCCGCGGCGGTGCGAGCGATGCGCGCCGCACGTCGGCGAGCGAGCGGAACTGATCGACCGGCTGATCCGGGTCGATGGCCTGGACGGCCGCCTTGATCTCATCGATCATGCTGTCGTCGTCGCGATTGCTTCGTACGAGCCAGTTGCCCGAGAGATAACCCCGCTCGAACATCGAGACGTAGACCTCGTCTCTCGGCGCCTCGTTCAGCTGCTGGCGGGTGTCGGCGACGACACCGACGATCAGACCCCAGTGCTGCCCGCCGTCGCCGGACACGCGCTTGCCGATGGCGCTCTGCCCAGCCCAGTAGTGCTGCGCCATGGTGTGATTGACGATCAACAGCGGTTGATCGTCGATCCGCGGATCCGTCGCGGAGAACACCCGCCCCTCGACGAGGGGTTGCTCCAGCGCATCGAAATAGCCGGGCGATACGAAACGAACGTCTGCTCGCGGATGTCGGGCGGTATCCGGCGCGGGATGCCCTTCGACGTGGATGAAATTCGAGAAGCGGCCGCGCTCACTGAGTGGGAGTGTTCCTGCTCCACCGGCGGCGATCACGCCGGGGATTGCGCGCAGCCGCTGTTCGAGTGCCTGCCAGAACGGCACGCGCTCGTACAGGCCGTCGTCATACTTCGTGAAGTTCAGGTCGATCCTCATCGTCATGATGTGATCAGTGCGGAAACCGGGATCCACCTGCTGCAGTTTGTAGAAAGTGCGGATCGTCAGGCCGGCTCCGACGAGGAGCATGAACGAGACGGCGACCTGCGCGACGATGAGGGCGGTCCGCAGCCGCTGCGATGCCGGGGTAGCGCGTCCGCACCGCGGCGCCCGCGGCGAGAGACGTCCCACGAGGAAGGGCAACGTTCCGAAGATCAATCCGGTCGCGGCGGAGATTCCGAGCGAGAACAGCAACACGGTGCGGTCGATGCGAACGTCCGCCGCTCGCGGCGTGAATCGCGCCGCATAGGTCACGAGCGTATCGAGCCCCGCAGCCGCGACGAGCAGCCCGGCGACGCCCCCTGCGAGCGCGAGCATGGTGCTCTCGGTGGCGAGCTGCCTGACCAGACGCAGTCGGCTGGCGCCAAGCGCCGCCCTGACCGTCATCTCACCCTCGCGCCGCACGATCCGGGCGAGCGTCAGATTCGCGAGGCTGGCGCACACGATGAGGAGCACGAAGGCGGCCGTGCCAAGCAACACGAGAAGCGGCCGGCTGAAGGAGCGAGTCAATTCGTCCGCGATCGGCGTCGCTGTCGCGCTGAACCCATAGGCGGGGGGATACAAAGCCGGATCCGCGTTCGCGAAGCGGCGCGCGATGGCGCCGAGATCTGAGCGCACATCTTCAAGGCTGACACCCGCACGCATCCGCGCGATCGCCTGGGCCATACGACTACCGCGCTTGTCTACGGCCGCAGCGCGGAATGGACAAGCGGAGGTCGGCATGTAGATATCGACCTTCGACGGATAAGGCGTCGTCGGCGGGAGCACGCCGACGACACGGTGCGGGCGATCGTTCATCTCGAACACCCGTCCGATGATCGTCGCATCACCGTGAAACGCACGCTGCCAGTATTCGTGGCTCAGAATCAGTACGGCGGCGGCGTCGTGCTGCTCATCGCCGTGTACGAAGTCGCGGCCGAGCATCGGCCTGACTCCGAGGACGTTGAAGAAATTCGACGACACCACGCCGGTCGAGACACGCTGCGGCTCCTCGCCCCCGAGCAGGATGAACCACATCTCGTGGAACTCCGAGATGGCGTCCAGAGTGTTCGACTGCGCGCGGTAGTCGTCGAGCTCTCGAGCGGAAATGCCCATGTCGTCGTTTCCGATCGCGGGCTGGTGCTGGCGCAGCACGACCAGCCGATCAGGGTCGGCGTACGGCAGAGGACGGAGCAGCACGCCGTTGACCACGCTGAAGATCGCGGTGTTGGCGCCGATACCGAGCGCCATCGTGATCACGACGACGAAGGCAAAGCCGCGGCTGCGGCGGATGTTGCGAACGCCGTAGCGAACGTCTTGTGTGAAGGTTTCGATGGTGCGCGACAACCACGTCTCGCGGACCGCTTCCTTGACGCTGGCAATCCCGCCAAAATGACGGAGGGCGAGCCGCCGGGCTTCTCCGGGTGCCATGCCCGCCCGCATGTTCTGCTGCGTGAGCATGTCGACGTGAAAGGCCAGCTCGCGATCGAGATCCCATTCGAGGCGATCGCGCCGGAACAACGAACGAAGCCGTGTTCTGAGCCCGCTGCGCATGGCCGCTCCTTCGTCAGGCTTCGAGGATGCGGGCAACGGCGCCCGCCATACGCTCCCAGTTGCGTGTTTCGTCGGCGAGCTGCCTGCGCCCCGCTCGTGTCAGCTCGTAGAACTTCGCCTGGCGGTTGGTGTCGGACGCCCCCCATTGCGCGCTGATCAACCCCTGCTGCTCCAGCCGGTGCAGCGCAGGGTAGAGCGATCCCTGGTTCACCTGGAGAATGTCGTTCGAGAGAACGTGGATCTTCTGCGCGACGCCCCACCCGTGCATGGGACCGGACGCGAGGGTCTTGAGGATCAGCAGGTCTAGCGTGCCCTGGAGCAGATCGGACTTACTGGCCATGAACTCTCCTGTAGACGAACGACAACAGAGTATGGTTCCCTTTTGTCGATTGTCAACAAAAGAACGTCGTCAGGCCTGGCGTCTGCCTTGCTCGTGGAGCAGCCATGGGTGGAACAGATGATCGTGCGAACACGAAGCTGCCCGTCACGGGAGAGGTGGGGAGCGAAGGCGGCAGCTTTGCGGATCCCACGCTGCAGATTGCGCCGTTCGAAGGGGATCTTGGCCGCGAAGCGCAGGCGGTCGAACCAGAGCAGGTGGAAACTGACGCCGACGATGTGACGAAACAGCCGAACGAGTGAGCGGCGTGTTTCAGGAACGCGCGATCCGGTTTAGCGGCTGGAAGGACGTGACATTCCGGCGACTGCGGGCAGGCCAGCCGTTCTGACCGGGCGGCCGTTCACCGATTCGTATTCGTATTCGACGTTGAGACGCGATCGCCCTGCAAATTTGACCTTCGCGATCGATTCCACTGCAATTGGCACCCGGACGCCGTCAACACGCGCGTACCGGCGCGTCACCTCGACCTGGCTCGTCCAGAACGAAGGACTCTTGGCGAGAAGCCCTTCGACGCGCAGAAGCTCACCCTCGGAGCTGAGCACCATGCGCCCTTCGAGCAGCATGCTGTCCTTCCGCTTCGGCTTGATCGGGATGTAGCGCCCATCCGGGCCGGAAGTCTCCTCGCCGAACTCGTAATTATCCGCCGTCAAATCACCGCGTCCGAAGTCCCCGTTGGCGATGAGCTCCTGTTCACGCTTGAGAAGCGTGCGCAGGACCTTGTTGCGCACGGTGTTGGATCCGCGTTCCGCGACGATTTCGTAGCGAAAACCACTCGAGTCGAGTTCGGTCCACGCATCCATCCATCCCTCGTGATCGAAGCGTTCGCTGGCGGCGTGCATCCGCCGCAACGCTCTGTACTGATGAAGGGGTGGCTCCGCGCTGACCAGGCGGTCGACTGGTGAAGATGTGGCTGCAGGCGCCCCCGCGCCCGGCACGGTTACGGCTGCCCCGGCAAGGACCAGTGTGAACGCGGCTACCCACAGCCGTTTGGCGGCGCCTGGACGAGTGGGTTGCCGTTGCATCATGACCGCTCCGGCCGAACGTGATCGCAAGATCCATGCTCAGCCAGCTCGGCCGATCAGTGCCCGTCATCCGATCGATTCTGAAGGGGCGGCAGCATTTGCCTCCGGCCGGTGGGACCACCAGATGAATCCTGCGACGGCGGCGATCACGACGCCGTACTCGATCACGAGCACGGATCCCGGTACGATCCATCGGCCACCGGTTCGCGCGATCTCCCACACGACATAGGTGAGCAGAACGGAACAGGACCATACGATCAGCGGAAACGTTGCGCCGACAAGCAGGAAAGGCGTGAGGTAGAGCAGGTACCAGGCGTAGACAACCGGGGCACACGCGATCGCGACAGCCATGGGCCACGCCCACGCGACGGGACTGTCGAGCGGCAGCTTCCATCTGCACCATGCGGCGGTCAGGAGGCCGAGCGTCACAGCAACGCGCGCGGCAATATCGGGCGATGTCGCTGCGGCGACGGATCTGAACACCGGTCCGTTGAAGCGCACGTGCTCGACGACGTTTCGGACGCCGAACAGCACGTCAGTGCCCTGCGCGAACGGCAGGTAGAGCAAGACGAACAAACCAGTGCCGATGAACGCATCGCGCAGCGTGATGCGGCGCCAGAGCAGCGGAGCGAGCACGATCGGCAGCAGCTTCGTCGCCACCGCGAGCACGAACGCCACGGTGCCAAGCGAGGTTCGTCGGCGGGTCAGCCAGAACGCGGCGGCGGCCGTCCACAGGGCTCCGAGCGCGTCGATGTGTCCGCTGTGCGCAACCTCGAGCACCACGAGCGGGTTCCACGCATACGCGAGCGTGAGCCACTCGTTGCGTCCGCTCACGAGCAGCCATCGCCAGACCACGAGGATCGTGAGCAGGTCGCACGCGACGAGCGCGAACTTCATCGCCCGCGGCGAGTCGCGCAGGGTCACGACCAGCCTGAAGAACAGTTGTGCGGCCGGCGGATACGGCGTGCGCGCGCGCGCGCTGGGCATGCGACGGGTGTTCTCTGTGTGCGTGAACTCCAGACCCGCATCGGCTGGCCGCACGGCGTAGGGATTGAGCCCGAGGTTCTGGATCCGACCGTCCCACAGATAGCGGATCAGATCGTTGTCACTGTTGACGGGAGGCACCGCGAGTGGAAGGCGAAAGGCGACGGCGAGCAGGATCGCCGTGCGAAACAGTCGCTTGTGCGTCGCTGGATCCCGCCAGATCGCAGCGAGGATGACGGCGAAGACCGCGATCGCCGCGGTCGCACAGACAAAGAACAGGGGTGAGCCGAGGGGCGCCTGCGTGACGGCGAGCACGAGCATCGCCGACAGGTACACGCTGCCTCCGGCAGCGATCAGTACTGAGAGGCGCGGCACGCCTTTATCTTATCGTCGCGTCATCGACCGTCGGACGGCCTCTAGCGTGCTCCCGAACACGAGGTGCGTCGCGAGCGAGGCGATATGACGCGCGGGCGGATACTCCGTCGGCGTACGGGCAAGACCCGCGAGCGGCAGGCCCGTCTCGGGGCCGGCGATCCACACCAGCATGCCGTACGGCAGCCCGCCTCCCGTCGCAACCGCGGGCAGACGTGCGGCGAACGCCCCGTACATCGCACCTGCCGCCATGCCGAATGCGTGATGAACGATGGATCCGCCGATCTTCCTGCCACGCTCGGTGAGCGCCGCGCCTGTCGCGGCTTCGACCAGGTTCGAGGCGGCCTTCTCGCTGGCCGGCTCGTCTGAGATCGTCCCGTCGGCATCGTTCGGCTTTGCGTCGGCGCGCCGATGCTGCTTGCGTCGGCCGCGGTCTTCACGGCCGAAACCCGTGGACCCGAGAAGATGATTGAACAGCACCATTGCAGACGATGCCACCGCCCCGCCGATGGCGCCGGCCATCGCTCCCCGCCAGACGTCCGACGCGCAAGTCTGTTTCGAACGCATGATCGTGCCTTTCTGCTCGCTCGTCCGTCGTCATGCGGACGCTCCTGCGGTCGCGATAGCACGCGGCGTGCCCGCCGCCAGCTGGTCGAGGCCGGACAGAAGGTCAGCCACGAGATCCTTGCGATGCTCGCAGCCCGGCGACAGTCGCACCAGTGTCTCTGACAGGCCCAGCTTTGCTCGTTCTTCCGCTGGAATGGATGCGTGCGTCATGCGCGCGGGATGACAGACGAGGGCCTTCACGCCGCCCAGGCTCTCGCCCAGGGCGAAGAACCGCCTCGACGACACGAACGACACGACATCCTCGACATTGCCGTCGAGCTCGATCGACACCATCCCGCCGAACCCGGTCATCTGGCGCGCGGCGATCGCGTGGCCGGGGTGTGTCGGCAGCCCGGGGTAGTAGACGCGCCGGACCAGCGGATGCGATTGCAGCGCGATTGCGATGGCTTCGGCGTTCTGCGCGTGCCGCTCCATGCGGAGTTCCAGCGTCTTCAGCCCGCGCAGGGTGAGCCAGCAGTCGAATGCCGATGGAACGGCACCGGTGGCGTTCTGCAGGAACTTCACCGGTTCGAACACGGCGGCTTCACGCGCCAGCACCGCGCCCTGGATGAGATCGGAGTGGCCCGCCAGGTACTTCGTCACGCTGTGGACAACGAGGTCAGCGCCGAGCGCGAATGGCTGCTGGAACAGTGGCGTCGCGAACGTGTTGTCGACGACGAGCAGCGCGCCGTGCGCATGCGCCGCGACGGCGATCGCGGCGATGTCATATACGAGCAGACGCGGGTTCGTCGGCGATTCGATCCAGACGAGTTTCGTTCGCGGGTTCAACGCCGACCGCAGCGCGTCCGCATTCGACAGGTCGATCTGTCGCACGTTGCAACCGGACGGCTGATAGACCTTCGTGAGCATTCGATACGTGCCGCCGTAAACGTCGAGGGGGATCACGATCTCGTCGCCCGGTTTGAAGTACGCCTGCAGGATGGCGTTCTCGGCCGCAAGCCCCGAGGCGAATACCGCCGCGTGCTCAACGCCTTCGAGGTCTGCGAGCACCGCCTCCAGCCGCGCGCGTGTCGGGTTGTTCGTCCGCGAGTAGTCGAAGCCGCGGTGGATGCCTGGGGCCTCCTGTTCGTACGTGGACGTCTGGTAGATGGGCGCAATGAGCGCACCGGTTTCCGGATCAGAAGGCTGTCCCGCGTGGATCGTTCGTGTCGAAAACTCCATGTCGTTCTCCTCTCTGGTCATTGAAGCGTTGCGGTGGTCACCCGCGTGCTCGGCTGGCCACGCGCGCTGCTGATCACCAGCTCGATGTTGTGATCGCGTGCGGCTTCGATCGCTGCGCGCTGTACCAGGTCGCAGCCCTCGCCGGCCATCTGGATCGCGTGCGAATACGAGAGCCACGGAATTGCTCGCGCCTCGGGATCCTCTTTCGGGTCGGCGGTGAAGTAGCCGGCCACGTCCTTCAGCAGCTCGCACCTGACTGCCTGCACAGCCGCCGCGACAAGGACGGCGGTCAGGTCGGATCCGCCGCGTCCGAGCGATGCGACGCCGTCGCCCGTGGAGCGCGCGAGAAAGCCGGGGACGACGACAACGTCGTGCTCGGCGATGAGCGCCCGAAGCCGCAGCGGATGAACGGAGACGGAGGCTACACCGTCAACTGATTGCAGTCCGGTCTGGTGGACGTTGGCAGCGACAGCACGCACGCCGAGTGCGTGCAGAGACAGCGTCAGCAAGGCGACGGACCGAATCTCTCCGGTCGACCACAGCAGATCGAGCACCCGCTCGTCCGGCTCCTCGACGATGTCGCGGGCTGTGGCGAACAACGCGTCGGTGGCACCCGCTTCCGCCGAGACGACGACGATCAACCGCTCGTCGGGATGTGCAGCGATTCGGTTCGCGATCACCGCCGCGGCGTCGCGATACGCGCGCGAGCCGGTGAGCACCGAACCGCCGATTTTCACGACTGCAAGGGTCCGGTTCATGCCGGCACCTCCAGCGCGCGGATGGCATCGGCCGAGCAGCTCGCGCCGTTGCGCAGGGCTCGGAGTGCATCATCGAGACGGCGCCGCTCGGCGGGGAAGACGAGAAATGACTGGTGATCGTGCCCGTCGCGGCTGGTTCGGTCGGTCACACGGCTCGGGAACACGCCGTACGAGGCGAGCAGATCGGCGATGTCCGTGAAACGAGGCAGATGCACAGCCTCGAGAGAAACGAACCATGAAGTCACAGCTTCTGCCGGGCCTTCGCTGCGCAGGTCGCCTTGCAGAACTGGAGCGACCCCGGCCGCGATCTCTCTCACGTCGTCGAGAACGGTCGCCGCGGTCACGTCGGGGCCCGCGCCCGGCCCCTGAAACAGCAAGCGTCCGTGTTGTCCGGTCACGAGCAGCGCATTCTCCACGTCGTCCACGCGGGCGAGCACGTGGGCTGCAGGCAGGAATGCGGGACCGGCAAAGGCCTGGAGCCGTCGTGTCCAGTCCGCGCTCACGACGGGCTTGATGACGCCCCCCAGTGCGCGCGCGTGCTCGATGTTGCTGGCGGTGATCGTCTCGATGCCGGCGGTCTCGATCGAATCGGGATGAACGTCGCGCGACGCGAAATGCTGAAGCAGTACGCCGAGCTTTTCGGCGGCGTCGATGCCGGAGACGTCGTTGTGGGGATCCGGTTCCGCGTAGCCGCGTCGCTGGCAGTCGGCAAGCGCTTGCGGCACGGTCCACCCGTCGGCCGCGCAACGGGTCAGGATGTAGTTGCAGGTGCCATTGACAATCCCGATGACGCTCGAGACGGCCGCGGCATGATGTCGTCGCGCGAACGTTCCGAGGAATGGAACGCCCGCGATGACGGCTGCTTCATACAGCAACGGCGTCTTCGCCTCGGCGGCGGTTCGTCGCAGTTCGCGGCCGTGCTGCGCAACCAACGACTTATTGGCAGTGACGACAGGGATCCGCCGCCGCAGGGCTTCGAGCACCAGCGTTCGAGCCGGCTCCGTACCGCCGAGCAGTTCAACGACGACTCGGGGATCGGTGGCAAGGAGCGCACGTGCGTCGGCGAACACGCGTGCCGCCGGCAACTCTCGGGCGCGGGTGCGATCCCGTACCAGTGCGCCGGTAATGTTCAGGGCAACAGACGACGAGCGCTCGCTCGCGGAGAGGCGGGCGAATGCGCTTCCGACGGTGCCGCAGCCAAGCAGCACGACGTCGAGCGACTCGGCAACGCAGGTAGACATCGAGGTCTCCGTGCGGTGTGCGATGCGCCTTCGTCGGCGGCTCGCACTCGAGCCGCGGGCGCCGGACACACGCTGGACCGCAGAATTGAGAGCGAGTTCTTCAGAGACCGGAATGGTCTACCGAGGCTCTTATCTCTCCCGTTGATCGGGCAGGAAGTAGCACCGGGGCATTCGCGCCTGGTTGCTGTGGCTTCAACGGGCCTGTTCCCTCAGCCACTCTGGATAAGCGTTCGCAGCGAGCGCGAACTCACGCAGGTTAGGACAGTCGGTCGGTGTGTGTCAAGCGGAGTGCTGGGTGCTAAGTGCTGGGTGCTCGTGCGTGCCGGGTGCTGAGTGCTTTGTTCGGTGCTGGGTGCTCGCGTTGCGGTGCGACGTCGTCAGGGTCCGACAGACTTCAGGACCTTTCCGGCGAGGGCGAGCAGCGCGATGCCGGTGGCGAGATCGAGTGCCTGTCGAGGACGGCGACGGGAGAGAACGCGCGCGAGTGTGGCGCCGGCGAGCGCCCATGATGTGTGCCACGCGAGGGCCATGGCGATGTGCAGTGCGGCGAGGAGCAGCACGCTGCTGATGAACGGTGATCCTCTCGGCACGAACTGCGGAACGATGACGAGATAGAACGCCGCGAGCGATGGATTGAGGACGTTGGTGGCGTATCCGGCGGCAAAGCTTCTCCAGCCGTCGCGCGACGCTTCGATCGGCCGTTGCGGCCGCGCGACCGGCGGCCGCATGACGCGCACCAGCGACTGGACGCCGAGGCAGGAAAGGTACGCCACACCCGACCAGCGCAGCACGAGCCACGCCGACGGCCAGTGCTGCAAGGCAGCGGCAAAGCCGAACCCCGTGAGCAGAGCATAGGAGAGGGAGCCCGAGTTGGCGCCCGCGGCAGTCAACAGCCCCGCGCGCGCGCCGCCAGCAATGCTGTTGCGGAGAACAACAGCCGTTGACGGGCCGGGTGTCAGGACGAGCGGGGCAGTAACGGCAACAAAACCCCAGACCGGGATCAATTAGACGCCGAACTCCTTCTTCTCCAGGTCGAGGCAGTCAGTGCGGACCACGAGGGATTGTAGTGCCTCGCACCGCCGGCTCTGGAGGGAACTGCTAGAATCCCACTCTCAAGGAGCACCTCCGTGATCACATCCGAGCAGCAGACGCGTCACCGCTGGTGGCGGCTCACCCTGAGCGCCGCCATTCTCGCGGGCGCCATCGGCATACCCGCGCAGCAGATGGTGACCGAGACGCGCGATCCGAAGCAGACGCAGGACGAGGACTTCGCCAAGTCCGTGAAGGAGTGGACGACGCAGCCGTACTTCATCAGTCCGCTCGTGGATCATCTGCCGCGCGTGCAGGGGATTCCGATGCCCAAGGACGTGCTCGGCTACCACATCGGCGCTCCCGCCAGGTTGACGTACTACGCCGACATCCTGAAGTACTACCGCGCGCTCGCCGCTGCGACGCCGCGGGTGCGCGTCGAGACGATCGGCAAGTCCGACGAGGACCGCGAGCTGGTGGTCGTGTGGGTGTCGTCTGACGCGAACATGAAGACCCTGCAGACGAACCGCGAGAACCTGGCGAAGATCGCGGATCCGCGCGGCCTCAGCGAGGAGCAGGTGAAGCAGCTGATCGCGACGACGCGGCCGCAGTACCACTTCATGGGTGGGCTGCACAGCGGCGAGACGGGGCCCTCCGAGATGCTGATGGAACTCGCGTATCGCCTGGCGACGGAGACATCGCCGCTGATCACCGCGATCCGCGACAACGTCGTCGTGTCGATCACGCCGGTCGCGGACCCCGACGGCCGCGATCGCAACGTGGACTGGTTCTACAAGACGAAGGAAGAGTCTGAGCGCGCTGGCCCCACTGAGAGCGCGGCCGCCGGCAGGGGTGCGGGGCCCGGCGGCCGCGCTCTCAGTGGGGCCAGCGCGCTCAGAC
>Ga0247829_10000296_pt1 | contig 17693 bp, 19 predicted proteins | sample 12C_Control_Day4_FD_207765 | JGI IMG/M metagenome (GOLD analysis project Ga0247829, IMG submission 207765) | Soil microbial communities from agricultural site in Penn Yan, New York, United States - 12C_Control_Day4 | ecosystem: Environmental > Terrestrial > Soil > Agricultural land | place... | reverse complement strand
CCCCGGTACGATGTCCCGCTCCTGGCCCGTACCCCCCGCCCCGGCGGAGCGAAGCCTGGGCCGGCACCTCGGTGCGGGGGCCGTTCCACGTCCGGTTGTGTCGCATGTCAGCTCCCTTCTCGCGCCGGTTCCTTTCGCCTCAGGTGACTTCGATCCCGTTCCGCACGATCGGCAGGTCGGTCCCCCTCATGACCGCGTGCTGGGCGAGCTGCTTGGCGTGGTACGAGCGGGCCTTCCCGTGGAGGACGACCCCCTGCCCGCACAGTTCGAGGCGGAAGTCCGACAACCGCCCGCGCAGCAACTCCCTCACCCCTGCCCCGACCCGCTCGACCTCGGCCGAGGCGGGTGCCCTCAACACGTCCCGTCTCATTACCCCCTCCTGACAATCAACCCATTGCGACTCGCGAGACCATGCCCACGCGCAGCGACCGCCCGGCCCGGGAGGTGGACGGCCAGGACCGGGCACGCCGCCCCCCGCCGGACCGCGCGCACGGCGCCGAACGGCCCCGCGGTGATGCCCCGGCCGGCCGTGTCCAGCACGACCAGGCAGCCGCTGAACTCTCGCGCCGCATTGAGGACCGCACCGACCACGGGACCGCTCCGCGTCAGATACCGGACGCCGGGGATGACGCCGACGAGTCGGCCCCACTCTCCTTCCAACTCGGCCCGGCCACGCCCGGACTGCCGGGCGGGCGCGACGCGAATTGCGACCAGTTCGGCGCCCGCGTTCCGGGCGAGGGTGCGGGCGAACTCGAAGGCGTAGCCGCCCGGTCCACCTGCGCGGTCACCCGCGTAGAGGACCGTCCCGAACCGAGTCGGCTCCGGCCCCCGGCCCGGGAGCGTTACCGTCACGACCGGGCACGGAGCGTTCCGCGCGACCTTCCGGCTGACGCCGCCCGGCAGAAGCCCCCACAGCCCGGGCCTCGGCCCCGCCCCCATCGCGATCAGGTCACTCGGGGACTCTCCGGCGACCCGCAGGATCGCCGTCGCCGCATCACCCTCTTCGAGCCGGTACTCGACGGGTACGGCCGGGTCCGACGGCCGGATGAGCCGGAGCCGACTCTCCCACGCCCCCCGGTAGGCCGGGGGGAGCGGCGGGGCCGCAGCCATCCCGGAGGGCGCGCGGGGTGGGTCGGCGACGTGCATCAGGGTCACCCGCCCGCCGTCGCCGCGCACCAGGTGACACGCGACCTCGAACGCATACCGCGAGACGTCGGAGTAGTCGGTCGGGTGTAGCACCGCCTGGAGCCGCACCGGCGTCTCCGCCCGCGCGGCGACTGCCGCTGCGTCTACCTGCCCACCGGGAAAAGCGCCGTGCGGCGACCCGACGCCCGTGACGGGCGTCCAGGACGGCGGGTCGCTGGCCGGGAAGGACGCCTCCGAGGCCACACCGACGGCGTCCCGCGGTCGGGCCCCGAGCCCGTGACTTTGGATGTCGTTCATCTGCCGCCCCCCCCGTTCCACACCTCACGGCCAGCCACGCCCGCAAGACCTCCGGGTCCGCGGGCTTGACGAAGTGGCCGTCGAAGCCGGCCTCGCGGGAGCGCGCCCGGTCGAGTGCGCTTCCGTACCCGGTGACGGCCGCCAGCCACGCCGGCGGCCGCCTCCCCCGCTGCCGCAACAGCCTCGCCACCTGCCACCCGTCCAGCCGCGGGAGCCCGATCTCCATCAGGACCGCGACTGGCCGGTACTCCTCGACCGCTTCCAGCACCTCCGGGCCACTCCCCACCCCGCGCACGTCGTGCCTCCAGGTGCGGAGCAACCACTTCGTACTCTCGACGGTGTCCGGGCAGCGGTCCGCCACCAGGACGCGGCCGACCGCCCCCGGCCCCGCCTGCGGTGCGGCGCCCGACCGGGTTCCCGGTGCGACCCGCTTGCCAGCCCGTCGGACGGACGCGAGCACGTCTCCCCCTCCGTAAGCAGTGAGTGCGAACCCCGTGCGACACCTCGCCCCGTCCCCGGAGGGGTTAACCGGCCGGCGCGCACGGCCGGCCGAGTCCCCGCAACACGTCGAAGGCGCTGACGACCCCGACGAGGACCCCCTCGTCGGCCACGACGAAGACGCGGCGGACGTTCAGGCCGAGCATCTTCTCCACCACCTTCTCCGCCGCGGTGTCGGGGCCGACGCAGAACACCGCGGGCGTCATGACGTCCCGCACCGCCGCCTCGTCGGCCAGCGGGGCCGGGCCGGGATCCTCGCCGACCCGTCCGGTGGCTCCCGGGAGGTACGCGGCCCGCTGGCTCCGGTGGTTGAGGAGGTCGGTGCGGCTCACGACGCCGACCGGGCGGCCCGCCTCGTCGATCACCGGGGCGGCGCTGATCCCGCGGAGGCTGAGGAACGCGGCCGCCTCCGAGACGGTCGCGGCCTGCCGGGCCGACTTCGGGTTCGGCGTCATGAGGTCGGCCGCCGTCCGGTCGTGCAGCATCAGCGGCGGGGCGAGTCGGGTCGGGTCGAGGGTCTTCATGGCACTGTTCCTCCGTTGCAGGTGTCAGACGGCGTAATGAAAGCGGAACGGGCGGGGCCGGCCTCCCCCGCCGCGCGGCGGGGGAGGCCGGTCACCCGACCCGTTCCGGAACCGATCCAGTCCGGGTTCGCTGCTGTCAGGTCCCGCCGCCCGCGGCGGCAGGGTGGCGTCCGGCCCAGGCGCGGGAGGCTCGCGGCATCGCGTCCCCTTTTCTCCCACGGGCGAGGTCGGGCCACGCCGGGCCGGTGGCGGCCGGCCGCCAGAAGCCCGCGTGGACCTCCGCCGCCTCCCGTTCGAGGGCGGGCCCGCGGACCACGATCCGCCGCGTCCCTCGGGCGAATACCTCGGTACAGCGCATCAGCAGCGGCGGGTTGGCCGGGTTATCCCCGGTGATCTCGCACAACTGGTACGCCCCCAGGCCGAACACGAGACGGCCCACGCGGCACCAGTAGATCGCCCCGGCGCACATCGGGCACGGCTCGGCGCTGGCGTAGAGCGTGCAGCCCGCCAGGGTGTCCGGGTCGTACCGGGCCGTGGCCTCCCGGAGGAGGTTCAACTCGGCGTGGCCGGTGCATTCCCGGTCCGTGAGTTGGGTGTTCTCCCCTTCCAGGAGTACTGCGCCGGTCGCATCGACCAGCACCGCCCCGAACGGGAAGTTGCCCCGGTCGCGGGCCCGGCGTGCGACCGCGAAGGACGCGCGGAGGAAGTTGACGTCGATCTCGGTCATAGGTCCCTCACGCGTCACATGTTCGCGGCGGCGCGGCCCTCCGCCCGACCGCGGGCGTCGGGCAGGGTCGTCGTGTCTCACCTCCTGGCCGCCTTCTTCAATCAATCGCATTTGCCGTGCCGTTCGCCGACGGCAGGTGCCCCGTCTCCCCTGGTCGGCCGGCGGGTATCGCGGCAGCGGCGGCCGGACAAGGGGATCGGTCACTAGACGCCCCGGCGCCGGGAGACGGGAGTCGATTCCCCCGGCCGGCGTTCCGCAGGGCTTGGGCCGGGGCCGGCCGATAATCGACCAGCCCTTGGTCGGTCAGCGGCCAACGGGCCGGGTGCCGCCCGGCAACGGCCGCCCGTTCGACTCCGGGCCGGCTGTGACCACCTCGCGCTCCAGCAGGAGCCGCTGGGCCATCCGGAGCTTGGAGCCGACGAAGAGCACGTTGGGCAGCTCGATGGTCTGGGGGTTCGCGCCGCCCGTCCGCACGATCAGGTCGCCCGAGCCGAGCCCCAGGACCCAGTGGCGGAACAGGTCGTCGCGGCGCTTGTGGACCACCATCCCGAGGACCTCGTAGGCGGTCTCGCCGGCGCCGACCGCAAGATGCACCCGGAACTGGCCGCGGCTGAAGGTCACATAGACCAGGCGGTCGAAGAGCACGACGACGGCCAGCCAGACCGCGAAGAGGGTGGTCGAGACGCACAGGTAGCCGAAGGCGTTGATGCGGACGTCCGCCACGGCCATGAACCGCAGGATCGGGTCCCACCAGCCGGCCATGGCGAACACCACCGACAGGAACAGGACGCTGAGCAGGACGACCAGCGTCCAGACGCCGCGGACCCGCACGTTGGTGATGAGGATGACCAGGAGCAGGACGGTGGCGAACACCACCCCGAGGTTGTTGCTGACGGCCATCCGCAGGTGGGGTTGCACCGGGGCGCCGGTCTCCCCGTCGCGCGGCAACTCCTTCCCCGGCGGCACGACGAGGGCGTCGCGTGGCGCGTCGAACCCTTCGGCGGAGAGGCCCTCCACGGCGACCGTCCCGTCCGGGACCAGTGCCATCCGGTGGCCGCCCTGGTAGGTCAGGAAGGCCATCAGGAAGCCGACCGCCCACACCGGCCACCAGTAGAACAGGTCGGAGTGGCTGACGATCTTGATCCGGGATTCCCCGGCTCCCGCACGGGCGGGCCGCCGCTCGGCTGCCGACATCGATCCTCTCCTTTTCAATTTGGCCGTACCGGGGCGGCGTGGCCCGCCGGGTTATCACCCCGCCTACCCACGCCGCCCCGAGCGGGCGTCACGAGCCGTTGCCTGGTTGAACTTCCGATATGGCATCTATCGTGCCGTTCCTCGGTGAAGGCAGGAGCGGGCCGTTAGCTCTGGGACGCGTCCGCGGGACAGGATCGGATGTGGACAGGAATCGACCGCCGGCTGGACGATCTTTTACATGAGGCCAGGCGGTCTGCGGTCTAAAGTCGGGTTCGTCCCGCGTGCTCCGACCGCGGGCCCGGCGAGGTGTCCGGTGGGAGCTGCGTGGCGCTCGCCGAGACCGGGCGGATGACGATTCGGGTGAAAAGCTCCGCGGCGTGGGAATCGGTGGGGGGACGTCATGCCAGCGAAACAGGGAGTGGGCCGAACCCGGCATCGTCCCCCGAACCTCCTGGTCCTGGGTGCGTCCGGCCATGTGGCCCAGGCGTTCCTGCGGCGGCTGGGCGGGCGGCGCGGCCAGTTCGGTCGCCTGGTACTGCTCGACCGGAGTGAGCACGTCCTCAAGGACCGGTTCCTCGAGCACGGCCGGCTCCGCTACCAGTTCGTCCGACACCGGATGCGGTGGCCGGACGACGAGCCCTACTACCGGGAGTTGCTGCGGCGCCACGAGATCGACGTCGTACTCGACCTGACGGACATGGACAGCCTGCCAATCCTGGCGGCCACGGACGCCGCCGGCGTGTCGTACGTCAATACGGCCCTCAACGACGCGAGCCGCCGCGTGCCGGAGATGGTCGCCGCCGTCCACCCGACGCGCGAGGAGCCGCGCGGGGCGCCACACATCCTCAGCTCCGGCATGAACCCCGGGGCGGTCAACATCTGGGTGTGGCACGGGGTACGGCGGTACGGCGTCTCCCTCGAGATCGTCCACTTCGAGTACGACACATCGATGGCGGTAAGCGGGTGGCGGCCGCTGATCTCCTGGTCCCGGCGGGAGTTCCTCACCGAAACCGCCTGGGAGCCGACCGGGCTGGTGGTGGACGGGGAACTCAAGATGTTCCGGACGAACGCCCTCGCACACCGGGAGGACATGGGCCCCGTCATGGCCCCGGTCGTCCCACTACCCTCCTACCCGCGCGGCTTCCTCGTGCTGCATGAGGAGAACCTGAAGTTGGGGCAGGCGCTGGGGGTCTCCTCCAGGTACCTCTACGCCATCCACCCGCGGACGATGTCCTACATGGCGCGGCGGTGACGGCAGCGGGGCCAACTGCGGATCGGCGACTTGCAGGTCGGCGACAACACGACGGTCCCGCTGGAGGGGAGTGACACGATCGGGGTGTGCCTGGAGTACCCCGGCCGCCGCGTGTACTACCTGAACAGCCTGGCCAACCGCGCGGTCGTCGGCACCAACGCGACGTGCACGCAGGTGGCGGTCGGGGTCTACGCTGCGCTGATCACGCTGCTGCACGAGGACCTCGCCCCACGGGTCTACTTCGCCACCGACCTGTACGACACGGTCTACCCCCACGTCCTGTTCTCGAACCTGCGCGTCGAGCACTCCGTCTTCGTGAGGCGGAATCGGTCCTGGGTGCTGCACCGGCACGTGCCGGAGCTACACCCCCGCTTCCCGCACGCCGAGGAGCAACTGGTCATCTAGGGCGGCCGGTGAGCTTGTGAAGAAGTCGTCCTCCCGTTGTCGGCGAGGCGCGGGTTGCGGACGGACGGTTCCATCTTGACCCATCACGATCCAGCCCCTGGTCATTTGCTGACCAGCCTGGTGCCGGACTATCGTATCGGTAGCCGGATTCAAACACCGCCCCGATCACTCCCGCCGAGAACCGGGGGCGGACGCGCCGTCTGCAAGGGAGTGATGAGACGGGTTGGCATCGTAGCTGCGTTCACTTCGCCATCGACCCGACTCGCGGTGAGTTCAGCACGGTCGCACTCCCCGAAGGGAGTCAGACGCGGGGGTAGGGATCGGCGGCTGCTTTTCATGGGGGACCGACCATGCGCTACTCGGACGAGAGCTACAACCTGCGGGTCGAACTCGACGCCAAGCAGTTCGAGCTGTCCCCGGAGGACGCCCAACGGCTCCAGGCCGGCCTGTCCACCCTCGGTAAGCTGGTCGAAGACCTGCCGGTGTCGGACCTGTACGTCACCATCTTCCACCACCCCCGCGGCGGGCCCGACTACCAGGTCAAGACAGCCCTCGTCCTCCCCGCGAAGACGCTCTTCAGCGGCGGCACCGACGCCAGCCTCCACCCGGCGTTCGAGCGGTGTGTGACCAACCTCGTCCAACAAGTCGCGGCGTACAAGCAGGCCCGGGCCAACGCCGACCAGTTGGACAAGCACCAGAAGGGCACGTACCAGGAGGTCGTCCCGAGCCGGGAGCCGGACCCCGAGCAACTGGGGACGGCGGTCCACGCCGGCGACTACGTCCGGTTCCGCAAGGCGACGTTCCCGTACGAGGAGTCGCTGCGGAAGCGGGTCGGGCGGTGGGTCGGGCGCTACTCCGAGGTACAGGAGAAGGTCGGCACCGACCTGGCGATCGCCGACGTGGTGGAGGCGGTGTTCCTGAACGCCTTCGAGGGGTACGACCGGCGGCCCGGGGACGTCCGGTTCGGGCGGTGGCTGGAGAACCTGATCGATGGGTCGCTCAAGGGGCTGCTCCAGAACCCGGACGAGGAACTGGAGAACATCAGTTTCGCCCGCACGCTCCGAGACCTGGCGCGGGAGCAACGGGCTGCCCCGTGAGGGCCGCCCGAACTGGTTGGTTCGCCGACGGCGAGCGGAGGATGACCGATGCGACATCTCACGACGGACGTGCTGCGGGGGTTCCTCAAGGACACCGAACCACCCTGCATCTCGCTCTACCAGCCGACCCACCGGGCCAACCCGGACGCCCTCCAGGACCCGATCCGGTACAAGAACCTGGTGCGGGACGCCGAGCGGTCCCTGCGGGAGAAGTACCCGGGGCGGGAGGCCCGCCCACTGCTTGAACCGTTCCAGGCGCTCGCCGACGACTACCACTTCTGGGCCCACCAGTTGGACGGCCTGGCCGTCCTCGGGTCCGCCGGCACGTTCGAGGTGTTCCAACTCCCGCGGCCGGTCAAGGAGTTGGCCGTGGTGGCGGACAGCTTCCACCTGAAGCCGCTGCTGCGGGTGGTGCAGTCGGCTGACCGGTACCAGGTACTCTGCCTCGACCGGCACAAGGCGACGCTGTACGAGGGCAACCGGGACGTGCTGGACGAGGTGGACGTGGGCGCCATGCCGGCGACGATCACGGCGGCGCTCGGGGAGCAACTGACCGACCCGCAGCGGCGGATCGCGTACAACGCGGAGCCGGCCGTGTTCCACGGGCAAGGGGGCAGAGCGGTCGAGACGGAGAAGGACACGGACCGGTTCTTCCGGGTCATCGACCGGGAGGTGCTGGACCGCTTCTCCCGCCCGTCGGGGCTCCCGCTGGTTCTAGCCGCGCTCTCCGAGTACCACGCCGATTTCCGCCGGCTCAGCCGCAACCCGTTCCTCCAGCCGGACGGCGTGACGAAGGACCCCGGGTCACTGACGCCCGAACAACTTCGGGCCGAAGTCTGGCGGGTGGTCGAGCCGACGTACCTCGCCCGGCTGGCCCAACTGACCGAGGACCACCGGACGGCCGCGGCCCGGGGCCTGGCGGCGTCCGACCTGAACGACGTGGCACAGGCGGCGGTCGCGTCACGGATCGGGATCCTGCTGATCGAGGCGGACCGGGAGATCCCCGGACGGTTCGATCCGGCGACCGGCGAGGTCCGCCCCGACCGGCTCGCCGACCCCGAGGTCGATGACCTGATCGACGACCTGGCCGAAACGGTCCTCCGGACCGGCGGGGAGGTGGTCGTCGTGCCGGCCAGGAGGATGCCCACGGACACCGGCCTGGCCGCGACTTTCCGACACTAGGTCCGAAGCGGACTCGTTCAACCCGATTTAAGGCCGAGGCGATGGCACCCTCAGCGAAAGTTGAGAATCCCGGGGTGTGGCGGGCTCACTACGGCGAGCAGGGGGCGGAGCCACACGTCTATCGCTGGTGCGGCGACTTGGAACGCATCCCGATGCCGGCCAAGTAGACAACGAAAGGCAGCACGGCCATTGTCAGCACGAGAAGTTGGAGAAAGCGATGCGTTATCTGGCATTGGCTTGCGATTACGACGGGACCCTGGCCGTACACAACCACGTGGCCGACGGGACGGTCGCCGCACTCGAACGGCTCCGCGCCTCGGGGCGGAAGCTGATCCTGGTTACCGGCCGGCGCCTGGACGAACTGTTGAACGTCTTCCCTCAGGTCCACCTCTTCGACCGGGTGGTGGCCGAGAACGGTGCCCTGCTCTATCGCCCCGCCACACGCGAAGAGAAGCCGCTGGGCTGCCCGCCGCCGGAGAAACTCGTGCGGGCGCTCCGAGACCACGGGGTCGAGCCACTCGCTGTCGGGCGGGTGATGATCGCCACCTGGCAGCCGCACGAGACCACCGCGCTCGGCGCCATCCGCGACCTGGGGCTGGACCTGCGGGTGGCCTTCAACAAGGGCGCGGTCATGGTGATGCCCTCGGGCGTCAACAAGGCTACCGGGCTGGCCGCCGCTCTCAAGGAGTTGGAGCTGTCGCCCCACAACGTCGCCCGCATCGGGGACGCCGAGAACGACCACTCGTTCCTGAAACAGTGCGAGTACTCCGCGGCGGTCGCCAACGCCCTCCCCGCCGTCAAGGAGTCCGTGGATTCCTGCACCGCGGGGGCACACGGCGATGGCGTCGTCGAACTGATCGACGAGATGGTCGCGACAGACCTGGGTGGGCGGGAACAGCTGCTGGAGCGCCACCACCTCCTGTTCGGCACCCGGGACAACGGGGCCGAGGTGCGGGTCCGGCCCTACGGGGCCAACCTGCTGATCGCCGGCCCGTCCGGGAGCGGCAAGTCGTCGGCGGCCACCGCGTTCTTGGAGCGGCTGATCGAGCACGAGTACCAGTTCTGCGTCATCGACCCGGAGGGTGACTACGCGACCTTTGAAGGGGCGGTGGTCCTGGGGAACTCTTTGGCCGCTCCGGAGGTGGACGAGGTCATCCGGCTCCTGAAGGATCCCGACCGGAACGTCATCGTCAACCTGCTCGGGCTGCCACTCGCGGACCGGCCGTCGTTCTTCCTGACGCTGCTCCCCCGGCTCCAGGAGATGCGCGCGACGACGGGGCGGCCCCACTGGGTCGTGATCGACGAGGCCCACCACCTGCTGCCCACGCCCTGGCACCCGGGCGACCTGGTGATGTCCCAGGAACTGGAGGGGCTGGTGCTCATCACCGTGCACCCGGAGCACGTCGCCCCCGCCTTCCTGGGGCTGGTAGACGTGGTCGTGGCCGTCGGCCACTCGCCCGAGACGACGCTCCGGCAGTTCTGCCTGGCGCTGGGGGAGACGCCGCCCGCCCTGACCCCCTGACGCTGGAGGCCGGGGAGGTCGTCTTCTGGTCGCGGGAGACCGGGGACGTCCCGCGGTGGGTGAGGATCATCCCCAGTCGCACCGAGCGCCGCCGCCACAGCCGCAAGTACGCCGAAGGTGAGGTGGCCCCGCACCACAGCTTTTACTTCCGGGGGCCGGAAGGGAGGCTCAACCTGCGGGCACAGAACCTGATCCTCTTCATGCAACTGGCCGAGGGGGTCGATGAGGAGACCTGGATGTACCACCTCCGCCGCGGCGACTACTCGCGCTGGTTCCGGAAGGTGATCAAGGACAAGGTGCTCGCGGCCAGGGCGGCCGGCGTGGAGAGCATGGCGGACGTCTCGGCGGGGGACAGCCGTGGCCTCATCGCGGAGGCGATCAAGGAGCACTACACACTTCCCGCCTGAGTCGCCTCGTCTGCCGCGTACGCGGGGAAGCAAAGGAGCGAGGGATGATGTTCACGGAGGTGTCGAGGAGGCTAGGCCCTGGGAGATGCGAGGTGGGGTGCGGGACATGCCGTTTGTGGGGGGGCTGCATTACTCCGGTGCGGGTCCCCCGGGCCGGACCTCGATGGCGTCGGCGACGCGGGCCCCCTGGCTCTCCGTGTACGCCACCCGGACGCGGTCCCGGGGCTGGATCAGGCGGAGCTTGACCCGTTCGCCCCGGAGGGTGATGACACAGCCGGGCCGTACATCGAAGCTGACGGGGGTGCCGGCGACGTGAACCACCACCTCCCGACCGACCGGATCGACCCGGCGAACGACCCCGTCGGTCTGCAACGTCGGCCGACAACCATTCGGACTCTGCATGCCCCTTGGCCTCGGTGGGTTGATCCTGTCCTGACCACTCGATTCAGAGCAACATCCGTACCCGAGCGGTCGGAGGGTGCCGGGCCGCCCACCCGCGAGCGACCGGGCCGGGATCCCGGTCGCCCGGCGGGTCGCCCCGGTCACTTTCCGACCACCCGTCCGGTCGAACATCGATCACGGGATTCCGTCGGGGTCGCCCTAGAATGCTGGAGGACCGGCCCGGTCGTGAGCGGGTGTCGGTCGGGAGGACGTCCGAGATGCGCCCCGGCACACAGGTCCCGTACGACGAACTCTTCGAGAGCGCCCCCGACGGCCTCGTGGTCGTCGATCGGGACGGTGTCGTGACACTCGCCAATCGCCGGGCGGAAGCGATGTTCGGCCGCGGCCGGGACGAACTCGTCGGGTCGCCCCTCAAGGCGTTCGTGCCCGAAAGCCCGGGAGAGACGCACGCCGGGATACTTGCGGCCGGGTCGGGTCAGCCGACCGAACTCGCCGCCCGGCGGGACGGCGAGGAGTTCACGGTGGAGGCGACCGCGAGCCGCCTGGACGACCGCGGGGGCCAGGTGCTACTCGCCCTCCGCGACGCGACTGGACGGAAGCAGGAGGAGGAGATACTCCGCGCCCGGGCCCGCCAGCAGGCCCTGGTGGCGGAACTCGGGCGGCGGGCCCTCACCGGCATCGACCTCGGCCAGCTGATGGAGGAGGCCGTGAACGTCCTCGCCTCCGACCTCGGCGTCGAGTTCGCCAAGCTCCTCGAACTCCTCCCGGACGGCACGGCGGTCTTCCGCGCCGGGGTCGGCTGGCGGGACGGGATCGTCGGCGGCACGACGGTGGAACTCCAGGCGGGCACCCCGGCCGGCCGGGTGGTCCTGGATCAGGCCCCGGTCCTCGTCGAGGACCTCCGCACCGATGAGCGCTTCCCGGGGCCGTCCGTGGCCCGCGACCACGGGGTCGTCAGCAGCCTCACCGTGCCCCTCTACGGCCAGGCCCGCCCGCTGGGCGTCCTGGGCGTCCACGCCGCCCGACCGCGGCGGTTCCCCGCGGGGGACGTCCACTTCGTCCAGGCGGTGGCGAACGTCCTCGCGACCGCCATGGAGCGACACCGGCACGAGGAGCGGCTGCGGGAGCGGCAGATGGTCCGGGCCGAACAGATGGCCGCCGTCGGCCAGGTCGCCGCGGGGGTCGCCCACGAGCTGCGCAACCCCCTGACCTCGATCAAGGGGCTGGTCCAGGTCAACCTCCGGGAGGCGGTCGCCCACGGCCTGCCGGCCGACGACCTGCGGGTGATCGAGCACGAGGTCCGGCGGATGGAGCGGACGCTCCAGACGTTCCTCGACTTCGCCCGCCCGCCCCGGCCGGACCGCCAGCGGCTGGATCTGGCCGACGTCGTCGAGCGGGTGTACGCCCTCGCGGGCGGCCGGGCCCGAAAGCAGCAGGTCGCTCTCCGCTTCCCCCGACCGGACGGACCGGCCTGGGTCGACGGGGACCGGGACCAGCTCCAGCAACTGTTGTTGAACCTGGTCCTCAACGCCCTGGACGCCCTGCCCCGCGGCGGGGCGGTGGAGGTGGACCTCCGTCCCCCGCGGGACGGGCACGTCGAGCTGTTCGTCCGCGACACCGGGCCGGGGATCGCCCCGCACATCCTGCCCAAGGTGTTCGAGACGTTCGTCAGCAACAAGGAGACCGGGGTCGGGCTGGGGCTGCCCGTGTCCCGGCGGATCGCCGAGGACCACGGCGGGAGCCTCACCGCCTACAACCTGCCCGCCGGGGGCGCGTGCTTCGCCCTCCGGCTGCCCGCGCCGGCCTGACGACGGCGCCATCCTCACGCGGAGGGGGTCATGCCCAAGCTCCTGGTGGTGGACGACGAGCCGTCGATCCTCCACTTCTTTCGCCGCGCCTTCCCGGGCCCGGACGTGACCCTGCACACCGCGTCGTCCGCGGCCGAGGGGCTCGCGGCGGTCGAGCGGGACCGGCCGGAGGTGGTCGTCCTGGACATCAACCTGGCCGGCGAGTCCGGGCTGGAGACGTTCCGCCGCGTCCAGCGGATCGACCCGAAGGTGCCGGTCATCTTCATCACCGGGCACGGGACGGCCGACACCGCCATCGAGGCGATGCGGCTGGGGGCCTACGAGTACCTGCTCAAGCCGCTCGAACTCGACCACCTGACCGACCTGGTGGACCGGGCGTTCGAGATCAGCCGCCTGATGCGGGTCCCGGCCGTCATCCCGGAGGGGGACGGGGCGGCGGAGGCGACCGACGCGATGGTCGGCCGGTGCCCGGCCATGCAGGCGGTGTACAAGGCGGTCGGCCGGGTCGCCCCGCAGGACGTGACGGTCCTGATCCTCGGGGAGAGCGGGACCGGCAAGGAACTCGTCGCCCGCGCCGTCTACCACTACAGCCACCGCTCGGGCGGCCCGTTCCTGGCGGTCAACTGCGCGGCCATCCCGGAGGCGCTCTTGGAGAGCGAGCTGTTCGGCCACGAGAAGGGCGCCTTCACCGGGGCCGACCGCCGACGCATCGGCAAGTTCGAGCAGGCCGGCGGCGGGACGCTCTTCCTGGACGAGATCGGGGACATGACCCCGCCGACCCAGGCCAAGATCCTCCGCGTCCTCCAGGGTCAGGAGTTCGAGCGGGTCGGCGGCAGCGAGCCGATCCGGGCCGACGTGCGGGTGATCGCGGCCACCAACCGCGACCTGGAGAAGATGGTCGCCGACGGATCGTTCCGGGCGGACCTGTACTATCGGCTCAACGTCTTCACAGTCAAGCTCCCGCCACTCCGGGACCGCGGCGACGACCTGCCGCTGCTGGTGGGGCACTTCGTGCGGCGGTTCGGCCGGGAACTCGGCAAGGACGTGCGGGAGGTGTCGCCGGAGGCGCTGGAGGTGCTGCGCCGCCACCCGTGGCCGGGGAACGTGCGGGAGCTTCAGAGCGTCGTCAAGCAGGCGCTGTTGGCGACCACCGGCCCGGTGGTGCTGCCGGAGTTCCTGCCGCCGACCGTCCGCGGTCCGGCCGGTGGGTCGGCGTTCGACTTCGGGGGGCTGACCGGGTTCGTGACCGATCAGTTGCGGGCGGGCTCGACGACGCTCTACGCCGACTACCAGGGCCTGACCGACCGCCACCTGCTCACCCTGGTCCTGAGGCACGCCGGCGGGAACCTGTCCCGGGCGTCTCGGTCGCTGGGCTTCACCCGGGCGACCCTACGGGCGAAGCTGACCGCGCTGGGCATCCCGGTCGAGCGGCCGGCCCGGTCCGACGGCGGCGAGCCGGCCTGACCGCTCCGCGCCGGATCAACCCCGCGTGAGCTGGAAGGGCCGTGTCAATTCCGTTCGGTGCCGTCACGGTCGAGCACGCGATGCTCGGCCTGTCCGTGCTCCTCCTGCTGGGCGTCCTGGCCAGCAAGGCGGCGGACCGGGTCGGCGTGCCCGCCTTGCTCCTGTTCCTCGGCCTGGGCATGCTCGCCGGGTCGGAGGGCCCGGGCGGCGTCTACTTCGACGACGCCCCGGTCGCCCAGGCGGTCGGGGTGGTGGCCCTCGCCCTCATCCTGTACTCCGGCGGCCTCGACACCGACTGGGCGAGCGTCCGCCCGGTCCTCCGCCACGGCCTGGCCCTCTCGACCGTCGGGGTCGCGGTCACCGCCCTGGTCGTCGGCCTGGCCGCGAAGTCCTTCCTCGGGTTCTCCCTGCTCAAGGGAGTCCCCCTCGGGTCGATCGTCTCCTCCACCGACGCGGCGGCCGTCTTCGCCGTCCTCCGGTCGAGGGCCGTCAACCTCAGGGGCCGGCTCAAGCCGCTGCTGGAGTTCGAGTCCGGCAGCAACGACCCGATGGCCGTGTTCCTGACCGTCGGCCTCCTCCAGCTCATGACCCGGCCCGCCGCCTCCGTTGCCGACCTGGCCGTCGGGTTCGCACTCCAGATGCCGCTCGGCGCCCTGGTCGGGTACGCGGAGGACGGGCCGCCGTACTCCTCGTCAACCGGCTACACCTGGGGTACGAGGGGCTCTACGCGGTCCTCACCCTGTCCGTGGCCTTGCTCACCTACGGCCTCACCGACCTTGTCGCGGGGAACGGGTTCCTCGCGGTCTACCTGGCCGGCATCGTCATCGGCAACCGGCCGCTCATCCACCGGCGGACCCTGCTGCGGTTCCACGACGGGCTCGCCTGGCTGATGCAGATCGCGATGTTCGTCACCCTGGGTCTACTCGTCTTCCCGTCCCGGCTCGTGCCGGTCGTCGGTAACGGCCTGCTGATCGTCGCCGTGTTGATGCTGGTCGCCCGGCCGGCGGCCGTCTTCCTGTGCCTGCTCCCGACGGCGATGACCCTGCGGGAGAAGGCGTTCGTCTCCTGGGTGGGTCTCCTCGGCTGGTGCCGGTCGTGCTGGCCACCTACCCGCTGCTGGCGGGCGTGCCGCGGGCGGACGAGTTGTTCAACCTGGTGTTCTTCGTGGTCCTCGCCTCGGTGCTGGTCCAGGGGGCGAGCGTGCCGTTCGCCGCCCGGCTGCTCGGGCTGGACGCCCCGGCCGCCGCCCGGCGCGATTACCCGCTCGAGTTCAACCCGGTGGGGGGACTCAAGAGCGAGTTGAAGGAGGTATCCGTAACCGACGGGACGGCGTGGGCGGGGCGGGCGGTGATCGACCTCGAACTCCCGTCCGGATTGCTGATCGTCCTCATCGCCCGCGGCTTCGAATTCATCCAGTCGAGCGGGGGGACGACGCTCGCACCTGGCGACACGCTCCTGGTCCTGGGGGATGGCGAAGCGATCGATCGGGCGCGGGCACAGGCCCAGTCCCCCGACCCCGGAGTCGAGCCCGACGGGCACACGGAAGGGGAGTCAGACCCACACTCGTCCAGTCCGGCCGGTTCTCTCAAGACACCTGAGGACGGCGGTTGACACGCCGCCGGCCGGGATCCGTCGATGTTGACCCGGTTACCGAAACACCCCGCGCGCTCCCGCTGCTCGGGGGCCCCCGGCGGCCCGCGATAGTCTTGCGGCACCACTCCCCCCGCCGCCGCCAGCGTCGTCCGCGCCTGTGCCTCCAACTGGCCGGGCGAGTTCCGCCCACCAAGTGGTCGATGTTAGCGCACCTTCGTGGCCAAGCGCCGCGCCGGATGGCCAACTGATAAACCCAGGGAACACAACCCGAGCGCATTCAGATCGGCCATCCCGGTGCGAGTGGCACGGACCGTGCTTTGGGAATAGTAACCACGTTTGCGCGTCGCCCCATCGGTGAGCAACCAGGACCGCGAGGTGCAACTCCGTACCCCGCGGCTCAAGCCGACGTGGAGATCCCGGTCGGGAACCCGGAATGAACGGACTATTTCCCCGTGTCGTTCGACCCAAGACCCAGGCACCGATTTGCAACAGGAGTTCCAACATGAGAGTTACCAGAATATCGGCAGCGTCCGTTCCGTCGGTCTTCTCGCACGCCGACAGGGTGATGGGGGTTCTTACCGCCCAGCACGAACTCGATGTCCTCACGCGGGCGTTGGAGTACGTGGGGGTAAGCACCATCGAAGTCCTCGAAGGCGACCCGGGAGCGAGCTATCTGGACCAGCGGGAGCACTCGTTCCGGGGGTTAGTGGACTTCTACCTCGGCGATCTAGAAACCGAGATGCGTCACCGCTACGCACAAGAGGTCGGAAAGGGCCGTCTCGTATTCGCGGTCCCGGTCACTCAGGACAACAAGGACGACGTGGTGAAGGCGGCGTTGGCACACGGCGCGAACCACGTAGCGCACTTCGGGGTGTGGGTTAACGAGAGTATTGGACAGCCGTGACCTACCCCCAGTCGTGCAGCCAACGCGACTGTTAGAGGTCCGCTCGGTCGGACCTGTCGGCGTAGTCGTCCGATATCAATGTGCATTGATTCCTTCCCCCTCACTCCGTCGAAACTCATGATGCGACCTGGCGAACGGCCAGGTTGGTCAACCTCGGCCCATCTGCTGGTCGATGTCCGACCGGTGTCGCACTCCGGCCATGTGGGCCGGGCCGCTATCCCGGCTGCGGTGATTCGCGATTTCCCGTGTGAAGACAGTCTCCGCCGCCCTATCGGAGCCAATAACTTCGAACGGCACGGCACGTGCTTTGGTAGTCCGGCGTCTGCGTTGATGCAACAGCCCATGCGAGTTGGAAGGAGGGAGCCATGCTGCCGAAGCCCCTCGCCCCCGGTCCGCACCTGTCGAGGCTGGAGTACGTCCCGGTGCGGGACCTCATGACCCCCAACCCGGTCTCCGTCCGGCGCGGGATCACGGTCCGCGAGGCGGCCGCGTTCCTGGCCGGCCGCGGGATCGGGGCTGCTCCCGTCGTCAACGACGCCGGCCGGGCGGTGGGAGTCCTCAGCCGGTCGGACGTCCTATTGGCCGTCACCGCCGGGGTGGACGGGGCGCCGGTCCGGGAGGTCATGACCCCGTCGGTCATCGGCGTCCGCCCGAACGCCACCGCCCTGGAGGCGTGCAACCAGATCGTCCGCCACCTGGTCCGGCGGGTGTTCGTCCTCGACAGCGAGGGCGTCCCCGTGGGGGTGGTCAGCACGACCGACCTGCTCCGGGGGCTGAATGCCCTGTGGGGCGCGCCGGCACCGATCGCCATTGCCGGCTGACCGACAGGCCGATCGGCGAGGAATTCGACGCCCGGGTGTTTTTGTCATCATGCTATTGCACAACACCCCGGCCGCCCGATCGACCGCCCGCGAGTTGATGCGCCGCACCGCCGTCGCGATCCCGCAGGGGACGAAAGTTCCGGCGGCCGCCTGGGCGCTGGTCGCGGGCGGGCTGGGGGCGGTCCCCGTCGTGGACTCCGACGGCCGGTGCGTCGGGCTGTTCACCGCGCGGGGCTACCTCCGCTGGGCGAACCGCGCCGGGCCGGCGGCCGGGCTCGCATCGGACCCAGGCCTCGGTCCGGCCGGCGACGAGGTCCGGGACCACATGACGCGGGAGTTCGCCACGGCGACGCCGGACGCCGAGTTGCACGAACTCGCGCACCGCCTCCGCGGTGCGGACGAACCATGGGTCGTCGTCCTCGACCGGCAGCGGCGCCCGATGGGTGTCGT
>Ga0247829_10000294_pt1 | contig 17754 bp, 17 predicted proteins | sample 12C_Control_Day4_FD_207765 | JGI IMG/M metagenome (GOLD analysis project Ga0247829, IMG submission 207765) | Soil microbial communities from agricultural site in Penn Yan, New York, United States - 12C_Control_Day4 | ecosystem: Environmental > Terrestrial > Soil > Agricultural land | place... | reverse complement strand
GAGTTGGGCGGTCAGCCCGCCGGGCCCCGGGCCCACTTCGATGACCGTATCGTGCGCGCCGGCCTCCACCGCGTCGGCAATGCGCCCCAGCACTCGCGGATCGGAGAGAAAATGTTGGCCCAGGCGCTTCTTCGGTCTGGCCATCGGCCTCTCTCGAAGCAGTTCACAGGGAGGCGGGACCGCCTGAGTTACGCGGGTCACGTCGTGCCATGACCCGGCAGCGGGTCAGCTTTTCAGCAGACGCAGGACGAGCAACGTGCGGTCGTCCGCGGCCTCGGGGGCAAACGCCTCCAGCTCGGCGAAGACCGCCCTCAGGATCGCGTCCTCGGGCTCGGTCCGATGGGCGCAGAGGAGCTCCAGCATACGCCGTTCGCCGAAGCGTTCGCCGGCAGGGTTCCGCGCATCCACGATCCCATCGGTCCAGAGGCAGAGCAGATCGCCCTCGAGCGACCAGGGCACCTGGCGCCGACCGATCCGGCGGACGCCGTCGAGCCCGATGGGAGGCGCCGTCGCCTCCAGCCGCTCCGGCTCGCCGAAGCGGGGAACCCGGAACGCATAGGGGTGCCCCGCGTTGGCATAGGCCAGTCGGCCCGCTAGCGGATCGAGCACGCCGTAGAACGCACTGAAATACATCTCGGTAGAGGCCAGCTCGGTGGACAGGCTGTCGAGCAGCGACGAGAGGGTTTCATCGGGCGACCCTGCGCCGGCCGCGTGAATGCCCGCGGCGGCCATGACCAATGCCATCACCAGCGCAGCCGGGAAGCCGTGCGAAGCGACGTCGCCCATCATCACGCCAACCCGGCCGCGCCCGAGCCGGCTGAAGGTGTAGAAGTCACCGCCCACCGAATCGGCCTGCACGCAGCGCGCCGCCACACTGGCGTCGCCGTGCAGCACCGATGGGGGCGGGAGCAGCTTGAGCTGGAGGTCATGTGCAAGTGCCAGCTCGTGGCGCAGCCGCTGCTGGCCGATGTCGCGAGCTACCAGCCGTGCATTCTCGACCGCGGCTCCGATCTGACTCGCCACCGCGGATACGAGCTTGCGGTCCCCTGGTGTGAAGCGGTCGCTCCCGATCCGATCGGTCAGGTTGATCACGCCGAGGCATCGCGCCGTCCCACCGGGGGCTGCGTACACGATTGGCACGCTCAAAAAAGCGCGGCCCTGGTAGCCGCGGGCATCGCCGTCCGCCTGGGGCACCGCGGCGCTCTCGCCGGTATCGTCGGCCGGATCCTGCACGACGGTTCGACGCTCGCGGAAGACCCGCGCTGCTACCGAGTGCTCGTCGCCGACATGCACCGGCGGCGTGCCATCCGCGTTGAACCCCCGCGCGGCGACGGGCCGCAGCAGGTCGGTTCGCTCCTCATGCACCATGATCGACGCGCGGCGGGCTCCCACCACGTCGCTCACTTCGCGCAGGATGGTCTTTGCGGCGTCCTCGAGGCGGGGAGTACGGCCGAGCAGCTCGCTGATGAGATAGAGGAGATCGATTTCCTGATAGCGGGTCGCCAGCTCCTCAGCCAGGAACGCCCGCTGCCGCTCGCCTGCGAGCAGCGCCGACACGACGGCCCTCACCCGCCCGGCGGCCTCGGCGGAGGCCGGACCCTCGCCGGCCGCCGTTTCCACCCAGAAGCCGTCAACGTCGAGGGGGTCGAGCCGGGTGGCGCCGGTCGGTGTGGGCACTTCACCCCCGGCTCGTGGACGGGTGGGTGTCCAGCCGGGATCGGGACCACCGGCGATTCTGAGACCCCGGCCATCGAAACGCCAGAGGCGCACCCGTCCACCGACGAGCGCGCCCAGGGATTCGAGGATGTCGTCGAGCCGCGCTACTGCCGGCTGAGCGTCATGCAGATGGAGGTTCCTCGCGCGTTGAAACGCACGTCGTCTACGAGCTTCCGGATGAGGAACAGGCCGCGTCCGCGGGTGCCGTTCACGCGATCGGGCTGGAGCGGCTCCGGCACGTCGTTGGGATCGAAGCCCTCGCCTTGATCCGTCACCTGGATCAGAATGTGATGCGGCAGCAACTCGGCTTCGATGCTGACCAGCTTGGTGGGATCCTCGCGGTTGCCACGCACCACGGCGTTGGCCAGCGCTTCCGCGACGGCGACCTGCAGCCGGAACCGGAGCCGGGCGTCCGGAGAAACGCCGGCGAGGCAGTGCCGGGCCACGAGGCTCACCGCGTGCTCGATGCAGTCCACGTTGCTCGGCATCGTGACCTGCACCCGGGCGCCGGCGGGTGTCAGGCCCGGGCCGGGAGTCCGGCGAACGACCAGCTGCAGCGCGGCTGTGGTCATCGTCGGCCCTAGAAGTTGGCGAGCGCCTGCTCGGGCGTGTCCGCGATCGCGAACAGGGTGTCGAGCTTGGTGAGCTCGAACAGCGAGCGCAGATCCTCGTTGAGACCGGACAGGCGGAGCTCACCTCCGGCATCCCGAACCCGCCGGGACAGCGCCACGAGCGCGCCGAGCCCGGACGAATCGATGTACCCGGCGGCGGCGAAATCGATCAGGAACTTGCGCTCGCCGGCGTCCAGCGCGTTCCCGACCAAGTCCTTGAGCTCCTGTCTGTTACCGACGATGAGCTGACCTTCCACTCGAACCACGGTCACGCCGTTATCGTCCCGCGTCGTGTGAAAGCCCATGCGCGCACTCCGTCAGGAGGTCGTGGCGTCCTTTTGCAGGGCCACCATTGCCGCTACATCGACAATATCATCGGCCGTCGCGCCCCGGGAAAGGTCGGACACCGGACGCCGAAGCCCCTGGAGGAGCGGACCCAGCGCTACCGCCCCGGCCAGCCGCTGCACCAGTTTGTACCCGATGTTGCCGGCGTCCAGATCGGGAAAGACCAGCACGTTGGCCCGACCCGCCACCGGCGACCCCGGCGCCTTTCGGTCGCCCACATCGGCGGCGAGTGCGGCGTCGACCTGCAACTCGCCGTCGGCGGGAATGCCGGGGGCCAACTCGCGAAACCGCGCCGCGGCCAGGCGAACCCGCTCCACCGCCGGACCGCTCGCGCTCCCGCGCGTGCTGTACGAGAGGAAAGCGACGCGTGGGGCGTCGCCCACCAGCGCTGGCCTTGCCCGCGCCGCGGCCAGCCCGATTTCGGCGAGTTGATCCGCCGTCGGATCCGGCACGACGGCGCAGTCGGTGAAGGTGAGCACCTGCCCAGAGGGCAGCACCATATAAAATGCGGAGCTGGCGAGGTTGACCCCCGGCGCGGTGCCGACCGCCCAGAGCGCGGCCCGAATCACGTCGGCGGTGGTGGACACCGCGCCGCCCACGCATCCGTCGGCCTCACCGAGCGCCACCAGGCTCGCAGCAAAGTTGAGCGGCTCCTCGGCCAGCTCCAATGCGTGCACTCCGTCGCGCACCCGGTCGGGACGACAGGCGCGCAGATGATTCGCGACCCGCTCGAGCCGGGAATCTCTCGCGATCGCGACCCCGGGCCCTCCCAGTACGATGGGCTCGGCGATCCCCTCCGAGCGCAGCCGCTCCGCCGCCGCCTGGACCCGCGGATCCTCCCCTTCGGCCAGCACGATGCGCGCACGCCGCTCGGCGGCCCGACGATGTAGGTCGTCCCGGAAGCTCACGCCTGGAACCGGCGCCGGAGCGCCTCGGCGACCACAGGGGGTACGTGGGCGCTGATGTCCCCCCCGAAGCGCGCCACCTCCCGCACCATGCTGGAGCTCAGGTAGGTCAGATCCACCGCCGGCACCAGGAACACCGTCTCGAGCGATGGATGGAGCTGACGATTCATGAGCGCCATCTGGAACTCGTACTCGAAATCGCTGACCGCGCGGAGACCGCGGACCACCATGGTGGCGCCGACCCGTCGCGCGTGATCGGCCAGCAGCCCGTCGAATGACTCTACGGTGATGCGCGGTTCGCCGGTGCACATGGCCTCGAGCATCGCCAGCCGCTCTTCCACCGAGAAGAGCGGCTGCTTCGACACGTTGGTGGCCACGGCGACGATCAGCCGGTCCGCGAGCGCCAAGCTGCGCCGGATCAGGTCCTCGTGCCCGCGGGTGGGCGGGTCGAACGAGCCGGGGTAGATCGCGATGCGGGTCATGGCGCACGGAAGAAGGTGAGAGCGCTGTCGCCGTAGCGGCGGGTGTCGTCCCCGGGTAGCGCGAGGTCGGCGCGATGCTCGACCGAAAGAATGCGCGCGAACGGACTCCGGCGAAAGAGTGCCGCCAGCCGCTCGGCGGCGTCGGTGCTGTAGGGCGGATCCGCGAACACGAGGTCGTACGCCGCGGGGGAAAGCCGCTCGGCAAACCGGAGCGCGTCACCCCGGTGCACGACCGCCTCGGGACCCAGGCCGAGGCTCGCGATGTTGGCGCGGAGCGCGTCGAGGGATCCGGTCGCGAGCTCGACGAAGTCGGCCGAGACCGCCCCCCGCGATAGTGCCTCGAGTCCCAGCGCGCCGCTCCCCGCGAAAAGATCGGCGACCCGTGCGCCGGACAGTTCCGGGGCGACGATGCTCATCCACGCCTCGCGCACCCGGTCTGCGGTGGGCCGCACGCGCGCATCGCGCGGCACGATCAGCCGGCGCCCCCCGAACCTGCCGGCGACAATGCGCACGGCGTCAGGCGGGCTGCGGGGCCGGCGGGCGAGGGGGCTGACGGCTGGGTGCAATGGCGCACAGCCGTGCCTGGAGGGTGGCAATCCCCTGCCACTCGTTGGTCTCGAGGCGGAACGCCACGTCCACCGGTCCGTCACCCAGTCCCGCAGCGCGGTCGGCCCACTGGAACCCGATGGCGGCAAGGCGGGCGTCGCCGGCTTCGAGCACCCCTTTCAAGTGCCCGCCGCCCACGACGCTCCGACGCGCGAGGCGGGCGCCGCGGACGCCGAGCACCGGCGAGGGATTGCCCGAGCCGGTGGGCTCGAGGTAGCGCGCCAGCCGCTCCAACTCCGGCGTGGCCTCACTCAACTGGATCTCCAGGTCCACCCGCTGTTCGGGACCGAGGTCCTCCGGGGAAAGCGTTCGCCGGGCCACGTCGGCAAACCGCGCTCGGAACTCTCCCAGCCGCTCCCGCCGGATGGTGAGCCCAGCCGCCATCTGGTGCCCGCCGTAGCGCTCGAGCAGCTCGTGACATTCGCCGAGCGCCGCGTGCAGATCAAATCGGGAGATGCTGCGGCCGGATCCTCGTCCGATCTCGCCGTCGAACGCGATGAGAAACGTGGGGCGTCCGAACCGCTCCACCACGCGGCTCGCTACGATGCCCACGACGCCCGGATGCCAGCCGTCACCTTCGAGCACGATGCCTGGCTCGAGCTCTCCCCCGTTCTCGACCCGCTCGAGCGCTTCCTCCAGCATGCGCTGATCGAGCTGCTGGCGCTCGCCGTTCAGCCGCTCCAGGCGGGCGGCCAACGCCCCGGCCTCCGCAGCATCATCGGTGAGCAGGAGCCGGAGGCCGTCGGCCGCGTCGCCGATGCGCCCCGCCGCGTTGAGCCGCGGACCAAGGATGAACCCGCAGTGGGATGCGCGCACCGCGCGGCGGTCGAGCCCGCAGGCTTCCACCAGGGCGCGAACTCCCGGCCAGCGGCTGGCGCAGAGCAGCTTGAGTCCTTGCTTGACCAGGATGCGGTTCTCCCCGGTCAGCGGCACCACGTCCGCCACGGTCGCGAGAGCCACCAGGTCCAGCAGGTGCAGTGGGAGATTTGGCGAGAGCCCGAGGGCGGGCACGAGGGCCTGCACCAGCTTGAAGGCGAGCCCGGTGCCGCAGAGCTGAGTAAGACCCGACTCGTCATCCGGACGCTGCGGATCCACGACCGCATCAGCCGGGGGCAGCTCGGGGCCGGGGAGGTGGTGGTCGGTCACCACGACGCTGATGCCCTCCGCCCGGGCCCGCCGCACCGCGTCCGCCGCGGTGATGCCGCAGTCGCAGGTGATGATCAGCTCCGCGCCGATCTCGCGCGCCTTGGCGAGCCCCGCGTCACCGAAATCGTAGCCGTCGCGGAGGCGGTGCGGCACAAACGCGGTGACCCTGGCACCGGCCGACGACAGCGCGCGGGTGAGCAGGGCCGCCGCGCACTGCCCGTCGACGTCGTAGTCCCCATGCACCAGGATGTGGCGCCCGCCGCGTGCCGCAGCGGCGATCACCTGCACCGCGCGCGCCATGCCGGCCAGCGAGAGCGGGTCGGCGAGGTCGGCGAGCGACGGCCGCAGGAAGCGGCGGGCGACTTCAGGATTGGCATGGCCGCGCTGCACAAGGATCGCGGCGAGGGATTCGGGGAGCGACAGTGCGTCGGCGAGCCGGCGTACCAGCGCCGGGTCCGGAGGCGGCGAGACGACCCACCGGAGTGGAAGTGCGGCGGCGACGGTCACCGTTCCGCCGAGTAGAGGATGACGCCACAAGCTTCGCAGCCTTCCAGCAGCATGCCCGCCCGGATCTGACTCCGGCGATTTCTGGGGACCGCGGTGAAGCACGCACCACAGGCATCGCCGCTCAGCGGCACCACCACCGAGGCGGACCGCGCGCGGCGCAGGCGGTCGTACCGCATGCGAAGCGTGCGCTCCAGCAGCCCCGCCTTTTCCTCTCGCTCTCCCATGCGCACGGCCCGTTCGGCGGCGAGCTCCAGCCTCCGGGTGGCGATCGCCGTTCGCCGCGGCTGCTGGCCGGCCTCGAGCTCCTCATACCGCCGTGCCTCGGCAGCCGCCGCCGCTTCGACGCCGCCCACACCCTCGGCGGCCTGTACCCACTCGGTCTCCTCCTTGGCCATCACCTGCCGTGCGAGGTCCATCTCCGCCATCAGCGTGGCCGCGTCCTTCGGCGTGCGCACGAACTCGAGGCGCTGTTTCCGGCGGTCCTGCTGCTGGCGGAAGGTCTCGACCCTCTGTTCCTGCTCATCGCGCCGCCGGGCGGCCTCCTCCACGGCTCGACGGGCCGCATCCCGCACCTCTCGCCCACGGCGCAACTCGGCATCGAGCGCGGCCAGGTCGGCATCGAGCGCCGACTGGCGGGTATCGAGATCGGCGATCTCGCTGTCCTTGGCCTGGAGATCGAGCAGCTTGGTCAGGTCAGGATGCATTCCTCGTCCTTGCTGGTCGTTGGGCGAACCGTCAACGCTTGTAGTACTGACGCGCGGTGGCGAACCCCGGGTAGCGACGGTCCAGTTCGGCACGCCGGCGAAGCCGCTCGTCCGGGTCGGGAATCGCCGTCATGGCGCGGTATGCGGTGCGCGCCTGGAGATACTCCACCACACTGGCGTAATCATGATCGAGCGGGCGGCCGGCCAGCGCAGCCGCCGATTCGCGCAGGCGGGACCATGCATCGGCGGCTCGGTCGGACAGCTCTCCGGGCAGCGCCTCCCCGCTGTCCGCAGCCGGGAGGCGGACGAGCGCATCGAACAGCTCCCGTAGCACCGGCTGCTCCAGCAGATCGGCAGCCACCTCTTCGCGCGCTCGTACGCGCCACTCGGGTGCCGCGAGCATGTAGGTAACCAGCTGTCGCTCCCGCGCCGTGCCGGCCGGCAACGCTCTGCGCCCAGTGAGCGGACGCGGTCGTCGGACGTCGCTGGAGACCTCCCCCGGCACCGCCCGTGGGACCGCCTGCCCCGGTCCTGGCCGGCGCGCCGCCTCCTCGAGCACCAAGTCGCGCGAGATGCCGAGACGCTCCGCCACCCGCGCTGCGTAGAGCTGGCGGGTTACCGGATCGGCCGCCGCGCGAACGGTCGGCAGCAGCTTGTCGAGGGCCTGACGCTGGCGCTCGAGATCGGCCATCCAGCCCCCGCGCTCCAGTAGTTGCAGTTTCCGCTCGAGCACGTCGGCCGCGTCCTTGAGCACCGGCACGAGCGCGTCGGCCCCGCCCTTCCGGACCAGGGTGTCCGGGTCGTCACCGGGCGGGAGTGTGGCGACGCGAACGCGCACCCCATGTCGCAGCAGTTCATCGGCGGCGCGGAAGGTAGCCCGGAGCCCGGCGGCGTCGCTGTCGTAGAGCAGGATCGCTGACTGGGCCGCGCGGCGGAGCAGTGCCGCCTGGTCTGGCGTGAGTGCCGTGCCGAGCCCGGCCACCACGTGCTCCACGCCGGCGAGCACGAGCCGGAGCACGTCGAAATACCCCTCGACCACGAGAACGGTTTCCTGCTGCCGGATGGCCGACCGGGCCGCGTGGAGGTTGTAAAGCAGCCGGCCCTTCTGGAACAGCGGCGTTTCCGGGGAGTTCAGGTACTTCGGCTCGCCCTCGCGCAGCAGGCGGCCACCGAACCCCACCACTCGGCCGCGAAGATCATGAATCGGGAAGAGCAGACGCTCCCGGAATCGAGGCACCACGCGCTCGTCGTCCCGCCGCGCCGCGAGACCGGCCTCGAGCAGGATCGGCTCGGCGATCCCGAGCTGCTGCATGGCCACGAGGAACCCAGTACCCGACGGCGCCCAGCCGAGTCCGTTCTGGCCCGCCTGATCCATGTCGATGTCGCGGCCGGCAAGGTAGTCGCGGGCTCCCCGCGCGTCATCGGCCTCAGCGAGACGGCGGACGAACCAGTCGTGCGCGGCTGACACCGCGCTGAACAGCGGCTCCCGCGGATCCGGACCGGTGCGCGTGCTTTCCGGAATGACGATACCGGCCCTCCGCGCCGCCTCCCGCACCGCGGTCGGATAGTCCATGCCGAAGCGCTTCATCAGATACGTGAAGGCGTCCCCGGCGGCGTTGCACTTGTAGCAGTAGTACATCCCTTTCCGTGGAATTACGGCAAAGTTCCGGTTCCGCCCGCCATGAAACGGACAGGGACCGCGGTAGTCCGCGCCGGTGCGCTTGAGGTCCACCGACTCGCCGATGAGTGCGATGAGGTCGGTGGCGTCGCGCACCTGCTCGATGACCTCCTCGGGGATGAGGCTCACCCGGCGAACTCCACGATGGTGACGCCGCTGCCGCCCTGGTTGCGCGGCGCGAGCGCGAACTTCGTGATGCGGCGATCGCCTCGCACGACGCGGTGCACTCGGTCCCGTACGACGCCGGTGCCCATGCCGTGGATGATGCGGAGGAACGGATGCTCTGCGAGAATTGCCGCATCCACCGCCGCCACCGTCGCCGCTTCGGCCTCGTCGCCGGTCATCCCGCGCAGATCGATTTCGACCGCTGCCGCCGCAGCCTCCGCGGACTGGCGGGGCGTGACGCGGGCTGATGCGCGCGGCTTGACCTTCGCCTCTCCGTGCACCACTTCCACTGCGTTCGCCTCCACGATCAGTCGCATCGCTCCCACCATCACCACCAGCGTGCCGTCGGCACGGAGCTCCACCACCTCGCCGGCGCCGCCGGTGCCGACTCGTACGCGGCTGCCGATACCGACCTGTACTCCCTCCTGCCCGCCTGCCCGCCGGCTCGCCGCCTCCAGTCCTTCCGTTTCGGCGCGGATGGCGTCCTCCACCATCCGCCTCGCCTCGCGGGGGGCCGACTCGTCAATCGCCTCGCGCGCCCGCGCGACAGCGGCTTCGACCCGTTCGCGCGCCTCCAGCAGAAACGTGCGCGCCTGCTCCCGCCCCTGCCGCTCGGCGTCCTTCTCGCGCCGCCGGAGCTCCCGTTCCCGCCCTTCCTGTGCGTCCTGCTGAAGCGCAAGGCGCGCCGCAATCCCCTCGATATCGAGCTGGCGAGCCGTGAGCTCGACGCGCTCAGCGGCGAGCGTGCGGGCGCGCTCTTCCACCGACGCGAGCAGGGCGTCAAGTGACCGCTCCGCGTCCGGGATCCGTGCTTCCGCGTCGGCAAGGACGTCGCCGGGAATGCCCAGCCGCTTCGCGATGGCGAGCCCCCAGGAACGTCCCGGGACACCCTTCTGGAACCGGTAGCTCGGCGCCAGCGTGGCGCCGTCGAACTCCAGCGACCCGTTCACCACGCCAGCCGTGTGCGTGGCCAGATCCTTGAGGGCGCCGAGGTGAGTCGTGGCCAGTGTGGTAGCGCCGCGGGCCGTGAGGGTCGCGAGCACCGCCGCCGCCAGCGCGGCTCCCTCGGTCGGGTCGGTGCCGCTGCCGATTTCGTCCAGCAGCACCAGCGTCGCGCCGTCGGCTTCGGCAAGGATGCCGCCGAGCGCGCGCACGTGAGCGCTGAAGGTGGACAGGCTCGCCGCGATGGACTGCCGGTCGCCGATGTCGGCGTAGAAGCGGGTGAACGCGGGGAGGCGGCTCCCCGACCCCAGCGGCGGTACGATGCCGCTTTGCGCCATCGCCGCCATGAGTGCGGTACCCTTGAGCAGCACGGTCTTGCCGCCGGTGTTCGGGCCGCTTACCAGGAGAGTGCGCTCCTCCGGGGAGAGGTCCAGGTCGAACGGCACCACCGGCCCGCTTCCCGCGAGGAGCAGCGGATGCCGCCCGTTCTGGATCACCAGCGCGGCGGGGGCCGGCGCCACCTCGGGCACGGCGGCGTCCAGTGCGAACGCGTAGCGAGCGCGCGCCACGAGGTCGTCCACGGCAACCGACATCCCGAGCGTGGCGCGGATGGCGGGCAGCTCGGGCCGAAGCCGGTCGGTGAGCTCCCGCAGCACGCGGAGCGTCTCCCGCTGTTCCGCCACCTGCGCCTCGCGGAGTGCGTTGCCCAGCTCGATCGCCTCGGCGGGCTCGACGAAGAGCGTCCCCGCGCTGGCCGACTCGTCGTGTACGATCCCCTGGGGGCGACTGCGCGAGTCGCGCCGAACCGGCACCACGTATCGCCCCTCCCGCATGGTGACCGACGCACCCTGGGGCACGCTGGAGGCGTCCAGTGTCCGCAGCAGCGACTCGAGGCGCCGCACCAGGCGCTGCCGCGCCTCGTGCACCTCGCGCCGGGCCGCGGCGAGGCGCGGGCTGGCGCCGTCCAGCACCTCGCCGTCGGGGCCGATCGATTGCTCGATGCGCCGATCCAGCCGGCGGTCCGGCAACGGACACAGGAGTTCCGCCGCGCGTGGCGCCTGCGCCGCCGCCCGGGTGAGATCCGCGTGCATGGCACGGCCCGCAGCCAGGAGTCTCCCGATGTCCAGCAGCTCATCGCCCTCGAGCACGCTGCCTTCGACCCGGAGCCGCGCGAGCGCCTGCCGGACGTCGGGAATCGATTCCGCCAGGAGCCCGTCGCCCGATCGGAACAGCGCGGCGATCTCGCCCACCCGCCCGAGCTCACGATGAATCCACACGAGGTCCGCGGTGGGGCGGCGCGCGCGAACCTGCTCGGCGCCGAGCGGGCCGGCCGCCAGCGCCGCGACGATGTCGAGCACCGCAGGCAGCTCGATGGTGTCGAGCGCTTCCAGCACCGCCGCGCTCGCCAACGACGACGGGGTGCCGGCGGTTGGATCCTCCGACACCCCGTCTACGCTACGCTGCCCTTCGTCCTGAATCATCCCGCCGCCAGCTCCTCGCGGGCAATCTGGTTCACCGCCTTGCCGTCGGCCCGGCCCTTCAAGCGGGGCAGCACGGCACCCATCACCTTCCCGATGTCGCCCGCGCCAGCCGCGATCGCATCGCGGACCGCTGCGCGGATTTCTTCCGGCGCTGCCTGGGCCGGGAGAAACTCTTCCAGGACACGGATCTGTCCGGATTCGTTGTCGGCAAGGTCCTGCCGGCCCGCCTTGGTGTACTGCTCGACGGCTTCGCGCCGCAGCTTGATGCCCTTGCGCAGCACATCCACCACGTCGTCGTCGGCCGGCGCGCGATGAAGCTCGAGCTCGCGATTCTTGAGGTTGGCGAGAATGGTGCCCAGGACGAGCGTGCGACCCTTGTTCTGTGACTTGCGAGCTGCAACCAGCGCAGCCCGCAGCGTTGCGGCGAGGTCGGCCACGTCTGCCATGCAGTAATCTAGGCGGATCGGCGCGAGCCCCGGAAGCGTCTCGGCTAGCCCGGCGGCCAGCTCAGCCTCCGCCCGCCGAGCACGTGAAAATGGAGGTGGTCAACCGACTGGCCCGCGTCGGGACCGGTGTTGGTGACGATCCGGTAGCCGCCGGCATCGAGCCCCAGCTCGCGCGCCACCTCCGCCGCGAACGCGAGCGTCCCTGCGAGCACGCGCTCGCCGTCGGCACCCGCGGCGTCGCGCACGGCGGCCACATGCCGGGTCGGGATGACAAGCACGTGCACCGGCGCCTGCGGATTGATGTCGTGGAACGCGACGGCGTCCGGCGTCCGGCGAACGATCTTCGCCGGAATCTCACCGGCGACGACCCGGCAGAAGAGACAGTCAGTCATTCGCGCCCCCCGGAACGGTTGATCGCGCCGCGGCCACGACCGCGGCGATCGCGACTGCCGCCGTCTCGAACCGCAGCACATGCGGAGCGAGCCGCACGGAACGATAGCCCGCCGCCAGCGCGGCCGCGCTTTCCGCGTCGGTCAGACCGCCCTCCGGTCCGACCAGCGCGACGACGGCATCGGAACCCACGGCGCCCGGCGCCCCACCCGTTGCGTCGGCCAGCCAGCGCTGCCCTTGCAACGGCCGCGCAAGGAACGCGACCAGCGGCTCCGGCTCGTCAACCTCGGGAGCCCACACCGCCCCGCATTGTTTCACGGCCTCGAGCGCCCGCCGCCGGAGTTTCTCGACCTGAGGGGCGCGCAACCGAGTGGCCACGGCGGCCGTGCGCTCGGTTTCGATTGGTACGATAGAGGTGACGCCGAGCTCAGTGGCTTTCTCTACCAGCCACTCGAACCGCTCACGGTCACCGGCGCCGACGGCCAGCATGACGGCCGCCGGGCGCCCGACTACGTGCGCGGTTTCGACCTCCACCTGCCAACCTCGGCCGGCCTGCACCAGGCGGCCCTTCCCAACCAGCCCGGCGCCGTCGCGGAGCTCGACCGGATCGCCATCGCGCGCGCGACGCACTCTGAGGTGATGCTGCTCCGCCTCGGCGAGCCTCTTTCCCTGCCCGGCTGAAGCATCACCCGGCTGGAGCAGCACGATCATCGCCGCTGCGCCGCGACTCCCCACCATCCTGCGTCGGTCGCTTCGTCGATCGGCACGTACCCGCCCCGTGCCAACGCGGCTCGAAACGCTGGACGCTCTGCCAGCTCCATGCCGGCGAAGATGGCTCGCCCGTCCGGCGCCAGCGCCCGTGCGATGGTGGGAAGGAGGGCGATATTGGCCCTCCGTAGGATGTTGGAGCAGATCAGCTCGGCCGGACCGGCCAGCGGCGTGATCGCCCCGGCGTCGCCTTGAACGAATACAACCCGGTCCGCCACGCCGTTGCGTTCGGCATTGCGCTCCGCGACCGCGTTGGCCTCGGGATCGTTGTCGATGCCGGTGGCGCGGACCGCAGCAAGCTTCACCGCGGCGATGGACAGAATGCCGCTGCCGCTCCCGAGATCCAGGACGCGGTCACCCGCATGGAGGTGGCGGTCGAGCAGGATGAGCGCGGTGCGGGTCGAGCCGTGTTCCCCGCTGCCGAATGCCGATTCGGGATCGAGCACCACCAGCGGCTCGGGTCCGTCCGCCAGCGGCGTCCACGACGGCGCCACGGTGAGCCGGCCAATACGGCGGGGGCCCAGCCCCTCGCGCCAGCGGACCGACCAATCCACCGTCTCGAGGGCGCGACGCCCAGCGAGCGTCGGCGGAGCCTCACGAGCCAGCTCGCCGAGCAGCAGGTCGGCGGAGGCCTCGTCCGCGGCAAAGCCCACCAGGACGCCATCGTCCCGCTCTTCGACGGCGTTGCCGGTTCGCGACACCAGCCACGCACCGATGGCCGCCCGGTGCTCGGGGGCTGCGCGCACGTCAATGGCCCACCAGCTCATGCGCCGAGCGCTTCTTTGAGCCTGGACCAGAATCCCGCTTCGCGTTTGGGGGGATCGCCCTCGACCGTGGCGAGCTCGCGGAGTAGCCGTTCCTGCTCCGGAGTCAGCTTTTCAGGGGTCCAGACGTGCACCCGGATGAGCAGATCGCCCACCGAGCTCTGACCGAGCGCGGGCAGGCCTTTGCCTTTGAGCCGGAGCACCGTGTTGGTCTGAGTACCCGCCGGCACCCGGATCCGCTCATCCCCGTGCGGCGTGGGCACCTCGAACTCGCCGCCCAGCGCGGCCTGGGAGAAGGAGAGAGGCAGGTCGTGCACCAGATCGTTGCCCTGGCGCTCGAACCGCTCGTCGCGCTTGATCTCCAGCATCACGAGCAGATCGCCGTTGGGCCCGTTACGGGGGCCGGCGGCCCCCTGACCCCGCAACGTCACATAGTTGTTGGCCGACACACCGGGGGGAATCTCGACGGTCACGCTGCGGTCGCCCCGCAGCCGCCCGTCGCCGCGGCATAGTTCGCACGGGTCCGTAATGACCTGACCCTCGCCGGCACAGGTGGGACATGGGGACACGGAGACGAACTGGCCGAACATGCTTCGCGCGGCTCGGCGGACCTCACCGCTGCCACCGCAGGTCGTGCAGGGGGACGGTTTGGTACCGGGCTTAGCGCCTGACCCGCTACAGGTGGAGCAGCGCTCGAGTGTCTTGAGTTTGACGGTCTTCTTCACCCCGTTGGCTACTTCTGCTATGGTGAGCTTGACCGTGACCCGGATGTCCTGACCCCGGCGCGACTCCGCCTGGGCCCGCCCGCCTCCGAAGAGCGACTCGAGCCCGCTGAGCCCGCTGAGCCCTCCGAAGTCCCGCATGAAGATCTCGAGCGCCTCAGTCAAATCCACGTGGTGGAACCCGCCGCCCGCGCCCACGCCCGCCCTGCCGTAGCGGTCGTACGCCGCGCGCTTCTGGGGATCGCGCAGTACCTCGTAGGCCTCGGCGATCTCCTTGAACCGCGCCTCGGCGTCGGGCGAGCGATTCCGGTCGGGGTGGTGCTCCATTGCCAGCTTCCGGTACGCCTTCTTGATGTCCGTATCGGAGGCATCGCGCGCCACGCCCAGCAGCTGATAGAAGTCGGTCACTCGAGAAGCCCTTCCACCAAACGGCTCGTGTGCTCCACGAGACCGATGATCTTGTCGTACGGCATGCGGGTGGGGCCCATGACACCAATGACGCCCTTGAGGTCGCCCGCCTGGTACGCCGAGGTTACGAGCGTGAAGTCGGCAAGCCGCGGATCGAGGTTCTCTCCCCCGATGGTGATCGAGAGGCCGGACTGGCGGCGCGAGTCCAGCGCCAGGCGCAGGAGATCGCGCTGCTCAGTCAACTCCAGGAGACCCCGCATGGCCGCGTTCGAGGAGAACTCCGGCTGGTCGGCGAGCATCTGCGCACTCCCGAGCACCACGGCGCCGGCGTCCTTTGACAGGTCGAAGATGTCGTCCCGTTCGGCGATGAAGATATTGAGCAACTCCCGGTGCCCGACCCCGACGTCTGCGTCGCGCAGGCGCTCCACCAGCGACTGGCGGATCTGGCCCAGCCGGAGGCCGCCAAGCCGCTCGTTCAGCAATTGCGCCACCCGCTGGACCGAGCCCGGCGCCATCACCACGCCGGTTACCTGTACGAAGATGGTGCGCACCACCCCGCCACGAAGGTTGAACACGAGCAGGAGGCGATCGGACGCGACGGGGACCAGCTCCAGACGTTCCAGCACGAGGTCCTGGAAGGCCGGGGAGACCGCCACGCCGAGCTCCTGCGTGAGCACACCAAGGACTTGCGCCGCCCGCCGAAGGATCTCATCGATGGTGTTGCGGGACCGCTCGATCTCTGACTGGAGCGCCTGCCGCTCGCTGGGCGAGGGGTGCCGTGAGGCACGCATGATGGCATCCACATACAGCCGATAGGCACGCTCGGTGGGAACCCGGCCGGCGGACGTATGAGGGTGGTAGAGAAAGCCCTTCTCCTCCAGCTCGCTCATGGCGTTCCGGATGGTGGCCGGCGAGACCCCCAGGCCGAACCGGCGCGCGATGGTCTGGCTGCCGGCCGGCTCCGCCGTCTCGATATACGTCTGCACGACAGCCTCGAGGACTCGAAGCTCCCGTTCACTCAGCTGCTCTCCATGCGGCATGCCTGAAATCTAGAGACGTTCCTCAGACTGCCGCTACCAGCGCGTCGAGCCTGAGCCATCCCTCCACGGTGAGCCGGACCCGCCCGCCGGACCGCTCGGCCCAGCCGCTGGCAACCCATGCCGTTGCCGTCGGTTCCGGCACATGGCGGAGCGCGATGCCTTCCAGGGTTCGGAGCCCGAGATACAGCTCTTCCAGCCGGGCCGACGCTGCATCGGGCGCTTCCCGGCCCGCCACCCACTCGCGGCCCTCCGAGATGGCCCGCTGGTAGGCCGTCCAATCCCGCAGGTTCCACCACCGCTCACCGGCCGCCGCACTATGCGCGGAGGGACCGAGGCCGAGGTACGGGGCCCGGGCCCAATACGCGGAGTTGTGCCGGGCGCGCCGGCCGGGCCGGCACGCATTGGACACCTCGTAGTGCTCGAAGCCCGCAGCGGACAGCGCGGCATGTGCCGCCAGATACTCAGCTGCGTACCGTCCGTCGTCTGCCGGCCGGACGAGACCGCGCGCGGTCCAGCGGGCGAGCGGCGTCCGGGGCTCCGTGGTAAGCCCGTAGAGCGACAGATGTTCGGGCTCGAGCGCCAGGGCTCGTTCGAGATCGGCCGCCCAGTCGCGGTGGAGCTCCACGGGCAGCCCGAAGATCAGATCCACCGAGATGTCGTTGAAGCCGGCGGCGCGTGCCGCCGAAACCGCTGCCGGGACCGCCGCCGCGTTGTGGGTGCGGTGCATCCAGTGGAGGACCTGGTCGTCGAACGACTGCACGCCGAGCGACAGGCGGTTGATCCCGGCGGCGCGCCAGGCTCGGGCCGCAGCCGGCGTCACGTCATCCGGGTTGGCCTCCATGGTGAGCTCGGCGCCTTCCGCGAGCGGCCGGTCGGCCGCGAGGCGCTCCACCAGCTCGGCGATGGCAGTGCCGGGAAGGCGGGACGGTGTGCCCCCGCCGAAATAGATGGAGTCGAGCCGGGGCGAATCCGCCCAGGCCGGATGCGAGCGGCGCCGGGCCCATTCCTGGAGCACGGCGTCGAGGTAGGCCGCGGTTGGCGTTTCCCGCCGGACCGCGATGGCGAAATCGCAGTAGCTGCATCGGCGCGCGCAAAACGGGACGTGCAGATAGACATGCACGGTTTCACACCCGCCGGAACATGCCCGCCGGGCGCTGTTCCACCACACCGGCGATCTCCAGCATCCCGAGCTGCGAGAGCAGAAGGCCCACGGGCTGCTTGAACAGCTGGGTCAGCCGATCGATAGGCGTCGGAGTTTCGCTCAAGGCCTCGGCGAGCGCGCGTTCGGCGGGCGACAGGCCCGGCGGAAGCGAGCGAACGGGTTGAGCGTCGCTCGGCGGGGGCCAGCCCCGCACGTCCGGGAAGAATCCCTGCAGGTCTGCCGGCTCGAGCACCGGCGTGGCGCCGTCGCGAATCAGCCGGTTGCACGCCGCGGAGGTGGGACTGGTGATAGGACCAGGCACGGCGCCGACATCCTTCCCCTGCTCCAGGGCGGCGTCGGCGGTGATGACGGCGCCGGATCCGAGCGCCGCCTCGACCACCACCGTCATCCGCGCGAGTCCGCTGATGAGGCGGTTGCGCCGGGGAAAGCTGCCGGCGGTTGGCCTCTCGCCGGGCGGAAACTCGGTGAGCAGGAGCCCGTCGGCCGCCACCCGCTCGTACAAGCGGGCGTTGGCGGCTGGATAAACCACGCCAAGACCGTTGCCGAGCACGCCGATGGTGGCACCCCCCGCGTCCAGCGCAGCGATGTGCGCGACTGCGTCGAGGCCGCGCGCCATGCCGCTCACGACCGCCACGCCCGCGGCCGCTGCATAGGCGGCGAGTTGGCGGCACGCTGCGGCCCCGTATGCGGTGTGGTTACGACTGCCGACGATCGCGACTGCCGGCCGACCCAGCAGGTCCAGACGGCCCCGGACGAACAGGACCGG